>Ga0306921_10009706_pt1 | contig 10217 bp, 7 predicted proteins | sample sta12Cox44000080_FD_203760 | JGI IMG/M metagenome (GOLD analysis project Ga0306921, IMG submission 203760) | Lab enrichment of tropical soil microbial communities from Luquillo Experimental Forest, Puerto Rico - statoxic.12C.oxic.44.000.080 (v2)... | ecosystem: Environmental > Terrestrial > Soil...
TTAACCTCTTCCTATTTCCGCTTCCATTAATTGTGGACTTCAAGGGGGGCTAGCAATCCTTATTTCACTCGCGCATAGGCATAGTGTGTCGTCGGGTTCTGCGGAGGATAATCGGTTCGGATCAGCAGGGTGGCGCTTCCTGGCTGACTGGTGGTCGTCGGCGTAACCTTTACCTCCAACTCTTTGCCTGGCCGGATCTCACGGAGTTCGAGCTTTACAGCTGCATTGTCGGCTTGCACTGAAACAACCTTAGCCGGGATATCGTCTGGGACGGCAATCCGTACCGTCTTGGTTTTCAGCTGATCGCCGACGCGCCACAGAACGAGCTCCGGCTGGATCGTAATTGCATCGGGAATGTTGACCGCGAAACGCAGAGTTACCTGTTGAGAGGGAACCCAGTCCGTTGTGACGAAAATCGACTTCTCCTGGTGGCCGACGCGTCCGTCAAACCGAAAATTCGCATCAATCTCTCCGGATTCCCCGGGAGCGTACACCGTCTTCTGCAACGACGCAGTCGTACACCCGCACGACGGCCGCACGTCTGTAATTTTAACAGGCGCAGGTCCGACATTAGTAAATCGAAACTTGGCGAGGATGAATTTATCCAGCGGTTTTGCGTTCAAGGTTTGTTCGGGATTCTCCCACTTCAACTGGCCAAACACCGGAGTAGCGAGTGCCACGAGGAGAAATGCTGTTACGTTCATGGGTTGACACATGATTGAAAATTGAATCACAAAGTTTGGCAGCCTTCGAGAACCATAAATAAAGTGGCCGCGGAGGCGGCATTCAAGAGTGTAAACAAAGAAGCTTACGGGGCAATGAAGCAAATGATGAGGAAGCTGGGGCTGGAAGTCAACGAGACAAGATGCGGGGATGGAAGGATGGAAGCGCCAGGGCGGCGCCGGATCGGGCTAGCCGCGAACACATTCGCTCCGGCGAGTCGCTTCCCAGGCGGCTTGCTAGAGGATTAATGAAGATTCTCCATTCCTAAGGTGGCATGCAACTCGCTCAGGACGCTACCAACGAACGGAAGCGGACGATTTTCGTTGTCTTGGTGTCCTGTTTTCTAGTTGCACTTGGTGGGGTAGGCGCCTTGCTGCTCCTTTGTCAATGGTGGGTATATGCGGCCGGCGATAGCCGTGTTTTCAAAAAGGTCAGTGATGTCCCGGAAAACGAAGTTGGTCTGGTGCTGGGAACTGCAAAATGGGTTAGAAGAGGGAAACTGAATCGGTTCTTTTCCTACCGTATTGACGCGGCGGTTCGCCTCTACAAATGCGGAAAAGTACGTCGCCTTCTGTTGAGCGGGAACGGAATTAATCGGGATCGGAGCGAGCCAGAGCAGATGAGAAAAGAACTGATTGACCGTGGCATTCCCGCCGACGCGCTCAGTCTGGACAACGGTGGCATACGCACCCTCGACTCGATCGTACGCGCTAAAATGGTGTACGGTCTGAATCAGATGACGATCATATCGCAAGAATTCCACAATCGTCGGGCTTTGTTTCTCTGCCGAGTGTTTGGAATAGACGCTGTGGGATTCAATGCTGAGAATGTCCCGGCTTCACAGGCGCTCAGGACTTTTCTGCGAGAGTTGCTTGCTCGAGTTGACGCGGTGCTGGAGGTAACGCTGTTCCGCCAGTCGCTGGCGGAGCGCAACGGCTCGATTGAGATGACAAATTCAAATTAAAAGTTAGTTTGCCAGCCGTGTATATCTCGTTGGTAAAATCTAAAATTCATCGAGCCGTGGTCACTGGAGCAGACGTCAACTACGAGGGTAGTCTTGCGATCGCCGCCGATCTCGCCGAGTCGGTGGAACTCGAAGAATATGAGCGCATTCTCGTAGGGAACATGACAAATGGGGAGCGATTCGAGACCTACGTCATCTACGCCGGACGAAGTAGCGGCACGATCCTTCTGAACGGCGCAGTCGCGCATCTTGGAAAGCCTGGGGATCGTCTCACAATCATGAGTTTCGGATTGTTTACCGCACACGAGGAAGCCAGGACCCACCGTCCAAAAATTATCGTTCTGGGCGAAAAGAACGAAGTGCTGCGTCATAAATAGCTTTTATGTGCGTTGCACGCTTCGCGCTGATCTTCGTCGCGGCTTCGGCTGCGATTTTTGCAGTCGACGGCCAGGGAACGGTCAGTGTTAGTTCTTCGGTTTCCCAGGTGATAGTTTACCTTGATCGCGCCCTGGTGACGCGCGCTGCAAATGCCAGTTTGCCTGCGGGATCATCCATCATCGAATTCGCGGGCCTACCCGCGACCCTGGACGAAGGTTCTGTCGCGGTAAGCGGAAAATCTGACGGAACACTGACCATCGAGGGGATCGACGTCCGCCAGCAGTTTCTAACGGAGAGCGCCAATCCCAAAGCACAGGAACTCGAGCGCCAGATTCATGAACTGCAGGACCAGAAGAAGTCCCTTGCGGCGCAGAAGAATGTTCTGGAGGAGAAGCGGGAATTTTTCAAAAACCTGAGTTTGGGACTTGGCAAAGGGGAGAAAGAAACGATTAACCTCGACGATATCCGCAAGCTCTACGCTTTTTATGGGGAGGAGCTTTCGAACCTGGCGGAGAATGTTCTTTCGCTCGGCCAGTCTGATGCCAAACTCAATCTTGAAATTGATCGGCTTCAGAGAGAGCTCGATGCGCTGCGTGGAACCACCCAGAAAGCGCAGCGAACGCTGCTGGTCAGCGTGAAAACGGATGCTGCCTTAAAGGCGGAACTATCGGTACGCTATGCGATAGCCAACGCCTCCTGGAATTCGAGCTATGACGCGAAGGTTGATTCGAGTTCGGGCAGGGTGACCTTGGCCTACAACGCCCTCGTGCGCCAAAAAACGGGTGAGGATTGGAACAACGTTCGCCTCGGACTCTCGACCGCGCAGCCCGGACGAAATGGGCAAATGCCCGAACTTGAGCCATCCTTCCTAGATCTGGAGGCCGATCATCCGCTGGCTTATTCGATGGCAAGAGCGCTTCCGGCGCCGGCTTCTGCTGAGGGTAAGTCGGAAAAGGCAAAAGAGGAGCTGGTGGAGAGTGCCGAAGCACGGGCTGAGATCCAGCGTACAGGCCTTGCAGTCAACTACGAGGTCGGATTACCCGTGACGATCCCTAGCGATGGGCAGCCGCATCGCACAAACGTGACTCTACTTAACCGGGCGGGGGTGCCGCAATACGTTACCACACCAAAACTTGATCCCGCGGTTTTCTTGAAAGTGCATCTGGCAAACGAGAGCGAAGCGCAATTGCTGCCCGGGCCCGTGAATCTTTTTCGGGACGGCGAATTTGTTGGCAGCGTCCCGATGAACCTTGTACCGCCCACGTCGGAGTTCGATCTTTACGTCGGACGCGATGACTCAATCAAAGTGGAGCGAAAGGAAGTCACCAGCAAGAAGTCGGAGACGGGTTTGTTGAATCGAAGGGAAGTGGAGGAACGGAAGTACCAGATTACTCTGCAAAATTTCCGGCCCGGACCGATCCGTATACAGGTTTATGATCAGATTCCCGTATCCAAAAACACGGATATTGTCGTTAATCAAGGCGCGTTTTCGGACAATCCGACGGCTATAGATAAGGATACCGGCAAACTAAGCTGGGAAATTGTGCTTTCGCCGAAGGTAAAAAAGGTGATCGAGTTTGGTTATTCCGTCGAATGGCCAAAAGGGAAGAAGGTTAGCGGCGCCCTTTGACTTTGAAGTGGGAGAATAGCATCACGCGGAGGAACGCAGAGTTTTTTTGATGTAGCACCGAACTCCGAACCCCGAACTCCGAACTCTCAGGTTTTCAAGAACAAGGCGGCAAAGGCGCCATCAAAATGGTCCTGGATCGGCATATAACCTTTCGAGCAGACAAAGCTCAGCTCCGGTACTTCACGATCAATATCCGCGACGATGCTTTCGTTCTCTTCGGGTTCAATGCTGCACGTACTATAGACCAGGCGGCCGCCGGATTTCAGGAATGGTATTGTCGCTTTGACAATTCTCCATTGAATCTGGTGCATTCGCGAGAAATCTTGCGGGGTAAGTCGCCAACGGACGTCTGTGCGCCTGCGGATAACTCCGGTGTTTGTGCAGGGAGCATCGACCAGAATCGCGTCGAAAGTTTCAAGCCCAAACGGGGCGCAGTCTTGGAGCCAATCCAATAAGATGACGGTTGAATTGCTGACGCCCAATCTGCTGAGGTTTTGCTGAAGTCGACCGAGCCGGACCTTATCGTAGTCGCAAGCGACGAGGCTGCCTTGATTCTCCATCTTTTGCGCCAGATAGCCAGTTTTGCCGCCAGGTGCCGCGCAAGCGTCCAGGACCACATCTCCAGGCTTTGGATCCAGGATATCACAGGCCAGAAGGGTGCTGGGATCCTGCACGTAGGCTACCCCTGAGGAAATCCACGAAAGGGGCAGACGCGTGACCTCAAGGCAGTCGGGGTGCATTGCAACGGATTTGGCTCCAGGAAAGCTCTCGACGAGTTCTCCCGGCGTGACTCGCAGCTGGTTGGTGCGCACATAGATTTTGGCCGGTTCATTGTTCCAGGCGCAAAGCTGTTCAGCCGTTTCGCCGCCGTGGCGAGATTCCCATTTCTGCCAGAGGAATTCGGGGTGCGAATATCGAATATGAACCGGTGCTCCTTCGATCTTTCGCAGCATATCAGGTTTTTCGGCGATCGCTCGGCGTAGAATTGCGTTCACAAGCGTTCGGGCGGGTCCCGCGATGTTTACTGTTTCATAGACGGCTGCATGGTCCGGAATCCGCATTTTGTAAAGCTGATAGATACCTAGCCTCAACACCTGTCGCGTTGGCAGGTCCAAGCCAGACGGGCGAAATTGGTGTATTACAAAATCGAGATAAGAGCGGTTCCTAATTACCCCGTAAAACGTTTCGGTGACAAACGATCGATTAACGCTATTGAGCCCGGAGTACTGGAGTGTTTGATGAAGAACTTCGTCCGCGAACTCCCTGCCAGTTTCCCACCGTTGCAGCGCCTTCAAACAACAGAGACGCGGATTTTTGCCAGCCATAGAGCCTCTTCAGGGTCCCGCGCTGATTGTGCTCTGGAGTCACAGAAAGAAGTTGCGGGACAGTGCCTCAAGATCTCACAAATCCGCCGAAATTCTAATCAAATCGCGATCAGTCAGTCTCAGCTGCCAATACTCCGGCCGATTCCGTGATACGTAAACCCAAGCTGTCCCATGGTGCGCGGATCGAAGAGATTTCGACCGTCGAAGACAATTGGAGTGTGCATAATCTTACGGACCTGCTCGAAGTCGATCGCTTGAAATTCTCTCCATTCGGTTGCAAGGACCAGCGCCTCAGCATTTTCAACGGCCTCGAGCGCCGAGCGGGTAAGCATCACCCCATGGCAGAGTTTCAGCTCCACCACCTTTTCCATTCCCTTTGGATCGTAGGCTCGGACGATTGCGCCCTCGCTTAAGAGGTCATTGACTAGGTCGATAGCAACGGAGTTGCGAACATCGTCGGTATCGGGCTTGAACGTCAGTCCCCAGACCGCGATACGCTTATCCTTAAGCACCCAGAGGGTGTCTTTGATCTTTTTGACAAAACGTTCCCGCTGCAGCTTGTTCACGCGCTGGACTTCCCGCAGAAGCGCAAGAGGGACTCCGAGTTGCTCACTGATAGCGATGAAAGCCGCAACGTCTTTCGGGAAGCACGATCCACCGAAACCGATCCCCGCATTGAGAAAACTTCGCCCGATTCTTTTGTCTGCTCCAATGCCCTCGGCAACCATTTCCACGTCCGCTCCGGTCGCTTCACAGATCGTTGAAATCGCATTGATATACGAAATCTTGAGCGCCAGAAAAGAATTCGCAGCGTGTTTGATCAATTCAGCACTATTAATGTCGGTTACCATTATCGGCGCCATAAAAGGTTCATAGACCTTCTTCATCAGCGTCAATGCCCGCTCGCTGTTTGATCCGATCACGATCCTATCCGGATTCATGAGGTCGGAAACAGCGCATCCTTCGCGCAGGAACTCGGGATTGCTGACAACGTCAAAGTCCACCCCCCTTTTGTTGTAGCGCCGGATCGTTTCCGCTACTTTTTCACCGGTCTTGACCGGGACCGTACTCTTATCGACGATCACCCGATAATCTCTGAGAACTTCAGCAATCTCTCTCGCGACTCGCTCGATGTAAGTCAGATCCACACTCCCATCCGGCTGAGGAGGCGTCGGAACCGCAATGAAAACGATCTGAGAGTGGCCTACGCCATATTCGATATTGTTTGTAAAGGCCAGTTGACCCGCCGATACATTGCGATGAACGACCTCTTCAAGCCCCGGTTCGTAAATGGGGATCTGTCCGCTTTGCAGTGCGTCGACCTTCCGCTGATCGTTGTCCACGCAGATCACGTGGTGACCAACATCGGCGAAGCACGCACCCGTAACCAAACCGACGTAACCCGAACCAATGATAGAGATATCCATACTCGCTGTGTAAGAGACGAGCACTTCTGATAGCCATGATCTGGCACTTGTCTAGCAGAAGGTGCAATGCTGGACGCTTTGCTATTCCCCAAGAGCGCTTCCGACGTCAAGTCTCAATGGGAAGCCAAACCGGGGCAATTCTTTGAGCGTAAAGGAGAGCACGAGCTCAACCGACGTTTTGCCCGATCCATTGTTCTTGATATTCAACCCAAGAGCGCCGACCCAGCTACTCAAGTCACGATGAAGCGTGTAGGTTTGCTGATTCAGGATGCCTGCTTTGAAGTCGTAGTTTTCGTAGATGCTGAAGCCCCAGTTGTCGTTGAGGCGCAGGTAACTGTAGAACGTTACCTCACTGGCATCTTGAAAGAAAGGGTTGCTTTGCAGATAAGTATGCCCTATCCGCAACTCGATATTAGGATTCACCAGCCAGTCAAAAAATGTGCTAATTTGCCAGAAGCCTGGGTTCAGAAGAGGAATTTGCGAATCAACCGACAGATAAAACCAGGGAACCGGCTGGAGTCGCGCCCTATTGAAAACGTTCGAAAAGAGCTCGCGCGACGGTGCCAATGGATTCGAGCGCGAGACGGTTGTGACTCCCGGCGGAATTGCCTGCGCGAGCGGATTGTCAAAATTAACGTCGACATGGCTGTCAATGTCGAGCCAGTTAAGGGTGGAATTATCCCGGCGAGTTTGCAGCCTGTTTCTTATGCCGAGCCGCAAGATCGTCCATCGATCAATCGAGTCGGTTGAGACGAACTCCGGAAAGTCAATCGGCTGCCGATCCGTGCTCGGGATGAATTGATCAAAAGGAAGGACATCAGAGGACTTGACGGTCGGCTGGGAAACCCAGGATAGATCGGCGTAAGGCTGAATGACGTGGCGAAGTCCATCCAGGCCAAGCCACCGCTTTTGGATACCTTCGTAAGCCCGGGATAACTTGAAAGAAGCCTCGACTCCCGCGTTAAGCGTGAATCTGAAACGCGGTCCGTTCTCGGTAAGTTGCCCTTGAGGAAGCGGGTTGCTGACATCAGATTCGACGAACGACCCGGTGCGACTGTAATACGTACCGCGGATTCCAACGCTTGGGACCACTGATAGAAAGCCGAAGTAGGTGTGCGGATAGGTGAGTTGGTGAAACGTGTCGAAACGAAAAGTTTGATAATCGGGGTTTAGCGCGCCGTTCTGAATATCGAGGTTCTGAATGCCGGTGGGCGCTTCAAATGCCCGATGCAGAAGAGCGCCGCTGGTTGTCGCCTCGTAAAAGATGGGTCCGTTGAACAACGGCGTCCTGGCAACTTCCCAACTCAGATCCGGCAGCCGCTCGACTGTTTCCTGGAAGTTGTTTGCTTGGGCGCGGGTTACCGCTGCCAGCGTGTATGCTTCGCCGCTTTTTACGAGTTCGGTATAAGTGTCGGGTTGAGGATCGTAACTGAAGAGCCCCGGATAAAAATCCTGCAGGAAATACCGATCGCTCAGCTTGTTGAAATCGACGACAGCTGAGAGATCGCTGGTGATATAGGATCTTGATTGATAAAGAATGCGGTACCGTCCGGCGCTGATTGGCGCTCGATCCAACGACGTTTCGTTACGGTTGGGATCGAGATCGTTCAAGCCGTAAATCTGCAGTCGACCGGAGGTCTGCCACTCATCCAATTTAAAATTCACATTGAAACCGAGGGCGGGTCCGCGAGAGCTTCGCAGGTCGAGTTCGACGGTTCCGCTCACGTTTTTTGTAATGGGAAAGGTAATTGAAGTGTTCAAGTACCCTCCCCAGTTTGAGTTGTAACCAGGTTCGAGATTGTAGCTGAACTGGTTGTTCAGAGACTGGTAGATGTAGGGAAACCAGAAAACAGGTGTTTGTCCGATAAATAAAGTAACGTTAGAGAGAATAATTCTATCGTTTCCGTAAATCCGCATTTGTCTGGCACGCAACTGGTAATCCGGCTTTGAGGAATCGCTGGTTGTAATAAAACCGTTAAAGATCGTGTATTGGTTCTCGGTGAGGGACAATAAATCGTCGCCCACGACTTCGAATGGCTGTTTCGGCCCGCCGAAGTTGGCCATTTTCAGCTCTTTAGTCTGGGTATTATATACGGCTCGGTCAGCGAAAAACGCGTATCTGTCCCGATAAAACTTTACGTTGCCTTTCAGGAAAATGTCATGCGAATCGGCATTGTATTCTGCATGGTCGCAATACATCGTGGCGTCACCGTAGCGAATGACGACATCGGTGTCGGCTATGGCGAAACCGCCCGAGTAATAGGTATTTACGGAATTGATCTCGAGAGGAACTAGACCACCTTTCGCTCCGCTGAAAGGCAGCAACGGACTGAACTCGGAGGCTTTTTGCTTTGCCTCCGGAGGCGCCGGCGTCGGTTTCTGTTGGGCAATCAGACTTGGCGGCAGAAAAACCAGAAAAAACAAGCCTAATATCCGTAGCCTCATGACAGCTCTTTAGACGAGATGAAACGAGACAAAAGCCAACATTTGGTGGTGTGAAAAGCAAGAAAAATGCCCGGAACTGTGAGAGCGAAAAACATGATCAGGGCAACAGCGTCCTTGCGATCCGGGGTTTTCATCTCATTTTATCGATCAAAGCCTTTAAAGCCTTCTTGCCTTCACGCCTTCACATTATTTTTTTGAAAGCTCTGGGCTGCTTTCTATCCTCCCGGCTCGTTTATACGACGCTGACCCTTGCATTAATTGGCGCCGCTCTTTTTTTTCGATTCGAACTTCCGCAGCAGCCTTTTATCGATGGGGACGTCGGCGGTTACCTCCTACCAGCTTTATTGCAGCTCACACACGGAAATTTTCAGCACCTCGGGGGCAGAAGTTTCGTCTACCCGGGCTTTATTTATCTGATTTTGCTGGTGTTCAAAGACTTCCGTGCAATCACGCTCATTCAACATCTTATGGGTGTTGCTTCCGGCGGAGTTCTTTTGGCTTGCTGGAACTGCGCAAGAACCCTGATGAGAGACCAAATAATTCCAATCGGAATATATCGATTGGCTGGCCTACCTGTTGCCGCTCTGTATCTGTTCAATACCACTGCTGTGCGATTCGAACATTCGGTTCGCCCGGAAGCCATTTTCCCGCTCTTTGTGGGGCTCAATATGCTCTTCAACATTCAGTACATCAGGCATCGATACCTGGAGGTCGACTATCGCGCCTGTTTTCTCTATGGTTCGACTAATCTCTTCAACGCATCTTTGCTCTTTTTTTTGAAGCCGAGTTTCTACCTTGGAGTAGTGTTCTCGACGCTTCCAATCTGGGTCTCGCTGTTCGATCAGAAAGAATCCTTCAACAGAAAATTCGCCATGATGGCTATTTCCGTGCTATGCATCGCGCTCTTTCTGTTTCTTCCCGAAAAGAGTTTCAACCATAGAGACGATTTGGGCAGAATGTTTCTGCCGACTACTCTGTTCGTCGTTCACGCAGACATTATCAATGATCAAATATCGACCGATCTAAGGGATGGTGCAAAAACGCCGTATCCAAGAAAGCTTCTTGAGCAAACAGGCGCGTTGCTCACGCGCGAAATAGAACTCTCGAAAAGGACCGGACGCTATACGTCGCTTGGATTCGATCCAGATTACCTGATGTATGAAGACTCTTTTGCTCAGAAATTCGGCACCCTTCTTGGGCCACAGGAGACCAGGGAAAATAAAATCCGATTCTATTACTATTACTTCTTCCGAGCATGGACCTATCAACCATGTCGAATGCTGAGAAAGGTCTTGAGGCAAATTTCAATTTTATACAACAATATC
>Ga0306921_10009708_pt1 | contig 10216 bp, 5 predicted proteins | sample sta12Cox44000080_FD_203760 | JGI IMG/M metagenome (GOLD analysis project Ga0306921, IMG submission 203760) | Lab enrichment of tropical soil microbial communities from Luquillo Experimental Forest, Puerto Rico - statoxic.12C.oxic.44.000.080 (v2)... | ecosystem: Environmental > Terrestrial > Soil...
AGAGAAAGAGTGTCAGGAGGCGGATTCTTCGGCGCTTTCTGATATGGCTAGCCCTCTTGGTAGCCTTCCGGGTAACGGTGCTTTCCGCTCAGGAAACCGGCGTCATTGAGGGCACGGTTACTGACTCCTCAGGTGCTGTCGTCGTAGGCGCCAAAATCACAGTCACAGATAACGCGGGAGTGGCGCACACCGCGATCTCGGACGGTCAAGGGAACTATGCTGTTAGGAGCCTGCCACCGGCAAGTTTTGCCGTTTCGGTTTCTGCCAAAGATTTCGCACCATTTCACACCGAGAGTCTAGCACTTTCTGCGGGTCAAACTCTGACTATGGATGTAACTCTCCGACTTGCAAAGGAGAGTACAGTTGTAACAGTAGAGGGTCAGAAGGCTGCGGAAGTAGAAACCGAAACTGCTCAGGTATCTGGCACCATTACTCAAAAAGAGTTGGTTACCCTGGGCTTGAATGGCAGAAATTTCACCCAGCTAATATCGTTAACTCCTGGCGTCAGTAACCAAACTGGCCAGGACGAAGCAAAAGTCGGAGTAGTCGGGAGCGCCAAGTATAGCGTCAACGGTGGCCGGGTCGAATATAATACGTTTAGTCTTGATGGTAGCGACATTTTAAACACAGGGATCAACGCGAGCCGGGGGCAAGCTCCGCTGATTGTATATCCCAGCCTTGATGCTCTTTCCGAAGTTAAAGTTCTGACGTCAAACTATGGCGCTATGTATGGACGAACGGCTTCTGGCACTGTATTGGCTACGACAAAGTTGGGAACAACAAGCTTCCACGGAGATCTGTATGAGTTCGTGCGGAATGAAATCTTCAACGCACGTAACTACTTTGATCAAACAGCTTCGGCTCCTCTTTATCGACGCAATGACTTTGGAGGCACCTTAGGCGGTCCGTTCTTTATCCCTGGTATTTATGATCGTAAGAGAAGCAAGACATTTTTCTTCGTTTCGGAAGAATTCCGGCTTGAGAAGTCTCCTGTCAGTTTTAACCAGGCTGTGCCCAGCGTTGCAGAGCGCAACGGGATATTTAATGACGTCTGTCCTACAAGCGGACCCATCGCTGCTTCTGGCGGATTTCTCTTTAAGCGTTCCGCGCATCCTGACTGCCCCGCAACTTTTCAACCCAATACGCTCTCTGGCCAAGCGGTCGGTTATCCTGGCAACATCCTCCCTGTGAGCTGGTTTGGTCAAGCGATGCTGGGTACTGGCATCATACCGCTCCCAAACTCAAACCGAGGCTGCAATTCCAGCATCAGCTCCTGCTATGTAACGGATATCTCGCCAAACACGTTCTGGCACGAGGATCTGTTTCGTATTGATCAGGAGATTGGCTCCAAGATAAAGCTCACCGGACGTTATGTTCACGACGACTGGAACACGACTGTTCTGACCCCACAGTGGGGTTTTGTTCAAAACAGCTTTCCGACGGTTCAGAACAGCTTTGATGGTCCGGGAATCAATGTGTTAGTGGGAGTTACGCAAACACTATCGTCGACCCTGCTGAATCAGACATCATTTAGCTACACCAGCGAGCACATAACTTTACAAGACAAACCGGGGCCCGGCGCAACGCTGACTAGACCGTCAGCCCTGGATGCCCCATGTACGACTCCAGATTCAGTAACGGGTTACACGCAGTGTCCCATGGGCGTCCTGTTCAACAACGGGTTCGGAGGCAAGCTTCCGGGTATCGTGATAGGAGGGACAAATGCAGCATACGGTGGGAATGGATTTTCCGTCGACTCCTCGTATATGCCATGGAGCTACGCCAATCCGACCTACAGTGTGCGCGACGATGTGAGTAAGGCCATCGGCAAGCATACGCTGCAATTCGGAGTTCAGCTCGCGATAAGTCAACAAAATGAAGTTAACGCGGCAACCGGCGCCAATACTGGTGACATTCAGGGAATTCTGACTTATAGCAATATCAATAGCTTCTACAGTACGGGTAATGCCTTCGCTGATTTCCTGATTGGGCCGACCAATAGCCAAGGTCATGTCAATGATCACTCAGGCATCCAAAGCTTCCAGCAGGACAGCGCTCAGTTCAAGTATTATAACCGTTACAAGGTTGCCGAACCTTATATTCAAGACGACTGGAAGGTAAGTCCCCGGTTTACTTTGAATGTCGGACTCCGAGTTAGCCTATTCGGCTTGTGGCACGAAAAATATAACAATGTCTACAACTGGAATTCTCAGGCCTTTAGCCCGGCAACTGCGAGCCGAGTCACCGTGGATCCCTCTGTAGGAAATCTCGTGGACAGCGCGACGCTGGAGAATATTCCCCTAAACCTGAATAATTTGGATCCCCGTATTACCAATGGGCTGGTTCGCTGTGGTGTCAACGGGGTGTCGGCTGGTTGTATGCGAGGTCATCCGTTCAACCCTGCGCCGCGGATTGGTTTCGCGTGGGACCCTTTCGGAACTGGTACGACCTCGGTTCGCGCTGGCTACGGAATTTTTTTCCATCATGGAACAAGTGCCGAGGCAAACACAGGTTCCCTTATGGGCAGCGCTCCCTTGGTACTCGACATGACTCAAAGTCGCCCCTATTCGATCGAGTGCATCGGCGGCGGACGGGGCGCTGCTAACTGCGCTGGACAAGGGGCCTACCCATTGAATGTTACCGCCATACCGACCAAAGCAGTGTGGCCCTATGTACAACAGTGGAGTCTCAGTATCGAGCGACAGCTTTCGAAGAACATCGTAGCCACTGCGGCATATGTCGGGAGCAAAGGGACTCATCTAACCGTCGAGCAACAGATTAATCAACTGGTGCCGCTCGCCAGTTCGCAGAATCCGTTTGGAGCACGCGATCCAATCACATTTGACACCTGCAATTCCTATTCTGGAGGAACATTTCTGGTGGGAGACAGCACGATTACCAGTGCCCAACCGGCATTTATTAATCTGCTTGCGGCCTGTTTCGGCGCTGCGAACAGCAAGATCTGGCCGGATCCGAACAGCCTGCGGCAATTTGCCCCGGGTTTAGGGCAGATCTACTCGTTACAAAACATCGCGGATTCAAGTTATAACGCATTTCAAGCTACGCTGCGGCGCGCGACGGGTCCTATTTTTCTTAATATCTCGTACACCTACAGTCATTCGATAGACGACTCTTCGGATCGCAACGACGCTAATTTCATCAATGCCTATGATTTGCGGGCCAACCGAGCTAGCTCCAACTTCGATATGCGAAACATGCTAAATGTGGGCTATATCTGGCAGGACCCGTTCGTTTCTCTAGGCCGATGGATGGCGAGACTATTTGTTCCCAATCCCAACTCCTGCCCATCGTGTACAGAAATCAGCTATTCAAGACCTTACGAAGAGCGCATGGGTTTTGGGCCCAACGCTGCGGGATACCCGGATGATGATACCCAATCTCCCAGGGCCAGCAAAAGCCGTAGCTTCATACCACATCCATCTGGCACGAAGATTCTTCAGGCACTTTTTTCGGACTGGGAATTCTCCGGTATTACGATTTTCCAGTCGGGAACCCCGTTCAGCATTATTAACGGCGGCGGGTCAAATGGCATCTCCGTATTGGATAACGCAGGGGTGGCCAATGGACTAGGGCCTGCTTCTTATCCGGACCTCGTCGGCAATCCTATCGGTCCTACACCTCTTGGAGCCAACAACAGTAAGAGCTTTGGCCCAGCGTTAGGCAATGCTGCTGCCTTTGCTGCTCCCCAAGGACTTACGTTCGGGGCGGCAGGTCGGAATTCAATGAATAATCCGAGTCGGACGAATTTCGACATGTCACTGCTGAAGAGTGTACGCATTTGGAATGAACGCAACCTTCAATTTCGGGTCGAAGCCTTCAATGTCTTCAATCATACGCAATTTCGAATTTATGATCCCCTTCTGGGCAATACAGGGAGTAACACCATAAGCTGTTACGGTGGCGCCTCCGTCGACTATTCCGCCGCAGGAGGCGGTGGCGTGAACTGTCTGACAGGTAGCTCATTCCTGCACCCTGTCGACGCACATCGCTCCAGGACATTGCAACTTGGAGCAAAGTTTATTTTTTAGCTAGCGCGATTAGTTCTCGAGCTACATTCGCAGGTCCTGTTTAGCGCGGGGGCTTGGTGGATATTAATGCTAATTATCTGACAGCTATGGATGCCATTACTTGCTTGCGCAGCCACGATCGTCTGTTCTTGTCGCATATAGCTATCATCGTCGTCAGCCTGTTACTGATGACAGCGTGTAGCAGCAGTAAGTCACAGTCTAACAATACAGACACCATAGCACCGCAAACACCTCCTCCGGCGGGACCAATTAATAGTTACTTCGGAACGAATGGAGACCTCTGGAACGTCAGTATCGACCACGTGAATAGCCAGTTAACTGCAAAGAATGTCACAAACGGCGTGATTCTTGCCGGCTCGGCCGCTGGGACGTTCATAACCAGCGATGGATTCTTAGATATAGCCTTGAGTAACGGTGGAACACCTCCTGACCTGGTTGGACAGGAGGGTGGCTTTGCTCTAGATATCCCAAGCCGAGCTGCACTCCTTCGCTTGGGTAATCCCAGTAACCCCTTGATTCCCTTGGTGGCAACGGTCGGATGTTTCACAACCAGCGGCAAGCTTACTTACCAGTATGTTACTGTTCCGACTCCGGCTTGGCAGTCGAGCACGGATGTTGCTTATGGGACCTTCCAAGCCAGCGCAGCTGGACCCAATTGGAGCTTCTCGAATATTACCCAGTACACGCTTGCCGGAACTGCACCGACAAATCCCGGGGCGGGACTCCCACCAGGCTACTGCGCCCAGTCGACCCTTGGTTTCGCGGTAACTGCCTCATCGAGTGCTACCAGCCCGCCCCTCGCCACCGTAACAATGGCCTTTTCTCCCTCGGGGTTCTTCCTGGAGGACAACGGTTCTCAGCAGGGTGCGCCGCAAGGAGTGGTTCCCTCAAACGCGCTGGGAACGGGTGTTGGCGCAATTGGCGTCGTCCAGCCATCGACACCACTTAGCACTGGCAGCGTGACGGGGGCCCACTACCTGGGCTTCATGTATGAGCCAGTTTCTTCGCCGCCACTTACTGCTGAGGTTGCTCAGCTCGTGGCATTCGGCTGCTCCGGGATGTCATGCCCTACTCCCCCGTCATCCACTGCTATTGTTGGTGGAACATTCCCCAACGAAGATCCTACTCAGCCATCGACCCAGAATATGGTGATTGATCTTGGGCAGCAGGACCCCCAGAGGAACGGGCTGTATACGTCTGCTCAAGTAACTCTCTCAGGCGTAACCTTTCCTGCCGTGGCGATTGTCGGCACCCCACAAAACCACTTTGCTATCTTCTTGATTGCACAAGACACTCTCAACCGAGTTCCCCTCTCGATCTACCTTTTCCAGCAATAGTTTTTATTCCGATGACATCGGGACCTGGTTTATGGCGCTGAAGCGTCGTTACTTGCAAGTGCAATGAGCGGTACGACAACCAGCATAGCCATTGGATTAGGTTCTCGCTAGCTTCAGGCAGTTTAATCCGGACCAAGGAGGCATTATGTTTTCAATGTTGACTGGGACATAGATGTCGGACACACCTGCAACGCCAACCGTGGCGCCAACCTGAGCAAGACTACAACCATATGTTCACAACATCTGTCGATGCCAAGCTTCGATGTAAGCTTCGATATCGCTGCACTCGATAGCCCAAGTACCAACCCGTTTAATTGCTTCACCGTAGGCTTGATAAAAGCGAGTGGCTGTTGAAAAGCTCTTTGCCCGGCGTTTTAACGACCGCGATCTTTGCTGCACGAGTAATTTTTTCCAGGGCGAACGGTAACCATGATACTGCCGAACGGTAGCGCAAGCGGAGACTCACCACTGAATATGACGATAACGGACACCACGCCCGTAGATCCTGTTTGTCGAACTGCCCGGCTGCAACTCACACTGCAGCTGCCTCAGATTTTTGGCTTTCGACACCGCGCTCAGGGGTCTCCGTCGACCTTGCTTAGCATCTTTGCGCACGGCGTGACCGCCATACCTGGGATCGGCCTTTACGGACGCAGAGTTGCATCGCTCGACGCCGCCGCGCCTGAGCATCGGGAACTCAGAACCTGAAGATGTTACCTGAGCTCTGTTTCCCCGCAGCCGACCTGTATTCCGTCCAGAAGATAACGCTTTCTGATCCGCTTCACTGGTCCGGGCCCAATCTCACCTGGAATTACATGTACGCCGAGTGCCACTCGACCAAGCTGCGCAAGAACCATGACCTCGCCAAAGACAGCTACACCAATACGTGGTCGGACGTCTATGTCGCCTGCGAATCTCGCCACGGGCCAGGCTCCACACTGGGCCCAGGCGAGCACGAAAAGTCCCTACATGGTTCGGGCGACGTCGCAAACGGGTTTGGTGGTCAGCCTCAACCTGAAAAATAATGCCTGCGTCCTCATTCCCACCGTGGGAAAAGATATGGTCCAGAGAAATGCGGCGTTTCAATTCAGCACGGGCCGTTGCCTTAGCCATCAAGACTGCTTCTGATGGGCACGGGTCTGTTGGGTGTGTTTGCCTACGCTCGTTGAAGACTTATTCGCCGGTGACAGCGGCTGGATGTTGGGAGCCTACAATGAGAGCCCTTCTTTGCCGATAGTGGTGCACGCTTGCATAGGATTTTTGGAAGCAATCACTGAGGCACTCAATTTCGGCTCGGGAGGGTCGGAGGGACGATACTGACCAGAATCGATCAATGGCTGGCTTATACCCACTTATAGCCGCGTCAGGCAGAGTCAGTAGGAATCGCGCTGCTGGTGCTGGTTACGTTTCCTCGCTAGCAGGGGGTTGTAGGCGGAAGCGAGCACGCACCTGGCAAAGCGGTTCGCGATTACCTCAACGCCCTGAAAGCGTCTTTCCGCCTGGTCGATGGTGAAGAAAAGGCGGTGCACCCGATGTTGCACTGCAAGCAGGCGACGCTGCTTGCGTCAAGGCTTCTTCGCTTCCCGTAGAGGAGTCGGAGCAATCGCTGCCTCAGCCGTGAGCAAATGGAAGATGAGCGTCTCCTGCGAGTAAAGAAGGGCCTACTGAATGGCAGGTGCTCAGAGGATTCGGTCGTTGCCGGCCGGGCAAGTGAAATCTCTTGTCCGGGGTACCGATGAATTCCATACGAATTGATTTGATCCGCGGCCCGATTCTTAGTACCGTGCTGCTGAAGCCCGTTCGCTGCTGGGGTGCAGATTGCCAATTAGCGCCGTGGATTCGATCACGCTGGCCATGGAACACGCCAGGCAACAGCTGTTCAAGCCCTTCCGGATTGGTCAATGGACGAAGCTTGCCTTTGTGGGACTGCTGGCGGGAGAGCTTGGCGCCAACGGATGCAACCGCTCCAACTTCAATTTTCCACAGCACCCAGGGCCCGCGCCGCACTCAGGATTTCCCGGCTCTCTGGGAGCTGATCCGGCGCTGCTGGTGGCTCTTGGAGCGGCCGTTTTTCTCGCCGCGCTCGCAATCGGAATCATCTTGATGTACGTCGGGAGCGTGATGCGCTTCGTCCTGTTCGACAGCATTATCGCAAGGGAGTGTCACATTCGCTGGCACTGGAGCCGCAGGCTGGTTCCCGGATGGCGATACTTTGTGTGGAAGGTGGGCTACATTCTCCTCGGCGTAGCGGCCATCGTAATCCTGATTGGAGTCCCATTGGCCTTTGCATTTGCCAAAGGATGGGTCAGAGAGCCGAAAGAACATCTGCCCGCTCTTGTGTTAGGCGGCATCCTTGTCTTCATGGTGTTGCTTGTGTTCCTTGTTGCCACACTGTTTGTTCTCGTATTGACCAAGGATTTTGTCGTTCCCCAGATGGCTCTGGAGAATATTGACCCCTTGGAGGGATGGCGGCGACTGTGGCCGATGATGATGGCCGAGAAGGGAGCGTATGCCGCATATGTTGTGATGAAGATTGTGCTGGCAGTCATCGCGGCAATCTTGATTGCCGTCGCAACCCTCATTTTAGGATTGATCATCGCCATACCAACCCTGGGACTCGGCATCCTGGCCGTGCTTACCGGAAAGACGGCCGGGCTGACCTGGAATGCCCATACGATCGCGCTGGCCGTAGCCGTCGGCTGCGTTTTGCTGGCAATCTTTCTTTACCTGGTGTCCCTGATTTATGTGCCGGCGATCGTATTTTTCCCCGCGTATTCTATTTACTTCTTTGCCGGGCGCTACCCCAGGCTGAGCGCCTTACTCTATCCCTCACCGCCTGCGTCCCGGGCGCCATCGGGTGCAGCAACTGCATCGCTGTAGGGTGAGTCGCCTCGGGAGCCACGGAGGACACGAGGTTCAGACAAGCGATCTCACCAATCGAGTCGAAGGGGCGCGGTCTTCAGCCTCGGCGTTCTCGGCAGGCTGCCCCGTTCAGGCGCAGTTTGAGCTGGGTTCTCATCGATTCGAGATCCTCACTCAAGCAGTAGTGCTACGCAGCCGCAGGAAGTCAGAGCTCACATTGCGTTTGTTCGCCACTGGGGAACGATTCGAGCCGCGCTAACGCCAAGCGCTGGCCCTGGCGAAGGTCATGCTCTTAGCCCAGGAGGTGCATTTGGCAGACTGGAAACGCGCCCTGATCCATCCGGCCCTCGTAAAGTCATTTGCATCTACGTTTTGTGTTTGCCTGTTTCAAAATTGCTGAAGAAGGCGCGGTCGCAGGTTTCACGGGACGTTGTTTCAGGAAAGCATCGCGGATCTTGGGGCGGGACTTGGAAGAGAATTTTGACTCTTGCGGCGTTGTTGTTCGTTAAGTTCATTCCTTTTAGCTTCACCGAGTTACGGCGGGTCTTCGGGGCAGGCCGGTTAATCGGGGTCTTTTTTCGGCCGCGGTATTTGCTGAATCTCCCACAGAATCTTAAAGGATGCGTTCTATGTCCGGAACCTTACATCGGAGTTCGCTCCGAGCTTTGTCTTCCCGCGCGCTCGATTTCCGCGTTGATCTGTCCTCCGATCAGGTACGCTAGGCCAGCTACATAGAGCCATGCCAAAAGAATCATGACCGCGCCCAAGGATCCGTAAGAGGCGCTGTAATTATTGTAAAAATGCAGGTACGTGCGGAATCCGAACGAGGCTGCTAGCCATCCAAGGGCGCCAAATGCCGAACCGGGCGTAACCCATTGCCAGCGACGCCGTTGCTTCAAATTGGGGCCGCAATAATAAATCAACGAACACGATATGGTAACGAAGAGGATAGCAGCCGGCCACTGAATGGCCTTCCAGGCGAGGACGATCCAGTGATGCCACCGAAGTCCTGTCCCGAACCGGCGAACAAAATGGCTGCCTGCCAGCTCGATAAACAAGGCCGTGAGAAGCAGAATCGAAATCAGCAGGCTCAACCCGAGTGCGATTGCGCGAACTTTGAACCAGGACCGAGCCTCGCGGACGTGGTAGGCCAGGTTCAGAGAGTAAATCATTGAATTTATGCCGCCGGAAACACACCAGAGGGCAGAAATTATGCCAAAGGTCAGCTTCCCCCCGCTAGCGTGCACAGCCAACTCGCCGGCGACTGTTCTCAAGAGCTGGAATGCTGCCGGTGGAAGAAAATCTGCGAAATAAGACAGTAAACCGTTTTGAAGTTCGACGCTGTGCGAGGCGAACAGTCCAAACAGCGTCATCATGATCAAAATCAGCGGGAAAAGAGCGAATAAGAAAAAAAACGCCAGCTCGGCGGCTTGTCCGAAGACATTATTCGCGATGATCTCATCGAAAACGTCTCGACCCAGTTGTGAAAGAGTGAGGCCTCCCAGCGTCCAAAGAGACTTCAATTGTTTCGCGTTTGCGAAGTGACTTGTCATTTATACAGCCACTTGTTTCCGCTCGCATTCTAACTTAGACCTTACGGTCTGGATGAACCTCCGGCACTGGTCACGCCAAAGCGATACTTAACTGCCATCGTGTCGCGTTCCGCCTCAGGGTGGGTTCGGATTGATGCGGGGTCTGACACCCCCGCGCAGATCACGTCTGTTAGCGTGTGTATTGGCGTGTGCTCAACCGTCTTGGAATATCCGTTCCACTCGCGGCAAAGTGTTTGTGTGAAATCCGTATGTCACCTGACTTGATTAACAATGTGTATCGTTCACATCCCGTGTTCCCCCGAACCGAAGTGATCCAACGGACGGGTGTCCCTCCACTATCCAGTCTCTTTGACGGCAGTTTCGCAAGAAGCTCGGGGTACTACCTGTGAGAAGATTACTTGGCCAGGATGGTCCC
>Ga0306921_10009714_pt1 | contig 10213 bp, 9 predicted proteins | sample sta12Cox44000080_FD_203760 | JGI IMG/M metagenome (GOLD analysis project Ga0306921, IMG submission 203760) | Lab enrichment of tropical soil microbial communities from Luquillo Experimental Forest, Puerto Rico - statoxic.12C.oxic.44.000.080 (v2)... | ecosystem: Environmental > Terrestrial > Soil...
AGCCCCGACAGCTCGATTCCTTCACTCGTACCGCAGCGCTTCCACAGGATCGAGCTTGGCCGCCTGCATCGCCGGCAACCAGCCGCTGATCACGCCCACAACGATTAGAATCGACGTGGAAAGAAACAGCGTGGTTGTCGACAAGGTGAGGTGAATATCCACTTTTCCGCTGTCATCCTCATAGGCTGGCCCGAGAAACGGCAGCGTTCCTATCGCCGATGTGAGCACCCAGGAGATCAGCATCCCCACCACTCCCGCGGCCAGCGTCAGCACCAGCGCTTCCAGCAAGAACTGCCAGCGAATATGCCACTTCCGCGCGCCTAAGGCCCTTCTCAAACCAATTTCACGCACCCGCTCTTCCACCGACACCAGCATGATATTCATCACGCCCACGCCGCCGATTCCGAGCGTCATCGCCCCAATCACGAACAGCAAGCCTTCGATTCCGAGCGTGATCCCGTCGTAGATCGGCTTGAACTCCTGGCGCCCAAACATCGTGATCGCGCGCTTGTCATTCGCTGAAAAATGCTGGCGGTTCGCGATGGCTGTGCGGAACTGCTGCATGGCCTGCGCCTCAAACTGCGGCGCGACTGGCTCCATCACCATTACGCTTGCATACCGCGCGTCCCACAAATCGGCCGCTGCGGTGTACGGAATGAACGCGGAGTCATCATCACAATTAAAGTAGCAGCTATCTGAAAACTTCATGTCCATCGTCCCGATAACGGTAAACCGCACGCCGTTAATCCTCACTGTCTCTCCGACCGCAGGCGTCCCGCTGAACAGTTTTTTCTTCAGCCGCGCCCCCAGGAACACGACGCGCCGCCGCTCGTCAACGTCCTCGGGCGAAATCCACCGCCCATCGCTCGGCACCTCGTTGCGCATCTCGCCGTACTCGGAATAAACGCCTCGCGTCGCCGAATCCGAGAGCCGCTCATCGTGCGAGATTCCCTTCCACTTTACGGTCTCGAGCGTTACGCGCTTGATCAGCGGCGATTGCGCCTTCACCCAGTCCGCGTCTTCCTGCTCGAAGTGCACTTCCTTCCCAGCTCGCTCGCCTCCTGCCTGTTCACTGGTGGTCCCGGGCCAGCAGATTACTGCCGCCTTGCCAAAAACCTCGAATGTATAGATCAACACGCTGCGGAATCCGGCGCCATAGCTCAGAAGCAGCGTAACCGCCACGATTCCCCAAGAAATTCCCGTCATCGTCAACAGGCTGCGCACCCGGTTCCGTCCCAGCGCGATCCACGCTTCCTTGAACACCTCTCCTAGCATGGCTGCGGTTCTCCCCCGAAGTCGTAAGCTATAAGTGGCGGGTCACAAGTACAGATAACTGATTGTGATAATGCGACCGCTCGGCACCGAGGGAGGGCGAGGAAGGAGCGAGTATGCAGGATTTTAGTAGCCTCCTCGTTTGGGAGAAAAGTCATGCGGGAAACAGCGAACTGAGACAATATCTTCACGTCTCCCGGGGTTCTGCCGGTGAATTGGACTATCTTCTTTTGCTCGCCAAGGACCTTCACTCGCATCACTTTGCCCTAACTTACAACTCAGAACTTACAACTCATAACCTGGGCTTCATCCACCAGCCTCAAACCGCAGCGCTTCGATCGGATCAACCGATGCCGCCCGGTTCGCCGGATAGAGCGCCGAAAGCACCGCAATCAGGCCCAGCAGCCCTACCGTCAGCGCCGCCAGCTTCCAACTCGCATCCAGGCCGTCAAAGAACGGCACCGTCGGCAGCAAGTTCACCAACCCACAGATGCCGTAGGAAATAATCAGGCCCGTTCCGCCGCTGAGCGCTACAACAAACACCGTTTCCAGGAAAAATTGCTTCAAGATGGATTCGCGCGTGGCTCCCAGCGCCTTCCGTACTCCAATCTCTCGCGTCCGCTCCCGAACGCTCACCAGCATCACGTTCATCACGCCCAAGCCACCGAGGAAGATCGTGGCCACCCCAACCGCGCCCATAAATACTTCCATGCCCACGAAAATCATCCGTCTCGCCTGCGCAGCCTTCACCGTGTCCCAGATGCTCGCCGCTTCTTCGTCCCTCGGATCGAAATTGTGCAGCCGCCCCAGCGCGCGCCGGATTTGCCGCACGCACGCCGGATGCGTTTCCAGCGACCAGGGCGCCGCAAGCAGGCGGTCAATCGAGTGTTCGAACGCGGGCGGCTTATTCGGAAAGTCGCGCTTCATGGAATTGAACGGAATGAAAATCTTGCGGATGTCCACGCCGTCGTAGCTGGAGTTCTGATCCTTCGTCTTCATCACCCCGATCACGGTGTACGGAATTCCATTCAGCCCGACCGTTTGGCCCAGTGCCTCGCGTTCGGCAAACAGTTGTTTCTTGGCATCGCTGCCGAGAAACGCCACGCGCCGCCCCTCTTCGTTGTCTTCGTAGTTGTAGAACCGGCCCTCGGCCACCGTGATGCTTCGTATCTCAGTAAACGGGGGCAGCGACCCCACCGTGTCCAGGTCGCCGCTGTTAAACGCGCTGTGCACCTTGACGTTGTTCCCCAGCTCCGGCAGCACGTACTTGCACGCCGGCGCTTCCTTCGCGACCTCGATGTAGTCGTCTTCCATCCAGTGCACGACGCGCCCGGACCGCGTCCCGCCCGCTTGCATGCTGGTGCGGCCCGCGAAAACGATCATCACGTCCTTGCCGAAGTTTTCCTGCTGTTTCTCGATGCCGCGGCCCAACCCTTCGCCCGCCGCTACCATCAGTGTGATCGAAATGATGCCCCAGGCGATGCCGAACATCGTCAGCAGCGTTCGGCGCTTATGCGCCCAGAGCGTCGCGATCGTATCGCGCAAGAGGTCGCGGAACGTCATCAGTGCCCCGCTACTGGAGAATGACCTGCTGTTTCTCGTTCAGACCGGAAAGGATTTCCGTCTTCACGCCGTTGGAGATGCCGAGTTTCACCGACACTTTCTTCCGCCCGTTTTCCGCATGCGGTTCCGGCAATTCAACCGACGCGTTGCGGTCCTTGTCGTAAATCAACGAAGCCTCCGGCACCATCAATACGTTCTTCTTTTCCTCAAGGATAATCTCGGCATTTGCGCTCATGTTGGCCTTGAGTTCCAGCGTCGGATTCGAAATCGAAACGCGCACCTCGAACGTCGTGACGTTGTCTTTTTCTTTGCCGAGCGGCGAAATCTTCGTCACTTTGCCGGTGAACTTCTTGTCTTTGAACGATTCCACGACGATCCGCGCCGGCTGGTTCAGATAAACTTTCCCGATGTCGGCTTCGTCTACCTTCCCCTGTACGTAGACTTCGCTGATGTCGCCGAGCGTCATGATCAGCGTTGCCTGCGAACCCAGCACGAGAATCGAACTCACCGCATCCCCTACATTTACGTCGCGTGACAACACCAGGCCATCGATCGGGCTGATCAGCGTCGAGTTTCTCAAGTCCTCCTGCGCGTTTTCTAGCGCCGCCTTGGCTTGCGCCACCTGGGCTTCGGCCTTAGCAATTTCCGCTTGCGACACAACCAGGTTCCGTTGCGCGCTCACTTGCTTGTTCAGCGCCAGTTGGTAATTCTTTTCCGCGTCTTCCACCAGGCTCTTCGACATCACACCGTCTTTGAACATCTGCTCGGCCCGCTCCATATTCAGCTTCAGGAACGGCACATCCGGGCCCTCGGCATCCACCTTGTTGCGTTCGAGCTGCGCATTTGCCGAATCCCGCGCTGCTTGCGCGGCCTGGTAATTGGCTTGCGCCGCGCGCACGCTCGCTTCCAGCTGCACTTTGTCGAGATCGGCCAGGACCTGACCTTGGTTCACGCGATCGCCATAATCCACGTACAGCCTCTTCACAATTCCGCTAGCCTTCGACTTAACCTCCACTTTCGATAGCGGCTGTATTTTCCCCGTGGCTACCACCACGCGCGCCAGCTCGCCTTTTTCCACCGTGGCCAGCTTCGAGGGGTCAATCTCATGAGTCGGGCGTAGCGCGGCAAAGACGCCATAGCCCCCACCGACCACCACCAACAAGGCGATCGCGGCAATAATGATGCGCCGACGCCGCTTTTTGCTTGCCTTTCCGTTACCTAAACCATTGCCATTGCTGGACATAACCGACCCCCAGGGTGTTTGCTAACGGACACACTCAAACAATTGATACGTATCTCGTCCGAAAATGTTCCCCCACCTACCTCCATAGACGATGAAACGAGCCGAAAGTCAGGTTGGTCCAAGTGTGGTTGTTACAGGTGAATGCGCCGCAGGCGTAGGGAGTTTGTGATGACCGACACCGAGCTGAAACTCATTGCCGCGCTGGCGATCATGGGACTTAACAGCCAGTGCCAGACCGGGTAAAAGATTCCCGCCGCGATCGGAATCCCCAGCATGTTATAGAGAAATGCGAATGCTAAATTTTGTTTAATGTTCCCGACCGTCGCTCGCGCGAGCTTGCGAGCTCGCACAATCCCTCTCAAATCGCCTTTTAGCAACGTAATCTCCGCGCTTTCAATGGCTATATCGGTGCCCGTGCCCATTGCGATCCCGACGTCCGCCGCCGCGAGAGCCGGCGCGTCATTGATCCCGTCTCCCGCCATGGCTACAATCCGCCCCTGCTTTCTCAGTCGTTCGATTACCGAAGCCTTCTCTTCCGGTCGTACTTCCGTTTCGATCTCCGTCAGGCCCAGTTGTTCTGCCGCCACGGCTGCCGATTCCCGTCGATCGCCGGTAAGCATGACTATGTCCAGGCGCTCGCCTCGCAGCGCCATGATTGCTTCGCGAGCGGATTCCTTAAGCAGGTCCGTCAGCGCCAGCACGCCTACCAGCCTTTCATTGATGGCCACGGCCACGAGACTCATCGCGGCCGCGCCTTCTATTCCAAAACTCAAGGAAAGGTTCTGCTCCGGTTCGCCTGCTGGTCCGGCAACGCCGCGCTGCTGCAGAAATTTCTGCGTGCCCACCAGAACGCGGTCGCCATCGAGAACCGCTTCGACTCCCCCGCCGGGGGTTGAGCGAAAGTCTGAAACTTCGGCAAGCGCAACACCTTTTTCCGTGGCCGCCTCGACGATCGCTCGGGCCAAGGGATGCTCGCTCGCTTTCTCAACGCTCGCGGCTATCCACAGCAGCCCGTCTTTTGAGACGCCACCGTCGGGAAGAACCGCAACACTTGCGACGCGCGGTTTGCCCTCAGTCAGCGTTCCCGTCTTGTCCACCACCAGCGTATTCACGCGCGCCAGCGTCTCCAGCGCCTCCGCGTTGCGCACCAGCACGCCGGCGGATGCGCCGCGACCCACGGCCACCATGATGGACATTGGCGTCGCCAGGCCCAAAGCGCAAGGACAGGCGATGATCAGAACCGAAACGGCAGCGAGCAACGCATGTGCCAATCGCGGCTCCGGCCCAAAAATTGTCCACCCCAGGAAGGCCAGAATCGCCGCGATCACCACGCCCGGCACGAAATAACCGGCTACTCGGTCGGCAAGCCGTTGCATCGGCGCCCGGCTTCGCTGCGCTTCACTCACAAGCTTCACAATTTGCGCCAGCAGCGTCTCGCTTCCAACTCGCTCCGCTACCATCACGAAGCTGCCGCTGGTATTCAGCGTTCCTCCTGTGACCTTGTCGCCCGCCACCTTCTCCACCGGCAACGGCTCACCTGTGACCATGGACTCATCCACCGCGCTCGCGCCTTCGCGGATCGTGCCGTCGACAGGCACGCGCTCACCGGGTCGCACTCGGAGTAAATCCTCATGCTGTATTTGATCCATCGGCACGTCGCTCTCTGTGTCCATGGAAAGCCTGTGCGCCGTTTGGGGCGCTAGCCGCAGCAATTCGCGTAGCGCGTTCCCCGTCCTGTTGCGCGCGCGCAGTTCGAGCACTTGCCCAAGCAGCACCAGCGCGGTGATTACAGCCGCTGCCTCAAAGTAAACCGCTACACCTCCATGCATATCCCGAAACGACGCCGGGAACGCCTGCGGAAAGAGCGTCGCCAGAACGCTATAGAGATACGCGGCGCCCGTCCCGAGCCCGATCAGCGTGAACATGTTCGGGCTGCGTTGGATCAGCGAACTCCAGAAACGTTCGAAGAACGGCCATCCGCCCCATAGCACGACTGGCGACGCCAATAACAGCTCGATCGCGTTTTTCGTCCCGGCCTCAAGATGCAGTCCCAGCATTTCCCCCAGCATCGACAGGACCACAATCGGCAACGAAAGCGCTGCACTGACCCACAGCCGCTTCCGCATCGATTCGTATTCCGGATCAGGCTGTTCCTCCGCCACGAAGTCCATCGGCTCGAGCGCCATTCCGCAGGTAGGGCACGTCCCAGGGCCCATCTGGATAATCTCGGGGTGCATCGGGCATGTATAACGGACCTTCGCCGCCGGTGAGTCCGCCGCATCACGCACGGCCGCATTCTGTTGCATCCCGGCTCGGTCCGGTGCGGCCAGGAATATCTCCGGCTGTCGTTCGAATCTCTCTGCACACCGCTTGGAGCAGAAGTAGTAAGTTTTCCCTCTGTACTCGACCTTACTTGCCGGACTTGCCTGGTCCACCATCATTCCGCATACCGGATCTTTCTCTTGCGCTGAAGCGTCAAGTACCGGAAGCGAAATCCCGCCTGGTTTCGGCGTCGGCGGGACTCGCGTCACGGGAGCAGGTGCGTTTTTGACTGCGGCCCCCGCGAGAAGATATTTCTCCGGATTCTGTGTAAAGCGCGTCGCGCAGCCCCCGCAGCAGAAGTAGTAGATCTCTCCGCCGTGTTCGACCTTGGCTTTGGCCGCCTCTCGATTCACCGTCATGCCACAAACCGGATCCAGTTCCACAACGTTCTCCGTACCTCGCTGCTCCCTTGACGCCCTTTCATCTCAAGTGCGAGTAGATTAATTCCAGTAGTTCGTCATACATCGCCGACGTCTCGTTTGGCTTACCGCTCGCAAGTGCCTGTGCCGCGCAGTGTTTCAGATGATTCTTCATCAGGTTTCGCGCCACGCCCCGCAACGCTTCCTGCACCGAGGCGACCTGCACGATGATGTCGGCGCAGTATCGCTCTTCCTCGACCATCTTCTGCAGGCCTCGGATCTGTCCCTCGATCCGCCGCAAGCGGTTGCGATTGGCTTCCTTTAGTTCAGGGTCGACCCCCGCCGCCTTACGGCCTTTTTCCGGGTGGCAGGCGCAGCTGGCCAGCGCCGTCGGTGAACTGCGAGTCTGAGCGGCCATCGGAATATATACCTCCAGCCCCTATATATACCCCTGACCCCTATCCGCGTCAAGTGACACCAAGCGACCGCTCGTGTCCGGATCGTGCTGGCCCCCTGCCACCGCAGCGCCGCGCCTCAGTGTCGAAAGGCTGGCCGCTGCTGCTATAATCCCCCCATGACACTCCTCGAAATTACCTACGAACTTCAGTCTCCGCTGAGCCTTCAGCAGCTCGAGCGCCTCGGAGAATTCGCCAACACCTACGGCCTGCGCAAATTCCGCGTCGATGAGCGGAAAAACCAGATTACCTTCGAATATGACGCCTCGCGCCTCCGAGACACACAGGTCGCCCATGCCCTCGGCCGTGCCGGTATCGCCGTCACCCGCAAAGTCAACTAGCTCCCCTTTTCTGAGGAGATACAGAAGAGTGCAGGGATTCTCTGAGGAAAATAAATAAGGCGCCCACTTGGGATCGGGAAACCCTCATTATAAATGACTTGCCTAGAGTGCGGCACAGGTGTCCACGACCAAAGTTGCGGACCTATTTTCAAACAAAACGCACCACCGGAACACGAATCGATTAAACAGCGCCTTATTTGCGGGTCTCTCTCGGCCGGTACCAGGACTCTGGTAACAACCCATTTTGGTAAGCCCGAGCTAGTGGTTTTTTTCTGGTTCGGCCCGAAACTACTCTGCGATGCCGTACTCGTCACTAAAACGCGTTCGCCGCGTCGCCATTTGGCTTCTCCTCGATCTGCTTCTCTCCGCCTGTCTACTTTGCCTCTCCGCCTTGGCGGACTCCTCCTCCGGCCTGCGGCGCGTTCCCGCGGGGACCTGCTACTGCGGCTGCTCGCAATCCAAAACCTCGGCTGGTTGCGCAAAAATGTGCGAATTGCCGAAATACGCTTCACGTTGGTGGGCCGTAACCTGCAAGAAAGCTCGCTCCAACGCGCCGGCGGAGACCCCGGACGCTGGCCCCCGCATACCCCGCCCCGCGCGTTCAGAGCGCGCTTCCGCCAAGTAATTCCTAACTCACTTCCTTACTTCGCTGCTTCCTTGCCCGGCGGTCTCCTCCTCACAGCTTTCGCCATTCTCCCCAAGCAACTTCGCAAAGATCCCTGGAATCTCGAACACCGCTCGGTTGTTCAAAGCGCCGAGGTTCCGCCGGAATTCAGCCAGCGTAGCGGGCTCCAGCAGTTGCTTCACCCCCCTCACGATTTCGTCAAAACTCTTCAACACGATACCTACGCGCTTTTCCCGCACCCATTCCGTGTTGTAGCGTTCCTGCGGCAAAGTCCATGAATTGCATTCCAGAATGACCGGCAGGCGCCGGACCATCGCTTCCGCCACACTTCCGGGACCGGGCTTGCCTATCAGGAAATCCGCTGCGCGCATCAGCCGATGCACCTCCTTCGTGAATCCGACCACGTGAAGCGGCATTCTCCAGCGCCGCGCGCGAAACTTGGCGGCGAGTTTCTCGTTTCGCCCGCAGATCACGATCAGTTGCAGCGGAAGCCCGGCCTCGTCCAGGCGCTCGGCAATTTCGTACATCGCCTTCGAACCGAATCCGCCAAAGAGCAGCATTCCCGTGCTCAAATCGGTCTGCAGTCCTAACTCGTGGCGCAAAGTCCTCGGATCCGCTTCCTCGTCCACGTAGAAGTCTGGGCGCAAGATCATTCCTGATGTTGCAAAGACTTGGCTGTCCTTTTTCCCAATCGCTCGCGCTTGCTCAACGGCTCGCTCCGTGCCGCAGATCACGTACTGCTCCTTCATCGGCTCAATCCAAAAGTGTGGCGGAAAGTCGGCCAGGTCCGTGATCAGCGTGACGAACGGTCTTCCCGGGTAAACCACCCTCCAGGCCTCCCCAATCTCTCGGTTGAAATGGGGTATCACCGATACCAACAGATCCGACGGATGCGGGCGAAAGTAACTCGAAAGGAGCTTCACCATCGGGCGATGAAAGATACGAATCATTACCTGGAGCACTCGCAACAGTTGCAGCGCTCCGAGCGTCCAACCGTTCCTCAGTATGATGTTGTACTGTTCCTGGATTCGGATTCCGGTGATCTTTCGCAGCACGTCCAGCCGATCGGTAAGTTCCTGAAACTGAACCAACTCGATCTCCCAGGGCCTATTTTGTTGGGAAATAACCGTTTGTAAGGCTACCGCTGCATTCCTGTGGCCACCCCCGGCGTCGTGGAACAGAATCTGGATTTTTTTCATTGAGCCGCATTTTCGCATGAGAGGCAGGACAGCCAACAAGAGCACTCACTATGCCATGTGGAAAACGCGAAAACCCTTTTGTGCTCAATGAGTTCCGAGTCCATTTTTACTTATATTTCGCGGCCCCTTCATGGACTGTTCATATCCTGCATCTAACCTTTCATCATGCGCTGCGACCTGCATGTTCATACCACCGCATCGGGCATGTGCAACACGCCCTTTCTCAGCTACTTCAGCAGGGAGTCTTACAACAACCCCGCTGAAGTTTACGCTCGCTGTAAGCAGCTCGGCATGTCCATCGTCACAGTTACCGACCATGATTCCATCGACGCCGCAGAAGTCCTCCGCAAGCATCCCGACTTTTTCCTCAGTGAAGAGGTCACCGTCTCCCTGCCCAGCGGCACGGAAATGCATCTGGGTGTCTACGACATTTCGGAAAAAGACCATGTGGAAATTCAGCGCCGGCGCAACGATTTTATCGCGCTCCTGATGTATCTGACGGAGCGTAAACTGTTTTTCAGCGTGAACCATGTATTCTCTGGCCTGACCGGCCGCCGCGCCAAGGAAGATTTTGACTGGTTCGCTTCGTATGTTCCCGCGTTTGAAATACGCAATGGCCAGATGTGGACAGAATCGAACTTGAACGCGCAACGGCTGGCCAGCAAGCTTGGCAAGGTGGGGGTTGCCGGCAGCGATTCGCACACCCTTACCGGCGTGGCTCTCACCTACACCGAAGTTCGGGGCGCCCGCACAGTCGAGGAATACTTCACTGCTTTACGCTTCGGTCGCGGCACCGTCCACGGCCAGCACGGCGCCTAATTGAAACTGACCGCC
>Ga0306921_10009715_pt1 | contig 10213 bp, 9 predicted proteins | sample sta12Cox44000080_FD_203760 | JGI IMG/M metagenome (GOLD analysis project Ga0306921, IMG submission 203760) | Lab enrichment of tropical soil microbial communities from Luquillo Experimental Forest, Puerto Rico - statoxic.12C.oxic.44.000.080 (v2)... | ecosystem: Environmental > Terrestrial > Soil...
GCCTTCTCCGAGGAGGAAGGGGTGCGCTTTTCGATTCCCTATATCGGAAGCCGCGCCGTCACGGGCCGGTTTGATCCAGACCTGTTGCAGCGAACAGACGCGATGGGCCACACCTTCGCCGAGATCGTACGCGTGGCCGGCTTCGATCCCGGTGAGCTTGCCGCGTTTGAACGACCGCGCGACAACCTGCAGGCATATCTCGAAGTGCACATCGAGCAAGGCCCGGTATTGCTCAACCGCGACGTTCCGCTCGGCGTGGTCACCGCGATCTCGGGCGGCGTGCGTCAGACTGTGACAATCACCGGAACCCGCAATCATGCCGGCTCCACACCGATGGACATGCGTCACGACGCGCTCGCCGCGGCGGCCGAAGTCATCCTCGCCGTCGAGCGGCGCTGCCGCGGCGTCCCCGGGCTCGTTGGCACAGTCGGCAAGGTCGAGATTCCGAACAGCGCTATCAACGTTGTTGCCGGCACCTGCACGCTTTCACTCGACATCCGCGCCCCCGACGATCGGACGCGTGATGCCGCCGTATCCGACATTCATCACGAGATCGGCTGCGTCGCCGCGCGCCGCGGCGTTGCCGCATTGATCAAGGAGTTGATGCGGATGGCGGCGGTGCCGTGCTCGCCGCAGTTGCGGGCGCGCCTTGCTGGCGGAATCGCACGGGCCGGCCTGCCCATCGTCGAACTGCCGAGCGGTGCCGGGCATGATGCCGTGATGTTCGACGGTCTCACCGAGGTCGGCATGTTGTTCGTGCGCTGCGGCAACGGTGGCATCAGCCACTCGCCTCTAGAGACCGTGACCGCGGAGGACGCCGACATCGCTGCCCGCGTATTGTTCGATGTCCTCACGAATTGGAACTAGGGGCCGACGGCACGACGGCCGCGGAGACAATGATGGAGCTTATTCGCATCAAGGCTGGCCATTTCGTATTTGTCGCCCGGTTCGAATCCGAACGCGCGCCACGGACGTGCGCCAAGTTCTACACCATGCTGCCATACCGGCAGCGCATCATCCATGTACGCTGGAGCGGCGAAGGCTGCTGGATTCCGCTCGGCGATCTCGATCTCGGTCTGAAATACGAGAACCACACCAGCTACCCGTCGCCCGGCGAGATCATCCTTTACCCCGGTGGCATCAGCGAGACCGAGATTCTGCTCGCCTACGGTAACGTGCATTTCGCCAGCAAGGTCGGGCAGCTCGCCGGCAACCATTTTCTCACCATCGTCGAGGGACGCGACCAACTACGCCCGCTCGGCGAATACGTGCTGTGGAACGGCGCGCAAGACATTGTGTTCGAGGCTAAGTAGCGCGCAATGTCGCGGTCCTGCGTCAGGTCGGCGCGGCGGACCGCAATTGACCGCGAGTCAGACGTCGGCGGCTTTGGCGGCGACCTTCGCGTCGACGTCGCCCGAGACGGCGCCGCCGTTGAAGTAGGCGTTGAGCAGCACAGCCGCGACTGCCGCCAGCACAATGCCGGAGTTCAGGAGCGGTTCGAGGTTTTTTGGGAATTGGCCGAAAAAAGTCGGCGCCACCAGCGGGATCATGCCGAAACCGATCGAAATCGCAACGATGAAGAGATTGTGGCGGTTCGACCTGAAGTCGACATTGCCGAGGATGCGTATGCCGGTCGCCGCCACCATGCCGAACATGATGATTCCGGCGCCGCCTAAGACCGCAAGCGGAATGGCCGTGACCAGCGCGCCGAGTTTGGGGATGAGCCCCAGAATCACGAGAATCACGCCGCCGGTGGCTGTCACCCAGCGGCTGCGCACGCCAGTCACGCCGACCAAGCCGACGTTCTGCGAGAACGATGTGTACGGGAAGGTGTTGAAGATACCGCCGATCAGCGTGCCGAGCCCGTCGGTGAGAAGTCCGCGGGTCAGATCGCGTTGCTCGATCCGGCGTTCGGTCATTTCGCCGACCGCGAGGAACATGCCAGTCGACTCGACCATCACCACCAGCATAACGAGGCACATCGACAGCGTCGCGAACGGATCGAATCTAGGCGCGGCAAGCTGAAACGGATAGATGACGTCGAGCCAGGCCGCGTTCTGGAAGGCGGCGAAATTCACTTTGCCCACGGCCCAGGCGACGACGAAACCGACGATTATGCCCAGCAACACCGCGACATTGGCGAAGAAGCCCTTCGCAAGCTTCGTAATCAGGAGCACCACGATCAGAACAAAGGCCGCGATCGCCAGATTTATCGGATCGCCATAACCGGGCAGGTTTGGTGCCGCGGCACCAGCGGCCCAATTGACACCTATCCGCATAAGGGAAATGCCGATCACCGCAATGATCGTCCCGGTCACCACGGGTGGAAAGAACCGCAAGAGCGAACTTACGAAGGGTGCTACGATCATACCGAAAATGCCAGCGGCGATTACCGCCCCATAAATCGCGCCCAAGCCGAGATCGGCGTTCCCGGCCATCGCCAGCATTGGCGACACGGAGGCGAATGTGACGCCCATCATCACCGGAAGCTGGATTCCAAACGGACCGATGCCGATCGATTGAATTAACGTGACAATACCGCACGCCAGAAGATCCGCATTGATCAAGACTGTTATCTGATCCGCCGGAAGTTTGAGCGCGCGACCAATGATTAGGGGGACGGCGACCGCTCCAGCGTACATGACCAGGACGTGTTGAATTCCGAGCGGAAGCAGCTTTGATATCGGCAGTAGTTCGTCGACCGGATGACTCGTCGCACTCATGCTGCCCCCCAAATGCTTGTGCAAAAGCCAGTATAGGAATGGGGATCGAGAGCAGCAAGCAAGGCAACCGCAATCTCCACGGCCTGTTTATGGCCCGCCGCTTGCGGCCAGAAGTGTTCGCACCAGCCGTTCGCTAGATGGCTGGCGGCGACGTGACGGCGAAGACGGCGATCGTGGCGTTGTTGTTCTCGAACCGCTTGATGGTGGCCTCATCGTTGCCGCGCCGACACGCGGTCAGCACTGCGAATGCCGCCGACGCGGCCTCGGCTCCACGTCCGTCGTGATCCTGCCTGACACAGAAAGCTTTAGGCAACGGTCAGCGATCCAGGCCAAAGCGCCTTGCTCAAACTTACAAGTTGCGCATAGCGCGCTCCACTTTGCTCATAAAGGCCTGGCGCTTTGCCTCGCTGGCGACATTGAGGTGATACAGCGCATAATAGTCGGCGCTCGCCTTGCCGCCGGTGAACCAACGCACATAGCGCTTTATGATCCGACGCGGCGGATCGCACATCCACAGCGCCATGTAGTGCGGCCGGCCGTAAGTCACGATGCCGACGATGCGTCGAATATTCTGCAGCAGTGGCTTGACGTGCGCCGGATCGCTGAGGTCGAAGGCGACGCCGGGTATGATCATGCGGTCGAAGAAGCCCTTGAGCATGGCCGGTGGGCCGAAGCACCACGTCGGAAATTGCAAGATTAGCGCCTCGGCCGTGGTTAGCCGTTCAATATACCGCTCAAGCCCGGATCGGTTGCGCGAGGTGTCGTGGTAATTGCGGCGCGCGTCCTCGGACAGCACCGGATCGAATTTCTCGGCGTAGAGGTCGAGTAGGTCTACCTGGTGGCCGGCATCGGCCAGTGCATCGAGTGCTTTGGCGCGGATTGCGGCGTGAAAGCTTTCCGGCAGCGGATGGCAGTAGAGATAGAGGATGCGCATGATCGATGGCGTTCTATCAAGCAACGACCATGCCAGCGGCGAGGTACCCGCAAACTGCCGTCGATGCGAGTAAATTTCCCATTAGCTGGCAGACTGGGATAAATTGATGCTTGGCATCGACCGGATCGGTGGTCCAGTCTAAGACGACGGTTGGCAAAGCGTGCAGTCCCAGGCGTCTGGTACCAAGGGTCACCCGAGATGATGAAATTCAGCTTCGAGAACGCGGCGACCGCAAAGGCGTTCCGCATCAGCCCGAAGGATACGAACTACTTCGCACTACTCTTCGACCCGAAAAAGGATAAAATCGACCATATTTTCGTGGTCGAGATATTCACCAAAGGCGGTGCGACGCCACCAAACGAGCATGCCCATGCCCACGAGTTCTTCTACGTCCTGGAGGGCGAAGGCACGGCGCTGTGCGACGGCAAGTCAATGCCGATCAGGCGCGGCGATGCCCTCTTGCTGCGGCCCGGGAGCGAGCATGTGATCCAGAACACCGGATCCGGCAAGCTTTACACGCTGACGGTGATGACGCCGAACGAAGGCTTTGCTGAGCTGATCCGTGGCGGAGAGCCGGTCGAGCTCGATGCGGACGATTTGAAGGTCCTCGGAGCCGACTTGGACTCCCGCTATTTGTCGTCCCAGAGCTCGGAATAATCAGGCGGCTGCGCGGCTTGCAGTGCACCATTGATGATCACGACGCGATCAGCTTGCGGCCGACTGAGAAGCTCGTTGACGGTGCGGGCGTTGAAAACAATGAGCCGTGCCGGCGTGCCTACTGCTATGAGGCCGTGACTGGCGAAGTTACCGATCGCCGCGGGTGCCGCCCCGACCAGCACTGGAGCACCGGCGAGCGGATGATCGAGATGCAGGATGCGTACCGCCTGGCGGAAGGTGTCGACAACGTCGTGATCTCCATAGGCATGAAAGCTGTCGCGGCAATTGTCACCAGCCGCAGCAACGGCAATACCGCGGCGAAGCATCTCCCGCACTACGGTGACGCCGCGCCAGCGTGGCGTGCGACTGTCCTTGCGGTCCTGCAGATACATGTTGACGGTTGGCAGCGTAACGATCGCTATTTTGGCTTCGGCCAAGAGATCGAGTGTACGATCGACTTCGCTGTCCCGCTGCATCGCCAGGCTGCAGCAATGCCCGCATACCACACGGCCCTTGTAGCCATGACGCAGCGCTGCGCGGGCGACGAACGGCAACGTGGCTGCGGCCGGATCGTGGGTTTCGTCGACGTGTAGATCGATGTCGAGATCGTGGCGGGTGGCAAGCACAAACACTCTGTCGAGCAGCGCATCGATGTTGTCGAGTGGCGCACCGTGATTGCCAAGCGAGGCTCGGGTGACCCCGCCAAGAAGGCCGCGCGATTTGGCGACGATGGCGGCAACGCGGTCGCCGAATTCGTCCTGCAGCAGATCGATCGGACAGAGCGCGACGCCTTGGAGATCGATCCGGCCTCGCCATTCATCGCGTACCTCTCGTAACACCTGCCAGCTGCGCTCGGCGGTCTCGTGATAGGTGTCGATGTGACTACGGATCGCCGAGACACCGTGGGCATAAGCGCAGCGTAGACCAAATTCCATGCGACGGCGTAAATCCACTTCCGTCCAGTATGGGCGGTCGGCTGCGGCGGCAAGCCGCGCGTTGTGGAAGGTGCCATCGACGTTCGGGCTGCGCTCGACGGTATGACCCTTGTCGAGATGGGTGTGAATGTCGATCAAGGTCGGCCAAACCTGACGACCCCCGAGATCGACACAGGTAATGCCGTCCTGGCCGCTTGCTCCAGGCGGCGCGAAGCGTGCGAGCTTGCCGTCTTCGATCAAGAGGTCCACGTTGACAACGCCTTCGCCGTCGACCGGCGCTAGCCCTGCGCCACCGGAGAGCAGACAGGCCGGCACGCGCGCATTGGCGAACCAATAGCGCGGCGCGGCCGGCCATGAAATCTCAGCGAAGCGGATCGGCATTGGCGGCGTACAGGCGGTTGAGGTGGAACGCGGTCATGTCACGCAACAGGGCAATGAAGCCCTCAATCTGATGCTCGGCGGTCTTCTGGCCCTTGTCGGCGGTTGCCTTGGTGGCATCGCCGATCGCACCTTCGGCATTGAGGTCTTGGGCGATCCAGCCGAAAGCATGGCTGCCGGTCGGGCCAAGATTAACGAATTCCTTTTCCATCGCGATGGCGGAAGAAACGAAGTTTTTCGCCTTATCCATGCTGACGAGGTCACGGCGCAACGACAGCATCAACGAGGTCTCGATGTCGCCGGCATGAATGCCATGACGCGCCTCGATCGCGTCGTACATCCCATTCGGCAAACCGAAATAGCGCCAGTGCGTAGTCACGACCAACATGCCGAGTCGTACCCGCAATTCGCGCGCCACCGTTGTCAGCACGGACGCATTGCCGCCATGCGAGTTAGCCAGGACGAGCTTGCGCAGGCCGGCGCGATGCACGCCCTCCCCGGTCTCGATTAGTACGCGCTGCAGTGTTTCAGCCGAGAGACTGAGCGTGCCAGGCGACAGCAAATGTTCGTTCGATTTTCCGATCGCCTGGATCGGCAGCACCAGCACGTCGAGTTCGGCCGGCAGCCGTTGTCGCAACAGCGCGATCATCCCCTCGGCGATCGCTGTGTCCGTTGTGACCGGCAGATGTGGACCGTGCTGTTCGGTCGCTGCCACCGGTAGTATCGCAATCGTCATTTCAGGGTCGAGAGCCCTGAAGTCGTTGCTTTTCAGCTCAGCCCAGTAGAACGCGCGTCCCGCCACATTCGGCTCCTTCTGCTGTGGGCAACGCAAACGCCGTGCCAATCAAGGGTTTTCGATGGGTTGAAGTTGCGGCATCGCCTTGCGTAGCTCCTCGACGACGAGGCTTGGAAATGCGTCGAGGCCGCCGCGGGCGCGGACCAAAAGCTTCAGCGCGAGCGGATGACTCGTTAGTTCCTCCACCGGAAAATAGCGAATTTGCCCAGCTTCCACGTCTTCGGCGATATCGACGGGATTGAGGAAGGTAACGGCCTGACCGCTGCTTGCAATTTTCTTCATGAACTCGATGGAGTTGGTCTCGATGGTCGGATGCAGAGGCACGTCGGCGCGGGTGAAGGCCAGATCGACCGCCGGGCGGATGGTCATGGAGGCATCGGCGATAGCAAGCGGAAACTCGGCGCAGTCCGCTAGCCGCAGCGGGCGGCGCTTGGTGAGCGGATGCTTGGGTGAAACCGCCACGCCGAGCAAAAGATCGTGGCTCGCGACAACACGTAAGCCCGGGCTTATCGGCGGGTTATAGGTCAGGGCCAAATCGGCCTCGCCGGTCAAGACAGCGTTGCTCATCTGGTCGAGCGGCAGCACCCGTACGCGAACATGGACGCGGGGATGGCGATCCAAAATGCTGCAAAGAAATCGCGGCAACGGACCGGCCGCAAGCCCGTTCATAGTGGCGATAGTGACCTCGCCGCGGGCGAGGCCCTTCAGCGCTTCGATCTGCGCTTCGACGCGGTGATGGCCTTTTAGCGTTTCGCGCACATGTGCGATCAGAATTTCGCCGGTGGAGGTCAACCGCAACCGTCGCGGCATGCGCTCGAAGATGGGTACGCCAAGCTCCTCTTCTAGCGCCAAAATCTGCCGATTGATGGCCGATGAGGCCACATTGAGCCTAGACGCAGCCTTGCGGATCGAACCCAATCGGGCAGCCTCATCGAGGTATCTTAGAAGCCTCGAGTGCAGCATGAGGGGCTACCTGCCTGCATCTTGGTCGAACTGCACAAAGCCGCGGCAGCGATGCCCAAAAGGCATCAATTGACGCGAAATTTGATGCTTTGAATACCATTCAGTCTGCGCAGAGTGCTGTCAAGAAAACTCTGGCCCGGTTCGTGCATCGCCACCTGGCAGCTTCACATCAGCATCCATAGGACATGCCATGGCCCACCCCCGCATCGCCTGTGCTTTGACGGCGGCAGCCCTCGTGATCGGCATCCAGTCGGCCGATGCCGCCGACAAGGTCACGTTCCTCACCAGCTGGTACGCGCAAGCCGAGCACGGCGGCTTCTATCAGGCCAAGGCGACCGGCCTCTACGATAAGGAAGGCCTCGACGTCACCATCAAGATGGGCGGGCCGCAGGTCAATGGCATGCAGCTTCTTCTCGGCGGCGAGGCCGATGTCATCATGGGCTATGACTTCCAGGTTTTGACCGGCCTGTCGAAGGGGCTGCCGGTGATCACCATCGGCACGTCGTTTCAGAAAGACCTGCAGGGAATGATGACCCATGCCGACGTGAAGGATCTCGGCGACCTCAAGGACAAGACCATTCTGGTCGCCACCTCCGGCCGCACGTCATGGTGGCCGTGGCTCAAGCACAAGTTCGGCTACACCGACGATCAGACCCAACCCTACACCTTCAATCTGCAGCCATTCTTTGCCGACGACAAAATCGCCCAACAGTCGTATCCGTCGTCGGAACCATTCCAGGCAATTCAGAAAGGCGTCCCGGTCAATTTCTTCCTATTCGCCGACTATGGCTACCCGCCCTATGGCACAACCATGGTGACCACCACCAAGTTCGTCGCCGAACATCCCGATGTGGCGCGGCGCTTCGTCAAAGCCTCGATGGAGGGCTGGAAGAACTATCTCGAAGGCGATCCCGCGTCGGCCAATGCGTTGATCAAGGCCGACAATCCAAACATGAGCGACGCCCAAATCGCATTCGGTATCAAACGCATGAACGAATTGCACATCGTCGACGGCGGCGACGCCAAGAGCATGGGCATCGGCATCATCACCGAAGCGCGTTGGAAGGCGAGCTACGACCTAATGGTCAAGGAAGGCCTGCTGCCGAAAGAGACCGATTGGACCAAGGGTTTCACGACACAATTCGTCAAAGACCTGAAAGTCATGTGGTAGCGCGGCGGCCGCCAATACCGGCCAACACCCGCAACAGCTCCGACACGAGCCGGCACGCTGTAATGTCGCAAACGGCACGAGCTTCTCCATGAGCGGCAAAAAAGTCGCCGACGCACTACCGCCAGTCGTGGTCGGCGTGCTCTTCCTCGCGGGATGGGAGGCCTGCTGCCGGATATTCCACGTCCCCTCTTACCTCGTCCCGGCGCCAACGCTGATCACGCAGACCTTCATCGCCAACGCGCCGGCGCTGCTGCATTCGCTCTGGGTGACGCTCCGGGTGACGCTTATCGCGCTCGCTTTGTCGATCGTCATCGGCACGGCGACCGCCTTCTTATTTGTGCAGAGCCCAATCATCGAACGTAGCTTCTTTCCCTACGCCGTCATCCTACAAGTGACGCCGATTGTGGCGATCGCGCCGCTGATCATCATTCTGGTGAAGAACACACAAGGAGCGTTGATAATTTGCGCCACCATCATCGCCGTATTTCCGATCATCGCCAACACGACGGTTGGCTTGCGCAGCGTCGATGCCGGGCACCAGGACTTGTTTGCCATCAATCGCGCGTCGCGCGCACAAAATCTCCTCTATCTGCGTATCCCAAGCGCGTTGCCGTATTTCTTCGCCGGACTGCGTATCTCAAGCGGCCTCGCCCTGATCGGCGCAGTGGTGGCTGAATTCGTCGCTGGCACCGGCGGGCGCAACACTGGTCTTGCTTATCAGATTCTGCAGTCAGGCTATCAGCTCGACATTCCGCGCATGTTCGCGGCGTTGTTCCTGATTACTTTTGTCGGAATCGCGCTGTTCTTGATCATGGTTGGCTTGTCGAAGCTAGCGCTCGGCTCGTGGCACGACAGCGCCATCGAGCGGGAAACGTAAACGATAAGGCCACGGAACGCGATTGGAGGAAGACACGATGCTGACGACCAAGCAGAAGGTTTTGCGGCGCTTCTGGTACGCGATAATGCCGCTTGACGCCCTCTCCGGCGGTCCTAAGCCGTTCCGCCTTCTCGGCGAGGACATCGTGCTGTTTCTTGGCGCCGATGGAAAGCCCGCAGCGCTCAAGGACCGCTGTTGTCATCGTACGTCAAAGCTGTCCAAGGGCTGGTGCATAGACGGACAATTGGTTTGCGGCTATCACGGCTGGACCTACGATCGCACCGGCAAGCTGGTTCATGTCCCGCAGTTTCCGGTGCAGCAGGAAGTGCCGAACCTCTCGACACCGGCCTATCACTGCGACGCCCGCTACGGCTATGCCTGGGTAGCGCTCGACGAGCCGCTTGCGCCCATCCTCGAGGCCAGCGAGGAAAGCGACCAGCGTTATCGCCGTATCCCGCAGTTCTACGAGGTGTGGAACACCTCGGCATTCCGCCTGATGGAGAACTCCTTCGACAACGCCCATTTTGCCTTCGTTCACAAAGGCACGTTCGGACAACTCAATCAGCCATTGCCCGAAAAATATCAGATTGAGGAAACCGATTACGGCTTCGAGGCTGAAACTCTCATCACCGTCGCCAATCCACCGATTCAGTATCGCATCGCCGGCACCACCGAGCCCACGACCAAGCGGCATATGCGCAACAAGTGGTACGTGCCGTTCTGCCGCCGGCTCGATATCGAATATCCGTCGGGACTGCGGCACATCATCTTCAACTCTG
>Ga0306921_10009718_pt1 | contig 10212 bp, 10 predicted proteins | sample sta12Cox44000080_FD_203760 | JGI IMG/M metagenome (GOLD analysis project Ga0306921, IMG submission 203760) | Lab enrichment of tropical soil microbial communities from Luquillo Experimental Forest, Puerto Rico - statoxic.12C.oxic.44.000.080 (v2)... | ecosystem: Environmental > Terrestrial >...
GGTAAAGTTGGGATAGTCGGACTCAACTGCGACCAGCGACGGCCGATAACTCTCCTTGACGGCCTGCAGCGCCGCCGCCGCAACATGTGGCTTGAGCACGCCACCCTCGCCCTGGTCGGTGATCGCGTTCATCATCTCCAGCATCTGGCGGAATGCGATGTCGCCCGCTCGTCGTCCTCGCGCAAGCGGGGACCCAGGGCGGTGTCCGGGGCGTTGGCCCTGGGTGCCCGCTTTCGCGGGCATGACGAAAATGTCGGGAGCTCGTACGTTCACTTCTGCAACCAGGTCCTAGTTCCGGATGCCGGAATCAGGGATGTCCCGGGTGCCGAAGAGCCGCCGGAGCTTCCTGCGCAGCCGATCGAGGCCTGAGCGCAAAGCCCGCTTCAATGGGCCCTTTTGCGGCTCGATGACACGCGCGAAGACGATCGCCAGCACCAGGCTGATCCCGATTACCGGAAGCCCGTGCATCAGGCGCCCCGGTGGGCCGGGTATGACGGTGCCAAAGAAGTTCAGCAGCGGCTGATGCAGCAGGTAGAGCCCGAACGCCGTTCCGGCGAGAAAGCGAATTGGCCGCTCCACCGCCGCTCCAGGCGTCGGCAGCCATGCATTGGCGAGACCGAGGAACAGGAGTGCAATGACAACGCCGACGATATAATCGTAGGGTGAAAAGCCGGGCGGCAGCCAAGGCGAGTTCGCACGATGGAACAGTTGCTCGCCACCGAGCGCGTGGATACCGATGAACACTGCCACGGCGCCGAGCGCGACCGGGGCTCCCAGCTGCCTCGGCAACACCGCACGCCATCGCCACACCGCCGAGCCCATCAGCCAGACCGGAAACAGCAGAAGGATCCTTGGTCCGGCCAGCAGGGCGGCTGCGACGAGCGCCACGATCCGTCGTCGCCCTTGGAGAAACACGGCTAAACCAAAAAATATATAGCACCAGGCTCCATAATTGATCAGCCAGAAGGCAATATTCGAACCGGGAAACATTTCCAAGGTCCAGTTTTGACCGAGAAATACCAAACCGAGTGCATAACCAAGAACAACGTTGAGCGGACCGTGGTTCATGCGCACGATGGATTCGGGCGCGTATAGATGGGGATCGATCGCCATCCCGATAGTATCGAGCAATGCGGTCAGGATGACCGCCGGCGCGACCACCGAATAAAGCCGGGCGATCCGGCTCAGTGTGTATTCCTCGGCGGTTTGTTCCCTGGTCTCGGTCACCCAGGCGATGACAAAACCCGAAAGGACGAAGAACACCAAAACCGCGGCATGGCCATAGGGCTGCACCTGCCAGAACATGCCGCCGCTGACCCGCCCGGAATGCGACAGGAACACGGCAAACACTGCGAGAACGCGCAGCGCGTCGAGATAAAAAGAAAGCCCGTTTGTCATCAGGTCAATTCAAGCTCGGCAATCTGAAATTTAGTTGAAACGAGGGTTCGCGCCCGAATACTTCTACCCTGAGAACACATCGCACCGGCGATAGCAAGCACCAGAAAAACTCCGCCTCTTGCGCCCGGTAGATCAGACGGTGCGGGCGTTCGCTGAAGCCGGCGGGCCGGCGCGCTGGGCTCATCTCTCGCTCGATCCCGCCAAAAACGAAGATCGAGAAATCGATGCCTTCGCGAAGATCGAGATTCCACCACACGGGGCCGAGCCGGCAGGCGGCGATCGGGCCGCACCCGATTGCCTTGCGTCGACCTATCGCGACGCACGTGGCGGCGCGAGCCAGCGCAAAATAAACACGATTGCCGATCCCGTGGGTCAAACCTCATATAGGGAAGCGCGACGCCGATCAGCGCGTCGCGTTTCGCATCCGCGCTACCCTGGAGCAGAGCGATTGACCGCGCAGGTGTTACTTGCGCCGGGTTCGACCGGCAGCCGATCGGGTCAGACATGCCTTTAGCGGACACCCCCCCGCGGGTCGATTCTGCCGGGGAGGATGGCAGTCGGCCAGTTAATTCGGGCGGCACGCGGCGGTTGCCGACCCGGCTGGCCTTGAGTGCGGGCAAGCTGCTGCTGTCGGGCGGCTTGGTGGGCTATCTTCTCGACCGCCATGGCTTGAACCACGAGCGGTTGGCGAGCATCGACCCTATCCTCGGTGCGACGACCCTCGCGGTCTTTGTCCTCCAGATCGCGCTCGCCTCGGCTCGCTGGCGCGTCCTTTTGACACACGTCAGCGGCGCCCGCCCCCCTTACCGCCGATTGTTCAGCGTCTATTACGCCTCGGCTTTTTTTACACAGGTTCTGCCGTCGATCGGCGGCGATCTGACTCGGATATTGTATGCTCGCATACTCGGCACGACTGCCGGGCCGATCGCGGTCAGTGTGGTGCTCGATCGCGGCGTGGCGATTGCCGCGCTGCTCTTCCTGGCACTTCCCTCGCTGGTGTTTCTGGCTCCCTTTGATCCGGGGCAGAGGGTGGTGCGATCGATCGCAGTGGTTGCGGGCGGCGGCCTCGCGGCCGCCTATGGCGGCTGTCTGACAGCGCGCGCTCTTCGATATTCGAGAATCTGGAGGGGTCTTCCGCAGTGGATCCGCACCATGATCGCAAGTTGCGACTGGTCTTTGACTTCTCGTGTCGGGCTATGCGGTCTGATGCCACTGTCCTGGTTCGTCCATCTCCTGTCGATTGCGGCGATCTTTTTGACCGCCCATGCGGTGCAGGTGCCGCTGACGCTTTCGACGGTCCTTGCCATCGGGCCGGTCATCGTGCTGGCTCAGGTCCTGCCCATCTCGGTCGGCGGTTGGGGAGTGCGGGAGGCCGCTGCGGTGACGCTGCTCGCGATGACCGGCATCGACGCGACATCGGCGCTGCTGGTGTCCATCACCTTCGGGATATTGGTCTTTCTGGCGACCTCGCCCGGTGTTCTGTTCTGGCTGATACTGAGGGATTGAGCCCAACCGGATGGCGGCCGAGAGAGACATGAGCGCTATCGGCGAGCCTGACACGTCCAACCCCAAGGTCAGACCGGCCGATGCCGCTGACCGTGCATGGATCGCCGAGTTTCTGCGCGAGCGCTGGGGGGCCGCCATGGTGGCCGTGCACGGCGAGGTCATCGACGCGGCACAATTGCCGGCGCTGGTCGCCGAACCGCGGCGCGGGCTCGCCACCTGGCGGCGGCTCGGCGACGACGCCGAGCTGGTGAGCTTGGACGCCGTGCCGCCCGGCCATGGGACCGGCACCGCGCTGATCGAGGCGTTGACCGAGCAGCTCTGCGCCGAAGGCTGCACCCGGCTGTGGCTGACGATGACCAACGCCAATCCGTCGGCGCTGCGGTTTTATCTGCGCCGCGGCTTCCGGCTGAGCCAGGTGCGGCCGGGGGCGGTCGACCGGGCGCGCCGGCTAAAGCCGTCGATCCCGGTGGTCGGCGAGCACGGGATACCGCTGCATGACGAGCTCGACCTGTGCCGGGTTCTCGGTCCCGATACTTCAGATGTCGCCGCCGCGCTGCCGCCGTGGAGCCGAGCGCACCCCGACCCGGTCGTGATCGCGCGCCGAGCCTATGCCGAGGAGCTGCGCTTCACCGCCCCGGTCCGCAGCCCCGCCATCGTGAAGGCGTTCGCCACCGTGCCGCGCGAACATTTTCTTGGTCCCGGCCCGTGGCGGGTTCTGAGCCCTATGAGCATGGCAGGGTATTGGACGACCGAAAATGCCGACCCGTGCCACGTCTATCACGACGTGCTGGTCGCGATCGACGAAGAACGCCGGCTCAATAACGGGCAGCCGAGCCTGTGGGCGCGCCTCTACGACGAGCTCGGCCTGACCGAAGGGGCGCATGTCGTTCACGTCGGCGCCGGCACCGGCTATTACAGCGCGGTCCTGGCGGCGATCGTGGGTCCCGCCGGCCGCGTCACCGCGATCGAAATCGACGCGGCGCTCGCCGCCCGAGCGGCACAAAATCTCGCCACCGCCTGGCCACAGGCGGAGGTCGTCGCGGCCGACGGCTTCACCTTCCGCCCCGAGCGGCCGGCCGATGTCGTCATCGTCAATGCCGGGGTTACGCATTTCTCGCCGGCCTGGCTCGACACGCTGGCCCCGGAGAACGGCCGTCTGCTGGTCCCGCTGACCAATGCCAAAAGATGGGGCGGGTTTCTGCTGGTCACCCTGGCCGGCGAAACGCAGCGCTACCCCACCCGCTTCGTCCACCATGTCGGGATCATCTCTTGCGTCGGCGGACGCGATCCCGAAGCCGAGGCCCGTCTCGAGGAAGCGATCGCCAAGGCCCCAATGACCGTGGTGCGGTCATTGCGCCGGGCGCCGGAAAAGCCCGATGCCTCGTGCTGGCTCGCCGGTGACGGCTGGTGGCTTTCGCGCGCACCGGTCGCCGACACCGACGCGGCCGGATCAGGCGACGTGTAATGCCGGCGCACCGGCCGCCCGGTCGGCGGCGCCGTCGCGGTCGAGGATACGGCGGATCCGCGGCACCACTTCTTCGCCAAAGGCGGTCATCGAGCGCTCGACCATGTCGTAGGGCATCGCACCGAGCTTGAAGATCAGCGTCAGCCCCATCAGGTCGAGCCGGCTCGCGAGGCGGAGGATGGCATCGGCCACCGTCTCGGCGCCGCCGAGGATCACCATGTCGTTCGCGACGATCTCATCGAAGCTCATCGCGTGCAGCATCGGCGCCTGGCGGCGCCAGAAATCGTAGCTGTCGGGGAGCTGGCCGCTGCGGGTGAACTGGGTGTAGCGGTTCCACAATTCCCAATACTGCAGCAGGTAAGGCTGCGCCTCGGCGCGGGCGTGCCGGTCGTCGTCGCCGACATAGATCTCGCGCATCAGGTACAGCCGCGGCGCCGGGGAGTGTCCGTGCGCCGTCTGAACCTCGCGATAGAATGCCTGATCGTGCTGAGCCTGCGCGGCCGTCGCGTCGATCTGCGCAAACGGGATGTCGTAGGTCGCCGCCCAGCGCAGCGATTCCTCGCTTTGCGCGCTGACCAGAAAGGGCGGGTGCGGGCGTTGCACCAGCGGCGGCGACAACGGCCCGTCTTTACGCAGTGTCCAGTACTTGCCTTCATGGACAAAATTCTCGTCGGCCCAGACCCGGCGGATGATGTCGAAGGATTCGAGAAACATCTCGCGCGAATGCTGCTGGTCGACGCCAAAGGCCGCGAATTCCGGCGGGCGCAGCCCGCGGCCGAGACCCATGTCGAGCCGGCCTTGGGTCAAATTGTCGAGCATCGCCGCCTCTTCGGCGACCAGCAGCGGATGCCGGAACGGCAGGATGTTGACCATGCTGGCGAAGCGGATATGGCGGGTCGTCCGCGCCGCGGCGGCGATCAACAGGTTGGGCGAGGGTACGGGTGCGGTCGGCTGCAGATGGTGCTCGAAGAACCAGATCTGATCGATGCCGATCTCTTCGGCGAGCTCGACCTCGGCGAGCTGACGCCGGAACATTTCCACATGGGTCGAATTTTCGCGCGGGGTAGTCGTCGACCAGATCGCCAGCCTCACCGTATCATCCTCCCCGCGATTGAAGCGGATATGCGCCGCGACCCCCATCGTCCTCGCCATGGCCTGTCTCGTCAATCGCCCTGCCGAGATTAAACATTGTTATTCCGTATATAATTCATTATTGACGCGTCAGATATGGGATTTATGCTTCCGGCCGGTTCGGTTTGGACCCGCGGGATTTGAGGGGCGGCTTGCGCCGCGTCACCAAGGGCTAAAGCGCCACGGAGCGATCCGTGGGCCCATGTCTCGACCGTGAGGCTGACCCGATGCGTCACGTTCCGCTCGTTGCCGGCACAACCCCGCCGGACATCTCTTCCGAAACCGCGTCGCTGTGGCTGTTCGAGGTGTCGCCGCAGGACGCGGATTTGCCGCCGCTCCTGCGGCGGGCCATCGCGACGGCCAACATCGTGATCTACGATCGCGCGCTCGCACCGGTCGTCGCGGCCGCGCTGCCACTTGGCGGCTACGCCGAACCGGCGGCGCCCAACGGCACGGTGCCCGACCCGGCGATCGAACGCTGCCTCGGTCTGGCACTCGATGGCTGGAGTGTCGTCCGGCTGGTCGACCCCGACACCGCAAGCGCGCAGCGCACCCGGCTGTCGGCGCGGCTCGCGGCGCGGAATTTTCCGGGCGACCTGCCGGTGTGGTTGTTCACCGATGCGCAGGACGGCGGCTGTCGGCAGATCCCGACCCGGCTCGCTTGGCTCGACACCGAGCCCGCCGCCGGCCCGGCAGGCGGGCTCGCGATCGGCTTTGGCGGGCTCGCTGCGGCTGCCGGGCGGGGCCTGCGGGCGGTGATGAGCAACGGGCTCGCCGGGTAGCACCGCGGGATGCTGCCGCACGGCGACAACCCGGTCGTCGATCCGGTCTATTGTTAACGCTCCGGCAACCCCGGTTATGCATGATCGGCGGCGTCTTCTACTCACGGAGTTGCCGGATGCTGGTCGTCACTACCGAGAATGTCGTTGGTCACCGGGTGGTCGAGGTCAAAGGCCAATGCTTTGGCGTCGTGGTCCGCAGCCGCGGGCTCGGCGGCAACATGATGGCCGGGCTGCGCTCGGTGATCGGCGGTGAAGTCCACGAATACACCCATCTGCTGGAGGATACCCGCCGCCAAGCGGTGGATCGGCTGGTGCAGAACGCCAGCGTGATGGGTGCCAACGCCGTTCTGATGCTGCGCTTCGACTCTTCCGAAATCGGGCAGACGATGAGCGAAATCGTCGCCTACGGCACCGCCGCGACGATCGAGCCGCTGCCCGCGTGAGGCGGCAATTGCTGCGCGCCGTGGTGCTCGCCGCGGGAGGCGGCATGCTGGCCGCCGCCGCGGTCGGCGCGCTTCTCTGCTGGCGGGGCTGGACGATCTTCACCCTCGCGGCTTGGGGCGCCATGATGGCCGGCGGTGTGCTGATCGAGCGCTGGCGCTACCGGCCGCTGACGGCCGACCGGCCGGGGCCGGACTGGCAGGCGACACCGGAGCGTTTTGTCGATCCCGAGAGCGGCCGTCCGGTCACCGTGTTCTTCAACCCGGCGACCGGCGAGCGGCGCTATGTCGCCGACGGCGAGCCCCGCCTCGGCGCCCCGAGTTGAGACTATGTGAATAAATGCCGTCTGCACGACAGTTCGTCACCCCCCGAAAGCCTAGTGCGGTGTCTCTCAATTGCGATAACGATTTCCTTGGGAGATCGGATCCATGCGGCCAGGGGGGAACCCTCCCCCTCGATGGGGGAGGGCTGGGTGGGGGTGGTACCGCAACGGTATAATCATTGAAACGAAGGCGGTCTGATCTCAGCAGCGCTTCCTTTTTGCACGAGTAAGAAGGGGCTTCATCTTCGTTTCTCGACTCACCAGCAGGCTGAAGTCTACCGGTCTCGCATGCCGAGAGCCACGATATTTGAGCTGAGGTCACCCCCAGCCAACCCTCCCCCATGATGGGGGAGGGCTTTACTATGTCGCTTACGTAAGGTGATTTGCAAGACACGACACTAGAGCCGCGCCAGCACCTCTTCCTTGAAGCGCCGCATCGCATCGATCGAGGCATCTCGATCGGGGCGTTCGAAATCGATATCGACGGCACTGACACCGAGCGCGCGCAATGCCTGCAGATCGCCGGCGATGTCGGAGGTGCTGCCGGAAAACAGCCGCCGCTCGCCATCGGAGGCGGTGCCCGGCACCGCCTTGCCATAACGCTTGACGCGGTAGGTCAGGGCGACGCTCGCCGGGTCGCGTCCGGCCGCGGCGGTGAAGCGGCGCAGCCGCTCGACCCACGCCCGATAACGCGGCGGGGTATCGAGCAGGTGCTTGTTGTTGCTGCCGATCGGGTACCAGGCGTCACCCAGCCGAGCCGCGCGCCGCACCGCGGGTCCGCTTTCCCCACGGAACTAATCCGTGGGCTGAAGGCCCACCGGACAGCGATGGCACATGGTTTCATGCACTGGCAACACCGGTGACCAACAGGAGAGGCGCCCCGCACGTGCCCGGCGGATAGCGGGGCCGGGTGCGGCCCAAACGGCTGGAGACTACCCAGCGCGGTTATCTGCCGACACCGCCGCTACCCGTGTCGATCATCGTCGCTCCAATCAATATCGGTAATATCCGTAATAGCCGGCCGGTGCCGGATAATAGCCGTAGGCGGGCAGCGGTGTGGTGACGAGGCCGCCGAGGGCACCCGTGGCTCCGCCGATGGCAGCGCCGAGGGCCGCTCCGTGTCCGCCGCCGGCAGCCGCGCCGATGGCGGCTCCGGCCCCGGCGCCGAGCAGACCGCCGCCGAGCGCCCGTTGCGCCGGATCGTAGGGGTTGGTGCAAGCCGACAGGCCGATAATCAGCGCCAATGCAGTCGCGCTAGCCGTGAGGTTCCGCTTCATTCTTCGCTTCCTTCTCCAACCGTCGACCGGCCCGCCCTCGGCCAATCCGCGCCCGGGGCCCACTCGCATTTGCACGGTCCGAGCGAAAATTTAGCGCCCTATCGTTGACCGACCGTAAAGCGCCGCCTTAATGCGGGCGATCTCCAGCCGAGGACACCCGGATGCCACTCGGACGGGAGGCGCCCGATCGGGGCGTAACGACGACTCAGTGGATTACGACGCCGCCGGCTCAGACTCTGATGCTGGTCGGCGCTGGAGCGACATTCGGGTTGATTAGATGTCGACCTGCCGAGCACACTCTATCCCGGACCACCGCACTGTGATTTGTCGAGCGAGGTCCAAAGCGGATTATCGCTGCGACCACGATAGGAAAAAGGGACGCGATGTCCTCACCACGGAGGGTGCCGTGACCAAACCCCCTACCCGTACCCGCCGGAAGGCCGGCCTGCGCAATCTACTTCGGCAGCCTGTCGAGCTGGTCCGTCTCCTCCGCGCGGTCGATGTGGCGCATGAAGTCAATCGCGCTGACTTCCCGGCACCGGCGCTGCCTGCTGGATTGCGCACGATCGAGATGACGGATGAGGAGGATAAATCTAGTTGCCTCTTGATGGTGGCTGATCCGCCAACTCAATTCGACGAACTCGCGATTCTGCAAAACAAAGTCTGTGGGCTTGCGGTATTGCTCAAGAAGATGCTCAATGGAACCGGCACTCTTCTCGATATCGGCGCGCATATCGGCACGATCGCGCTGCCCATAGCCGTAACCGGCAGCCAGGTTGTCGCCATTGAAATGAACCCGGCCAACTGCTTGCGTCTCGTTCATGGCGCGATCGCGAACCGATTGAGGAATTTCCAAGTGGTGCCGTTCGCCGCGAGTGATATCGACGGAATGGCAGCATTTGCCGGCAGCGACGCGTGGGGATACATCTCCAAAGAGCCTGCGGCCGTGCCTACGATGTGCGTCCGGCTTGACACCCTTGCTTATTCGATCCAGCTAGGATTGGAGGGCACAAGCCTCGCCGAACCGGTCGTAATGAAAATCGACGTCGAGTGTCACGAACTACAGGTCCTGCGCGGTTGCCCAATTCTCCTGCAACAATACCGGCCAATCATCATTTTCGAATCCAAGGAGGTCGAGGGGTGGCCCGATGCGTCCGCTCCATTAGTTTCTGGCGAAACAAGAGTAACAAAGCAGTTCTTGGTGGATCTAGGGTATAGCCTATACCGAATCGACTGGCTCATCGGTCTGTTGGTTCCAAGATCACCGGACGACGTGCAGGAGGCATGCGTTTCAGATTTCTTGGCAGTGCCGGTCGAAAAAGAAGCATCCGTGGAGCGACTTGGCATGCCGGTTCGGCCGCTGTCTTCCGTTGAACGGTTGCAGTCGATCAGCGAGATGGCGAACTGGCCCGAGCCACCTCACCAGAGGCACGCCGCCGGTGTGGTGTTGCGGCTTGCCGCGGACGAACCGGGATTTGCTTCGACGGCTTGGTCGATCATCGAAACGCTTTTGACAAAACCAGCCGTCGAACCTTTCTGGCCAAAATTAGCCCGCCTCCTGTCGTCGCCGCGGGCCCCAGTTGATGGAGAGGCATGATCAACGCGATCTCGATCTCGCTTTGGAATCGACATGGTGCTGGTGATCTCCCGTGAACGGCCAGTGCCAGTCGAACCTCGCGGCACGGCGCGGCGCCTCGGAACGGCCGAAACCGGCGCGACCTTGCGGCCCAAACGAGTTGCGGCCAAGGTCATAAATCCCCCCAATGAGCCGATCCCGGCGGGTATGGCGAACGGCAGGTGTGGGGCATGGAACGGCAGGTGTGGGACATGGAACGAACCCGCTCGCGCGGGAGGAGAGCGAGCGGGAAGGATCGCGCCAGCCATCTGATC
>Ga0306921_10009726_pt1 | contig 10208 bp, 7 predicted proteins | sample sta12Cox44000080_FD_203760 | JGI IMG/M metagenome (GOLD analysis project Ga0306921, IMG submission 203760) | Lab enrichment of tropical soil microbial communities from Luquillo Experimental Forest, Puerto Rico - statoxic.12C.oxic.44.000.080 (v2)... | ecosystem: Environmental > Terrestrial > Soil...
CGGGCAAATTCTAAAGGGCTCAAATCCAGCGGAAATGCCCGTCTTGCAGCCGACCCACTTACGCGCTCGGTCTCACAGTGCCGCCAACGCTGCTTGCCCGCGCCGACGAGGTGATCGAATAACCGTCGATGTCGCCTTTTGGCCCTTAGCAGACATTACGACCGTGCTGATCGATGTCCGCTTTGGGGGGTAAAGCAGACATCCGGTCAGGCTCGCTGAATGTCCGCAAATGACCCAACCATCGCAGGTATTGGCGGAAGCCTACCTGAGCGTCTGGCGGGAATCTCGGCCATGACCCGCCATATTCTGCCCTCGATCAGCGCCTAGGCAATTCGAGCTGAGGGTGGAACTCAAGAGGAGGCCGATGGCGGGCTTATTCCGACGTACTGTGCGGACAGTGAATTTCCTCGGCTTGTCCGCACTTGCTGTGACATTGCTAGCGAGTGGTGTGTGCGCGCAGACTCGTTCGACGACGCCGAGTGAAAAGGGTTCGCCGCAGGCGATCACTGCGACGCATGCGAGCGACACCGGGGCCTCGGCACAGCCGGCCGACGCGCGGATCAACACAACGGAAATCGCCAGCCGCCTGGATCGGGAGTTGGGATTCGATCTCCAGGCAACGACCACCGGCTGGCAGCGCGAATTGGACCAGATCCAGACCGATCTTGGCCGCCCTCGTCTGCGATATCTAGAGTTCAATGAGTTTCGCGATCGATTGCAGCGGCTCCGCTCGCAGGTTGAGGAGACCTGGAGCCAGCTTCAGCCGCGGCTCAAGACTGACAAGGCGCAGACCAATCTCCTTGGTCCCGCCCCGGCCGCGGGTCAGCCACCTGAGCCCGAGCAAGCCGCGCTTGCCCGCGCCGAATTGAATTATCACTCAAGTCTGCTGTCGGGGGGGAAAACCGCTGTTGATTCGACCAATCTTCGCATTGATAATCTACTAAACGCGATTCAGGACATTCGCCGAAAAAATTTCACCTCCATTTTGTTCCAACCGATCCCCGGTGTTTACGCTTACGAGACCTGGGCTAAATTACCAGAATATGTACCGTCGGCGCGAAGCAAGCTTGTCGACTTGATCGCAAATTGGTGGCGCGATGTTCGAGATCCTGATGAAATCGGATACTTCGCCATTGAGGCGCTGCTACTCTCTTTACTTCTCGGATTTGCGAGCTGGAGAGGAATTCGCAGATTACGTCGCTGCGAAGAAACCACCGAGCCGCCACCATCCTGGCGGCGCGCGTACTCGGCGGCGGGAGTGGTTTTTTTCCGTGCGCTTCCGATAGTAGTTCCAATCGCCTTTCTGTATGGCATGATCGCCTACACACAGGACCTGCCTGAGCCTGTCGACTGGCTGTTCTATTCTATTGCCCAATCCGTTGTGATTGTCTTCACGGTTGGGGCACTTGCCAGCGCCGTATTTGCACCCAGAGCACGGCGATGGCGGCTCGCTGCGACTTCGGACTCGGGAGCGATGCGCCTGTGTTGCCTCGTCATCTTACTCGCCTTCACCTATAGCGTTACCACGCTGCTGTATTTGACCACTCGGCTAATCCAAGCACCGTTTGCGCTGACGATCGCCGTTGCCTTGCCTTCCAGTCTCCTCATGGCTGGTCTTGTTGTTGCGCTCCTCCGAACACCTTTGGCCACGACGAAGGAGACTGCACCGCCGCGCTTGTTCGCACTTATGCGAACCGTGGTGTGGGCCATTGTTGGTGCAATTGTCGTGTGCGCGGTCACCGGTTATTTGCCGTTGGCTCGCTTTCTGGGGCAGCAATTGATCGTGACAGGATCGATTCTCGCACTCGTGTATCTTCTGTTGTTGTGGGTTGATGGTCTCGCGCAAGGACTGAGCGACGATGGAACAATTGTAGGCGGCTCGCTCAAGAAAAGTGCTGGCTTGGAGCGTGGACGCCGCGAACAACTGGCCTTGCCCATCAGCTTGTTCTTGAAATTTGCCGTGTTGGCCATGTCGGTGCCGCTGATTATGCTGCAATGGGGTTACAGCTGGCCAGACATTAAAGAATGGTATCGGCAGCTATTTTTTGGATTTCACATCGGAAACACCGAGGTAACCATCGGGGCCTTATTGGCCTCGATACTTGTGTTCGGGATCGGCTACGCGGCGGCACGGCTGTTTCAAGGCTGGCTCGACGCGCGGGTGTTAATGCCGGCTGGCATTTCCGGCAGCGTACGGAACTCGATCCGCACCGGGATCGGCTATACCGGAATTGTGATCGCGGCCTTGGCGGCTTTCTCCTACGCTGGCTTCAGCCTATCCAGCATTGCTATCATCGCCGGTGCGTTATCCGTTGGCATCGGTTTTGGCCTGCAAAACCTCGTCAATAATTTTATCTCCGGTCTCATTTTGTTGGTGGAACGTCCCATTAGCGTCGGAGACTTGGTGGTCGTCGGCGGCGAGGAAGGTTGCGTGCGCAAAATCAGCGTACGCTCAACTGAACTGGAAACATTCGACGGCGCGAATGTTCTCATTCCCAACTCTTACTTCATCTCGGAGAAGGTGAAGAATTGGACGTTCCGGAACAAGGTTCGCCGCATTGCTATTCCGATTGGCGTTGCATACGGCAGTGACGCGCGTCAGGTCGAGGCCGTGCTGCTGACGGTGGCCGGCGGCAATCCAGACGTTCTAAAAACACCGGAACCAGTGGTGACGCTGGACGAATTCTCCCCCGGAAGTATTAAGTTTACTCTTTATACGTTTGTTGGCGACATCAACAAAGCCGGGAGCGTTCGCACGCAGTTATCGATGGCAATCCTTGACGCCTTCGCTGAGGATGGCATCGAGATCCCCTATGGGCACACGGACGTCGCCGTTCGGAAAATGGATTGGTTGCGCGACATCATTGGGGAATTTACGTCTCTACCTGTAGAGAGACACCGGGGAAACGGCAGTCGGGCGATGATCCGATGATCGGGCTTCGGTGCGGTGCGTTTCCGTCAAATTGCGGCAAGTAGTCTTATACGGCCATGTCATTCTCATTTGGCAGGCCAGAAGCCGGGCCCATACGGATTTTCATCCGATATTAGACGCCAAAGTGAACCGGTCGGGGTATGCCTGAACCATCGTTCGCCGGCATCGGCTGGAGCATCTATCTCTTCGGCTATGCCGTTTGTGATCTGGCCTCGCATCCATGCGACGAACTGGTCCCGTTCGCGCAACGAACCAAAATTACCGATCCGTTTCCATTCCCAAGGGGATTGCATTGCCAGGGGCCGTGGGGGCGCTTCCAATATTTCACATACGCAGCTAATAACCGACATCGGCTCAATTCGTTCCCTAACCGGGCGATGACCGGACGCGCTCGGGGCTTTTCGCGTTATGCGCGTCACCCGGTTGCGGGTAGGGCTAATTGTTAATTGATTCACTGTCACAATTGTCTCGCGGTCGGCATTCCCTTCCCTTGGCGGGGCCTGGACTAATGCACGGCTGACTGCGTGAATTGGGAGGGAGCATTTGAGCGAAAGGTTGGAAACCAAATACTGCACTAGCGGGATAAATTGGTCCGACGTGAAGGTGCATGAGCTGCCGGGCATTATACGCGATGGCGAGGAAGCACCTGCGCTACTTGATGGCAGCCCTAAAGTGGCAAAGCTGCTTCAGGACATCGAGACCATGGACCTATACCAACTCCGAGACCTTTTGTTTGATTCATGGGACAGGATCATCGACAACAAGATCACACACAAAGAAGCAGACGCGTTGCAGCGCGCCGCAGGCCAGCGGCTTAGAGCAATTAGGAAAGAGCTGTTCGGCTGAAGATCCCGGCGGAGCTATCCGGTCCCGCGCTTACCCAAAATCATGAGCCGTTTCCATTTGGGCCGGATCGCAAAAAACCCGGCGCGGTTTGTGTGCGGCCTGCACAGAGCCAAGCAGCCGCGGCGGAGTTCTTCCGCATAAGTGGAGGGTACTCTGACTGGTCAATGTAGGTCGGGCGCGCCGGTTACACCAATCGAAATCCCTATCCGGTTGCGCGCCGAAGCCCGGGCCCAATCATGTTTTCAATTATTTTTTCGCCTTTCTGCTCGCGTCCCAATTTGGTGGATCCGACGATGTCGGTCAGCTTGATGCGGTCGTACTGGCTCCAGATATTGGCGAGCCAATGTCGGACATAGCCGCGCAGCACGAATGAATTGCTCACTGCCTCGTCATGGATGCCCTTGTTGGCGACGAATTTCAGGAACGGGACAGAGGCGACCTCGACCTGCTCGAAGGCCATTTCGTCGAGTTTCGGGATGGTCAGCTCGGTCGCATCCTTGATGCGGTGGAAATAGGAGTTGTAGGTCGAATGGTCCCACTCGAAGAAGCTTGTATTGTTGATGAAATTCTTCACCAGGAAATACTTTGCACCGGTCATGAAATTTGCGGTTTCCGCGATCTCGTCGAGCGAGGCGATCGACGGGCCCAGGATATGGAAGACGGCAAAGGTAATCTCGCCGGCTTTGGCCGCCTCGAGAAAGCCGATGTCGCGCAGCGAGACGAGCGACGGCGACAGCAGGCCGGCGCGGACGTCGATCACGGTAACCGACGGGATCACCGCATTCAGCGTATCAAGGATCTTCATCTGATCCGCGGTCGCGGAGATGTCGACGATCTCGGTGACATTGGGATGAAACCGCTTCAGGGTCCCGCGTGGGGATTCTGTGTCGAAGGCACGGGTCGCCACGTTATTGGCGCTGAAATAGTCGAGCAAGGTCCGCGATACCGTAGTCTTGCCGACCCGCCCTTGTCCGCGCCCACCACAATCACTGCCGGTTTTGCCATGTCTCCCCCTTTATGCGCTTCCGATGCAAAGGTCATCGCTAGGTCCCATAAAAGGTGCGAACATGACAGAAAGACGAAATTTTTTGGCCCCCACCCCGGCCTTGCGATGGCGAGGAATATTTCGGACCCCGCGGAGAAAGGACGTTCGGTTGGCTTGGGCGACACTCAACGCGCCGTCGCCGCGCTACGTTTATCGGCATATTCTTTGCCATCAATCGACCGCGATGGCTTTTTCAATCCGGCGGGTCGCGCCGTCGCCGCGCTGCGTTTATCGGCATATTCTTTGCCATCAATCGGCGCAACATGCGGTGGATCCTTGTCGAGATAAGGCCGCCCAATCGCGAGTTCTTTTTCGTGCGCGTCAATCCATTTCCACAAGATTTCACTCCACGCGCATCTCTCAGCACGCGTCTCGCCCTTCACGCTCACGAGATCGGCCGCAAGCCCGTGGCCATAGCCACCGCGGCGGCTCCCGCCATGGTATGAGCTGTCCGGCGCAGCCTTGTTGCCGTTTGCGAGCTCTTGCCGGTAGTCGTCGCGGAATCCGCTGGTGATGCCAGGCGAAAATCCGGCCTCGTCCATCGCGCGAAGCGCATTATACAGTTTCGCTCTGAAGTCCCGATCCATGCCTCCGATCACGTAGTCCTTCAACGACATGCCGGCTTTCTGCGCGGCTCTCGGATCCTTCCACCCGAAGTCCTCAGTAACATACTTCGTCACAGTTTTGACGACGGTCCGCGTCTTGCCTTTGTTCTTGACCTTCACCTCGATCCGCTCCTCCACCTTGACGGTGTCGACCTTTGGCGTCCGCTCGTACAGCGACCAGAGGTATTGGTCGATGCAGACGTCCTGCTCAGGGCACGTATCGAGAGCTTCGGAGCTTACGGCCGGCCTGGCGGCGTTCTGCACAGGATTGGTTGGACTCACCGCTGCGAAAAGCAGGGGTGGCGTGGCTGGCCGCGACAGCGGAGGAGAGTCGGGCAAAGCGACGCCGCCGTTCGCGATATCGGCAACGGAGACACCATGCTCGCCCAGTGCTGTTGCCCGGGGTGCGTCGACGTGTTCGGCGCGGGCGGTCACAGATGTTACCTCGAGCGGCGCTCCGGTACTCTCGATGCCGAACGAACCGAGACCGGTGACCTCGGCCCCGACCCAACCGGCGAGAACGACCGTTCCGCACAACGCCGCTAATACAACAAGTCTCCGCGGCATCTTCACCCCATCCCCCTAGGTTTCTCCGCGAAGCAATGGCGGATTTCAAAGTTCAGTCGATGACGCCGGCAAACCCCTACAGGGCCGCAACGAGTAGCGGATAATCCCCGGAAATCCGGCATCATAACCGCTACGACAGCCAGGAGCAGCAGGTGCGATCACGATCACTATTTTATCGCTCAAACTTTGCTATGACGAGCTATCGCAACAAACAGCTTAGCCAACGGAAGGCGCGCAATGATGGCTAGGTACAGGATTGGAAAGAATGAATACGTGGTTAACGTTAACCGGTAGTGCCATGCGCATCACGCGCTCTGTTCCGAGGTGGCGACGCGGGGCACACCGCTGGTGCGAGCTCGCAACCGACATTAGACGCTGCTGGACTGCTCTAAGGGTCGCGGCGTGTATGAACGTCCGCTTCTAGGGGATGGTCCGACAATCACCGATTGTCGCCTTGTGACATGGAAATTGTCGGGCCTTTGGTCCGCTTCTTCCCACACTGAGGAAGTCCGGCGATTCGCCGCCGACTTGTCCTCGGACCGAGAAATCGCCCGACCAGCACGGTGCCCCCGAAGGGTCACGCTCGAGCTTAAGAGGGAGATGAACCCCAACCCCATCAGCAGCACGCCGAGCCAGGTTATCATCCACCCACGCTCCTCGTCGATCGCCTCAGCGATGGGAACGGCGAGCGAGGTTGCCGCAGGCGCGGAGGAGGCGACCGTATCGCTCGCAGAAGGCGCCGTCGCCAAAGGGGTCTCCATGTCGACCGGGCGCCGCGTGGGATAGTCCGGCGTGAGCTGATCGGTGGCAGGCTTAGCGACGACGGGTGCCAGCGGCACAAGCGTCGCGGCCCCCGTAGCGCTGACGGAATCTGCATCGACCACCTTGAGCACGCGCACAGATGGCGTCGGCTGGGACGTTTCCGCCGGTGCGGCGGGCAGCAGCTCCGCACGCGCATCCCCGACGACCGCCTTCGGCTTTCGCTGCGCGGCCTCATTCTCCTCGGGAGCGACGACGCGCTGCTTCGCGGCGTATTGATGCGCCGGCTTCTTCACGGTGGCGCTCCGCTCGGCGACCTGAAACCAGCATTTGCGGGGGCCGTCGAGACGATAGACCCAGTGCTGGCCGTCGGTCGCCCTGCCTGGTTGGCGCAGGCACTCTTGTTCGGCGTGAGCCGGCGCGGTGGCGTCTCCGGGAGGGGGCGCGGTGGCATCTCCGGGAGCGGTGCTGAACAAGGCGGCGAAGGGATTTGCAGATGCAGGCGAAGTGGAGAAACCGGCGAGAAGGAGAAAAGCCGCGAAGCAATATCGCAGATGGCCGGACATAAAGACCCCCGGTGTTGGGCCGCGCCTGCGCATGACCATCAGCCGCGACCTAGGTCGCAATGCGACTCAAATCCGGCAAAGCGGGGGAATCATTGGGGCCCGTGAAGGGGCCCGATCTTCAGAGCAAAGCTGCGGCAGCGCTTTAACCTCGACATACGGTCGCCGGATATTTCGTGCGGCGCGAATACATTGAGCAGGCCAGGCCGCCTCGGTTGGGCGGCCTTTTTTGCTGCTGTGATGATGCCCGCTTTTGGCCCTTAACGGACATCATCAATGCGCTCAGCCGATGTCAGCTTTCGGGGGTAAAGCGGACATTAGGCGGGCGTGCGCCGATGTCTGCTTATGATCCAAAGCGGACATCGTCGGTATTGGGCGGAAGCCCACCTGAGCGCACTGGCGGGAATCTCCGCCCTATGTTTTGATTGGGTCGGTTACGACTTGGCGGGGATTAGGTGGCTGGCGAGCGCGTGGAACGGCGTCTGACAGGGAGCGCGTTCTAGGGACAAGCATGTTCAAGGTATATTTTTTGGCGCTTCTTTCGTTTCTGCTGATCGGATCAACCCGCGCGGCGTTGGCCGATGCGAAGCGAGACTGCGAGAAGTTGAGCGGCGATGCCGCGATCCATGCTTGCGACCAAGCTATCCGTCAGTATCCGCATGATGCGGTGTCGTACGCCAACCGTGGCGTCGAATATCGGAACAAGGGCGATCTCGACCGCGCCATCGCCGATTTCACCAAGGCCATCGAGATAGATCCGAAATTCGCCGCGGCCTACAACAATCGTGGCATTGCAAATGGCATGCGGGGCGAATCCGACCGTGCCATTCGAGACTTCGACCAGGCGATCAAGATCAATCCGAACTACGTCGAAGCCTTGTACAGTCGCGGCCTCACATATCACAACAAAGGCTTATTGGACCGCGCCATCCAAGACTACGACGAGGCAATCAAACTCGATCCGAACTACATCAGAGCCATCAGCAATCGCGGTAATGCCTACTTCGCGAAGCGCCAATATGATCGCGCCATCCAGGACTACGACCAGGCGGTCAAGCTTGATCCGAACGAGGCCATTCCCCTCAATAATCGTGGCGGTGCTTACTACGAGATCGGCCAAGTTGACCGCGCCATTCAAGACTTCGACTTGGCGATCAAGCTTGATCCGAACTACCGCGATGCCCTCAACAATCGCGGTCGCGCCTACATAGACCAAGGTCAATACGATCGGGCTATTCAAGACTTCGACCAGGTGCTCAAGCTCGATCCGAAAGACGCCGAGGCCATCAAAAATCGCGCCATGGCCATCGCAAAGAAAAACAACTGACAGCAGCTGCGAGATCGCATGTGCTGATCCATGTCCGCTTTCAGGGGAATAGCGGACATCGCCCAAACATCCGAGAATGTTTGCAAATGACCCAAAGCGGACATTTGGCCCCTGATTGCCGTACCGCAAGCATAGCTTCCAGCGCCGGGCAATGTGATAGGCTACAGTCGTCGGTCCGTAGGGGGCGCTCCATGAGACGGCGCGACTTCATTACGCTTGTGGGAGGCTCGGCGGTGGCTTGGCCGCTCGCCGCACGCGCGCAGCAGGACGACCGCGTTCGGCGCATCGGCTGTCTAAGCGCGCTTGCAGAGAGTGATCCTGAAATTCAGAGTTTGATCAGGGCGTTCACGCAGCGCCTGCAAGAACTGGGCTGGGCTGGTGGCCGCAACGTTAGGATCGACTTGCGCTTTGCCGACGCCGACCCAATGCGTATTTTGATGCTAGCAACCGAGCTGGTTGAAGGGCACCCCGACGTGATTTTTGCCATCGGGGCGCCGGCGGCCGCCGCGCTGCGACAACAGACTCTCTCGATACCGATCATTTTTGCGCAAGTTGCCGATCCAGTTTCAGCCGGCTTCGTCACAAACCTAGCACGGCCGGAGGGCAACATCACCGGCTTCACTAATTTTGAGTTTTCGGTCGGTGGAAAGTGGCTACAGCTCCTGAAGGAATGTGCGCCTGCCATCAGCAGATTCGCGGTGGTTTTTGATCCGGCCAATCCAACATGGGCGGCTTATCTGCGCCCGATTGAGGCTGCTGCGCCCTCATTCGGAGTACAGTTGACGCCGGCCGCCGTGCGCGATGCTGCTGAAATCAAACAACGTGTTGCAGTATTTGCACGCGAGCCGAATGGCGCGGTTATCGTGTTTCCAAGCCCTGTTACGATCCAATACCGCGAATCAATCATTGCCGCGGCTGCAGATCGACGACTGCCTGCGATGTATCCATATCGTTACTTTGCCGTCGATGGCGGCCTGATGTCGTATAGCGCTTCCTTGCTCGACCTCTACAGGGGGGCGGCGTCATACGTCGATCGGATTCTGAAGGGCGCGAAGGTGGCCGAGCTGCCGATCCAGCAGCCGACCAAGTACGAATTGGCAATCAACCTGAAGACTGCCACGACGCTCGGTCTCACCGTGCCCATGCACCTCCAACAGATCGCCGATGAGCTGATCGAATGAAGACGCATTTCGCTGCAGTGCATGAGTCCGGAAGTGGCCGAAAGCGGACATGTCGCCGCTGAGTCCCGAAGTCCACTTTGCGGCATCGCCGCCCCTCATCTTTCCCAGAAGGGCTGTAATGAGAGCAAAAACTGAACACAAATCCAAGCCGCAATCTACGATAATTGAAGGTGTGCGTATTTTTGTAGGAGTTGCGTCGTGCCGCGTTCGGCTTCACTCGTACCCGACAATACACAGAGCGACATCTATCTTGTGCTGGACGATTTCGGCCCTCGGTCCGGTAGGGCGTGGCGTGAAACCGACGAAGAAGAAGCTAACCGCTCGACAACGGTTAGCAACCTGCTCGAAGGGCAATATGAAAATCCGGTACGCATCGTCGCCTT
>Ga0306921_10009730_pt1 | contig 10206 bp, 7 predicted proteins | sample sta12Cox44000080_FD_203760 | JGI IMG/M metagenome (GOLD analysis project Ga0306921, IMG submission 203760) | Lab enrichment of tropical soil microbial communities from Luquillo Experimental Forest, Puerto Rico - statoxic.12C.oxic.44.000.080 (v2)... | ecosystem: Environmental > Terrestrial > Soil...
GTCGCGGTGGCCGGGGGGCGGGGCCTCGGGGACCGCTCGGGGGGGGTCCGCGGGGCCGGGGGGCGGCCCACGGCCGGCGCGGCGCCGCCGGGGACGCTGGTCGTCGCCCGTGGGGGGCGGTACCCCTGGTCTGCCGGCGGCACGGTGCAGATCCGCGTCGGTGGTGGCCCCGAGCGGCCGGGCGAGCCGGGCTTCGACGTCGATCGGCTGGTCTGGCCGCTCGTTCTCCGGGCCCGCCATCCCGGCGATCGCATGCGGCCCCGGGGCGGCCGCGGCAGCCGGAAGCTCTCCGATCTCATGATCGACGCGAAGATCGCGCGGGACGCCCGCGTCGCGCTCCCGGTGCTCGCGTCAGCCGACGGCGTAGTGCTGTTCGTCCCGGGGCTGCGGCCGGCGGAGGCGGGCCGGCCAACGGCGTCGACGCGACGGCTCCTTTCGGTCAGGTTCGATCCGCCGCTGGCGCGTTTGCGGGCCGATCGCGACGAGGACGTTTGACCGTCGCGCGTTTGACGGCAATACTTCGTACGTGCGTCAAAGCCACAAGACCGTCCTGCTGTGGATCACCCTGATCTTCGCGTTCGTGGTGATCTGGCAATTCCTCTCCGGCCAGCGTGCGGAGGAACACCGCCTGCTGTTCTCGACGTTCGTTCAGGACATCGACCAGCACCCCGAGAAGTTCAAGGCGGGCGTCCCCATCACCATCCGGAAGAACCAGGAGAGCGCCGAGTTCCGCGGGCAGTACGCCACGGGCGAGACGTTCATCACCACCGGGGTCGTCAGCGACAAGCTGTTCGACCGGCTCGACAAGGGGAAGATCGCCTACGAGGTGCAGAAGGAGGCCGAGAACGGCTTCTGGCAGCAGGTGTTCGTCACCTGGCTTCCCATGTTGGTCTTGGTGGTCCTGTTCCTGGTGTTCATGCGCCAGCTGCAGGTCGGGGGCGGCAAGGCGATGAGCTTCGGCAAGTCGAAGGCCAAGCTGCTCTCCGAGAACCAGCGGAAGATGACCTTCGCCGACGTGGCCGGCATCGAGGAGGCCAAGGACGAGGTCGAGGAGATCATCGCTTTTCTCAAGGACCCGAAGAAGTTCACCCGCCTCGGCGGGCGGATCCCGAAGGGCGTGTTGATGATGGGCCCACCCGGCACCGGCAAGACGCTGCTCGCGCGGGCCATCGCCGGCGAGGCGGGGGTGCCGTTCTTCTCCATCTCGGGGTCGGACTTCGTCGAGATGTTCGTGGGCGTCGGCGCGAGCCGGGTCCGTGACCTCTTCGAGCAGGGGAAGAAGAACGCCCCCTGCATCATCTTCATCGACGAGATCGACGCCGTGGGACGCCACCGCGGCGCGGGCCTCGGCGGCGGTCACGACGAGCGCGAGCAGACGCTGAACCAGCTGCTCGTGGAGATGGACGGCTTCGAGTCGAACGAGGGGGTCATCCTGATCGCGGCCACGAACCGGCCCGACGTCCTCGACCCGGCGCTGCTCCGGCCCGGGCGCTTCGACCGCCGCATCGTCGTGCCCCGCCCGGACGTTCGGGGGCGCACCGGCATCCTCGCCGTGCACACCAAGAAGACGCCGCTGGCGCCGGGCGTCGACCTCGACGTCATCGCCCGGGGCACCCCCGGCTTCTCGGGGGCCGACCTCGAGAACCTGGTCAACGAGGCCGCGCTGTGGGCGGCCCGCCTCGACAAGTCCCAGCTGGACATGGGCGACTTCGAGATGGCCAAGGACAAGGTGCTGATGGGGCCGGAGCGCCGGTCGATGATCATCAGCGACAAGGACAAGCGGATCACCGCCTACCACGAGGCGGGGCACGCCCTCATCGGCAAGATGATGAAGAACGCCGATCCGGTCCACAAGGTCACGATCATCCCGCGCGGGCGGGCGCTGGGGCTCACCCAGTCGCTGCCCGCGGAGGATCGCCTGAGCCTGTCGGCCGACGGGGCCAACGACGAGATCGCCATGCTGATGGGCGGTCGGATCGCCGAGGAGGTCATCTTCGGTCAGCTGACGACCGGCGCCTCCAACGACATCCAGAAGGCGACGGATCTCGCGCGCAAGATGGTGTGCGAGTGGGGGATGTCCGAGAAGCTCGGGCCGCTGCACTTCGGCAAGCGCGAGGGGGAGGTGTTCCTCGGGCGCGACTTCGGCGACGCCGGCAAGGAGTACAGCGAGCAGACGGCCATCGAGATCGACAGCGAGGTGCGGAAGATCGTGACCGCCAACCACGAGCGCGCCAAGACGATCCTCATGTCGAACCTCGACAAGCTGAAGTCGCTCGCCGAGGCCCTGCTCGAGTTCGAGACCGTCGACGGCGCGGACATCGACACCATCTTCGCGGGCGGCCGCCTCGAGCGGAAGCCGTCCTTCGGCCTCGGCGAGAAGTCCGCCGCCACGCCAAAGACCGCTGAGAAGCCAGCGCGCCCCAGCATCTTCGCGCCGCCGCGGCCGGTGCCGGACAAAGCCTAGCTGCGCCCGGTTAGTCGGCGGCGGCGTCCGGAGGGGAAGGGCGGATCACGCGGAACGATCCCGCCTCGACGTTGACCCAGACGTTGAGGCTCTCGTTGAGCAGGATGCCCGAGAACGTCCCCACGATGGGCTCGCCGACGCCTCCGGCCGCGGTGACCTCGATCGTGCAGCAGCTCGACGAGGTGGCGGTGTTCGTGGCCCGCGATCCCGGCCAGACGTCGCCGAAGTCGATCTCGGCGTTGGGGCAGTCGTACCTTCCGGGCGCCGCTGGGAACGCCGACAGTCCGAGCTCGCCGTCGTCGCCGTAACCGAAGATCCGGACGCCGGTCGGGTCGGCGAAGCTCACGTCGAAGCTGCTCGAGAACGAGCGCGGCAGTCCGTTCAACGTCGCGCTAATCATCTCGCCGGACATGGCCGGCGTTCCGAAGCCCGTGCTCGCCGACGGGCCCGTGAGCAGACAGGCGCTCGCCGGGAATCGCCCGTAGAAGCTCAGGCATGAGGTGGGCCACGGGTCAGTGGTGAGGGTGGGCTCGCCGGACGCCCCACCCAGGCAGTCGCCTGGCGCTCCCCCCACGGCGCCCGCGGCCCCGCCGGCGCCCGGCGCTCCCCCCAGGGCGCCCGCGGCCCCGCCGGCGCCTGGCGCTCCGCCGCCGGGGGCCCCGGCCTGTCCGTCGCCAGTCCCCGGGCCGCCGTCGACGGGATGCGCGGCGGGCGCCTGGCACGCGCTCACGAGGAGCGCTGCGGCACCGACCATGCGACGAACGGCCACCACCCGCAAGCCTCCTCGCCCGCGAGGATCCCACGAAAGAGAACGCGCGACGAGGGCCAAACCAGGGTTAGATAGAGGGGTGACCTGTCTCATCGTGGGCGTGCTGAACTGCACCCCGGATTCGTTCTCGGACGGCGGGAGGTGGAAGTCGCTCGAGGACGCGGTGGCGGGGGGCGTGCGGATGGCGGAGGAGGGGGCGAGCTGGATCGACGTGGGCGGCGAGTCGACGCGGCCGGGCGCGCTGCCAGTGCCCGCGGACGACGAGCAGGCGCGCGTGCTGCCGGTGATCCAAGGGCTGCGGCGGCGGCTGTCTCCGTCGATCCGGATCTCGATCGACACCTACAAGGCGAGCACGGCCAAGGCGGCGATCAAGGCGGGTGCCTCGGTGGTCAACGACATCTCGGGCGGGCGGCTCGACCCGGAGATCCTCGCGGTGGCGGGGCGGGCGGGCGCCGGCGTCGTGCTCGGGCACCTGCGGGGGGCCCCGGCGACGATGATGGACAACGTCTCGTTTCGCGACGTGGTCGCCGAGGTGCACGCGGAGCTCGGGGAGCGGCTGGCGGCGGCGCGCGCGGCGGGCTGCCAGGAGACCTGGGTGGACCCGGGGATCGGCTTCGGCAAACGGCTGGAGCACAACCTCGCGCTGCTGAAAGCGCTCCCCGCGCTGCGCGCGAAGCTGGACGTGCCGATGATGGTGGGCGTGTCGCGCAAGGCGTTCATCGGCCAGCTCACGGGCAAGCCGTCGCGCGAGCGCGCCTTCGGAACGGCGGCCGCGGTGACCGTCGCCGTGCTCGGCGGCGCGGCGGCGGTGCGCGTCCACGACGTCGCCTCGATGCGCGACGTCGTCAAAGTCGCGCTCGCGCTCGCGCCAGAAATACCCTAGCGCTTCGCAGTCGCCGTCGTTTCCCGGCTGGCCGATTCGTGCTTAGACTCCCGGGGAGAACCATGGCCGACGCTCGCAAGTTGTTCGGGACCGACGGGATCCGGGGGGTCGCCAACCGCGATCCGATGACCGCCGAGGTGGCTCTGCGCCTCGGGCAGGCGGTGGCGCAGAAGTTCCGCCGGCAGGGGCACCGCGGGCGGATCGTGATCGGAAAGGACACCCGACTCTCCGGGTACATGCTGGAGAGCGCGCTGCAAGCCGGCATCGTCTCCGCGGGGGCGGACGTGATGCTGGTGGGGCCGCTCCCCACGCCGGGGATCGCGTTCATCACCTGGTCGATGCGCGCCGACGCGGGTGTGGTCATCAGCGCCTCGCACAACCCCTACCAGGACAACGGCATCAAGATCTTCGCGGCCGACGGGTTCAAGCTCCCCGACGAGATCGAGGCGGAGATCGAGCGGAGCATGGAGGCGATCGCCGGCGGCGACGAGGGGGCGCGGGCCAAGCCCGACGCGATCGGCAAGGCGGTGCGCATCGACGACGCCGTGGGGCGCTACGTGCAGTTCCTCAAGAACGCGTTCCCCAAGGAGCTGACCCTCGACGGCATCAAGGTGGTGGTCGACTGCGCGAACGGCGCCGCGTACCACGTGGCGCCGCAGGTGTTTCAGGAGCTCGGCGCCGACGTCTCGGAGCTGAACGTCTGGCCCGACGGGAGAAACATCAACTTCAACTGCGGCGCGCTCCACCCCGAGGCGATGGCCGAGGAGGTGCGGCTCTCGGGCGCCAAGCTGGGGATCGCGCTCGACGGCGACGCCGACCGGGTCATCCTCGCCGACGAGAAGGGGAACATCGTCGACGGCGATCAGGTGATGGCCATCCTCGGGACGCGGATGCTCGAGCGCGACGAGCTGCCGCGGCGGACGGTGGTGGCGACCGTGATGTCGAACCTGGGGCTCGAGCGGGCGCTCGCCGCGCACGGCGGCAAGCTGCTGCGCACGGCGGTCGGCGATCGCTACGTCGTCGAGGCGATGCGCGAAGGGGGGCTCATCCTCGGCGGCGAACAGTCCGGGCACATCATCTTCCTCGATCACGCCACGACCGGGGACGGGATGGTCGCCGCGCTCATGGTGCTGGCGGCGATGGTGCGCGAGGGGAAGCCGCTCTCCGAGCTGGCGGCGGCGATGACCCGCTACCCCCAGGTGCTGCTCAACTTCGCCGTGGCCCGCAAGCGGCCGTTCGAGGAGATGCCGGCCGTGCAGCGCCTCATCGAGAGGGTGGAGCGCGACCTCGGGGCCGACGGGCGGGTGGTGGTGCGCTACTCCGGGACCGAGTCCAAGGCCCGGGTCATGATCGAGGGGACCGACGAGGCGGGCATTCGGGCCCGCGCCGACGAGATCGCGCGGACGTTGCAAGAAGCGCTGTCGGCCTGAATAATCGGCGCTCGCCATGGTGCGCCTCTACGTGAACGTCGATCACGTCGCGACGCTGCGACAGCAACGCGGCACCCGTTACCCCGATCCGGTCGCGGCGGCGACGCTGTGCGAGCTCGCCGGCGCCGACGGCATCACCGTCCACCTGCGCGAGGACCGGCGCCACATCCAGGACCGCGACGTGCGCGTGCTGCGCGAGACAGTGGCCGGCGTGTTGAACCTCGAGATGGCGGCGACGGAGGAGATGCTGCGCATCGCGCTCGCGGTGAAGCCCGACTTCTGCACTCTGGTCCCCGAGAAGCGCGAGGAGCGGACGACGGAAGGGGGGCTCACGGTGGCGCGCGGCGGGATGCTCGAGAAGGTGGTCCACGGGCTGCGCGGGGCGGGCATCGGGGTGAGCCTGTTCATCGATCCCGAGCCGCGCGTCGTCGAGGCCTCCGCCGGCCTCGGCGTCGGCACCGTCGAGCTCCACACTGGCGACTACTGCCTGGCGCCGCCGCGCGGGGGGGAGGCGGCGCGCCAGCTGCAACGTCTGGAGCTCGCCGCTCGGGCCGCCGGCGACGCCGGCCTGCGCCTCGGCGCCGGTCACGGCCTCGATCACACGAACGTGGGGCCGGTCGCCGCGCTCCCCGGCCTCGAGGAGCTCAACATCGGCCACGGGCTCATCGCGCGGGCCGTGCTGCTCGGTCTGGGGCCCGCGGTCGCCGAGCTGCGCGCCGCCATCGCCGCCGGCGCGCGGGACACGTGACGGGCACGTCGGGCCAGAATGCGTGAGGCGATGCGTGACTACCCGCTGGTGCTCACCGCCGCCGAGATGCGCGCCGCCGACGCGGCGGCCACCGAGGAGCTCGGCCTGCCGAGCCTGCTGCTCATGGAGAACGCGGGACGGGGGGTGGCCGAGGTGGTGCGGCGCGAGCTCGCCGCCGCGGCCGCGGGCGCCCGGGCCGCCGGGGGGGTCGTCGTCGTGTGCGGCGGGGGATCGAACGGCGGCGACGGGTTCGTCATCGCCCGCCACCTGGCGCGCGCGGCGGTCTCCGCGCGGGTGGTGCTGGCCGCGGGGCGCGAGCGCATCGGCGGCGACGCCGCGCTCAACCTGACCGCGCTCGAGCGCATGGGCGGGGTCCCCGTCGAGGACGGCAGCGCCTGGACCGAGCCGGCGCGCTGGGCGGAGGCGCTCGCCGGCGCCGCGGTCGTCGTCGACGCGATCTTCGGGACCGGGATCCGCGGCGCCGTCTCCGGCGTGCCGGCCGCCGCCATCGCGGCCATGAACGCCACGCCGGCCCGTCGGATCGCGGTGGACATCCCCTCCGGCCTCGACGCCGACACCGGTCGCGCCGCGGGCGCGGTGTTCGCCGCCGACGTCACGGCGACGATGGCCGCCCACAAGCTCGGGCTGGTGGTGGACGGAGAGGCGCCCGTCGGGCGCGTCGAGCTGGTCGATCTCGGCGTCCCGATCGTCGCGTCGGTCGCGTCCGCGGTCCGCTGTCGCTTGCTCGATGACGCCGGCGTGGCGGCGCGGCTCCCGCGCCGGCGGCCCGCGGCGCACAAGGGGAGCTCCGGCCACCTGCTCGTGGTGGCCGGCTCCGCCGGCAAGACCGGCGCCGCGCTGCTCGTGGGCCAGGCCGGGCTGCGCGCCGGGGCGGGGCTGGTGACGCTCGCCTCGACGCCCGCCGGTCAGGCCGCGCTCGACGCCAAGGTCGTCGAGCTCATGACCGCGCGCTACCCCGGCGGCGAGGACGCCGCGCCGGAGGCGGCCGCCGATCTCCGGCGCCTCGCCGGACGGGCGCAGGCGTTCGTGATCGGCCCCGGCATCCCGACGGGCCCCGGGATGCGCGCCGTCGTTCGCACGCTGGCGGCGGCGCTGCCGCTCCCGGGCGTGCTCGACGCCGACGCCCTCAACGCCCTCGGGACCTCGGCGGCGGCGGTGCTGGCGGCGGCCTCCGCGCCGCGCGTCCTGACCCCGCACCCGGGGGAGATGAGCCGCCTCACCGGCGTCGGCGTCCCGGAGATCGAGGCCGATCGGGTGGGGCACGCGCGGGCGCTCGCCGCCGCGTCACGCGCGGTGGTCGTGCTCAAAGGGGCGCGCACCGTCATCGCCGCGGCGGACGGCGCCGTGGCCATCAGCCCGATCGCCTGTCCGGCGCTGGCCACGGCCGGGAGCGGCGACGTGCTCGGCGGCGTGATCGGAGCTCTGCTCGCGCGGGGCCTCGCCCCCGCGACGGCGGCCGAGGTGGGCGTGTTCGTGCACGGCCGGGCAGGGGAGGAGCTGGCGGCGGCGCTCGGCGACGGGGTCACCGCGGGCGATCTCCCGGCCGCCGTCGCTGTCGTCATGGCCCGTCTCGGTGGAGCAAAGCCTCCTGCACCTGCAGCGACAGCGGTCCGTCGGCGAGCCCCTCGATCCGCGCGGCGCCCGTCCCGTCCGTCACCGCCCAAACGGCGGCGCCCGCGCCGGCGCTGACGGCGATCCACTGGCCCGCCTCCGCGGTGCCGTCGGGCGTCCGCAGCCGGACCTCCGTCGGGGGCGCCTTTCGGTCGCCGTACGCCCGCGCGGCGCGGGCGTTCGCCGCGACGGGGCCCTCGCCCGACGTCGCAGCATCGAGCGCGCTCTCCGCCTCGCCGAGCCCGCGAGCGGCCCAGGCGGCGGCGGCCCGGACCTCGACGGGCTCGGCGGCGTCGCCGACGAGCGCCCCCAACCAGGCCCCGCCGCCGGAGAGACGGGCGATGGCCGGGCAGAGGCGAGCCCGAACGTCGGGCGCGGCGGCCGCGAACGCCGCGGCGAGCGGGGCCCGCGCGCTGTCGGGCACCGCGGCGGCGGCGAGCGCGTCGGCGGCCGCCAGCGCCAGGGGGCCGCCCGCCCCGAGCGCCGCCACGAGCGCGCTCGCGACCGCCGGGGCGAAGGCCTTGGCCCCCGCCGTCGCGGCGAGCGCGCGCGCGAGCGCCAGGCGGTCGCCGCCCCGGGCGGCGACGAACGCCGCCGCGATCCGGTCGGTGTCCTCCGGCGCCGCGAGGCGGGCCAGCGCGTCGCCGACGTCCCGCCACTCGTCGTCGTCCCGGGCCGGCGCCCCGGGGGCGGCCAGGGCCTCGAGCAGGGTGGAGAGCGCGGGGCGCGCCGGCGCGCCGACCCTCGCGAGCGCCGCCCCCGCCGCCCGGCGCGCGCCGGGCTCACGCTCCGCGGCGACGAGCGCCGCCAGCGCCGGCATCGCCGTCCCGGCGCCGATCGCCCCGGCGAGGGCCGCGGCGCGGGCGCGGACGGCGGGGTCGGGATCGGCGAGGCCGCGCTCCACCGTCGAGAGGGCGCGGGCGTCCCCGAGCGCGCGCAGCGCGCCGAAGGCCGCGAGCCTGGTCTCCCGTGCCGGTGACTCGGCGGCGCGGGCCAGCGCCGGCAGCGCCCCCGCGTCGCCGAGGCGGCCGAGGGCGTCGAGCAGCACGGGCGCCACGTCGGGGCGTCGATCGACGGCGGCCGCCAGCGGCGCGACGGCGCGGCGATCGCGGATCTCGGCCAGCGCTCGAGCCGCGACCGCCACGCTGGTCAGCGTTCCGCTCTCGAGCTCGCGGATGATGGCCGGCACAGCCCCCGCACCGGCGCGGGCGAGCGCCGCTTGCGTCTCGTCGGAGACCGGCGGCGTCCGCGCCAGCGCGACGAGCGCGGCGGTGGCCGCGGGGGTGGCGAGCCGGCCGAGGGCCAGCTGGGCATGGCGCGCCAGCTCGTCCGCCGGCCGTCGGCGCGCGAACCCCGCGAGCGTTGTCTCCGGCGACGCCCCCGGCATGGCGCCGAGGGCGTCGATGGCGGCCAGGCGGGCGTCGTCGCTCCCCTCGGCCGCGACGCGGAGGAGCGCCGCCGCCGCCCGGGGGTGGGCGCCGAGCGCGCGGATCGCCTCGATCCGGACCTGGTGGTCGGCGTCCTCGAGGCGCGCCAAGAGCGGCAAATCCCCGCGCCGATCGCCGCTCGCGCCCGCGATCCGCACCGCGCGCAGCCTGACCTCCCGGTTGTCGTCGTCGAGGACGGCCAGCACCGCCGGCAGCGACGGCCCGACGTCGTGGCGCTCCAGCGCATCGAGCGCCTGACCGCGGATGCCGGGATCGGGATCGCGCAAGGCGCGCTCGACCGCGTCGCGCGCGGCCGGGGGGAACCCGCCGGCGTCCCGCAGGATCTCCAGGCCGAACGGCCGATCCACCTGCGGGACCAAGGGGGCCAAGATCCAGCGGACGGCCGCGTCCGTCGCCGCCGGCTCCCCCGATCGCGCCAGCCGTCGCGCGACGAAGAGCCGCACCCCTGGGTCCGGGTCCTTGAGGAGCGGGATCAGGAACGGCGTTGCCGCCGCGCCCCGCGCGCCGAGCCGCTCGATCGCCCGCAGCCGCTGCCCCTCGGGCGCCGCCAGCGCCGCGCGCGCCTCGACCTCGAGCGCCCCCGGCCACGCGAACCCGCCCGCCACCGCGTCCGCCCCGGCGCTCGCGACCATCACCGCGACCAGCAAAGCCGGCGGCATCTCCACCGAGTATGGTCTAAACTGCGCCGCATGACGCGAGAGATCATCGTGAGCATCCTGGAAGGTGAGGGCGTCGACGGAAAGGCCGGTGCCTTCAAGCTCGGCGAGGAGCGGGAGGCGACCTGCTTCATCTCCACCCCCGGCGATCTCCTCGCCATCGGCCGCGTCGTCCG
>Ga0306921_10009734_pt1 | contig 10205 bp, 5 predicted proteins | sample sta12Cox44000080_FD_203760 | JGI IMG/M metagenome (GOLD analysis project Ga0306921, IMG submission 203760) | Lab enrichment of tropical soil microbial communities from Luquillo Experimental Forest, Puerto Rico - statoxic.12C.oxic.44.000.080 (v2)... | ecosystem: Environmental > Terrestrial > Soil...
GGCCATCGTCCAGCTCGCGCATGGGCTCACCTTCGGCATCACCCAGGTCGGCACCATGGGGCTGATGCTGCGCCACGTACCGATCCATTTCATGGCGCGAGGGCAGGGGTATCTCGCCGCCTGCGGCGGGATCGTCGCTTCGCTCGCCTCGATCCTTTCGGGCGCAGTCTTTGCCCGCTACGGGCAGGGCGTTTATTACGTGATGGCCGCGATGGCGCTGCTCGGCGCCGCCATGATGTGGTCTGCGAGGGACCGCATCGCGTTTTCGAGTGACGCCTAGGACAGCACCAAAGCCCCTCCGGCCTCCGCCTCGCCATGCTCGGCCTTGTTAACATCGCGCGCCCGCCTTGCTCTCGCTGGTCGCAATTCAACCCTTGTCGTCGCGTTGTTGACATCACCAGCCCGCCAGCCTCGTGCGCCAGCATTTCGGCAGCAAAAAATTTCGAGCCGCTTGCGCCAGATCAAGACTGAATACTCTAAAGCCCGGATTTACTGCGATATCCTGCTCACCTTCAGGTGTCTCAGGGTCCTGCATTTCACAATCGCTTTCCGATTAACGCGCAAAAATTTAAGACTTTGGAGGAGTTACCATGTCACGCAGAGTTATTTGCGGCATTTTTGCCGGACTGTCGTTCTGCACGCAGGTCTTCGCTGCTGAAGGCAAATTCGATGGAGTCAGTTGCTATGCGGGTCCAGCGCATGTCATTCAACAGGGCGATGGCATCGTTGCCGCGTCATACGCCTCGACTGCAATGATGCCTGGACAGGAAGGCACCCCATTTTACAGGCTGTCGGGACAGTGCCTTGGGCAGTTCACCCTGATTAATGGCGATTACAATGAAACCGGCAGTTGTCAGTTCTGGAACGCGAATGGCGACAAGATTTTCGGCGTGTACAGCCGCAAGGGTGATCCAGCAAAAGCTGAAGGAACCTGGCACATTGTGCAGGCAACCGGAAAACTCGAGGGGCTAACCTCGGACAGCAAATGGATGCCTATTGGCGCTTTCCCGCCTGTGCCGAATGTCGGAAGCGCGTGCAACCATGAGTGGGGTACATACAACACCAAGTGAGAGGCGCTGTTGACGTGCTGCGCCGTCGAGCCAATGAGTGGAGGCGGTCGGTCCCGGTCGAGGCTGACCGCTCGCCACCATTGGCGGCCGTTGCTGGATTGGACGCCGAAGCAAGGCCTCGGCTATGTCGCATCGAAGATGCGAGCCGGGGAGTTGGCGGCTTTGTAGATTCAACCCAAAATCATCGTGCACTAGCCCCATAGCGCAGGTTCGCTCGGATAGATCAGGCTATCGTCGTAGCGCAATCCGCTCTTGCGATCGCGCGCCAGGAGCAGCGGTCCGTCGAGATCGACAAAGCGGGCCTCGCGCACAAGCAGCATCGCCGGCGCCATCGCCAGGGAGGTGGCGACCATGCAGCCGATCATGATCTCGAATCCTTGCGCCTGCGCCGCATCCGCCATCGCAAGTGCTTCCGTCAAGCCGCCGGTCTTGTCGAGCTTGATGTTGACGGCATCGTAGCGTGCGCGAAGCCCTTCGAGCGAGGCGCGATCATGCACGCTCTCGTCGGCGCAGACGGAAAGCGGCCTTTTGATCCGCGCCAGCGCCTCGTCGTTGCCGGCGGGCAGCGGCTGTTCCACCAGCGTCACGCCCGCGCCGGCACATTCGGCGAGGTTCTGCTCGAGATTGGTCGCGGTCCAGCCCTCGTTGGCATCGACGATAAGTTCAGATCGGGGCGCTGCCTCTCGCACGGCGGCAATCCGGGCGCCGTCGCCTTGCCCGCCAAGCTTGATCTTGAGCAACGGCCGGTGTGCGACCTTCGCGGTTGCCGCCGCCATCGCCTCAGGCGAGCCAAGCGAGATCGTGTAGGCGGTGGTGCAGGCGCCTGGGGCAGGGCGTCCGAGAAGGTCCCAGACGCGCTTGCCGCTGGTCTTGGCCTCAAGGTCAAGCAGAGCACAATCGAGCGCATTGCGCGCAGCCGAGGGCCCCATCATCGCCTGCAACGCGCGCCGATCGAGTCCCCGGCCGACTGCCTCCTGCATCGACAATATCGCCGCCAGCGTAGCTTCCGCCGTCTCGCCATAGCGAGGATAGGGAACACACTCACCACGTCCCACATGGCCGTCCCGGCTGATTTCCGCCACGACCGTGACCGCCTCGGTCTTGGCGCCCCGGCTGATCGTGAAATGGCCTGCGATCGGCCAGCGTTCGATTTGTGCCGCAAGGAACGGTGATTTTGTCATTTTAATACCTTGCAATTCGAACGACTTGCTTGCCCAACGCAACCAAGTATGGCTGGTTAGGGGCTTGTTCTACAATTTTTTCAAGGTGCTGCTGCAATTTCCTCTCAAAGCACTATCAGGAAAAATCGACGAAGACGGCACGGGAGTTGGCATCGTGAACGGCGACCCGACATTGGAACGGATTGCAAGGGGTAATGGGCTTGCGCTGTACGCGGGCGGGTCATGGACCGCCGGTTTTGCCTCGCAGCTCGAAGAGATCGTGGCCGACGCGGAGAGGCTGACCGGCAGCCGGCCGAATATCCTCATCGACGTGTCGAAAGTCACGAGACTCGACACTTTCGGGGCCTGGCTGATCGAGCGGCTTCGCCGCAGCCTGGCCCATGGCGAGGCGGAGGCGAAGATTGCAGGCCTTTCGCGTGACTATTCGAGCCTGGTCGACGAGGTTCGCCGGGTCAAGGCGATCCCCGCGGCCGAAGTCCCGACCGTGACGATCACGGGCATACTGGACCAGGTCGGCCGCACCATGTTCGGCATCGGCGGCACCGTAATCGACCTGATCGACATGCTTGGCGCGGTACTGACCGCGAGCGCCAGGGTGTTGCGCCACCCCGGAAGCTTCCGCCTGACCTCCACCGTGCATCATCTGGAACAGGTCGGCTGGCGGGCGGTGCCGATTGTGATCCTGATTACCTTTCTGATCGGCTGCATCATTTCCCAGCAGGGCATTTTTCACTTCCGCAAGTTCGGCGCGGATATTTTCGTGGTCGACATGCTGGGCGTTCTGGTGCTGCGCGAGATCGGCGTGCTGCTGGTGGCGATCATGGTGGCGGGGCGATCGGGCAGTGCCTACACCGCCGAGCTCGGCTCCATGAAAATGCGCGAAGAGATCGATGCGTTGCGCACGATGGGCTTCGATCCGATCGAGGTTCTGATCCTGCCGCGGATGCTGGCGCTGATCATCGCGCTGCCGATCCTTGCCTTCCTCGGCGCGATGGCCGCGCTTTATGGCGGCGGACTGGTGGCCTGGCTCTATGGCGGCGTCGATCCCGAAGCGTTCCTGCTTCGGCTTCGCGATGCAATTTCGATCAATCATTTCATCGTAGGCATCGTCAAGGCGCCGGTGATGGCGGCGGTGATCGGGATCGTCGCCTGTGTCGAGGGCCTCGCCGTGCAGGGCAGCGCGGAATCGCTCGGGCAGCACACCACATCCTCGGTTGTGAAAGGGATCTTCTTCGTCATCGTGATGGACGGCGTGTTTGCGATTTTCTTTGCCTCGATCGGAATGTGACGATGGCTCAAGAAGCACAGAATGCCATCATCCGCGTGCGCGATATTTCGGTGAAGTTCGGCACGACAAAAGTTCTCGACGGACTCAACCTCGAGGTGAGGCGCGGCGAAATCCTCGGCTTCGTCGGGCCCTCGGGCGCGGGCAAATCGGTGCTGACGCGCACCATCATCGGACTGGTCCCGAAGATCTCCGGGCGGATCGAGGTGTTCGGGATCGATCTCGACGCCGCCAGTCCTTCGGAGCGGCGCGCGATCGAGCGGCGCTGGGGGATTTTGTTCCAGCAGGGCGCGCTGTTCTCCTCGCTGACGGTGCGTCAGAACATCCAGTTTCCGGTGCGCGAATATCTCAACGTCACCCAGCGTCTGCTCGACGAGATCACCGTGGCCAAGCTCGGCATGGTGGGGTTGCGGCCCGAGGTCGCCGATCGTTTCCCTTCCGAGTTGTCGGGCGGCATGATCAAGCGTGTGGCGCTTGCGCGCGCGCTCGCGCTTGATCCGGAACTGGTGTTCCTGGATGAGCCGACATCGGGACTGGATCCGATCGGTGCCGGGGATTTCGATGAACTGGTCCGGACTCTGCAGCGGACTTTGGGCCTGACTGTTTTCATGGTAACCCACGATTTGGACAGCCTTTACACCGCATGTGACCGTATTGCTGTTCTAGGCAATGGTAAGATCATTGCCGCAGGATCGATGGCCGACATGCAGGCCTCGCAGCATCCCTGGTTGAGGGCTTATTTCCACGGCAAGCGCGCCCGCGCGGTCATGGGCTGATTTTCAGGTGGTTTCGGAGCTGGTTTGATGGAAACGCGGGCGAACTTCGTTCTGATCGGTTCCTTCACCCTTGCGGTGATCGCCGCCGCGTTTGGCTTTGTGCTCTGGTTCCAGAGCCTGCACACCACGAAGTTGCGCAGCCCGCTGCGCATCGTCTTCGAGGGCCCGGCGGCGGGCCTGCGCAACGGCGGAAATGTGAATTTTAATGGTATCAGGGTGGGTGAAGTCGTTTCGGTAAAGCTCGACAACCCGCGTCGCGTGGTCGCACTTGCGATGGTCGAGAACAATGCGCCGCTTCGCAAGGACACTCTGGTCGGGCTCGAATTTCAGGGGCTGACAGGTGTCGCCGCGATTTCGCTCAAGGGCGGCGACGAAAATGCCCCGCCGGTGCCGCTTGGCGAGGACGGCATTCCCGTGCTGACTGCCGACCCGAACCAGCTTCAGGACGTCACCGAGGCGATCCGCGGCACGCTGCAGAACATCAACCGGGTGGTTGCCGACAACCAACAGGCAGTCAAGAACTCGCTGCATAACCTCGAAGCTTTCACCTCGTCGCTGGCGCGCAATGCCCAGAAGATCGATGACGTGATGCTCAAGGTCGAGGGCGTGATGGGGAAGGCCGACAACCTGATGCTCGGCCTCAATACGCTCGCCGGCGGCAAGGAGGGTAGTGAACTATTCCTGACCGTGAAATCGATCCGGGAACTGGCTGAGGATTTCGACAAGCGTTCGGGCGCCCTGATGGCCGATGGCCGTCGTACGCTTGCCGACATCAGCCGTGCGGTGAACAATCTCGACCGCAATCCGACGCGACTTTTGTTCGGCGCGAGCGGTTCCCCGCCGGCGGCGGCTTCCGCCTCGACGCCAGCGCCGGCGCCGCCGCCCGCGGCGGGGGAGAGAAAGCGGCAGTAGGGTCGCGCGCCCCCGATGGGCGCTAGAGCATGATCCGGAAAAGTTGAAACCGGTTTTCCCTCGCGACAAACGCCGAACGCGTTTGCGCGGAGATCATGCTCAAACAACAAATTAAAGCGCGATTGCGATTCGACCCGAAACGATCGCGCTTTAAATCACGAGGTGCCTGCTTCTTCGGGCGTTTGTCGGCGAGGATGTCGATCCTGTGAATCGCGGACGGCTTGGCCAAAAGTTCGCAGGCCAGTCAATGCCAACTCGAACAACGCGCAAAGTTATGTTGACGAGGCGGTGGAGTTGCCGTCGCGGTCAAAAAAATAAAACGGAGGCTGCGATCGCCTCCGTTTTGCTTCCAAAGTCCGCTTGAACCTCAACCGAGCCGTCCAGCGGCATGCGCGAGCAGGGTGTAGACCAGACCCGTCTCGGAAGTGAGGTGGCCGCGCAACGCCTGCGGTCCCCGGTCCTCGCGCGCGACTTCGTCGAGCAAGCGTTCGAACTCGGCAATGTAGCGCTCGACCGTCTGCTTGAAATTGCGGTCGGCGCGAAATTTGCGTGCGACCTCATCGAACGCCTTCTGGCCGGCCGGCGTATAGAGGCGCTTGGAGAACGCCTTGTTCTCGCCGCGCTGATATCGATCCCACATCTCGGCGGCGAGATTGCGGTCCATCAGGCGGCTGATGTCGAGTGACAACGACTCCAGCGGGTTGCCGCCGGCCGGCTGGGCCGTGCGCCCGCGCGGCGTCTCGCGATTGGCAGGGCCTGCTCCCGCGCCGCCGTCCGTGCGGGTCAACAGATCGGAAAGCCATCCGTCGCGTCCCTGGTCGGCATTGGCAGGCGAAACCGGCGGAGCTTCGGTCCGTCGGGCGGCCGGCAGGCCGAGATCGGGCGGCGGCAGGTTCGATGCGCTGGCGCGCGGTGCGGGGCGTGGCTCGCCGCGCCCGGCGGCGGCGGCCATCATCGGCTCTTCCTCGCGTGGCACGCTGGTGCGGTTGGTGACCACATCGAGGCCACGGCCGTGATGGGCGACAATCCGGTTCAGTTCGGCGAGCGCCTCGATCTGGTCGACGATTACCTTGCGCATCTGCGCGGTGCTCTCGGCGGCCTCCTGGGGCATTTCCAGCACGCCGCGGCGAAGCTCGCCGCGGGTCGCCTCCAGCTCCTGGTGCATGTCGGAGGCCATCTGCTTCATGCTCGCGACCATGTTGGCGAATTTTTCCGCCGACTGCTTGAACATCGCGTCCGCTTCCTCGGTGCTCTGCTGATAGAGCTCCGCCATGGCGTCGGTGGTCAGACGGCGTTCCTCCTCGGCCGCCGTGCGAACCGCCTCGAAATGACGGCTGATCGCGGCCGAGCCGGCGCCTGCGGTCTCCGCCACGACGCGGGCGATGTCGCGGGCGCGCTCTTCGGCCGCGGCAAGCGATTCATCCAGCAAACCGGTGAAGCGCGACAACCGCTGATCGAGGTCGCCGGTGCGCTGGTCGATCGTTGCGATGAGCGAATCGAGCGTCGACTTGCGCTCGGTCAGCGAAAGGCTGGTATTGCGATTGCTTTGTTCGACGGCGGACGCCGCCTCAACCAACGCCTTGCCGTGAAGGTCGAACTGGCCGGAAAGCGCGTTGAGGTCTTCCAATGCCCTGGAGGTCTTCGTGTTGAAGACGCTCAGCTGGTTTTCCAGCGTTTGCGTCGCGACGCCGTTTCGCATGGTGACGTCGTTCATGGCGGAGACGAAGTCGGCGACGCGGGTGACCAGCGCGCGCTCGAGCGAGTTGAGGTTATCGTGTGCGCCGGTCAGAACTTCCTGCAGCAGGATGTTGCCTTCACGGAGTCGTTCGAACAGCGCGACAGTATCGGTGCGCAGGATCTTGCTGGTTTCCTGCATCTCGGTGACCGCCGCGATCGAAACCTGGCGCGATTGGTCGATCGCCGCACGCGACGACTGCTCCAGCTCCTTCAGCGACTTGCTCACCGAACTGGTGGCGAGTTCTCCGGCGGAGATGATGGAACGCGCCACTTCACCGCCGTTGCCCAGCATCCCCTGCGAGAAGTTCTGGCCGCGGCTCTCGATTGACCTCAATGCTTCCGACGTCACGCGGTCGATATCGGCCGTGAGCAGGTTGGCCTTCGCGCCGATGGCCTCGACGAGCGCGCCGCGCCTGCCGTCGATCATCTGCGACAGGCGTTCGGTCTGCTGTTGCACGTAGCTGACGATTTCGTCGGTCTTGCCGGTCATGGCGGTGCCGAAGGCGCCGCTGGCGGCCAGCACCGCGCGCTCGACTTCCCCCGACGTCGACTTGACTTTCGAGGAGATCTCGTTGGAGGCAGTCACCAGCGCCTGCTGCGCGCTCTGCGCACTTGCAGCGATCCGGTCCGTGGTGCTGGTCGTAACCGTGCCGAGTGCGCGTTCGATATCCGTCGAGATCGAACGGATCTGGCTGGCGGCATCGGCGGAAGTTGCCGTCAGCGAACCTTGGGCCTCGCGCGCACTGTTCAGGATGGAGGCGGCGGTGTCCGCGCCGGCCGCGGTCAAGGTCCGCTCCACATCGGCCACCAGCGACTTGACGTGGTTGGCGGCTTCCGAGGAGGCCGCAACGAGGGTGGTCTGGGCCTCGCGCGCACCTAAAACGATCGCGCTGGCCGACGTTGAGCCCGCCGTCGAGAGCGTTCGCTCGATATCGGCAGAGAGGGACTTGACCTGATGGGCGGCCTCCGAGGAGGCCGACACAAGCGTTGCCTGCGCGTCGCGGGCGCTGGTCACGATCGAGTTCGCGGCACTGCTGCCGACGGCGTTGAGCGCGCGCTCGACGTCGGCCGAGGTCTGCTTCAACTGGCCGCCGACGTCCGATGAAACCGTCAGCAACGCCTGTTGCGCTGCGCGCGCACCGATCTGGATGGTTTCGCTGGTATTGACCACGAGACTGGTGAGCGAGCGTTCCGCATCCTCGACGTGGGATTTGATGCCGAGCGACAATTCCTCGGCGCGCGCCATCAGACCCTCGCTGGCCTGTCGTCCGCTGCTCTCGATGCGGCCAGCCACGGCTTCGATCCGCGAACCGAGCAGGTCTTCGAACTGCGCAACGCGGGTATCGATATCGGAGGAAACCGCGCCGATCCGCGTCTCGATGCCCTGATGGATTTCCTGGAACCGCGCCGCGATGACTTCGGTGAGCTGGGTGCTGCGGCCGTCGATGGTCTGTGTCGCGTTGGCGATGCGCCGGTCGACCGCCTCGACAGCCTGGGCGGCGCCATCGGTCAGCGACGTCGTGAGCATGGTAAGGCGGGAGTCGATCGAATGAATCGCCTGCGCGGCGCCATCGGTCAGCGAGGAGGCGAGCGAGCCGAGCCGGCCGTCGATCGTTTCGGTGACCGACTTTGCCCGCGTGTCGAAGGTCTGTTCGAGCGATTTCAGGCGGCCGTCGATCGCTTCATCGAAGGATTTGACCGTGGTCTCCAGCGAGCTGTCGAGATGGGCGACGCGGCTGCCGAGCGTGGTTTCGAATTGCAGCAGGCGCTGATCGAGCGAAGCGGTGATGGTGCCGCCATTCGAGGTCAGCCGCGTGTCGAAATTGTCGACATAATTCTTGAGCGAGTCGGCGATGTCCTGGGTGCGCTGACCCATGCGCTCGACGATCTCGCCGCCAAAGGTCTTGACGGTACGGTCGAACTCGGAGACGTGACGGGTGATCAGGGCGCCGAGGGTGCCGCTGTCGCGGGCGAATTTTTCCGCCAACTCACCGCCCTGGTTCTTCATCAGCTCGTCAAAGGCGCTCATCTGCAGGCTGAGCGTGTCGTGTGCGCTCTCGGTCTGGCTGACCACCTTGGCCACCAGCGAGTTCACCGTCACGTCCAGTGCCTCGCTCGCCTTGTCGCCGGATGTGAGGATTTTCGACGCGAGCTGGTTGCCGGAGTCCTCGATCTTGCTCACCAGATCGCTGCTGCGCAGTTCCAGTTCCAGCAACAGGGAGTCGCTCGAATTCTTCAGCGAGTCGTGAACCTGTTCGGTACGTTCGGAAATGCCGTCCACGATGGTGGAGGAGCGCTGCTCGAATTCGGAGGTGATGCGGTCGATCCGCTCGTTTAACATCTCGTGTACGCGGTCGGCGAGTTCTGCGAATTCGTCGTGGACGTGGCCGGTCTTGAAATTAAGGCTGGTGGTGAGCCGTTCGCTGGCGTCGAGCACGGCGCGTGTCGTTTCGGCGCTGGCTTCCTCGAGCCGGTCGAGGAGGTCTCCGCCGCGCTCGCCGAGTGCCAGGATCATGTTGTCGCCGGCATTGCTCAGCGCACTCGTGATGTGCGCGCCGCGCTCTTCCAGCGCACCGGTGATGCTCTTGGCTACCTCGTCGACCCGCGAGGCGATCGCGTCCGATATCAGGGCGATGTCGTGGCGAAGGTCGATCTGCACGCCGGAAATGGCGCTGCGCACCTGTTCGGCCTGTCCGACCAGATTGTCGCGCTGATGGGCGATATCCTGCAAAAGCGAGCGGATGCGGACTTCGTTGTCGCTGTAGGCTCGCTCCAGCGCTGCGACTTCGTTTGCGACGAGCGTTTCGAGTTCGCCGGCACGCGCGATGGCGCGTTCGACGCCGTCGCCCATCGCCGCGACTTCGCGGCGGATTGCCTGGCCGACCGTCACCATCGAGTCGGCCGCCGCGCCTTCCGGCTCGGAGAAGCGGATCGCAACCTGCGCCATCGATTGCGCGATCATCTGCAATTCCTGGCCGCGCCAGGAAAGGTTCGCCATCAAATAGAACAGCAAAACCGGCGCGATGAAGATGGCGGCGAGCCCCGCCAGTGCAAGCATGCCGCCGCCCTGGCCGATCGCAGCCTTCAACGCGGGCAGGAAACCGACGGTCAGAACGATGGCGCCGAGAATCCAGACGCCGGCAAAAAGCGACGCCACCGTGTAAGCGTTGCGGGCAGGGCGGCCCTTCTGAATGGCCTGCAGAATCTGGCCGATGGTTTCGCGATCGTCATTGGCGGCGCGACG
>Ga0306921_10009737_pt1 | contig 10203 bp, 10 predicted proteins | sample sta12Cox44000080_FD_203760 | JGI IMG/M metagenome (GOLD analysis project Ga0306921, IMG submission 203760) | Lab enrichment of tropical soil microbial communities from Luquillo Experimental Forest, Puerto Rico - statoxic.12C.oxic.44.000.080 (v2)... | ecosystem: Environmental > Terrestrial >...
CGGCCAGCCATACGTTTCCCGCGTCCGACTCGGTATAAGCCACCACACCGGGAGGCGAGATCGATCCTACCCAACTGGCGGCCCTCTCCCATGCTTGGATCGCTTTGGGGTTATTGACGCTAACGGACCGGTCCGCCTCAAGGACAGAACCACCACCGTCCGCGACCTGCCACTCTAACGCATTGCAGGTCAGAGCTTCGGATGCGGCTCCTTCCCATACAAAGCCCCAGAATTGCGGATTACCCGCTGCGCGTTCTCCCACCTGGATCCGCGCGGCCACTCTCTCGAGTTCCACCCAGCTCTTCGGAGGAGCGCGATAGCCATACTTTCTTAGCAAGTCGCTTCTATAAAACAAGACCCCCACGCCAGCACGCACAGGGACAGCCACAACCTTACCGTGTACCGTGTAGCTTGCGACCAGCTTCGGGAAATAGGCGTCGAGATCTTTTCCCAAATACGGTTTGAGATCAATCAAGTATGGTTCGAGCAAGCCGGGCCAGATTACATCCACGCCGACCACATCCGGGCTGCTGGAACCCCGGGTAAGAAGCGCCTGCCACAAGGCCAGCTGATCCGCGGCCGTCTCAGGCGGAGCCAATATCTTTACCTGAATGCCCGTTTGCCGCGTGAAGTCAGAGAGAATTTCCGCTCTCTTTTCGAAGAAGTAGCCGGATATCAAGCCTTGATCAAGTAGCGTGATGGTAACGGGATCCGACGCTTGCGGCTTACAAGCAACCAGCCCGACCGAGATCAGCAGGGCGCAAATCCCCAATCGCATTAGCCGCGCGCGCGGCAAACGGTCCCACGCCTGAAGCCCGCGGGTGCCCGCTAGGCCGGAGATCCGCGACCGATCGCAATTTTCCGTCTCCATGGTCAGTTCGGCAGGGGCAATAAATCTAAGGATACGCTGAATATTCACCGGTCGAGCTTCCGTTAAACGCTAACGGGATCGTGGCGGTGATCATTTCAGCAGAATCCTCTTGCGGCAAGGCGCAGACCTTGATTTGAGATGACGATTTCCGTTCCCACATCTCGAACAACAGAAATGCAAGCAGCATCTCAGTTCGGTTCCGCTTGCTCGTTTCCGATCGCCCTGACCCTGCTCTGAGTCGATGGCTCCGCCAAGACCCTGAGAGTTCGTTTCCGGTTCTGGCGGTTTTGCCAATGCCGTGTATCTCTATGACCTGAGCGAACCGCACCACAGCGCTCTCTGAGTGTGGGACCCACGTCCTGCGGTCTGAGATTCATCCGCGCATTCGGTTTCTTGCACCGTTCTCTCAAGTTGCGACATGGTTTTTGCAACTCTCCACTTGACTCTTGGAAAAGTTTAGATAAACTAGCGCTCATCGTAGTTCTTCCCTTACGGGCTCTCTCGTCAAGAGCTGAAAATCAGTTCCCTTTTTTTAGAAAAGTTAAGAAGTTTCAATCGAGTACGCAGTACTCCGGCTCATGGGAAGCTTCTTCCCCCTTTGCGTTTCCCCCCGGATTTTTGGAAATCACAGGAGGACGTATGCAGAGGTACGCAAAGACCACGCTCATAGTTTTGGCTCTGTCTTGCACGCTCGCCATCGCAGGTGCGGCACAGACCGACCAGGGTTCACCCAAAGCACAAACCGCACAAGCCTCCCATCTGCATGGTCCCGGCAAGCACGCTATGCAAGGGGTTAAAGTCCCCTTCAATCCGGGGCTCAAAGACAAAGACGGCAAAGTCATGCAGGCCGTGCCGGATCTTAGCAAGTTCGAAGGTATGGAAGAAGGCCCGAGCCTGACCGAACAAGGCCTGGCAGATAAAGCGAAAGCCGAAGCGGGTGCGTTCAAGACCATCGTAAAGCCGTCGCCCCGATTCGCCGCGCCGGGCAAGTCCAGTTTCCTGCCGCGGCTGCCGCACGGCGCATACGGACCAATCCCGAAAAAGAACTGGAAGATCAACGAAGGCCACCCCGGGACAGAGTCCAAGACCTCGCCGGATGCGCCGTCTGAGAGCAACGTATTCGTCGGTGTGAGCGATACGGGTACCGAGCCGCCGGATGTAGCCAGCGCGGCCGGGCCGTATCAGGTCTTCGCCGCTTCCAACTTCACCGCCAACACTTACGACAAGAACGGCAACCTGCAAGCCTCACAGACTTTCTCATCGTTCTTTTCGCCGCTGGGAAATCCTTCGACCTGGTTCCTGTTCGATCCGGTTACGACCTATGACGCCGGCATCGGACGCTACTGGTTCGTCGTCACCGCCCGCAACGATAGTACGAACCAGGCTAATCTACTGATTGCCATGTCGGCCGATCCCGATCTGCGCTTTGGATGGTTCGAGTGGTGGGTCGACATCACTCAGGACGGCAGCAACGCGACAAGCAACTGGTGCGACTACCCACATCTCGGCTATGACGCGAACGCGATCTACATGACGTGCAACCAGTTCCAGTTTGGCGGCGGCTTCCAGTACGCCAAGATCCGCATGATGCTCAAGGATCAGTTCCTCAACAACACTTGCTGCCAATGGTACGACCATTGGAATCTCCACGAAGGCTTCCTCAACCTGTTCACTTCCTTCACCGTGCAGCCAGCCGTCGAGCACTTTGCCAGCTTCTCGCAGGGAGAGTTTTTCGCCGACGCGCAAGGAGGTGGCGGATCGGGCAGCACATTGCAGATCTGGCACATACCGGATCCTGTCAACAATCCGGGCCAACTCGACAGTAGCAGTATTGGAACCACGAACTATGCGCCCCCACCCTCGGCGCAACAACCCTTCGGAGTGACGGGCATTGATACCGGCGATGCTCGCCTGCTCTATGCAACCTTTGAGGCTGGCCACTTGTCGGTGGGACAGAACTCGAGCTGCGGGAGCAACTCGTGCACTGCCTTCTACGAAGTCGATGTTTCCGGCTTTGGAAACTTGAGCCTGGTTAACGACTGGGCGCTGCAAGCCAGTGGCGTCGACTACTACTATCCGGGTGTCGATCAAAACTTCAACGCCGATAAAACCATGGTCTACTCTCGGTCGAGCCCGAACGAATTTGCCGGCTCGAACTACGTGGGCATTCCTAATAGCGGGCAATGTACCCTTTGCGTGAGCGGGCCAGAGACCACACTCGCGTCCGGGCAGAGCACGTATAGCCGAATCTGCTGCGGCAATCGCAACCGCTGGGGAGATTACTTCTCGGCATCGGCTGATCCCGATGGCTTAGGCATCTGGATCTCCGGCGAGAACGTGGTAGCGCAGGATTCGTGGGGCACGGAAGTTGCTGCCACCTACAACTCCTACGTGCCCTTCGGTGCTCTCTCGAGTACGCCGCTGAATTTTGGCGGACAAGCCGTTTTCTCGACGAGTGGCGCGCTAGCCGAATTCGTCACCAACAACGGGAATGCGAGCCTGATCGCCGGCCCGATCTCGCTCACCGGCGATTCAAACTTCTTCGTAACCTTTGACAACTGCAGCTTCTCGTTCCTGCAGCCCGGTCAGAGTTGCGAGGTTGATTTTGAGTTCAGCCCCACCAGTGTGGGATTCCACGCTGCCACCTACACGCTTCCCTATAACACGTTCTTCCAAGCGCAAACCTCTATCGAAGGGACCGGAGTGCAGGCGGGCACTTTCACGTCTGTAGGTTCGGCGCCCAATCCGTCCACCTTCGGCCAGGCCGTGAAGTTCACGGCAGCGGTAGTGTCGCAAACTTCCGGCACACCGACTGGGACTGTCACCTTCAAGCACGGCGCGACGACACTCGGGTCTGCCAGTCTGGCCGGCGGCAAGGCGAGTATCACGACAGCAGCTTTGCCTGGCGGCGTGAACGCCGTGACCGCAACCTACGGCGGTAGTACGAACTACCTGTCGAGTGCGGGAGCAGTCAATCAGACGGTGAACCCGGCTGTCACTTCCACCGCTCTTACCTCGTCGCTCAACCCATCCACTTACGGCAAGTCCGTGACCTTCACCGCCTCTGTCAGTTCGGGCGTGGCAGGCACGATCACCGGAACCGTTACCTTCAAAGATGGAGCAGCATCGATCGGGAGCGCCACCATCGTCGCGGGCAAAGCTGCGCTCACGACAGCGGCACTCACGGGAGGCACGCACTCCATCACAGCTCACTTCAACGGCAGCGCCAACTTCGCGGCCAGCACCTCAGCAGCAGTCAGCGAGAAAGTAAACAAGGTCGCCACGACTGCGAAACTCACGGCTGCGCCGAACCCGAGCTCGTTCGGACAATCAGTGAAGCTGACTGCAACCGTGAAAGCGGGCGCCTTGTCGGGGGCGGGATCCGTCACCTTCAAGAGCGGCACCGTGACTCTCGGCACTGGCGCACTCAATGCGAGCGGTGTGGCTACTCTCACCACGACGAAGCTGGCAGTCGGCACCGACTCGCTGACCGCGGTTTACGCCGGCAACGCGAACTTCCTCGGCAGCACGTCCGCCGCCGTCAAGGAAGTCGTCAACAAGACGAAGACCACGACCACGCTGGCCTCTTCGGCGAATCCGGCAAACCATGGAACGACTGTGACGCTTACAGCCACCATCAAGCCGGCGTTCCCGGGTAGCCCAACCGGAACCGTGACCTTCAAAGACGGAACCACGGTTCTCGGAAGTGGAGGAGTGGGCACTGCGACGCACCAGGCGAAGTTCGCTACTTCGAAGCTGGCGGTCGGCACACACAACATCACCGCGGTCTATGGTGGGAGCGCTAGCTACCTCACCAGCACTTCGGTAGTGTTGAAGCAGGTCATCAAGTAGTAGAAACGATTGCTAAAAAACTAGGGCGGGCCGCAAAGTGGCCCGCCCTTTTTTTGCAAGACAGTTCTAGATGGTGGCGACAACGGTTTCCGTGGTGGTGGTACCGCTCTTCGGCACAGCGATGTGCGCGATCGATTGTGTACTGGTTCGCAACGGTAAGCCATTGGTCGCAGTAAACAATCCGGGCGCGCTGATCTCGTAGGTCAACTGAACCTGGTCGGTACTGCCACTAACCAGCGGCCACGAGTAAGGGATCGTGACCTTGCAGGTTGCGGTTGCTCCGGTCCGGGTCGCAGCCACAGCCGCTGTTTCCTGGATCGAGCCGGTGCTGCCCGTATCGAATACTGAAGCGCTGGCGAGGCAGCTGATCTTGTCGGTGGTGGGGATGGTCGATGAAATCGTAATGGTGAAATTCACAACGATTGTCCCCGTAAAGGTCGTGACCGCATCCTGAATTGCGTTTTCATCGATGGCAGGCAGCAAAACGTGGAACCCGCCACGCGCGTCCAGGTAACCCGGAATACCCGGAATAAAACGTTGGGTCTGTTGCGCCAGCGCAGGTGCGGTGCAGGCAAAGAGAAGGCAAGCAGTGAGTGCACTTGTGAGCAGTGATTTGCAGTTCATACGCAGTTCTCCTGAGTGTTTTGAATTTTCGAACAAGGGGGACTGCCAGTGGCGAACAGCAAGTACGATGGCGCGGGTCGAACCTGGGTTCGCGCGAGTGCCAGAAGTATCGTCCTGAGAAACCGCAAACGTCAAGCACGGAAGCGGGAGGCTCTCAGCCTCACCGGGAGGCTGGAGGGTGATTCGCGCTTTCGATCTCAGAATGATTCTCTTAGGGCTAAGTTGTTGAAAAGCCGACGAGAGCAGCCGTCGACCTCTTTTTGACCTCGCAATCATCCCCAGGAATGCCAGTCTTTGCCACCTGGGAGGCTCCAGGATCGATCTTTGAAGGCTGGGTGGACTGGAAGGCCGTCCGTCTCCGAAAGTCGCGCTACATCTCATCTCAGCGCAAAGTTACTTCTAAGAGCTATTATTTTGACGAAAACAGGTTGGGCATTGGCAAGGCCTGTCGATCTGCATCCTGCTCGTGCAACGGATCCGCGAGCCCAACCGTCGTTCTCAACAGTTGTGGTGTGGACTGATACCTGAACGGAGTCTCTCCGGCGACTCTTCGATGGTGGGCGTGTCTCGGTGGCCGTGGATCCTAGCCTGGGCGCCACCGAGACGGTGCAAGTAGCGCCCGCGCGTGCAAAACCACTTGATTACGCGTCCCGATAGAGTACTATCCTTTTGTTCACGATAGCTGGCTTCATCCTACCTAACCGATAGACGACGGGAACGAATCGCAGCTGCGTTGTTCCCGACGAAGGGGGAGCCATGCGCCTGCCGAGATTTCTTCCCAATAGTCTTTGCGTCGCTCTGTTTGTCGCCGTTCTCTGCGTCGGCTCAATGAGCGCACAAAAAAATTCCGCTAGTCCACCCAAATACGATCTGCAGAGCGAGACGAAGATGAAGGGGACGGTGGAGGAACTCAAGCAGCCTCCCAAGGGTAGCGAGAAAGAAGCGGCCCACTTACTCTTGAAGAGTGGCTCCGACACCGTCGATGTATACCTGTGCCCCTCGTCATTCCTCGAGGACATGGGAGTGACTTTCAAAAAAGGGGATGAGGTCGCGCTGACTGGCTCGAAGGTCAAGCAGGACACCTCCGACCTCGTCCTGGCACGGGAAGTCGTGAAAGGCACGGATGCGCTGGTGTTACGCGACGAGAAGGGCGTGCCAGTATGGAACTGGCGACATTAGGAAAAGTAGTGGGTGTAGTATCGCCTTCCACCCACTGACCTCGAAGCAAGAGTGCTACAAATTACTCCGCAACTTCTTGTCAGTGTGTGTTCCCTTGACTGCTTTCTTGACGATCTTCGCCGAGCTCTCTTTGCCGTCGTCATCGAGCAGGTAGAGCTTGTCTTTTTCCGCGGCATACTTGAGTTGGCCGCCGACGGCTACGTTCGCTGGCTTCGACCACGGGAAGAGCAAGTGTTGCTTCGCAGTGTAGGTGAGCTCTCCCGCTTCCACGCTGTAGGTCACGTAGTCGTCATAGTTCGGCGTCTCGGTCGAGGTCGACTGCCCAGAGTACTTATCGCCTTTGTTGTTGCTCTTGACCTTGCCTTCTGTGTTCGTGGTCGTGGTGGTCGACTCGAGCTCGCGCGACTTCTCCATCGAGAGTAGGCGGCCGCTCTGCCAGTCGCGGGCCGATCTTCTGCTGCGCTAGTCCCGCGCACGCGATCAGCATCACTAGCAGAGAGATCCCAAAAATTCTCGTTTGCATGCGTGGCAGCCTCCCTGCCGTCAGCGGCGTTCCGGTTCGCCGAGATGGTACGCCCAGCCTCGTATTCGGACAAGATGGTAGGATTACAGCACGCTTTACGCGATAAGGGGATTCGAATGAATCGAAGGATGCCACTGCTGTTCTGCGCCACCATGTTGTGCGCAGTGCTGGCTTTTGCCTCGGGCAAAAGCGTGTACGACTTCACCATGAATTCGATTGACGGGCAGCCCGTCCCGTTGAGTTCTTACAAAGGCAAAGTGCTGCTGCTGGTAAACGTGGCCAGCAAATGCGGCTACACGAATCGGTGTACGAGAAGTACAAAGACCGCGGCCTGGTCATCGTGGGCATCCCGGCGAATAACTTCGGCGCGCAGGAGCCTGGAAGCAACGCGGAGATCAAAACTTTCTGCACGCGCAAGTACAATGTCAGCTTTCCCATGATGTCGAAAGTGTCGGTAAAGGGCGACGACAAGACTCCGCTCTACCAGTTTCTGACCACGACGCCGAAGACCGGCGGCGAAATCCAGTGGAACTTCACCAAGTTCCTGGTGGACCGCGACGGCAACATCGCGGCGCGCTTCGAGCCGGCCATTACGCCGGATTCGCCGGAAGTGACGGCGGCGATTGAGAAGGCGTTGGGAAAATAGGCTGTCGGCTGAGAGCTGACAGCTCTCAGCTCTTAGCTGCTTCCGGAGCTGTGGTCAGCTTCGTATGCCTGCAATGATTTTTCTGTGGCTGGCCTAGCCGCCTTTTGAGTTTCCGTTTCTCTCGGCTTCGGTGCGCGATGCGCGCAGCTCGGCGTATTCAAGCATTCGTCTGGAAGGATCAACCGCTCCACTGGTCTACCCTGGACGATGTGCGACTCTATGATCTCTTCAACATCCTGCATTTTCACTCGCCCGTACCACACCGCTTCGGGGTATACCACCACCGTTGGCCCGTGTTCACACTGGTCCAGGCACCCTGACTTGTTGGCGCGTACCTTCCGCTTGAGTCCACGCGCCGCAAGCGCCTGCTTGAACGCCAGTTGCAACTCGGCAAGACCCGCCGGATCGCAGCAGCCGCGCGGATTCTCGGGCGGCCGCTGGTTGCAACAAATAAAGATGTGTCGTGCGAACTTAGGCATAGATTCAATTTACATGAAGCACGGCCGAGGCCGAAGGCGCGGCTGTTTTGATTGAATCGCAAGTTCCGGATAGAAAGCCGACAGTGCTGGCCCTTAGGCTAGCAAAGTCGCGTCGAAGGAAACGCACCGTTTGTGTGCGCCCAGGAATCTGTAATCTATGCATTTGCTCGACAATCCTATCTGGACGGCATTGAACACTCGTCAGGCCCACTTCGCCCACGGGGGAACATGGGCGCGCCGGTTCGCTGCACAGGTGACTGCTCTCGCCGGCTTCGCTGCCATGCGACGAGAGGCCTACGAGGAACTTGCCGGACTAGCCGACGGTGCCCCGGCCGCGCTCTTCCTGCAGCAAGCGCCGGATCTCCCCGAGGGCTGGAGCGAGTTGCGCCAGGCACCGCTGCTGCAAATGGTTTACGAAAAACGGAGCCATCCGTCTCCTCGTCACACGTGGATCACATTGACGGAGGTCGATGTTCCCGAGATGGTTGCGCTGGCCGAACTCACGCAGCCCGGTCCCTTCGGTACGCAAACCTACCAGATGGGGACATATCTCGGAATCCGCGAGCAGGGGAGGTTAGCTGCCATGGCCGGAGAGCGGCTGCGCGTGCCGGGTTACGCCGAGATTAGCGCCGTGTGTACGCATCCGGATCACGTTGGAAAAGGCTACGCGGCCTGCTTGATGTCGGTGCTGATCGAGAAGATGCGCAGCCAGGGCGAGACGCCCTTTCTTCACGTACGCGCTGGCAATACTCGCGCAATCGCGCTCTACGAGCGACTGGGCTTTCGCCCACGTTTTCAGTTTCATTTAGCGGTAGTGCAGAGACAAGCGGCACAGCAGCGGCGGGCCGCTGCGGTCGCAGAGGAAGGCCGCTAGTCTTTCAGCGGAACCATCGGCTGATCATTCTGGCAGAACGTGGCCACTCGCTGCAGCCCGCCCGTGACGGGCTCCGTCACGTACATCACCGGGCCGTAGCAATACACGGCGTGTCCGTTGGCGGCGAAGTACCACTTGCCGCCCTTGTGGTGAGTAGGCCGCACCGCCATCTCCACGGGCGCCTGCGGCGGAGGCGTAATTCTCGGGACGGGTAACGACAACAACAAGGCCAGGGTCAGAGCCTTCATACGCAACCTTTATTCGGAGCTCACCTACCTGGGGCCCCGGTCTTTCTGGGCAAGTCGCTTACTCAACGCGACTACGCAACTTCATAAATGCAGCGCTAAATCGACAACAGATTCCGGCGAACATCCACCAAGTCTGAAGCCGGCTTGGCAGGCGCGGGCGGCAGCGCCTTGCTGTTGTGGTTTCGGGTCTTCGCGCTTCCTGCTTGGGCAGACGGAGCGTTTGCGGCTGGTGCCTGGTTCAACGGGGCCTGGGTCGACGGAGTTTGATTCGGTGCGGCTTCGGTGTCATTCTTTGCTTGCGCCTGTCGCGAGAGGGCCTGATCGCGCAGGACCTTGCCTTTCATCGCCGCAAGTTCGTGTGTGTCGCTCAGCAAGTCATGGATCAGCGCGCGCTGCGACTGGATGGTCGATCCTTGCTCCACGATCAGAAGGGTCATCAGACCGTAGGAAAACAGGAACAGTACCACCAGGACGGGGAGCATCGAGTGCTTCGGTTTGGGCATCAGTTGCGGTGTACCGAACAGTGTAGTCAAGGCGTCCCCCGTGCTGTTTCGCGCATGGGGAATTGCAGCTATGGCACCATCGGGCCAGTCGTTTGGAAGCCATTCTCAGGATGAGACTTAGCAGGGGTTTGGAGCGGTCCGCTGAAAACTCTAAGTGCAACTCGATGCACATTAGCGGTAACCGGGTTTGTTACCAGGGTTACGGAGATGAGTGCTTCGGCCCGGAGCCTTCCGGCGGGGCTTACCGTGGCGACTTACTGTGACGACGAGGCGGTCTGCTTTCTTACGAGCACCATGCCTCCCCGCGCCCTACTTCCCGCCCATCACCAGCTTTGCAATGGTCGCCAGCTGCATGTTCGACGTTCCCTCGTAAATCTTGCCAATCTTCGAATCGCGCCAGTACT
>Ga0306921_10009738_pt1 | contig 10202 bp, 10 predicted proteins | sample sta12Cox44000080_FD_203760 | JGI IMG/M metagenome (GOLD analysis project Ga0306921, IMG submission 203760) | Lab enrichment of tropical soil microbial communities from Luquillo Experimental Forest, Puerto Rico - statoxic.12C.oxic.44.000.080 (v2)... | ecosystem: Environmental > Terrestrial >...
CGTGGATCTTGCGGCCGAAGACAGCCGCCACCCGCTCCGGGCCTAGCCGCTGAGCGACTGGGAACAGGTAGTTGTCCAGGTCATGGCCGCCATCAGTCAGTGAGACGCCATCGCCGAACCCTACGATCAGCTCGGCCGCAACGCGTCCGCGCACAGTCGCCAGCACCGGCCCCGCTATGACGTCCACGTGCGCCAGGAAGCGAGCCAGTTTCACCTGGCTGGGATGCGCTGCCCGGTCCCAGCTGGCCAGCTGCGGCTTGACGCTATGCCGCATGACGCCTGCCGGGCGGCGGTACACCGTTGCCATGTGAGTCATCGTCGTGCGCGTTCGCATCTGATGGCAACCAGCCGATACCACCAGCAAGTTGCGCGCTCGCAGCGGTCATGAGAGTGAGGTGCGCCCTCTGCCGGCGCGTGGCGGGTAGGGTCCGTGCTGGTATTCCGGGCATCGCCCTTCTATATGGGGTCTGCGAGCAAGGAAAATCGTGATCATGACCGTTTCCCGGCAGGTATGCCCGTTCCACGCTGACGAAGACATTCAGGGAGTCCCCACAGGCAGTGGCGAGGGCTCGCTGTCCTTTACCTGCCCGCGAACGAAGGACGGCGCGCCCGTAGCCGCCGATCTGGCTTGACGCTGGCTGAATCCACCTCTAGGCGCTGATTGTCCAGATCTGGGGATTCTGCGCTGCGTGGCGGACCGCTGAGGAGGCCGGGATTGCCACCCTTGAATAGGTGGACTGGCGCAACCACCGGCGGTTCTCCCAGGCCTGCGGCGACATCCCGCGCGGCGAACTCCAGACCGCCTCCTACCGTCAGAACACCGGCCTCACCGAGGCCAGCTGACAGCAAACCGGGTCTCCGGGCTCGCCGGGCGATTCACCGATCATCGGGCTGGCAGCTTTGACAGCTCCCGGAAAAGGACGCGCAGCTCCCGCGCGAACCGGTCGCGCCGGGGCGGCCGCGTGTGCGGGTGGGCCTCCTGCCGGTGGGTTGCCAGGTCCCGGCGGGAACTGAAGCGCAGCAGGCAATCGGGGCATGGGCGGGCATCTCGGCTGGTCATGGGGCGCTCTCTGGTGTTGACCGCAGGTTGTCGTTTACTGCACGTGGGTGCGCTGTCGGGCGTGGCGCGGTGAGCGCCAGGCCGTGCGTCCTGTCCTGGCAGTGTCAGCCGCTGACGGCGCGCGGTCATTCCCGGGAGCCGGCGCGTCCGGCCCGGTGGTATGCGAGTGCGTGAGCCTGCAGGCGCCTTGACCATGCGCTGGGTGGCCGGAAGTGACCGCAGGCCGGGCGGCCTGGCGGAATCGGGCGTTAGGGCGCCTTCACCGCGGCACGAGAGTGCCCGCCGCCTAAACGGTCCCTGGTGGGTTCCTTACCCAGCTCGGTCACCAGGCAGCAAGGGCCGCATGAAGGTCCGCTCGTAACGGAGCACGCAGCCGCTGTCGTCCCTGATGCGGTCCGCTTCAATGAAGTCCGGGTCTCTGCCGAACAGGGTCCGGTATTGCTCATAGGCGGCGAGACTGGGGAAGCTAAACAGCGCCAGGGCCTTGTCGCTGGCCCCCTCGGCCGGCAAGAAGTAGCCGTGGTGCATGCCGCCATGTGAATCGACCAGCTCGATCCACCGGCGGCCGAAGCGTTCGAAGGCGTCGATCTTCGCCGGATCTATGACGTACTCAACCACGCATGTGATCATGCCTCAGGCTAGCGGCGCCTGCTTCCACAAGAACGCGCTATCGGCGGCAGATGATTGTGTGCAGGCCACGGACGGCTTTTATCCAGAAGGACTCTGCCGTTCAGGCAGAGTCTTATGTCTCCCCGCGCTCACGGAGGAATTCACGGAATTCGCAGATCGCCTGCTCCTGATCTGACCCGAGATCATCGGTGACGGCCATCTGGGTGCCGGTCCAGTAGGCCCCGACGTACTGGGTGCTGCCTCCGGGCAGCACCAGGAGCGGGTGGTGCGCGATCTTTATATGGTCTTGTACGTCTTCCCACGGGACTCCGGCGCGCACGAGCCCGATAGCAGGAGACTCGCTGTCTTCGTACTCCAGGTCGTCAAGCACTGGCCTTCTCCTGCTGCATCGATGATCCTGCACACGTGGCCGCACCAACGCGTACGTCTCACAGTACGGTCCGCTCTTGGCCACGGCGGATCCAGACGGCCAGACAGCGGCATTGAGGATGTTTCTGTGGGGCGTGCGCCGTATATTTATCCCGAGTTGGGCCATCCTAGTGCGCACGTCAGTTGTCGTTAGAACGTCTTGGGCACGTGCGCGACGGATACAGCGCCTCTAGTGCGCTGGTGACTGCCCCGCTGAGCCCGGAGCAGGGCATCCCAAGCACAGCCGGACCGCCTCGTGACTGCCCTGCGGCGCGTATTGGCACGCACGCGTCGCCAGGGCGACAATGGCGCGATGGCTCGTGATGACAGCAAGGCCCTGCTGTGGCGGGCCTTTATGCCCCTTCTGGACGGGGGCAGGCCCTCGGGGACGCGCGGATGGGTGTCCGTTGTTGCTCCGGTCGTTACCCAGGTTGCCGCCGGGGCCGGGCACTGGGCCGCCGGGCGGCGGCAGCGGGCCCTGGCGGAGTGGGCAGGCGCTGCCGGCGTCGGGCTGGTGGCGTGGGGCCTTGGCACGGAAGCGCCGACGGGGGCCGAAGTGCTAGAGAACCTCGCGGCGCTGGCCGGGACGGAGGAGCAGCGAAGGGAATTTTTGCGCAAGCTTGCCGCAGAGGGCCCCCCGGCTGCCGCCGTGACGGAAACACCTGCAGCCCGCCGGGTATCGCGGTTCTTCCGCTGGTTCGAACCTGTTTCCCCGGTAGTGTGGATGGTCCTTGGCGTGCCGTGGCGCCTGCGCCACCCGCGGCGGCTGACGGCGCTCGCGATCGCCAGCGAAGCCCCGGACGTCGCCTTCAGCGTCCTGCGGGCGGCCCGGTCCGTGCAACGGCGCAGGCCGAGGATCGCCGTCGGCTCAGCCCTGGTCGCAGCCGGATCGGTAGCCCGGCTGCGGGCAGCATCGGCTGAACCCCTCCGGTAACAGCGGGCCCGCAGCGGCCACTTTACGGACCGCGCCTAGTGCGCAAGCTCAGCCCCCGCGAACCGCAAACCAGCAGGTCAACGTCCCGCGATAGCGGCCATGATCGAATCGTGGCCCAACTCGGGACGGCGGATCCAGACGGCCAGACAGCGGCATTGAGGATGTTTCTGTGAGGCGTGCGCCGTATATTTATCCACGCATGCCGCCTCCAGTGCGCTGCGGCGTACGCACCTTGTCTTGTTGTCGCCCGTTGGCAGAGCCCCGCGAGTCCCGAACGTCGTTATGCGTATGCAGCGAGCGGGAGGGGTAGCTCGCTCGGATCAGGGAGCGCTGAAATCCTGAGCTCGGCATCTACGGTGATTCCCCAAGCGTCGGATGTTTCAGCGCGTTCAGGATCGGCTAGGTCTGTGAAGCTGACTGCGAGGTAGCCCGAGCCTGGCGTCGGTGTTTCCAAGTCTAGATCAAGTGTCAGTGCATCGCCTTCGTTGCCGTGAACTATCTGCTGCATTGCCGTAATGGTCCAGTCTGACGGCGGTGTGTACGCATGCGGAAGCGAGTCACGGAGCATTGGAAGTTGAAGCGCTACGCGCGCAGAAATATCCGTATTCTCGGGGTCGTCCTCCGGGGCTACATCGGTAGTCAGATTCCTGATCATATGTTCTGCGAGGGCCTCGCCGGTGAGTATTTCAACCTTCAAGTCGGGATCGGTGGCGAATACAAATCCGACCTTCAGGCTAGCCCGTCCATCTACACCAAGAGGAACTGTTCCGGTGGGGTCTTTTACACTTACTTTGGTTCCGGTGTCGAGCTTGGCTTTCCCGACCCGTGAGCTGTAAATAAAACCCGAGGTTGCCTCGGAGTTATTTGCCACAAATATGAACCCTGCAGACTTCCGCCACCCACGCGGTACTGGCAAGCGCCAATGGCGATCGGATCTATAGCTGTCATCGTCGACTTTGACGGCGGGGAATTCCGAGGCAGGACGTCGTTCAGGGATGCCGATATGCTTCAGCACTTGGCGCATGGCCGAGCTGTAGACTTGGTACACCTGCAGACTCTCGGGCACGGGTACCGGACGATATGCATCAAGGATAAGCAGCTTCCCTGGCAGAAACGTACTGTCGTCCACAACATTCTTGCCAGACATCCATCTCAGTACCATCGCGTCCTCCCCGTACCTGCTCACGACGACTAACATCATGCTCGCATGACGCGGGACACCTGTCGACCCAAAGCTGCCGACACCAGCAGGCAATCCGAAGGCAATGCATATCACGTGCCACATGTACGCCGATGAATGCCCACACCTCCCCTGTGGGCGCCTGTGGTATGGACGCTCCCTCACCGCATCAGCCTTGGTGATTCAGGGTGTGAGCGAGGCTGGTTACTGATTGTGTTGTGCTGTTTTATGTCCTGGTGTCTGGTTAACAGGTTCTGGCGGATTGCGCTGCTGCCCGATGCCTCGGGGTGATACTGGCTCCGACCGCGCCGAGGCGGGCTCCTCCCGGGTCGCGGGCGCAGAGGCAGCTGGTCGGGCGGGCTTCGGCAGGGCGCATAGTCGCTGCCAGTCGGCCAGGAAGGCGTCCCTCCAGGTCCAGGTCTAGGTCCAGCTGATCTTCAGCACGCTTGCGGGCCTAGCGCACGAGCGGCCCATGATCGCGAAGGATTTTGGTGTGTATAGAACAAATTCTTTACGTCGAACAATTAGCCTTCGGGATAATGAGGTGACGGAGAGCGGCACGATGCCCCGCGTGAATCCAGATGCGGGTGATATGCATGCCGTCGCTGTCCGAATGGCCAGGCCCGCGGCAAGTGCGTAATCGGCGTTCGGCGTGCTCCCCGCTGGACGAAAACGATGAATTGGCGGTCGCGGCGACCGTCGGCGAACATCCAATCCAGCGCATAGATATGCGAGGACGCAACGCCCGGTCATCGGCATGACCGGGCGTTCGCAGCAGGCTTGGGGCATGCCCGGATCGCCTGGGTTCGGCGCCCCCGCAGGCGATTCCCCCTGCGGGGGCGGCACGCGTGCGGTCAGCGGGGACGCTCCTTGCGCGGGTTGCGGTCCTTGCTGGTGAGACTCGTCGAATAGCACAATGGGGGCCGTGTCTGCTGAGGAAATCGATCAGTACCTCGATGCTCTGGAGGAGCCGAAGCGCACAACGCTGGCCCGGTTGCGTCAGACCATCCTCGACATCCTCCCCGAGGCCGAGCAGGGGATCTCCTACGGACTCCCGGCCTTCAAGGTCCGGGGAAAGACGATCGCCGGGTTCGCCGCGTTCAAGAACCATCTGAGCTATCTGCCGCATAGCGGCTCTGTCTTTGCCCAGCTCGACGATGAGCTCGAGGGTTACTCAACCTCATCAGGGGCCCTGCGCTTCCGTATCGACCAGCCTCTGCCGGCGCCTTTGGTCGAGAAGCTGATCGCCGTGCGGCTCCAGCAAGCCTTTCCAGCTTGAGGGTCGGCTAGCCGGGCAGCCGCGTGTCAGGAGGGCGGATCCCCGGCGGGCAGGACCTGGCGGGATCGCCCGTCAAGCCACAGGGCCCAGGTCCATACCTGCTTTATCCGGAACACCTGGTGGACCGCCCAGGGGTCGGCGCTGAAGATCGACCGCAGTGTGCTCTCATCGGGGGCCTGGACCGCCAGGAGCGCAATATCCTCATCGGCATCGCTGCCGACCGGGCCGCCGAGGATGATGACACCGCGGTCGACAAGGTCGTCGGCGAAGGCGGCGTGCTGGTCCCAGAGGGGCTGCTCGCGAATATCGCGGGCGTGATCCCAGTTCGCGCCCTTGGCTGTGGTGACCGCGAATACCGGCATCGCTCCTCCGTCCGGGACGGCCCTGATCTGCGCGCGCCGACTGTAACACGTTCTAGAATATCGGCGTCGACTCCGCAGACCCGAGGGGGCGGCCGGATGGCCAGCGTCACGATCAACGTGCTCGACCCGGAGTTCTACGTCGACCCGTGGCAGGCCTATCGCTGGCTGCGCGATGAGGCCCCGCTCTACTGGGATCCCGTCCAGAAGCTATGGGTGATCTCGCGCTACGAGGACGTCCTCGACGTCGAGAAGGACATCGGCCGCTACTCCTCGTCCGAGGGCTCGCGCCCGCTCGTCGACCAGCGCGAGGACATGTCCATGATCAACATGAACGACCCGGAGCATCAGGAGCAGCGCAGGCTGGTGTCCCGCCGGTTCACGCCGCGGGCCATGCGCGGCCACGAGAGCCGCGTGCGCGGTATCGTCACCGGGATCCTCGACGCCGTCGCGCCGCTCGGACAGTGCGAGGCCATCGAGGCGATCGCCTCCCGGCTGCCCGCGATCGTGATCAGCGACCTGCTCGGCTACCCGCCCGAGCTGTGGGAACGCGTCCGCTACTGGTCCGAGCAGACCATGATGCTTTCCGGGCAGACCTCGCCGGAGGGCCCTCCGCACGTGATACACCCCGGCATCATTCCGGTGATTCAGGAGTTCGCGGGGGCGACCATCGAGCTGATCGAGGCACGACGGGCTGAACCGTGCGACGACCTCATCTCGGTCTGGGCCCATACTCCAGGCTGGGACGTGAAGCGCATCCTGGACGAGACGATCCTCGTCCTAGACGGCGGCGCCGAGACCACGCGGACGGTCATCGGGTCGATGATCCGTGAGCTGGCCCTACAGCCGGACCAGCGGCGGATCCTGATCGAGCGTCCGGGGCTGCTCGCCGCGACCGCGGTCGAGGAGTTCATCCGCTGGGTGTCCCCGATCCTCAACATGCGCCGCACGGCAACCGTTGACCATGACCGGCACGGCCAGCGGATCCAGGCCGGCGACGAGGTCCTCCTGCTGTACGGGGCGGCTAACCGTGACCCGCGCGTCTTTCCCGACCCGGACACGCTCGACATGACGAGGCCGCGCAACCGCCACCTCGCTTTCGGCGCGGGGAGCCACCTGTGTCTCGGCGCGCACCTGGCCCGGCTCGAGATCCGCGTCCTGTTCGAGGAGCTGCTGCGGCGCATGCCGGACTGGGAACTGGCCTGTCCCGGCGAGCCGCAGATCATCCCGGCCACCTTCACCCGGGCCTACGACCGGATCCGCATCACGTTCACCCCGGCCCGGCCGGCCTAGCGAGGGCGTCGCGAGCATCGCGCAGATATGCCTGCTCGGCGGCGTTGCTGGTGCGGGCAGCGGCCTGGTCGTAGGCGTCGGCCGCCTCTGTGGTGCGGCCGAGGCGGCGCAGGAGGGCGGCGCGGATCGCGTGGTAGACGTGATAGCCGTTCAGGTCGAGCGCTTCCACCAGGGCCAGCGCTGTCTGCGGGCCCTGGGTCTCGGCGACGGCGACGGCGCGGTTAAGGGCGGCCACCGGTGTCGGGGCGATGACCATGAGCTGGTCATACAGCGCGAGGATCTGCCCCCAGTCGGTGTCGGACGCCGTCTGCGCGTCGGCGTGCACGGCGTTGATGGCTGCCTGGATCTGGTACGGGCCGGGACGGTTCTCGCGCAGGCAGCGGCGGACCAGCGCCTGGCCCTCCCCGATAAGCTCCCGGTCCCACCGGCCGCGGTCCTGGTCGGCGAGTAGCACCAGGTTCCCGCGCGGGCCGGTACGGGCCGGCCGGCGGGCCTCGGCTAGCAGCATGAGGGCCAGCAGGCCCAGCACCTCCGGCTCGTCCGGCATCAGCCCGGCCAGCAGCCGGCCGAGCCGGACGGCCTCGGCGGTGAGGTCAGCCCGGGCCAGGGCCGGGCCGGAGCTCGCGGTATGGCCCTCGTTGAAGATCAGGTACACGACGGCGAGCACGGCGCGCAGCCGATCGGGCAGGTCGGCGTCGTGCGGCACGCGGTACGGGATGCGCGCGTCGCGGATCTTGCGCTTGGCGCGGACCAGCCGCTGGGCCATGGTCGCCTCCGGGACCAGGAAGGCGCGGGCGATCTCGGCGGCAGTCAGGCCGCCGAGCAGCCGCAGCGTCAGCGCTACCCGGGCATCGGGGGACAGCGCCGGGTGGCAGCAGGTGAAGATCAGGCGGAGCCGGTCATCGCGCACGGGTCCCTCCTCGTCCTGCGCGTCGTCGGCGGCGGGGTACAGCAGCGCCGCCTGGGCGTGCCGCTCCTCGCGGCCGGTCTCCCTGCGCAGGCGGTCGACCGCACGGTTGCGGGCGGTAGTGATGATCCAGCCGGCCGGGCTGGGCGGCGGCCCGGTCCGCGGCCAGCGGTCGACGGCCGCGGTGAAGGCGTCCTGGACCGCCTCCTCGGCGAGGTCGATGTCGCCGAAGCGGCGGACCAGGACGGCGACCACCCGCGCGTACTCCTCCCGGAACACGCGGGCGATCTCCGCGGGAGACATCTCCCGCACAGCGCTGCTCAGCCCCCAGCCTCGCCCTGGAACGGGCGGACCTCGATCGGCAGGAGCCGAACGGCCTCGGCCTCCTTGCGAGCCCACCCGAGCGCGGCGTCCAGGTCGGGCGCCTTGATGATGACGAACCCGCCGAGATGCTCCTTGCCCTCAACGTACGGGCCGTCCGTGGTGAGCACCTCGCCGTCGCGCAGCCGCACCACGGTGGATGCCTCCGGGCCGTGCAGCCCCCCGGCGAAGACCCACACGCCCGCCGCCTTCATCTCCTCCTGCACCACAGCCAGATCTCTCATGATCGGCTCCAGGATCTCTGGCGGCGGGGGGTCACCGACCGGCTGGTGCATGGCAAGCAAGTAGTACTTCATCGACGCTCCTCGATTCGGCGGCCGGCCCGGGCCGGCCTTTCACTCTCTACACGAAGAGGAACCCTCGCTATCGACATCACCGATGCCGCTATGTTCTCGCGTGGGAGGCGCACTCGCTGATCGCGGCGGCGAGCAGGCCGCGGAGCATCTGGCCGGGCCGCGGGATGACCGCCAGCGCGATCGCCTGCACCCCGGCGTGGACGATGAAAGGCGCCTGCTGCTGGCGGAATCCCCGCGGGGACTGCGGGATAGCACGGGCGGAGGGGCTGGCCAAGAAGTCGCTGGCCCACTGCGCGGCGCGCGGTGCGTGCGCCAGCGCGGCCCTGCTCTGCTCCTCCAGCGAGCCTTCCGGCCGCCCGTCCAGGGCTACCAGGACCCGCTCACAGGCCAGCAGGGACGTGGCCATGACCGGCTGCCGGCTGTCCGCCGCTACCGGCAGCGCCGTCCGCGCGCACAACAGCGCGATCCGCGCGTCCAGCCGCAGGTCGCCGTCGGCCAGCCCGATTACCGACGGGACCAGGTCGGCCAGCCGCGCCAGGTCGGCATCGCAGGTGTGGTCGTTGACATCGCGGGCAAGCGCGGCCAGCAGCGGATACGTGCAGGCCGGGTGCGCACTCCAGCGCTCCCCCGCCAGGTAGGACGCCAGTTCCATGAAACACGCCCCGCGGCGCGGGCTGCGGTGCCTGCCGCGCGACATGACAGGGACCAGCTCAGGAATATCAGCCTCGCGACCAGACACGACCACCTCGCAGAACCGGCAATCCCGCTGCCACTAGTCTGCGCGTCCGGCTACTTCCTGTGCAGCACCGCGGCCTGTTTCTCCAGCGGGAGGATCTCGCAGGAGAAATCCGGGTACGCGTCACCCCACAGTTGCAGGACTTTCTGCATGTCCGGCACGACGAGGTCGTCCAGGACGACGGTGACAGCCGGGCTCAGCGCCCCGCTCAGCAGCGGCAGCGCCGGATAGCGGGCCTGGTGGCCGGTGGCCGCGGGCGGCCCGTCAACGAACAGGAGATCGATCCCCGTCAGGTCCTCCCATGCCCGCCTCGCGTACCAGGAGTAGCTCTCGCCATCAAGGCTGAAGCTCTCCAGCGGGGCGTCGCGCACCTCTGCCAGTTCGCGGACGTCATGCCTGGCCAGGAAGTCGCGGGTCTTGCCGGCGAAAACCGGGTCGTGATCGAGCGCGATGATCCGGCCGTCGACCCCGAACCGCCGCATCGCCAGCGCGAGCCACAGCGTGGACGCGCCGCTGCCGCATTCCACGACGAGCGACGGCCGTTCGGTGATTACCAGGTCGACCAGCAGCAAAAGCAGGTCCGGCGACGCCGCCCAGCCGCGGGTGGCGGGCAGCACGTCGGTGGCCGGCAGCAGGGCGCTGAGGTTCTGCATCGCTTCCAGCTGGCGGAATGTCTGCCTGAGCTCTGTCCCGAAGCCGGCTTCGACCCGGCGCACGGTGGTGAGCGTGCGCTGGGATT
>Ga0306921_10009739_pt1 | contig 10200 bp, 12 predicted proteins | sample sta12Cox44000080_FD_203760 | JGI IMG/M metagenome (GOLD analysis project Ga0306921, IMG submission 203760) | Lab enrichment of tropical soil microbial communities from Luquillo Experimental Forest, Puerto Rico - statoxic.12C.oxic.44.000.080 (v2)... | ecosystem: Environmental > Terrestrial >...
TGATGGCTAGGATTGATGATCATTGTAAGCAGCATCCGCTCGATAATTTGTATAAGGCTTCGGCCGCGCTCGTTGATGAGCTCCGACAGTGAACCGACAGCTTCGAGCGGCGACTGGGCATTGGATCCCCTTTTCTTCGGGAGCTGTGTGTACCAAGAACTCCATCCTTATTGATTACGTGACCGAGCCGCTAACGTCAGCGCGGAATGATCGCGCTGCTGGAATGAGCGAACGAACGACCGTCTTCGCTGGGGTCACGGCTTACCGATGCGCGGCAACAGCCACCTCATTATCTGCCTGTCCCTTCAGAAAACTAGATTCGTGCGATCGATGGTTGGCTTGGTCCTGCTGGATTTGCGAGATTCCGCTGACCCGTGAAGACTGATAAAGCCAGTCGCCACTCGCAGCTACAGTGGTCAGCACGTAGTGGAGGGCGTCGTGCATCGCGGTTTGCTCTTCCGCGTCGAGCGAGCTACCTAAATCCACCGACCCGCCGTATGGGAAGGGAGGAGTCGTGAGGCCCCCCTATCCCGATTAGTCGTGTGATCCAACGAATGTCAGCCAACGTAGACGACGCGCGTCTGGGCCGCCGCCTCGGCTGGCGTTTTCGGCTGTGCCGGAAGCTGAAGCACCGTTGCCTGCTGACCCTCATGCAAGTCCGTCAGGAGAACATACGTGCCATCCGGAAATTCGAGTGCGTCGTGATGCACCTGTGGTACGTCCTTGTCGATTTGTCGAAAGATCGCCGTTCTGGAGCTTATTGTTCTCCAGCCAAAGAGACGGGAGGACGCACATATCACCTCCGCGGAAAAGGCGAGCTCCGTTCCGGGAAGAATGCAGACCGCCGTTGTGGAATCCTCAGGTGCGGCAAACCCACATGTACCGGTGCTGAAGTTGTGGGTCGTAAGCTTGTCACCGACCTTTGCAGGGCGTGACTTGACGTTATGTAGGCTGAAGTCACACATGGCAGAGGAACTCCTCTCTTGCGAGCGCCCCACCAACCCAGACCCGTTAGCAAAAAACGGGGCAATAAGCCAGCACGCACGGCAGGCAAAAGACACGTGCACCTTGGCGGAACGGCTTCGCCGAAAGGCTGATCGGATCGATCCGGCGCGAGTGTCGACCATATGGTTGCTGGGGCGAAGCTCACTTGCGTCGGATTCTGACGAAGTATGCCGCCTACTATAACGAGTTGAGGACTCATCGGTCTCTCAACAAGAACGCTCCGATCCATCGCGCCATCCAGTACGCGGGTGACATTGTATCTGCGCCCGTCCTCGGCGGCCTTCATTACCACTATTGCAGAATCTAGTTTCCAGTACACACAGGGCTGCTCCTTGCCACAATGTGATGTATTATTGCGCCCGCGATCTTGAGCAGACTCCCAATGCGTAGCTTGTTTATGGCCTGCGTGGGCATCGCTGCGTTTAGCGCGCCTGCTCTTGCCGCGGCGCTCGCGCCGAAAGAGATTCAGGCAACCTTCTTCACTGGGCAGCCTTTCACCGCGTCCACGCCTAAGGGCGTCAAATACAAGATGGTGTTCACTGCGGACGGCAACATAACGCGAGGGCCGGACGGCAGGGCCGGGACCAAGGATGAGGGCACGTGGAAACTTTCCAAGGACGGTTTCTGTACCACCTGGAAAGGTAGCAAGGCCAACTGCTACACCATAGTCACGTTCGAAAGTAATAAGTGGTCAGTGATGAAGGGCAAACAGGCAGTCGCGATCTGGTCGAAATGAGAGATTTTGCCTTCTGTGGCTGCTCAAAATTCGAATTGATGCGTTAATGGACCTGCCAACAGGTGCGTAGTGTTGTGCGCTTCCATAACTTGTCGTGATTTGGATACCCGCTCTGACCCTTTTCTAAATGGGGTCCGGTAACGCGTTAATTACCCTGATAATGATCGGGCTGGTGTCGCTTCTCGTCGTGAATCTCATCACGGCGAAGGCCCTCGGCCTCGCGCTGTCGCCCTTGCTGCTCGCACGCGCCGACGAGGTGATCGAATGAGGGGCGTTGCCAAAGCGTTGCAACAAGGGCGCGCATCCTGAGAGTTCGCCGCGCCCGGAAGATCGTTCATTTCACGTGATCGCCGTAGCCGGGAATCGGATCGACCACCGTGATCTGCTTGACCGGGAAGTTCGAGATGATCTCGATCTCCTTCTCGTGCACGATCAGCATCTCCTCGATGCGCACGCCGTACCGGAAGCGCTTGCCGTGCTGGGTCTCGAGCGCGAAGGTCATTCCGGCCTTGATCTCGACCGGATGGTCGAGCGACCAGATGCGCGAGATCACCGGCGGGTCGTATTGCGCGAGGCCGAGGCCGTGGCCCCACAGATTCGCCGCCGCCTGGTCCTCTTCCTTGTAGCCCCACGCCTCCTTCGCGGACGGCCACTTCTTCGCGATCTCGCGCGTGGTGGTGCCGGCCTTCACCGCGTGGATCGAATCGTAGAGCCATTCGAGCGCGGTCGCGTAAGTGTCCTTCTGCTCCTTCGTCGGCTCCTTGCCGACGCAATAGGTGCGGTAGTAGCAGGATTTGTAGCCGTTCCAGGTGAGCGCGGCCAAATCCATGAACACGATGTCGCCGGGCTGGATGATGCGGTCGGAGAAATTGCGCCAGTTCGGCCAGGTGTTGGGGCCGGACGAGACGATCACGTCCTCCACGTCCTCCATGCCGGGAATGCTGTAGAGATATTTCATCAGGTGCGCGGTGACCTGGTTCTCGGTGATGCCGGGCCGCAGGAACTTCATGCATTCCCAGTGCGTGGCGTCGCCGATCGCACCGACGATGCGCATGCACTCCTGCTCGTCGGCGTTCTTGACGGCGCGCGCCTCCATCATCGGCGTCATGCCGTCGACCCAGTTGATCTTCTTGTCCTTGAAAATGGCGATCATGTTGATGTCGATGAAGTCGACGCCGAGCTTCTGCCCGGCGACGCCGTGACGCTTCATCTCGTAAAGGATCGCGTCGGTGAACTTCTTGACTTGCTGCTGCGAGGCCGGGCCGGCCGCGCCTTTGATCCAAGCATAGGAGTAGCGGACGTTCTCCTTGGGGATCCACGGCGAGTGGCGCTCGATCTGGAAGCCGAGATCGCCTTGCTCGAACAGCACCGGCGCGCCGTCGCCGCAAAGCAGCGCATAGCGCAGTCCTGGCTTGAGTCGATTCCAGCCCGGCGTGAGCGTGCCGGTAAGGTAGCGCACGTTCTCGTCGTACATGCACAGCATGGCGCCGAGGCCGTGCTTCTTCATGTGCTCGCGCGCACGCTCGGTCCGATACTTCTTCATCCGGTCCCAGTTGACGCGTTGCTGCCAATCCAATCCGGCGATGCCGAAATTTGCCGTGCCCATGGTCTCTCCCGAGTTGAAGCCGCGCGGTCCTGCTGTTGATGAGAATTCCAGCCGGCTGATCCCTATCGCCGAGGACAATATTTCAGTAAGTCCCTCCGCGATAGGGGAGCTAACGGCGGCCGAAGTCCGAACTCGAGTGATGTCGGTCCGTTGCGGTCAACCGGCTTGCAACCCCTTCGACTGAACGCCGAAAGTGCCGGTGGAAGAGCCGGAAATCACGTTGCGGCCGAAGCCGCCCTTGTCCCGGTCAGCTCGCGTCCTGCCCCGGATCGGCTTTGAGCCCCGCCGCCTCGATACCGGCGATCGCGCAGGCCTCGTCGCGGTCGGACGTGTCACCGGAAATGCCGACCGCGCCGATAATCTCGCCCGCCGCGGTTCTGATCAGCACGGCCGCCGGGATTGGTGACCATGCGTCCCTCGCTGGCGGCTGCGAGCATGGTGAAGAACTGCGGGGGGCTTGGCCGCGCGCGCGGCGAGCGTATCTTCGTCATATTGTCCCGTGGTCTCGAGTTCGCAACCATTCCGGTGGCCAAAACGTTCTCTTGGTGTTCACCGTCCGGGTCTTCCTGTATGACAAGCATCCGCGCACTTTGGACCCATTAGTTAGGCAGGTCTTGTGAAATGACGGAGCGAGACAAGAAAGGGCGATCCGCCCCATAACTTGCGAGGAAACACGGGAGTAAACCCATGGCGTCGAGTGTGAAGGATATGTTGGCCGCTGCCAATTCCGCCGTGCCTCGGATTCAACCCGCCGATCTCCGAGACAGGATGAGCAAGGGCGATGTTGTCGTTGTCGACGTTCGTGACGCGCCTGAGTTGGCTACCGGCGGCAAGATCAAAGGCGCAGTTCACGTGCCGCGCGGCATGCTGGAGTTCCGTGCCGACCCCGAAAGCCCATACCACAATCCCGCTCTTAGGAAGGAGAAGACCACCGTTCTCTATTGCGCATCAGGCGGGCGCTCGGCGCTCGCCGGAAAAACGCTGCAAGAGCTTGGCTACAAGTCGGTCTACAATGCGGGCGCCTTCAAGGATTTGGCGGAAGCGGGTCTGGAGACAGAGCCAGCTTAGAAGCTCTCGATCCGCCAAAGCGTTCGGCCAACTGCTTGCACGTCTCATGTGTGCAGGAAAACTGGCGCGCCAAATCATCGAGAGCAGTACTGAGTGACCGGAAGCACCCGACGCGGCCTTTATGCGCCGTCGACCTCCGTTTAGAGCAAAGGATTGAGCATGAAGCCGGTACACGATCGAAATTCGGCACCGCAGCGCACCGACGGGGACGGCCGAAAGGCGACATTCTTCGGCTTCGAGCTGGCAGTCCATTTACTGGGACAGCCCCATGGGCTTTGCGACGGCGCGAATATTTTCAATAAAAAGTTGTGCGAGCGGGGTGAGCATTCGATTTTTCAAGGTCATGATCCCGATCGGCATTCGCGTATTGGGTAATGCCACAGGCAGCGCCTTAAGGGGAAGCGTTGATCTTCCGCGGCATTTCCGGGTCGGCAGCTCTTTGCACCGCGCTTCAACCATGACCACTGTGCTGATTTTGGGGTAGTGGGCTCCTTTGATTAAGGCAGCGCTCGACACGCCGTTGGAGCGGGACGCCGACCGTGTCATATTGTTCTCATGGCGGAGCTCTCGATATATCGAGTGATGGTGCGGGCGCGGAAGAAGCCCGTTGGTACTTATACTTATGTGATCACTCGGACCGATGATCCCAATTGGGCAGAAAGCACTGGGGAGTCATACTCCACCCCCGAAGCGGCCTCGGAAGCGGGGTGGCGTGCTCTGGATCGCATTCGAGCAACGAAGAAGCTGGATCAATCATGACGCGCCGCAAACGTCCCCGCGATCCCGCCCAACTTGCCAAGCTCATAATCGATATTGCGAGCTACCAGGCGCTGCCGAAGTTCGCAGCGCTCCTCACCACGGGGGCCGGTGCGCGCGCTCCTCCGCCGATCCGGGCGGTCGAGCGGCTGACTGCCTGCCGGATCTACCACGTGGTGTAGGTTGCGAACGTGTAGCCGCGCCGGCGCGCGCGGGTGGCGGGCGGCGTGGAGTGACTTCGCGTCGCCGCCATTCCTAACTTTCCCGGAGGGCGAGCCTAACAAGCACCAGCGCGGCGACCAATAGGACGAGGGTAACAAGCACCACCAAGACGATCTGCGGTGTGATGAACGACATGTTCATGGATGCAAAAGTCCGTAGGCTGAAGGCCCCACAAGCGGCAGTGTAACACGCGAGCGGCCGACGTCGATCCTGCCAGCGCCCAATGATCGCTAACACGTTGAAACCGTAGACTTTTGCTGTTCTTGTCAACGCACCACAAGAACACAGGCGAGTGCCATCGACATCGGCCAGGCCGGTCGTGGCGGTTATTGTCTAACCTAGTGCGCGAATGCGCCCCGCGCATATTCGGCAGCAGCAAAGTGCCCCGGTATCTCGCGATCCGGGGCTCCAGCGTAACTCTCCAATGCTTATTTTGTTTAAGGTTTCCTCCCGGAGAGTACACTTGCGTATATAACCGGGGGCACGTGCAAAAGTTCCGATTTTCCAACCCAATCCATTGCCAAAGTGCTGTCCTAATTGATTAGCTAATAATTTGTTCGGCAATGGCCTCTTTGAGGCCGGACTGGGCTTGAACGACCAGCCCGCGCGCCACCTCTTGGGAATCCTCAAATACGTCGAGCGAATAAACTTTGCCCCATCGCATGGTGATAACATGGAGACCGCGGTTGAAGTACGAGGAGTCACCATTCAACAATGTAGCCGTCGCATCCCACTGCACAAACACCTTCGTGTGCCACGGGCCGCCCTTCACCCAGATATCGTTGACCTTGATGTGAAGGTTCGGCAAGACGCGGCCGACGCGCCCTAGCCAACGGCGCATCGCCTCTTTGTCGTGACGCTCGCCCCCAATGGAGTGAGCGCCAGCAAAGCGATGATGAACATTCGGTGCAACCGCCTTGAGCAGCTCGTCATACCTATGATTGTTGACGTTCTCAAAGCTTTGTCGAACTAATTTTTTGACGAAGTAGCTGTATAGCATATGCGTTTCTCCGTCTTTACGTGGCAACGCGAGATATCGCCCAACATGCGTCGGAGCGAGGGCACTGGACATTCGAACGGATCGCGGAGGATAAGTTAAATGGGGTACCGAACGCTTTGGGATAGCGCCTCGGTCCCTCTAATTTTGCAACCTCACCTCGAAGAAGTCGAGTCGCCTTTCAAAATCGGAACAAACGAGTTACGGAGAGCTGAGGCACGAGAGCCCTCGAAGGATGGCGTAACGTGATCTACCGGTCGTCCAGCGGGTGTTTGCTTTCCATGCAGGCCGAGCAGTCAATCGTTGTTGATCCAAAAAGTCCTGGCGGCATCAACTCGCCGCACGGGCTGATCCTGTTCGACGGCTTTTGCGTCCTATGCTCGCGCGGCTGCCGCTTCGTCAGCAATCGTGATCGCCACGGCTATTTTCGCTCGTTCCCATCCAGTTGGCCGAGGGACGTCCGCTCGCTGAGCAGCTCGGCATCAATCCTGATTGCCCAGATTCCTTTGCGTTCGTCGCGACCGGCCAAGCCTATGTAAGATCCGAAGCCGCGCTGCGCATTGCGCGCGAGCTTCCGCGCTGGCAGTGGACATGGGTCTTCCACTTGATCCCACGGGTGATCCGCGACGCGATCTATGACTTGGTCGCGCGCAACCGCTATCGCTGGTTCGGTCGTCGTGACGCTTGCATCCTGCCGAATTTGGATCGTTCGTGGCCATCGTGAACCGCCCCGAGACTGCGGGGACGATCGCACCCCAGCGCTGGTATTTAAACACACTGGCTCAGGGGCGAGATCAGTCCCCCTTCTTCCGTGTGGACGACTGGCCAGCCGCATCAAGCGCAAGGGCGGTGAGCCGATAATTGAGCGGCTCCACCGCATCGGGCCACTTGCCGGCCAGGGTATGCAACTCCGGTACGCTCACACCGAGCTCATGACCGATGCGCTCCACGTTTTCCACTCTGCAACAATCCCAGCGCTGCGTGGCGGGCGTGATTTTCCGGCTCCGCCACAAATGCGCAATGCGGCGCACGAACCCTGGCTGTTGAGCCGAGATAGACATGATGGCTTCCAGCGTCGCCCTCCTAAGCGTTGAGCCGACGCAGTGCAGAGCGGTTACGCAGCACGATCCGGCGCCGCTTTGGCACCTCGATCGTCGCCGCATTTTCCAAATGCTTGAGTGTGCGCGAAACGGTTTCGATGGTGAGCCCGAGATAATCGGCGATGTCCTGACGCGACATCGGCAGCTCGACGGCCCCGCCGCTGGGCACGCGGTCCGCCATTTCCAAAAGAAAGCCCGCGACCCGCTCCTCCGCGCTCTTGATCAACACCAGCGAATGCTCTTGCACACGTCGGAGTTCGCGGGCGGTCAGCTCCCACATTTGGCGGGCGACATCATTGTCCCTTGCCGCAAGCGCCATCACCGTGCTGCGTTTGATCACGATAATCTTGCAGTCGGTGATCGCTTCGGCAGAAAACGTGTGCTCGTCTCCCGTCTCGAAACCGAAAATGTCGCCGGGCAGATGGAAGGCTCCGATCTGGCGGCGCCCGTCCACCAAGACCTTGTAGGTGCGCACTGTCCCGCTGACGACCTTGTAGAGGTAATCGGCGGGCTCGTTCTCCCCGTAGATCTCGGCATTGGCGGCAAACGACATGCACGCACCCATGAGCTCGATCGTGCCGGCTCGTATGGCGGCACCCGGGAGCGGGACACGACGAGGTTGTGTTGGCGGCTGCTTGAAGGAACCATTCCGGATTGCGGTCTGCGTCAGCATGGCTCAGGCCTCCAGTTGATGAGGCCATTGGTAACCGCTGCGCGAGGGTGCGAAAATTCCGATAAAATCCCTCCGGGCTAGCCCGGAGGCAGGACAGGCCACAGGCTCTCAATGAAGACATTTGCCACGGATTTGGCCGCCGAATCGAAGCCGGAGCGCCATCTAAGCGCCTTGAAACACTGGCTACGAGCCCTGGCCGGATGCCGGGATCAACACGCGACTAATCCGGCGACGCTCCGTGTCAGGGATTCGCCCTCGCCTCCGCGTGCGTTGTAGTGTAACCGGAGCCTGCCACACCATCGCTCCACAACATCGAGATCAGCGGCGGCGCAGTCCGGCGTCATCATATGGCTTGCCGGCCTTGGCCCAAAACGACATAGCGTCTGCGCATGCCTTCTGCCACTGCTCCGCGAATTGCATCCAAAACTGCATGGGGTTCGTCGCCGCCAACGCGTTTGCGCTTGGCCAACTGCCGACCGGGCTGACGCCGGGCAAGGAGTCTAGCTTCGACAGCATCGCCGACGGTGAGCCGGTCATCGGGTTGGGTGATTTGATCTGCTCCTCCCAAGCGTCCATCATGTGATCCATCGTTTGGATCTGCATTTTGGTTATGCTCTGCATTTGCGTGCGGGTGGTATCGACAATTTGCTCTGGCCATCCCAGCGCCCGAGCAGCTGCAGCCATCTTCTCGATGACTTGCTCGCTGTTTTTCTCACTGTTTTTTGCAGTCTCGATGCGCCAGGTGGACATCGCGTCAAAGGCGGCGTTCACCGCCTTGCGCGCCTCATCCGAAAGCCTGGGAGCCCACATCGGATTGAAATTGCGGGGGGTCACCTCTGCGTACTTGCTCTGCATGGCCGCGTCTCCTCTCACTGACTGTAAGAACCCACTCGGAGAGCCTCGTGGACGAAGGCATCCAGCGTTCTGCTGAAGGTATCACAGCAGCCATTCTATCGCATGGCGATGTAATGCAGACATGACGGTCGCCGTAGTTGCGCCGGCACCAATAGGTCTGGTGGTAAAATGCGTAGTGGAGTGGGTTCGGGAGACAAGAAATACTATCTCGCTAAGCTGCCGGCCAAGACCGACAGAGTACGTTTGGGTCTTTCAGTCCTCGGGATGATCGCGGCGGCGCTCGGCCTGATCACGCCCGTGCAAGGCGCCATCTTCCAAGAAGTGATTGATATCGCAGTTATTCTTAATGCGCTGCGGGCTCTGCACGATCGCTCCGTCTAGCGGCCGCGGCTCCATCACTTGGGGTGCAATTGATTCCAGATCATAATCGCTCGCTGCGGGTGTGCTATCAATCGGCCATGCATGACACGCAGCGATCCTTATCGTCGGGGTTACGCCGCCTCTTGGGAAGCGCTGAGCATGGCGACGAGCTCTGTTTCTTTTGAAGAGAGGGGAGGCGCAGCATCTGGGTTGCTGAGTCTCACCAATCCTGCGAGCCACAAAGCGTGCCGATCTGCCCTCAACATGACGTTTCGGTACTCAGGAGTTTCCTTGAGGCCGCGATGATCAACTTCTAGCCACGTCTGATGGAGCTCGTCGGTTAACTCGGGGCGCCGCTGTCCCAACCGTTTCTCTATCAGGAGTTCGGTGGTCAACCGTTGGAACCGCGCGATGAGCCGGCTGTCATCCATGTTCATACGCACCCCCTAAGAACCCGATGCCCGAATTTCAGGACCTCTAACGTTTAAGGGCATAATGGGCGTTATTTTGGCCGTAACCGACTCTCGGCGAGGGTCGGGAAGCTCCTGCCATTGCAATCAGGGTCCCCCCGTACTTGGTCGGCGCCTGCACTAGCAGGTCGTCGCGACCCAAGGGCGAGGGTAGCGTGTGAGGGTGGCGGCGGTGCGATTTCCATACCTCAGGTCGCGACGGAGTCGGTGCGCGCCCATGTAACCCATTCCATGGTATGAATTAGTTGCGGGGTAACCGGCCGTGACTGAACGTCCATTCAAGACGATCAAGCTGAAAAAGAAGCTTGCGGGCTCGGCGCTGATATTTCCTTCTGAGATCAGAACGGTCCAG
>Ga0306921_10009741_pt1 | contig 10199 bp, 7 predicted proteins | sample sta12Cox44000080_FD_203760 | JGI IMG/M metagenome (GOLD analysis project Ga0306921, IMG submission 203760) | Lab enrichment of tropical soil microbial communities from Luquillo Experimental Forest, Puerto Rico - statoxic.12C.oxic.44.000.080 (v2)... | ecosystem: Environmental > Terrestrial > Soil...
TATGAATTGGGTCAGCGCCTTGGCGCGCCCGGGATGACCGGTCAGCCGCATATGCAACCCGATCGACATCATCCGTGGGCGTTCCGCCCCCTCTTCATATAGCAGGTCAAAGCTGTCGCGCAGAAATGCAAAGAAGTCCTCGCCGGAGCCGAAAACGCCACGGCCAAATTTCGAATCGTTGGTCGTCAGCGAATACGGCACGACGAGGTGAGGGCGGTCATTGACCCGCACCCAATACGGCAGTTCGTCATTATAGGTGTCGCTGTCATAGAGGAAGCCGCCATGCTCGACCAACAACCGGCGAGTGTTTTCTGACGGCGCGTAGCGGCAATACCAACCGGCCGGGGATTTGCCGGTGGTCTGGCGGATCAGGTCGACGGCGGCCGCGATCTGCCTTCGTTCTTCTGCCTCCGAGAGGCCGGGGTGGTTGATCCAGCGATAGCCGTGGCTGCAAATGTCCCAGTTGCTCGCGGCGATCGCCGCCGCCGCGGGTGGGTTGGCCTCGAACGCTTTGGCGCAGCCGAAAATCGTTATTGGCACGCCGAAGCGGGTGAAGATCCGATGCAGGCGCCAGAAGCCGACCCGGCCACCATATTCGAACATGCTCTCGGCAGCGAGGTCGCGACCCGTCACGCCCAGATCCGCGCCTAGCATCTCCGTCAGCCCGCCTTCCGAGACGCCGTCCCCGGCAGGATAGGAAAGCTCCGAACCCTCCTCGAAATTGATCACGAAATTGACGGCGATGCGGGCGTCCCCCGGCCATTGGGCATGCGGCGGTTCGGCGCCGTAGCCGACAAAATCGCGACTCATCTTGCCTCCGTTTGCGGATCTCGCACGGCGGTGTCCGGATACCAGTCTTGCTGGCAGATCTCGTCGAGCGAGTAGGGGCAAATCTCCGGGAAGCCACGGGCTGCCTCTTCGTCGCCATATGTGCGAAGCGCCAGGGCGGCGCTTCGACGCGCTGCGGCATACAGTCTTTCCAGCGTAACCTCGGCATCGCGGCGCAACGCGGGCGACATCTTGTCTTCCAACGCCGAGCGGGCATCGGAGATGCTGTGCATCCAGTCAAAGCGCGGCCCCTGAGCAGGTGAATAGGCGAGCTTCAAAAAATGCTCGATAACGCGGCGGATCTGGCTCCGGACCGCGTCGCGCTCGCTCTTGCCCAAATCTTCGATCTCCTCGGCAACATGCTCCCGGTCGAACCGGTTGTCCGAGACCGGCATGGTTCGCAACACTTCAGCTTGGTGCTGCGTCCAGGCGTAGAAATCATCCTCGTAGCGCGGTCGATCCGGCATCGCAGTCCCTCAGAGCAGCTTGATGTCATGGCGCGGCCGGCACCAATTTGCTGCAGCCGCCGCAGCTCGCTCGACATCTTCCTCCAGCATCAGCCCCTCTTCTACCAGCTGTTGCGCCGTCGCGGTGATCGCTGCGACATAAGCTTCTGCGCTACAATAGCGTTCGAGGATTGAGCGCCGCCGGTCGCCGGTCATGCGCCGCTCCTCCGGCGTCTCCGGCAGCGGGATGTAGCTGCCGGAGAATTCGTGCATCGCGCCATGTCCGAAACCGCGCGCGCGGAGGTTCCAGCCGCAATAGGTGCCGAGAGGCGCCCGCACCATCGGCGCCCTGACGCCTGCGACATCGTTGCCGTCCGCGTCGACTGCCGGGACCAATACCGTGTAGCCGTCGCCCGAGACGATTTCCGGCGGCTCCCGGAGGATCCCGTGCTCCGCCTCGGGCCCGAAATCTAGCAGCGGCAGAGAATTGGGCTCGTGCGGGACGGCGACCCCGGGGATCGCCGGGAATTGCCGACGCCATTCCTCGAACCGAATCAACGTCCCGTCCGCTCGCTGAGGGATGCGGCTGTCGGGCGGCGCGATGCCGTCCGTCGCCCAGCGGTCCATCGCGTCGATCATCGCGCGGAACAGCATCGATGTCGCGACGGTGTTGAGAAAATTCTGCCGGATCCCGCGCTCCGGCGGCTTTGGGATCGGGTCGGCGAAATGCTGCGAGCTGGCCCAGAAATAAACCCGCACATTCGGCGGCTGCGGCAGATCGTTGCCGCGCGTGTCGGTATGCACGAGCGAGCCGCGCCGCTGCCAGTACTCGGTGGCAGTCTGTGTGTGGATGACCAGGGGATCGGTCGCGGGCCGCTTCAGGATCGCGTCGTGCCGGCCGGTCAGGTGGTCCGTCGTCTCGGCATAGGAGAACGGGAAGGTGTCGGCCGGGTTGAAATGGTCTTCGTATTGCTGCCCGCCCGACACGACCGCGTTCGCGAAGCGGTGGTTGAGCCATTTGCGCCCGGCTCCGGCGACATGCGGCAGAACCCCATCGAATACCTTGCGCCCGGCCGCATCGGCGTTGAAGCCGCGATAGACGAAGTCGCGGATACAGCGGCCGGTTTGCGAGCGACCCCAGGCGTAGGCTTTTTCGATCGCGCCGAGGCCCGCAGCGCCCAAATCCCCATAGCGCAGGAAACTCACAAAATCGCGCACCGCAGCGTGGCCGAGCCCAAGAACCAGCGGATCGCGGCCGGTATAAACGAGTTCATAGATCCAGCCCGGGTCGAAGCCGGCCGGGATATGGATATGTGTGTCAGAGGGGATGATCGCCTGCTCGGCGCCCTGATTATCGAGTCCTAACCCGCCTTCGACGCGCGCAAAGCGCCAGCTTTCGGGCGGCACTGGAATCCGCTCGTCGTGAGGATAGCGGCGGCGCGTAAGACACGCTTCGCGCGTGTCGAGCGATACCGTCGGATGGCTGCGCGTCGAGGCATGGCCACTCAATGGAAACGTGGTGATGCCGCGGCGGTCGGCAATGTACTCGACGCGGACGAGGCCGGTGACCGTCGGGACGGTCGGCAGGTCGAGCACCATCCGCCCATTCCCCGGCAGGAGGTCGCCCTGCCACGCGAGCCATACCACTGTGTAGCCGCGGCGCATCAGGAAGCCGTTTCCGGCATGGGCCAAGCTCTGCGGGTCGTTCGAGGCTGCCGCGTCGTTGAAGAACTGCAGTATCCGTTTGTTGCCGCGATTGCCGTAGTCGAAAAAGACCCGCCGATTGCCGCTTTCCGGGTGGAGTGGCTTCAGAATAGAGAAATCGCCGGCAAACCGAACGAGCCCCTCGGAATCGGCCGGCACCTTATCGATGTCGGTGATCCCCTGCTGCGCGGGCGCATTGGGATCGACCGCGAAATGCGCCCGCCCGACGAGCCGCTCATACGCTCCGACCGCGCCGAAGTCGTGCCCGTCCGCAAACACGAACCGCTCGGCAATCGACAATTGCACCGCATTTGTCATCGAGTTCGCCCCTCGAGCCATTTATCGACCCATCGTAACATCGCGCCGGAGAGGCAAAAATGGGGGAAGGCGTTCGGCGCCGAGTTCGCGCCGCATGCACAGCGCTCGCGCACCCGCTCCCCTACCGCTGCATAAACGACCTCTGCGTCCCCTTGGTGTGCGGGTGAAGAGATGGGTCTCTTTCGGGGTCACGCGAGAAGGTGAACATCGGCACGCCGAACGAGACCGAATACACCCCACGCGCCGTCAACGCGACGGCCCAGGAGGTATGCCTCTGGATAGTCGGCCGGCGCCGCATCGACCGTCCGCGACAAGAGATACGGTCATTGCCCCTCTCCGCCCTTCAGGGGGCGAACGTGATGCCATCGGCAGGGTAGTCAGCCGCCGAGAAATTCCTTAGTCCAGCCCTTGTAATCGGCGTCGCGGGTCGCCCTGGCCATAAAGTCGGCGGAAGGCACACCCTTGAGGTCCTTGGGCTGCACTCCGTCACGGAGCGCCTTCAAAGTGTCATGGACCGCCTGGGCTGCCGCCATGATCGGCTGGTGGCCTTGCAGCGCGACCCGCGCCCGCCTGCTGGCGAGATAGTCGAGGTCGGACAGTTCGGGTGCGCCGCCGCCGATGATGATCGGAATATCGATCGCCGCCGCTGCGGCCTCGAGCTGCGCACGGTCCTTGAGGCCGACAAAAAAGAACGCGTCGACACCTGCCGCGGCGTAGGCCTTGGCGCGGGCGAGCGCGTCCTCGGTGCTGGTCGACCCCATCGCAATGGTTCGCCCGACAATCACCAGATCGGGATCCTGCCGCGCCGCGAGCGCTGCTTTCATCCTGCCGACGCCTTCCTCGATCGAGGTCAACCCGCGACCAGCGGGACCGTAGGGCCGCGGCAGCACGGTGTCCTCGATGGTCAGCGCCGACACCCCGGCGGTCTCCAGCTCCTGCACGGTGCGCATGACATTGAGCGCGTTGCCATAGCCGTGGTCGGCATCAACCAAGAGCGGCAGGTCGAAGGCGCGGTTGATACGATATGCTTGGCCGGCGAACTCGCTCAGGGTGATCAGGATCAGGTCGGGCGCGCCGAGCACAGTCAGCGAGGCGGTCGAGCCCGCGAACATGCCGACCTCAAAGCCCAGATCTTGGGCGATCCGCGCCGACAGCGGATCGAACACCGAGGCCGGGTGGTAGCAACGATTTCCTTTGAGAATAGCCCGGAAACGGCGCCGCCGATCGGTCCAGTGCATCGCGTCCCTCTCCTTTGCCAGTTAGCCGATCAGCCTCGCCCACTCGGAGAGGCCGGCGAAGAGGATGGCGCAGTCGCCGGAAATGGCAAGCCGCGGGGCGGCCGTTCCGAGCTGCTATGTGCTCAGCCCATTCCGGATACCGAAACCGGCTCGATCTCGTACATCATACGGACCTCGCCGGGCTGGCGGAACGGATAGCTATCCTTGTCGAGATATTTCTTTGCCAGTGAGTCAATGTGGGCGTCCGCCCCTTGCTCCGTCGATCGCCTGACGCGACCGCGGATCTGGATGTAGCGGTAGGGATTGTCGGGATCCATGATCGCGAGCGCGACGGGTGCCCCCGGCCGCAGGGTGCGTGATTTGACCCGGCCCTTGGCTGTATTCACGCGGATGGCGCCGTCGGTGTAATCGAACCAAACGGGAGTGACCTGAGGCGATCCATCCGCCATCGCCGTCGCCAAATTCGCAAACGCCTTCTTCTGCTGTACGAGATCGAGATAGTTGTCGGGAATGGATGCCATTTTAGGATCCCTTTCTGAGGAAACACACCGTATCAAACGCCTAATCTTCGACTCTGTCCCGCTCCGCCCTTTGTAGCCTCGCTGATAAGCCATCCTTATGATCCCGCTGGCTTACTAATCTGCAACCCTGCAATGATGAACGCTCTGTTGATAAATTTGGCTGGGCGAGGCTAGAACTGCATCGCTTTCCAGGGAGGCGCACTCCGCGCGCCCCGGTTAACGATCCTAGAGGATGTCGTGATTCGAACAATTGAAGAGTCGACGATGCGCAAGGTGTACCTGCGCATCCTGCCCTTTGCTGTCCTGACGTACTTCTTCTGCTATCTCGATCGCATCAATGTCGGCTTCGCCTCCTTGACCATGAACAAGGACATCGGCCTCGATGCCGCATGGTACGGCATGGCCGCCGGCGCGTTCTTTTGGGGTTATGTACTCTTCGAAGTTCCGAGCAACATCATCCTCGAAAAAGTCGGCGCGCGCATCTGGATCGCGCGGATTATGATCACCTGGGGGCTCATCTCGGGCGCCACTGCTTTCGTGACCGGCCCCTACAGCTTCATGGCGATACGCTTCCTGCTCGGGCTGGCCGAAGCGGGCCTGTTCCCCGGTTTTGTGCTCTATTTTACCTACTGGTTCCCCGACCAGCACCGCGCCCGAATCAATTCCGGCTTTACCCTGGCCTTGCCGATCGCGGTGGCGAGCGGCGCGCCGGTCTCGACCGCATTGCTCGGGCTCGACGGGCTCTGGGGGCTTCGCGGCTGGCAGGTCATGTACATCGTCGAGGCAATCCCGACCGTTTTGATCGGTATTGCTGTCTTTTTCTACCTGACCGACCGGCCGAGCGAGGCGCGCTGGCTCGCCTCGGAGCAGCGCGAGTGGCTGATTGGCAGAATGTCGCACGAGCGCCGCCAAATCGAGGCTCATCACGGAGCCGGAATGCTGCGGGCCTTTTATGACCCGAAGGTGATCATGCTGTCGCTGAACTACATCGGCATCGTCACCGCCAGCCTTGGCATGTTGCTTTTCCTGCCGCAAATCATCAAGGAGCTCGGCGTCAGCAACATGGAGGTCGGCTGGCTGACGATGATCCCCTACATCTTCGGTGCGATCAGCATGGTGTTTTGCGGCTGGCTGTCGGACCGCATCGGCGATCGCCGGTGGAGCCTGTTCACAACCTGCGTGATCTCGACAGTGGGCCTCATCATGGCCGGGCTGACGATCGGCACATGGTGGGCGCTGGTCGGCATCACGATCGCCGCGATCGGGTTCTACGGCACGAAGGGGCCGTTCTGGTCGATGCCAACGATGTTCCTGACCGGCAGCGCCGCCGCGGCCGGCATCGCCTGGATCAACTCGCTGGGCAATCTCGGTGGGTTCTTCGGTCCGACATTAGTTGGCTGGGCCAAGAATCTGACCGGAAGCTTCGCCGGCGGTCTTTATGCCCTTGCATTGTGCGCGCTGGTCTCCGCCGTGATCTCTCTGTTCTGGCTGCACATCCCACGCCGGGTTATACCCGCCGAAGCGGCGTTAGTGGCCGAATGAGCAAGGTTGCAGTTAAACGGGGGCTTGCTCGAAAATTGAGCAAGTGAGCATCGCGCGGTCCGCGACGCGGCTCGATTGAGGAGGTAGCCGCTCTCTCCAAGGCCAAATTCTGGCACATCTCTTGCTGTCTCCTCCGCGCCACAGCCGCGGAGGAAGCAATGGCTGCGCGACACGAAGAGCTGCGGAAACAAATCCTCGCCCGCTCGGCGTGGGCTCTGGGGGCAATTTCTGTCGCTTCGGCGCTCGCGGCGGCGTCTCGTGGCTGGGCGGCCGGCACGCTGATTGTCGGCATGACCGCCGGCGACATCCCGGTAGTGACCGGCAATCCCGATCAGGGGTTCGAGGGCTACCGGTTTGTCGGTTACAATCTGTACGATGCGCTGCTGCTGTGGGATTTATCCAAAGCCGACAAGGCCTCGGAGATAAGGCCCGGTCTCGCCACCTCGTGGGAGATCGATCCAAGCGACCACAAGCGCTGGATCGTCCATCTGCGACACGGCGTCAAATACCATGACGGCTGCGAGTTCAAAGCAGACGACGTCGTCTGGAACTACCAATACCGCATGGACCAGAAGGCGCCGTATTTTCTGGCCCAACAATTCGCCTACAGCCGTACCTGGCTGACCAACATCAAATCCGTCAGCAAGATCGACGATTACACTGTCGCCTTCGAAAACAATTTCGTCGAGTCGCTATTTCCGTACAGCCTCAGCTACGTGATGATGGTCAGCCAGTGCCGGGCCAGGGAGCTGAATTATGACTGGACGCAATACGCGCTGCACCCCTCCGGTACGGGTCCCTATAAATTCGACCGCTTCGTACCGCATCAGCGGCTCGAGATGGTGCCCAACACTGATTACTGGGACCAGGCCCGCGTCCCAAAGCAGGACCGTTTGGTGCTGATCCCGATGCCCGAGGCATCGACCCGCACCGCGGCGCTGTTATCAGGCCAGGTAAATTGGATCGAGGCGCCGTCGCCGGACGCGATCCCGCGCCTCAAATCCGAGGGCATGCGCATCGTCACCAATGTCTATCCGCACGATTGGCCATACATGCTCAATTTCGCGCGCGGGCCGTTCAAGGATTTGCGGGTGCGCCAGGCGGCCAATTACGCGATCAACCGGCAGGATGTCGTGGACTTGCTGGGTGGCAAAGCAATCCCGGAACACGATGTGGTGCCGCCGACCCTTCCCTATTACGGCCACCCGCCGACCTACAACCACGACCCGGTGAAAGCCCGGGCATTGCTGAAGGAGGCCAACCGCCTGCCCTGCAAGGTTACGTTCGGCATTTCGACTTCGGGCTTGGGCCAGATGCAGCCATTGCCGATGAACGAACTGGTCAAGGCCCAGCTCGAGGAGGCCGGTTTCGAGGTCAGCCTTCAAGCCATGGACTGGAATACCCTACTCGATATCTACCGCGGCGGCGTGGACAAGAACCCGAACTACGACGGGCTAAATTTCTCGCGTGGGCTACTCGACCCGGTCAATGCAATCATCAAGCTGGCGGGCAAAGTGTATTGGGCGCCGGCCGGTTCCAATTGGGGTCATTACGAAAATCCCGAATCCGAGCGCCTGATCAGCGAAATCTTTAGCGAGTTCGACGAGGAAAAGCGGCTGTCCTTGTTGACCCAGTTGCACGAATTCGAAGGCCGTGACGCGGTCATGATCTTTGTCGTGCACGACCTCAACCCGCGCGCGATATCGCCTAAGCTGCAGGGCTTCGTGCAGGCGCAGAACTGGTTCCAGGATTTGACGCCGGTCAGTGTCGTGCCGTAAGGTCCTGGCGCACCAGCCCATCGCGCCGCATCGCCGCGAACGGCGCAGAGACTTAGCGGCAAAGAGATCGCGTCGGGGGTGAAAGTGACGAGAACCGATCCGTTGCGCCCTGTGTTTGCGCTCGCCTTTTGCGCGGGTATTTCGCTTGCCGGCGGCACCGCTCAGGCCGGCGGTACGCTGGTCGTCGGGATGACCGCCGGCGATTTACCGATCACGACAGGCAACCCGGACCAGGGTTTCGAGGGCTATCGCTTCGTCGGCTACAATCTTTACGACTCGCTGATCTTGTGGGATCTGTCGAAGACCGCCGTTGACAAGGCTACGGACATCAAGCCGGGGCTGGCCACCGAGTGGCACGTCGACGAAGGCAATGACAAGCGATGGATTTTCAGATTGCGTGATGGAGTCAAATGGCACGACGGTTGCGACTTCACCGCCGACGACATCGTGTGGAACTACAGCCACTCGGCCAATGACAAGGCGCCAGAGTTCGACGCCGCGCAATACGCCCAAGCCCATTTCTATCTCGGCAACGTCGCTGGGGTAAGCAAAATCGACGAGCACACGCTCGCCTTCGACACTACGGTGACCGACTCGCTGCTGCCGTACGAGCTGAGCTATTGGCTACTGATCAGCCCGTGCCGTGCCAAAGAGGTCAAGTACAACTGGACGGAATATGCGCAACGCCCTTCGGGCACTGGTCCCTATCGCTTTGACAGCGCGGTGCCACATCAGCGCATGGAATTGCTGCCGAACAAGAACTACTGGGACCCGGCGCGCGTACCGAAGCAGGACCGGCTCGTGCTAGTGCCGATGCCAGAAGCCTCGACCCGCACGGCAGCTCTGCTTTCGGGCCAGGTAAACTGGATCGAAGCGCCGTCGCCCGATGCGATCGACCGGTTGAAAGCGGCCGGCATGCAGATCGTCACCAACCCCTACCCGCACAATTGGACGTACCAGCTCAATTTCGCCAATGGCGCCTTCACCGACAAGCGCGTGCGTCAGGCCGCGAACTACGCGCTCAACCGCACCGATATGAAGGATATGCTGAACGGGCTGATGCTGGAGGGTAATTCGACCCTGCCGCCGTCGACGCCCTATTACGGCCATCCGAAGATCTACGAATACGATCCGGCGAAGGCGAAAAATCTGCTGCAAGAAGCCAAATGCCTTCCGTGCAAGGTGACATTGGCGATCTCGACCTCAGGTTCCGGGCAGATGCAATCCCTACCGATGAACGAGCTCGTGAAATCGCAGATGGACGCATCCGGCTTCGATGTAAGGCTGGAGCCAATGGACTGGAACGCTCTGCTCGCCGTGAACCGGGAGGGTGTCGATAAGCACCCGGATTACAATGCGATCAATGTCAGCCGCCAGACGCAGGATCCGTTTAATGCACTGATCCGCCATGTGTGGACGCCGCAATGGGCTCCGAAAGGCGCCAATTGGGGGCATCACAGCAACCCCGAAATGGACAAGCTGATTACGGCAATCTTTGCCGAGTTCGATACGCAGAAGCGCCTAAAATTGTTGACGCAGCTGAACGAGAGCATGAACGAGGAGGCGGCCCTGATCTTCGTCGCGCATGACCTCAACCCGCGCGGGCTGTCGCCGAAGGTGCACGGTTTTGTGCAGGCACAGAGCTGGTTTCAGGACCTGACGCCGGTTTCGGTCGAGCAGTGATCCGCTACGTTCTACGGCGCATCCTGTACGCGATCCCGATCGCATTCGGGGTCAGCGTCGTGTGTTTTTCGCTCGTCTATATAGCGCCCGGCGATCCGCTACAGACCGTCATGCCGCCGGATGCCACAGCCGAGACAATCG
>Ga0306921_10009742_pt1 | contig 10199 bp, 9 predicted proteins | sample sta12Cox44000080_FD_203760 | JGI IMG/M metagenome (GOLD analysis project Ga0306921, IMG submission 203760) | Lab enrichment of tropical soil microbial communities from Luquillo Experimental Forest, Puerto Rico - statoxic.12C.oxic.44.000.080 (v2)... | ecosystem: Environmental > Terrestrial > Soil...
GCCCTATATACCGCCCCCGGCGGCGCAGACTGCACGCCACCGAGGGCATGTATTGGCTCCCAGTCTAGATAGTTCAGAACTGGGAATCATGCAAGCGAAATTCACGCTTGACACACAATATATACAGCTGCCTGCGCAGGCAGACCCCAAGATATAGTGTTCGAAGGTATCCTAACCCGGATATAGCATGACGACTGATACCTGTTTAGCCCGAAAATCTCACCCCTCCCAACGCGGGGTGAGATTTTCGCGCTATAAAGCCGCTCGTGCTCGTCGTCGTCCTCGTCCTCGAAGGGCACGAGTTCTCCAGGAACTTGTGGTGGAAGCCACTGAGTAGCAAGAGGTTAGGCCTCCAACTTGGTGGGGGTAGGTAGGGTCGCATCTCCGAGGCGACCGGTTGACGGTGAGGTGTAGCTCAAGGCGACCAATGCTGACGGTCCGCTCGGAGATCGGACCCTATCACAATAAAAGACATGCTATTTCCAGCACAGCGCACTAAACTTTTTCCGATGAGTCGCCTAGCCGAGATTATCGCTCACAAACGAAAGGAAATTGAGCCCTGGCTGGTTCATACCGAAGATTGGAGAGATCGTGCGACAGCACATTCCCCGTTCCGAGGATTTCGCCGGTCTCTAACCTCCGGCTCATTCGGATTCATTGGAGAAGTAAAGAAGGCTTCCCCGTCGGCTGGAATTATCGCAACCGATTTTGATCCGGTACGGACTGCTTCTGCCTATAAGGAGGCTGGCGCTAACTGCATCTCCGTCCTGACGGACGAAAAGTTCTTTAACGGCCATCTCGATTATCTGGCACTTATACGCCAAAAGGTTCCGAACCCTCTTCTCCGCAAGGATTTCACCCTTCACGAAGTACAGATTTATCAGGCTGCACTTGCTGGTGCGGATGCCGTTCTTCTCATCGTCGCAGCATTGAGCAATGAAGAACTCAAGCATCTGAGCGCCACGGCCGAAAAAATAGGGATCGACTGCCTGATCGAGGTGCACGACGAGGACGAAGTCAGTCGTGCGCTGGATATTGGGGCTGTCTTCATCGGAATTAACAATCGAAATCTCGCTACGTTCGAATTGGACTTAGGCGTTACAGAGCGACTGGCCCCTAAAGTTCCGAAGACATGCACGATCGTCAGTGAGAGCGGGATTCGAACGACTGACGATGTGCGCCGCATCGTGGGAGCCGGCGTCCACGCAGCTTTGATCGGTGAATCGCTGATGCGGGCAGACGACCCGCGGGCATTGCTTGAAAGCTTCCAGGAAGTCGCCAGAGAGATGAGCTAACCCGCAAAAATCACCGGGGCGGTGAAGCGCTCGACTCACGCCGAGGCCCGCGACCAAAGATTCGTCGTCGTTCTCGTCCTCGAGTGAGTGGGAATTCCGAAACAGAACAGAGCTATCAATTTATATGCAGCGCCATTAGGCTCGACCATGGTTTCGTGGCCTCTTTTCGACCACGAAAAACTCGATGTTAACCAACTCGAATTGAAATTTCTCAGTTGGCCATTTTTGACTGACATACCTGGCCCTTCGCTAGCGCAGACGCGAGAACTCAGGCCCGGCTGCGCCTTGCGAGGACGAGGACGAGCACGAGTACGAGGGCGAATCGAAAATCCTCGCAGGAAAGCGGTCTCCGATCCATGACCCTGGACCCCATCATCGTCGGTCCCTCAGTGCCAAAACAACGTTTGGATGTCTTTCTCGCGAGGACGACAGACAGCTTTTCGCGCAGCAGGATCAAGGCACTTATCGAGTCCGGCCATATATTGCTCAACGGGAAGACCTGTCGCCCGCGTGAGCAAGTGCGAAGCGGAGATTCGATTGTGATCAGTGCGCCGGAACCGGAGCCAATCGAGCTTGAAGCCGAAGACATTCCGCTCAAGATCCTCTTCGAGGATGAGCACCTGTTGGTTGTTGATAAGCCGGCAGGCATGGTCGTTCATCCAGGCGCAGGGATTCGCGAAGGAACACTCGTTAATGCGCTGCTGCATCATATCGAGAACCTGAGCGGTATCGGAGGGAAATTTCGGCCAGGCGTAGTCCACCGGTTGGACAAAGAGACAAGCGGCTGCTTAGCGGTCGCGAAAGACGACCGGACCCATTCGCTTTTAAGTAACCAATTTGCGGGGCGCACGATTCGAAAGTTTTACCTCGCCATGTGTGCCGGCAGATTCACCCAGAGACACGGCGAGATCATGAAACCGATCGGACGCCATCCGGTGCTCCGCAAGAAAATGGCGGTGATCGATTCAGGGCGAGCGGCAAAAACGGCCTACTGGGTGCTCCAGGAGGAACCTTTATGGTCGTTTATCGTGTGTCAGATCTTCACCGGCCGAACCCATCAGATCCGCGTTCATCTCCATTCGATCGGACACTCGATCCTTGGTGACAAAGTTTACGGGAAGTCCGCTGCCGGTTATTCCAGGCATATGCTGCACGCGTGGCGCCTCGGATTTTTTCATCCGATTACCGAGAATTGGTTGGAATTCGAAGCCGAATTGCCAGACGATTTTCGCAGGAAGGGAGTGGATGCAAGCGCCGTCGTTCGAGCAAGGTCTGAAGTTGGTTGTTGAAGCTTTGCGCAGCCTCGAGGAGCAGTCGGAACTTCACGGCAACGTTGAGCTCCTTCACCATATTGAACGGCTTAAGGGGCCTTTGCCTGCAAAGTCTCCAGCTGCGACCCCAGGGCGTGAGAGCACTGCATCGATTATTGAGGCTATTCAGGAGAAGGGACCCGAAGAGCGGCAGCGCAGGGCGAAGTTCGCCGCAGAAGACTTCGAGAAGCTCCGGCTCACCGTAGCAGCCTGCACGAAATGTCCTCATCTGGTTGCGTCTCGGCACACCGTGGTTTTCGGAGTAGGGAATCCTCAGGCTGATCTGATGTTCGTTGGAGAAGCGCCCGGCGCCGACGAGGATTTGAAAGGCGAACCTTTTGTCGGCCGGGCTGGCGAACTCTTGACTAGAATTATCCAGACGATGGGATTCCAGCGCTCAGACGTTTTTATCGCAAACGTGCTGAAATGCCGGCCGAATATGCCCGCCGGAGTATCGGGAAATCGTGCGCCCACACCGGAAGAAATGGAGACGTGTCTCCCTTATCTGCGAAAGCAGATTGAGCTCATAGAGCCAAAAATCGTGGTCGCTTTGGGAGCCGTAGCGATGCGGGGTCTTTTCGGCAAGACTGAACCGATGGGGCAGATGCGCGGCCGGTGGCACACCTTTGGTTCGATTCCGGTAATGCCCACCTACCACCCCTCCTATCTTCTGCGGGCGCAGGCGATCTCGGAGAAGCGGAGAGTGTGGGAAGATATGTTGCAAGTTCTCGAGCGGCTCGGTCTTCCCATTAGCGAGAAGCAACGGAACTATTTTGTGGTGCGATAAACTATCATCTATGTCGATTCTGGATGGATTTTTCGGCTCCAAACGAGACATCGTATGGCAACGGCTCGCGGACGAACTTGGAGGCAATTATTTCGAGGGCGGGCTTTCACCAGGTGCGAGCAAAGTTCGCGTTGGAGTCGACGGATGGGTTGTGACGTTGGACACTTACCGCAACGAGCGCTATACAACCATTACGCGAATCCATGCTCCTTACATCAATCGAGACGATTTCTCGTTCACGCTCTTTCGGAGAGGAAGCTTCGAAGACAAGCATCGTTCGGGCCGCGTAGTGGTTGCATCAGGGGTTGCTGAATTCGACGCGGCATTCGTCATCGAGACCAATGACCCCGAGAAAGCGGGGAAACTCTTTGCCGACGACATAATTCGGCAACAGCTTTTGAAGCTGGGTGAAGTCCATCTTCACGCTCACCACGATGAGGGTTGGTTTAGCAAAGAATTTCCAAACGGCATGCACGAACTCTCGCTTGAAAGTCGCGGCGAGATCAGGGATTTGGCTCGACTAAAAGAACTTTATGGACTATTTGGCGAAACGCTCCATCAGCTGTGCAGAATTGGCGCGGCGATCGACAAAGATCCAGGAATTGTTATTTGATCACCTAATGCCCTGTCCCCGAAATAAGCATATCTTTCGTTGCGATCAAAATGGGCCGCCGGCAAGGCGGTCCGAGCCGGACTGGCAGTTAGAGGGCGCATATCCAGAGCGATATGTAACCGACGAGCAACGCAGCCGCCGGCCCATTTTCATCGCAACCCTCTGGGCCGCGGCCGGTTGGCTGTTTTTCCGCGTTGCTCGCGCCTTGAAAAACAGCCAACTGACTTGCGGCGAAAGACATGCTTATTTCGGGGACAGGACACTAACCCTTTAGATCTCAATGTGTTGGACATCTTTCTTAATTCGCCTCCCGTTCGCCGCCGCTCTTGCGGCGCTTTTCATATTCGCCGGTAACGCTTCGGCCTTAACCTGGAAGTCGAGCGACTACAATTGTCAAGTCCAACTCCCCGATGGTGAACCGCTTACCGGAGGCAAAGCTTGGAGTCCCGTGGGTTCCACCGAAGAAGGAACCCTGGTCGGAGCAATGCGGGTTGACGGGTCGGCCTATGTCTTTCTCGGGTATGTCAATATCGCAAAACGACCGAAATTTCATCTCAACGATAAAACAATCGACGAACTCGAAAAGCGATTTTTTGGACCGGGAATGGGCTTTCGGCGGTCGATCGAACGCGTTTCATTGAACGGTATGCCCGGCTATCGATTGAGCGGGGACTCAATCTATCACGGCACCCGCTTTGGTTTGGTGGTGGACATGTACGAAGCGGGCGGCCTGATCTATCAGATCGCCGGGATGAAAGAGTACGATCAACACCCTCTGAAGGATCCGGAAATCAATGGTTACATGGGAAGTTTCAGACTGCTGAGGTAGGTATAACGGTTCTTATCAATCGTCCTCGAACTCGTCCTCGTCCTCGTCCTCGATTGCCCAAGAATTGGGCTCTCTGGTTAGTACTTGACTTTGGGTAAATCGACATCTGTAGAGGCATGACGGATTCGAGTTCGGATTCGAGTTCGAGTTCGAGTTCGATTACTTAGCGAGACGCAAGGAGGTCCTTTACAAAACTGTCGACATCCTCTTCGGTGGTGTCCCATGAACACATCAGGCGAGCGCCGCCTCCAGGGCCGACGTCGGTGTAAAATCGCCATCCGCGTTCATACATCCTCGCAACAACCGGGTCCGGGATTTTGGTGAATACCGCATTCGCCTCCCGTGGAAACAGAATTTTTATCGTTTCTATTTGACTGAGCTGCGAGGAAAGTCTTTCGGCCATTGCGTTCGAGTGTTGCGCGTATCGGAGCCACTTGCCATCTGAAAGCAATCCAATCCATTGGGCAGCCAGAAACCGCATTTTTGAAGCCAGCTGCCCGCTTTGCTTCATCCGATACAAAAAATCCGCTGCGGCATTCTTGTCGAAAAAAACGACTGCTTCGCCAAAGGCCAGACCATTCTTCGTTCCGCCAAACACAAGCACGTCAACTCCAACTTTCCAGGTCAACTCCGCCGGCGTGCAATGGGCGGCAGCGGCTCCGTTAGCAAACCTTGCCCCATCAACGTGGACGGCCAGGTAATTCTTCTTCGCTATTTCGGCCAACTCAGCGATCGCGTCAGGGCGGTAAAGAGTTCCGAGTTCGGTCGAATTGGTGAGACTCAACACTCGAGGTTGCGAAGCGTGAACGAGTCGCCCTCCTCGCAGAATCTCCTGCAGATTCGATGGATCAATCCTTCCGTTCGCGCCCTCCACGGGAACGATGCGCAGTCCCTGATTCAAAAAACCGGGAGCATTGCACTCATCGGATTCGACGTGCGAAAAACGATGGCAAAGGACGCTATGGTGCGATGAACAAAAGCTGCCAATCGCCAGGCTGTTTGCGGCGGTGCCGTTAAAAACGAAATACGTGACGCAATCCGTTTCGAAGATCTCTCGAAAATATTGTTCGGCTTTTGCCGTGATTTCATCCGAACCGTATGCAACGACATGGCCCAGGTTAAATTTCCGAACCGCTTCAAGCACCTCCGGACAGATTCCGGAATTGTTGTCGCTTGCGAACTGGCGCCGGTTTTCAGCTATTGACATATTCAGATTCACATAGTGAAACGGGGAGAGTTGCGCTTCCAGGAAAACTCCAGACCATTTCGATGCGGCCCTACCGGGTCGACCCCGCGCTTGGTAGGGTCCAATCTCCGAGCGGACCGTCAACATGGATCGTCTTGAACTTACGACCTCATCGTGAGAACCGATGCGAATGAAACAGAGTGGCATTCATGCAGTACTGGGAGCTCTTACGGCCGATGCCGCCTCGCTCGGCCTGCACTGGCTGTACGACACACGACGCCTCAATGAGATAATTGTATCAAGTGGTTACCCGGAGTTCCTTCAGCCAAAGCACGAAAACTACGAAGGTTACTTTGGTTACTTCGCGCACGCGAGCCGCCAGTCCGGCGATTGTTCCCATTACGGTGAGAGTGCGCTCGTCATGCTCCGTGCGCTGGCTGGCGGCGCCGACTTTTCCGCTCGGCGCTACGAAACGCTCTTTCGGCTCCACTTCGGTCCCGGTGGCGAGTTCTGCGGCTATATTGATAATGCGACGCGACTGACGCTGGAGAACCTGGCTGAAAGAGACAAACGCGCTGTTAGTCAAGCCGCGGCATTGGCTGGCGGTCTGCCCGCGGAGATCAGAAATACGCTGATAGGCAAGGTGATCCCCTATACGCGCCAATTCAGTGGAGAAGCACTTCGAACGCCGGTCGAACGGGCGGTGCGAATCACCTACGACGATGACGCGCTGGTGAAGCTTGCCTGGGAGATTGCGCGCGCGGTCGATGAATCCGCGACGCTTTGTGGAGCCGACGATGATCAGGTTTCTGCCACTGCCAAGCTACCGGCGCTGGTAGCCCGCTATGCTGGTCAAGCAGATTTGCCAGCATATGTAGAAACCGCGGTCCGGGTGACGAACAACAACGACGAAGCAGTCGCGTATGCCCTCCCGGTGGCGAAGCTGATGGAAGCGGCTGTACTAGGAGACGAGCTCGAAGAAGCTATCAGAGCTGGAGTAGACGCCGCGGATAAGCCGGTCCGTGACCTGCTCAAGGCCGCTTTACAAAAGTCGAAGGAAGATCCAGTCGCAACGGCCCAGGAACTCGGCCAGACCTGTTATGTTTCCGAGGCGGTGCCGGTTGTCTTTTACCTGTTGCGTCACTCCAGCAGCTTTATCGAGGCGATTCGCACCAATATCCGCATGGGAGGCGATTCGTGTGGACGCGGCATCATTCTGGGCGCGGTGCTCGCGGCTGTTCATGGCATTGGGAGCACAGCCGGCATCCCGCTGGATTGGCTGCTGCGTGGACGCCGCAATTTGGAGGCGTCAGAAATCCTGGCGCAATTCACCCGCTCATACGCCGGATGACGAGCATTTTGTGCTCGCCCCTCCCATTTATCCCCAAAATCTTGTCGGTCAATTCGAGAATTCTGGTTTAAGATTTTCGCACCGTATGAAAGAAGAAATGGTGTTGGTCGTCCGCCGTTCATTGCTGGAATCGCTCGGGATGTTTCAAGGGTTGCAATTTGATGTTGATCGCTATCTGCCTGCAATGCTTGCCCGGGAAAACAACTTTTTCGCTCCTCGATCATCGGCAGAAACCGACCCGAGCTTGAAGCAGATCATCCCGTACTCCATTCTTTCGAGCGCCGGCAGAGTTCTTCGATATAAGCGGGGAAAAAAGTCCGGAGAACAGCGCCTCGTTGCAAAGGGATCGATCGGGATTGGTGGTCATATGAATGACAACGATGAAGGACTTTTCGCATTGGATCGGGCCGCCTACCTTGTGGGCGTGCAACGGGAAATTGATGAAGAACTCGTTGTAGAACGCCCAACGCGCAGCAGGATCGCTGCACTCATCAACGACGATTCAAATGAGGTGGGCCAGGTTCATCTCGGCGTCGTTCATATTTTTGAAATTCCTCATCCAATCGCGGAAAAACGCGAAAGCATGATTCTCAATATAGAGTTTTTGACCCCCGACCAGTTGCGCGCGGAGCGCGCTACGCTGGAAACGTGGTCCCAGATTTGCGTGGATAATCTGGATCGACTGTTAGAGGAAGCCATTACGACCTGAAAGGCGGCTGAGGGAGAATTAACCCTCGGGCAAAGGTACGCCGAGGCACGCTAAGGGGAGGAGCCGCAAACAAATCGTCCTGTGCTGTCCTTTTCGCGGTTATGCCCACCATCCAAAGACTGAATAGGTAGGGCTTGATAGCTTCCCGAGCACGAGCACGATTGATCAGGGAGGCAAAGCTCTTCTCGGAAAAACCCTCGCAGGAAAACAAAATTTTCATCGCTTGTAGCGCAAAGGGAAGGACCTAACCGGCAAAAATCACGGGTTGTAAGAAGCGTCGCGCAAATTACAGGTTAGAAGGGAAGCAAAAAAGAGCGTTTTGAAATTTCCTTCAAAAAAAGCAGTCGACTGGTCTGGCGAAGCCGGTCTCCACCCTTGATATCCGTGGTAGGCCATTCCTGTGCGACAACGTTTTGAGCGGCGAAGCCGCGGCTAAAGGCAGCCTAGGGCGTAGCTTGGCGCAGCCCTAGGGACTTGTCCCCAAAGCGACACGCACTGAAGGTGCGTTTCAATGGTTGAGCTAGTCCCAAACATATCGTTCGTCGTAAGCGACCCGGTTAGGTTCAGAATGAACCGAAATTGATCCGCGAAGGTGATCGCTCGATGATGCTCTCTTGTTTACCAAGGATTATGACACAGGCGCTAACATCACCGAATTGCGTTGTTGTCACGCTCTTTCAGCGCTAGGCGGCTATTTGTTCCCTTTCCTAGGGCTGCGCCCTAAGCTGCCATGAAACGCAGCTTCGCTGCTTGCCGCAAGTCAGCGGGACAACGAGAACAAAATTCCCGTCGTCATTCGCATAACGGCCGATGCTGGGGCTTCGCTTGCGCCTCTCTGGGCGTTGCAAGCAACGCCCCCAGAATTGGCCCCGCCTCCCGTGTACCAGTCGTGTTCCGTGTTAAAAAACAGTTTCTTTCGGTTTATGTATTCAAGGCAGCCTCTTAAACGGACGCGCAGCGTCTGTTTAAGAACTTTCTAGCCCCCCGCACCATTTTTCTACTGTCGTCGAAGGAAAAGAATGGCGGAAGCATAAAAGATGGTGCGGGGCGCCGTTTCTTCCAGCGGGTGATTCTTGCGGGCTAGGCCCCCACGACTTCGTGACGATAAGGCATGCCGCTTTGAGCGCCTTCACGCGTTACCTTTAACGATGCCGCTTTGCAGGCCCGTTCCGTCGCCACTCTTAAAGAAAATCCTTCAGCAATGCCGACACCGAGCCACCCGACAAAACAATCTCCCGCCCCAGTCGTATCGACGGCCCGCACCTTCTGCGCTTCAATAAATTCCAGCGTTGCACCCTCCGAAAACATCACTCCCTGGGACCCAAGGGTTACAACGACGTTCTTGCATCCCATCTTGTGCAGGCAAGCGACCGACTCCTTCAGATCCGATTTGCCGGTTACGTCTCTGGCTTCGTGTTCGTTGACGACTATAACGTGCAAACTTTCGTAGATCCGTTTGGGCAAAAGTCGCGAGGGCGCAGGATTCAACAAAAGCGGTTTGCCCAGATCATGGCAGATACGCGCTGCGGCTTCGATTGCTCCATCGCGAATCTCCAACTGCGATATGACCATCGAAGCACTTTCAAACGCGGCGCGGGCGTCGGAAACCATCGCCGAATCGACCGCGTCATTAGCAGATTTTGCGACTGCGATCAGGTTTTCGCGCGTCACGCCGTCAACGAGAATAAGAGCGACTCCGCTCGGGGCATCCCGAACGCACTGAAAATAATCGACATTGATTCCCTCTTTCAAAAGCCGGTCCCTCGCCGCGACACCGAAAGTATCCGCTCCATAAGCCCCGAGAAAAGAGACTTTTCCTCCAGCCCGCGCTGCTGCCACAGCCTGGTTGGCGCCCTTGCCGCCGCCGAACATCTGGAACTGTCCTCCGAGAATGGTTTCTCCAGGATTCGGCAGACGATCGCAGAAAACGACCATATCCGTGTTCGAACTTCCAATTACCAGGATATCCGGTTTGACGGCCATGCGAGATTCCGAAATGAAACGATGAATGGATCCAAAGATCAAGAACACACTGTGTAGCGCGCCACGGCCTTGACTTGTTCTGTGGAGATCGGAAGAGTTGGGTTATGGCTCAGATGACGGCGCGGCCGCTTACGAA
>Ga0306921_10009744_pt1 | contig 10198 bp, 9 predicted proteins | sample sta12Cox44000080_FD_203760 | JGI IMG/M metagenome (GOLD analysis project Ga0306921, IMG submission 203760) | Lab enrichment of tropical soil microbial communities from Luquillo Experimental Forest, Puerto Rico - statoxic.12C.oxic.44.000.080 (v2)... | ecosystem: Environmental > Terrestrial > Soil...
TGACCTCCTGAAAATTCGTGAGGATAACGGCGCATCTGGTTTGCGGGCAATCCAACCGTGTCCATCAACCTGGCTACCTTTCCTAACAAAGCCTTCTTTGAAAGTTTGCCCCTTGTCTGGATTGCCTCGCCCAAGGTGTCAAAGACCGTCATCCGAGGATTGAGCGAAGCGTAAGGATCTTGAAAAATCATCTGAAAATTCACACGCTCAGCACGCACCCTTTTTCTGGGTAGCCTCGAGAGATCTCGCCCCTCAAGAAAAACTGTTCCCTCGGTGCTCGGCACAAGCTGCATGATCGTGCGCGCAAGAGTTGATTTTCCGCAACCCGACTCCCCAACTAATCCGAGAACTTCGCCTTTGCGCAGCTGTAGATCGATGCCATCCACGGCCTTCACTCTCCCGATTTCCTTCCGGAAGATAGCGCCCCTGTAAACCCGGAAATGGGTTTTAAGATTGTTGAGGACGAGAAAACTCATAGAACAGTGGCAGCGCTTGCAAGGCGAGAACTTGCCAACTCGCCGCGCTGGAAACGGACGCAGGCGGTTCCATGATTGAAAGTCATATCTCGCAATACGATTTTTTGCTCTCTGCAGATATCCGCTGCGTGACCGCAACGCGGAGCAAAGGGACATCCCTGGACTTCCAGCGTAAGATCCGGTGGCACACCGGGAATCGTATAGAGAGGTTGTCCTTTTTGATGCAACGCCGGTATGGATTGCTGAAGCGACGCGCTATAGGGATGCATTGGGTGATAGAACAATTCGGCTGTCGGCGCCGATTCAACTAAGCGGCCGGCATACATGACGTTCACATGCTCGCAAAATGAGCCCACAACACTTAGATCGTGTGTTATGAAAAGTACCGCAGTTCCCAAATCTTTTTGACGCTGCTTGATCAAGTCAAGGATCTGCGCTTGTACGGTAACGTCCAGCGCCGTCGTCGGTTCGTCCGCTATGAGTATTTCCGGCCGACTGATCAGCGCCATTGCGATCATTACGCGTTGCCTCATCCCTCCCGAAAATTGATGAGGATAAAGATTGATTCTGCTGGACGCATCCGGAATCCCAACTTCCTCTAAACTCTCGACAGCCTTTTTGAAAGCCTGCGATCGGTTGATTCTCTCGTGAACAAGCAGCGGTTCGACAAGTTGGTCCGAGATCCTCATGTAGGGATTGAGTGAGGTCATCGGATCTTGAAAGATCATCGAAATTCTTTTCCCTCGAATCGCGCGAAGCTGCCGGTTTGGGGAACTTAAGAGATCAATTCCGCCAAATCGAGCAACTCCAGAAACGATCTTTCCTGGAGGCCGCGGAATCAGCCCCAGAATGGAGTAGCAAATGACTGACTTACCCGATCCGGATTCACCGACCATTCCTAACGTCTCGCCCGCCAGCAAGGAAAACGAGACCCCATCGACCGCGCGCACAACGCCTGCGCGAGTATAAAAATAGGTTCGGAGATTTTCTATTTCCAGTAACGCCATAGCCTCGCCTTAAACCAAAAACCGAAACGGATTTAACCACAGATTACGCAGATTACTCAGATACAATAGGTTACGATTAGCGACACCCTGAAGCTTTGCCACAAAAAGATTCGTACGGTCATCCCCAATAACCTCCTCAAAATCTGTCAAATCGGTGGAATCTCTGGTTCCAATTTCAGAATCTGGGTCTAATCCTTGCTCGCCTTCGGGTCGAGTGCGTCGCGAAGACCGTCTCCTAAAAAGTTGAGGGAGAAAAGCGTCAGAGAGAAGAAGATCGCAGGGAAAAACAGCAACCAGATTGAGGTCTCCATTGTCCGCGATCCCTCATCAATCAATACCCCCCACGAACTGAGCGGCGGTTGGACTCCCAAGCCAAGAAAGCTCAGAACAGCTTCCAGCAACATGACATTGGGAACAGTGAGCGTCGCATAAATAATTATCGACCCCATTACGTTCGGAATGAGATGCCGAAACATGATTCGACGCGCGGATAGGCCGAGCGATATCGCGGCCTCGATAAATTCCTGGTTCTTAAGCGCAATAATCTGGCCGCGCACAATGCGCGACATGTTCAACCATTCGACTGCACCGATTGCCACAAACAGCAGGACGAAGTTGCGTCCAAACGTCACCATCAACAAAATCACTACGACCGTAAACGGCAGAGCATACAAGACATCCACAGACCGCATCATGATTGTATCCACTTTGCCTCCGGCAAATCCGGCTACCACGCCCCAGATCACTCCAATCACCATCGAAACCACCGTGGCGGCAAAGCCAACCGCCAGCGAAATCCGGCCACCAACCAATACTCGCGTAAGCAAGTCCCGTCCAAGCGGGTCCGTTCCAAAAAAATGACGCTGCTTCGACAGCCGATAGGTTACGTTTCCTTCTCGAAATTCGTCACCGCTCTCAACCTGTTTGACGATCGCCCGGCGTTCTGCCACGCTCTTTTCGAGAAATTCATCTTCCAGGTTTGATAGCGCCAAATAGGTTTCCTTCGCCTCCCCAACTTTTCGCAACTGTGTTTTCGACAGGATGCGCTCCAGTGGCGCACTCGCTTTCAGGGTGATCTCGGTAGACTCATAGGAAAAGCCCGTAAAAAAGGGTCCGGCGAAGCATACGACTGCGATCAGGAGAAAGGTCCAGAGTCCAAGAAGCGCAACGCGATTTTTCTTCAGTCGAAACCAGGCATCTTTCCAAAGCGAAGACCCCTGTTCCAACAATTCAATTTGAACCGGAACCGGCTCAGCAAAAGGTACGCCAGGTGGCATGCTACATCTTTCTACTTTCGCGATCGCGGATCGAGCAGCGCCTGCACGACGTCTGATACGAGATTGAAGATAACAATCAGCGCCCCAAAAAATAAGACCGTACCGAGGATTAGCGGGTAGTCCCGATTAAACACTGATTTAATGAATTCCTGGCCAAGGCCCGGCACGTTAAACACTTTTTCGACAACGAATGAACCGCTGATAAGGCCGGCGAAACTCGGACCCAGAAATGCAACCACCGGCAGCAACCCTCCACGCATTGCGTGCCTGAAGATTATTTCATGTTCAGGAACTCCTTTTGCCCGGGCAGTCCGAATAAAGTCCTGATTTAATATGTCAAGCATGCCGCCTCGCGTTAACCGAGCGATATATGCAGCATAGAAAAGCCCGAGCGTAACCGCAGGCATTACCATCGGATGCAGGGGCACGTAGTTCAAGCCATACCAACCGCTGACGGGCGCTAACTTCAAAATCAATCCAAATACCAAGGCTAGAACAGGCCCAAGAACAAAGGTCGGTAAACAGATTCCAAGCATCGCAATCGACATCGGAAGGTAATCCCACAACTTGTTCTTGTTGACGGCGGCAACGACACCGGCGGTCACCCCGATTATCAATGCGATGAAAAACGCCAAAGTCCCAATCTGCAGAGAAATGGGAAATGCTCGGGCTATCACTTCATTTACAGACTCACTTTGATAAGTATAGGAGGGGCCAAAATCGAACCTGACAACCTTCGAAAGGTACCCCAGGTACTGCTGCCACACCGGCTTATCCAGACCATAATAGGCATTCAGCTGGGCGATTACCTCGGGAGTGGCCTGGCGCTCTGCGCTGAACGGTCCCCCCGGAACTATTTTGGTCATAAAAAAGGTCAACGTCAAAATGACCCAAAGCACCGGGATCAGTTGGAGCAAACGACCTGCAATGACCTTGATCATTTGGTTGCTTCGAACTCGTCCTTCAGATCGATGTACTTGTAATTGTGATTTCCCAATACCAGAGGATACCAATTCTGGACCGAAGGTTGTAACAGATAGGCATTAGTGTACCAATAAATGATTACTACGGGCGCCTCGCGGAGAAAGATATCCTCGGCCTGACGCAAGACTTCAAGGCGCGCCTGGGGGTCGCCGGTTCGCGCTGCCTGGTCGATCAAAGCGTCATATTTCGGATTGCTCCAGTGAGTGTTGTTGTTCCCATTGCCGGTCGTCCACATGCTCAGAAAAGTCACCGGATCCATGAAATCACCAATCCACGCGGAACGGGAAATGTCATAGTTCATACTGTTTTGTGTATCGAGATAAACTTTCCATTCCTGGTTTTCGAGCGTGACCTCGATACCCAATTCCTCCTTCCACATCTGCTGAATCGCTTCGGCAATCGCCCGATGCGACTCTAGCGTATTGAAATGAATTGTGAACTTCGGAAACCCCTTCCCATTCGGATAACCGGCCTCCGCTAACAACTGGCGCGCCCGATCCGGGTCATAGCTATGCTTTTTGAGTGGTTCGTAGTCTCCCATTCCAGGAGGAGTGAATCCTGTGGCCGGTTTTTGATCCTCCCTGAGAATGTTTTTGACAATTGCCTCGCGGTCGACCGCGAGGTTTAGCGCAAGACGCACCTTGGGGTTATCTAATGCTTTGCGTGAAATATTAAGCCGATAAAAATAGACGCCCTCATAGGGGTCGATTCGGATCAGTTCCGGATGCACGCGGCGATAATATGGAACTTTGTCCAGAGAGACTTGATCGGTCTTATGCAGCTGTCCCGCCTGAAACGCCCTGTCCTGAGTGTTCAAATTCTCGATCGAATAGAAATTAATCCCGTTCAGCTTTACATTCGCTGCGTCCCAATAACGCGGATTGCGGACCACCTGGATCACATCGTTGGGCCGCCAACTCTTCATTACGAAAGGACCGTTGGCTATAAAGTTTCCCGCATGCGTCCATTTGGTATCCCGCGTGTCGATATTGCCAAATTTTAAAATCGCTTTCGGATTAACCGGCAGCCACGAATCATGTTGCACAAGCGAAAGCAGGTATGGCGTCGGACCAACTAGTTCGATTCGCAAATTATGATCGTCGATCGCTTTCACCCCAACCTTATCGAAATCGCGGGTCTTTCCCTTGTAGTAATCTTCAGCCCCTTTCAAAATAAACAAATTTTCGGCATACTGCGCGCCGAACGAGGCAGTGAGCATCCGTCTGTAGGAAAAAACAAAATCGTGTGCCGTTACAGGATCACCGTTCGACCATTCTCGATCCTCCCCGATGTGAAATGTCCAGATTGAAGAGTCTTCATTGTGTTCCCAACGGTCTGCCATCCCGGGAACCACCTTGGATTGATCCCTCAAACTTGGCGCCACCAATCCCTCAATCATCGCCATAATAATGTGGTGCTCGGTGACTCCCTGCGCCGCCTGAGGATCGAGCGTGCGTGGTTCGCTGCCGACTGTGATCAGAAGGATTTTATTCCTGTTCGCCTCCCGCAGCGTGAGACTGTACGAAGAAGTATCAATGATAGCGCATTGAGCCTGCACCCAAAGCAACCCGCTCAGAAATAATGCAGAGATCAAGGCCATCACCGTTTTCATCGCCCTACTGCTTTTCAAGGATTGTGGATACCCACATGCTGAAGGAACGGCTCAATCGCCTGCTTTCGACCGAGGAACTTTTCAATCGAAACGCTAATGTCACGAGAGTTCCCTTGTGCATAAATCTCATCGCGCAGCCGGCGACCAATTTTGGCATCGAGAAATCCGTCTGGCGCTTGCTGAAAAACTGAAGCCATATCAGCTGCGATCGCATCGGCCCATGCATAACCATAATAACCTGCGCTATAACCCGTAAGATGGCCGAAAGAAGCGACCATCGCGGTTCCTGGATCGGGAGGCAGAAATACGTCGCCCAATATTTTATTACTGAAAGCGTTCAGATTGTTGAGTTGATCCATGGTCAGCCCGGAATGCAGTTCAAGATCGAGGATTCCGAAAGAGAGTTGTCGCATGTAGAAACAACCCTTCGTCGCTAGATCGGCTGCCCTGAGTTGAGCGAGAATCTCCGGGGGAATCTTTTTATTTGAGTCAGAATAGTCGGCCGCAAAGCTGTCCAGAACATTCTTGTCCCATGTGAAATATTCAAGCATCTGCGAAGGGGCTTCGACAAAATCTTGAGGAACATTAGTGCCCGCAAATCGAACATACTTCACTTGCGTCAGGATCGAATGCATTGCATGCCCAAATTCATGGAAGATAGTGGTAACGTCGCTGTGCGTCATGAGCGATGGACCGTCTTTTGTCGGCGGAGGAAAATTACAGATCAGACTAGTGGTAGGCCGTTGATACATTCCATTTTCAAGACGCTTGCCGTCGATGATCGGGAAATTTGCGAAATGATTAAATTTTCCTGCCCTGGGAAACATGTCCATGTAAAACATCCCGAGAGGCGCATCCGAATTTTTGTCTATCACCGCGTATAGCCTCAGATCCTCCGAATATTTTGAAGGAGGCTCAACCTTCTGAATCCGGATACCAAATACCCGCTCGTAAACACTAAACATGCCCTGCAGCACTTTTTCATAAGGGAAATAGATACGAAGAGCCTCGGTATCGACCCTGTATTTCTCCTGTCTGAGTCTTTCTGCGCAATACCACCAATCCCAAATGTTGACATCGGGAGTGATGCTCCCTTTGCTCGCTGCCTTTATCTGTTTGAACTCGTCCAGTTCCGCCCGGTACTTCGGCTCCAGGCCACTCTTCAATTTCTCGAGAAAAGCGAACGCGGTCGCCCCATTTTTCGCCATGCGATTTTCGGTCTGGTAATCCGCCCACGAGTCGTAACCCAGTTTGTGCGCAATATCGCCGCGCAATTGGATCATCTTCGTCAGGTTCGCGAGATTCTTCTCCCGCGCCCGATTGTCCCGCGCAATATAGAGCTTCTTGCGCGTCTCTTCATTCACCGCATTCTCCATCACCAGGAGGAATTGAAAAGTTACGTTCGCATCAACCGAATACTCATTCTCTCCAGTCGTGAGGTTGCCGATAAAGCTGTCCGGCAAACCCTCGAGTTCCCCGCGGCTGAACTTCACGGGAGTGGCAGCATTGTTCAGATTGATCTGGAAGAGCGTTTCGGTTTTCGCTAATTCTTTTCGTAAATTTTCGACCTCTTTTTGCTCAGCGTCAGGCAAATCCAGACCGGCTCTTTTGTAAGATCGCAACTGGTCCTCAAGGAGCTGCTTGTCTTCCCCTTGCAAGGTGGGGTTTGTGGCTGCGAATGATTTGACAGCCTTGTAGACATCTTTGCGATAATCGACGGCCACTCCCCAGTCGGTGAATCTTTGCACCGCGCTGATTGCAGCGTCACGCACTTTGGCGTCAGGATGCGCCTGACTCAGCAACTCAATCCGGTTGATCACCTGCGAAACGTCGGACTGAATATCATCCAGGGCCCGAAGGGTATTCCGAAACGTCACCTTCTTCGGACCCAGCGCACCGATTGTGTCCAGCGCTCTGTTTGCTTTCGCGATTGCATCATCCGTCGATTTAGCGATCTCTTCAGCCGAGCTTTCAAATTTCGGAAGCGTTAATTCCGTTCCAAATCTGGCAGCTTTTCGCTGAAGTTCAGGCCACGTCAGCGGCCTTTGAGGTTTGATTTCGGTAGTGAGACCCAGTCCGCCTAGAGAGGCGAATAAAACTAAGCTGAGGATGGAAATTTTCATACGAGGCCCAATCGCCCCCACGTGATTATATCGAAGCCGAAGACTATACAGACAGAGTGAACGTCAGAGACGTTTGAGGAAAAACAATTACAAATACGCAATCCTGCATCGGGCGCCGCAACAAAGGGTCGCATCCCGCTCCGGTTTCTAGAGGAGCCGGAAGGGTGGATTCGAGGTCATTCAGCTGAAACGGGGCGCGTGATCGCTCCCTACCGTCGAGCTATCACGGGGTTATCTTGTCGTGCCAAAAAATGTGTGCGCGCGCAAAAAAACCAAATAACTCTGCTCGTTGCAATGGCTCAGGCAGCGTTCGACAACCGCAGAAAAGAGCGTATCGGCTTGCCAGGCAGGGCGTTGCATGCAACGCCCCTCCAACGGCTTAGCCGCCGGGCCAGGATCCATGCGAGCTTCAAAGCGCTCGACATCGGGCGGCAGAGACACTAGAAAGCCAGTCTAAAGAGTCGCTCAACCTGCGGCTCTGGGCTCAGGATACAATGCGGCACACCTTCGCGTATCCCGCTTCGGGAGAGCACGACGTCACAAGGATCGGCTGATAATCACGTGATCGAGCATGTTGATTTGCAAAATCCGGGCTCCTTCGCCGAGGCTCCGAGTCAGCCGGATATAGCATTTGCTGGGAGTTGAGTCCCCGGTTATTGCCGCTACCGGCATAACGCTTATATGCATGACCGTAGGCGCACAGGAGATTCGAGCGGTCTCTCGCAGCCGCCAGTCCCATACCCGCGTCTCGGATACCGTGCTACCCCACCGTAAAAACCAACTTCCCCTGCACCAGACCCGTTTCAAGACGTGCATGGCCTTGGGCAATAGTCTCTTTCGATAGATTTCCCAGATTTTCCATTTTCACGGGCCTTAACCGGCGCTGCTCGAACATCCGCAACAGGTGCTCCAGATCCTGGTAATAGGGCGCCCAAAACTCCTGTCCGCCATAGAGTCCACGGGCAACGAGTGAAAAAAAATGCAGCGTGGCCGATTTCCTGAAGAGCGGACTCAGCCGACCGTGCCAAAGCGGCACCGCAAAAGGATCAATCTCTTCGACCACCGAAACGATCTCGCCATCAAAAGCAACCAGGTCAAAACAAAGGCGTTTCATGTCCCCTCCGACAAAGTCGAGTAGTTTAGTAAACAGCCTGCCGCCGTTCTTCTCGATTGCTTCCGCCGCGAGATCCTTTCGTGATCGCCCCTCATACCGAATAATCTGATCCGCGGGGAGATGAAACCTTTCTATCAAATACACGACGCTTTGCTCTGTCCCAGCGGTGGTAATGAGTTGGGATATACCAAAGGTTTGCAACAGCTGAATTGCCATTGAGCCCAAGCCACCGGAGCCGCCGGCGACGAAAACGGAATCCTCAATGGTCGGCCTTGCCTTATATTTGACGGCCATGAATGCGGTGAGGCCCACTACCGGAATTGCCGCAGCTTCGAGTAGCGAAAGATTGTCAGGTTTCAGACTCACAAAGTGGTGAGGGACCGTCGTGAATTCTGCATAAGCGCCGTTACTGCACGGGCCGCCAAGATAGACCCACACTTCGTCACCCTCCCTCAACCTGCGTACATCGTGCCCGACCGCCACAACCAGTCCCGCACAATCAAACCCCAGAACAATGGGGAGCGGCGCTTCGATCCGGCCCTCGCGCATCTTGCAATCAAGCGGATTAATCGATCCAGCCTTGATCTGCACCATCACCTCGTCGGATTTCGGCGGTCTGACCGGCAAATCGACTTCTTCAAATTTTTCTGGTGAACCATGTTCGCGGAGGATGATCGCTTTCATGTCGACGTGCTAAATGGGGTCCGTTCAGGAAACGTGTAATATTCCGCTAATGGAATATTACACGATATTCCGAGTCCCGGAATATTCCGAGAACTTTATGGGTTGCCCTGTCTCCGTGCGTGCCTTCCGCAGCTGGCAGCTTTAAGTGGATCCGTGGTACTCCTGACGCCATTCGTCGCACTCTCCTCTCTCGTCAGAAAGAATGCATAAACTCGGGTTGGTTTGATTCTTTTGGACCGCAACGTTTATCAGAAGCTCTGATAGATGATCATAACAATTAATTTATGCATGCTACCGTTTTGATAATACCCAGAGACATGCAAAATCCGATATCTATGATCCTTCTTACAGGGGAGTGGAATCGACCAGAATTCGGGTTTCTGGACCTTCTCTTCCCCTGGATAGCGGCGATTGGGTTGTTGGGCTTTTTGGTTGAACCTCGGCTACACGAAGGTCTTCGCCACGGTGGACGGGTTCGTGACCAATATGAAGACGAGGGAGGGCGCGTGCTCGAGCTCATGGATCATTATCTTGCAACCGGGGAAGCATTAGAAGAGTGCAGGCGCCTGATTCGTGGCTTGAAGATTCACCACTATTGGGGCCATTGCGGGCTGTAGCGGCAGGACCCACCATCTCGAGTAACGTTAGTCCTATATAGGCGAGCGCCGACGATTCAGTGGTGTGATCAAAGGATTTACGAGGAGAAACACCCCCAAACTGCCAACGAAACTGCTCGTTTTTCCACCGTATTCCACTGATTTCCACCATTGCTGACCGTCTTCGATCTATAAGACATCAGACAAAGTGAAAGAGCCTGACGGCTCTTTTCGTGCAAGCGAAGAGAGGCTCATTGCCGCCCCTCAAACCCCGCTAGGTTAAGGCGAATCGGATCATTGGCTCTGCCCCTGGGTGCGGAAGAAT
>Ga0306921_10009745_pt1 | contig 10198 bp, 6 predicted proteins | sample sta12Cox44000080_FD_203760 | JGI IMG/M metagenome (GOLD analysis project Ga0306921, IMG submission 203760) | Lab enrichment of tropical soil microbial communities from Luquillo Experimental Forest, Puerto Rico - statoxic.12C.oxic.44.000.080 (v2)... | ecosystem: Environmental > Terrestrial > Soil...
GCCGGCATGTTCGCTACAAATTCGCCCGATGGCGACGCCTGCGAGACCTCCTCGAGTTGCTCACCGCGGAGGAAGAAGCGGTTCGGTCCGGTTTCCTTGCCGACCGCCCGCGCATCGTCGCCTGACAGCAGGAGGGTTGTGGAACCCTGTTCATCGAAAACTTCGTTCGCGTGCTCGTCGGCGTGCAGCAGCATCACCGCCTGGTGACCCTGTATGCCGAGGTGTGTCCCAGTGAGACGCATGGGCTCGGACTTGACGTCCACCTTCACCCAACCCTTGAGGACAAACAGGGTGGGGACTTCCTCCTGCTCGACGAAGTAGACGCCGGTCGAGGGACCGATCCCGACCAGATCTCCGCCGGGTCCCTGAATCACCAAGAACGCGGTTGGCCCGGTTTCGACGATGTCTCCGCTGAGGAGCGCGACCCCCTTGGAGCTGGTCATCAATGTGTCACGCCGCACGATCGAGAACGCGCCGCCGTCGGCAAACGATACGAGGCCGTTGAATTGAGGCTGAACGGGCTTGCCACTAAAGACGGAGGCCCACAGCGCCAAAGCGATCGATGCGGTCCGTCCAGGCTTGCCAGCCCGTTGGTGGGGAGGGCTTCCGCCGACCGTCGTCCTCATTTGTTGCTTCTTTATCACGACCACGTCCGACTGAAGTGCGCAGGATCCGCTGCCCCCGCCTGCGTACGTCAGCCGTTGGATAGTGTAGCGCGGCAGGGAACATTCGCCGAGTGCCGAGTTCGTCAGCGGGCCTGCCGGTGAATCGGCTGATTCAAGGACTTAGCCCGCTCCGGGAGCCCCTGATTGCTCCGAGTTCAGTTTGCCTTGGCCACCCCGCGCATGATCTCCCGATAACGGAAGCAATCGACGGGATGATCGTTCACCCTTCCAACCGCCTGCATGCACCCTTGCTCGTGTGGGAGTTGTCTGTTGGCACCACAGTCATCCCGCGCGAGCAAATTCTATTGCGATGATTGCTGCGACCCGTTTTTGCGCGATATCTCTATATCGTCCTTAATCCGATGAGCAAGAAGACGCTACGGTCGCGCGTACGTTAACGTTCGTATCACGCGATCGCCCGGACGACATTCAAACGACATCGGCTGTTGACGCCACGTGCGAGCGCAGCCGCCCGCCATGACTTTCCTCGAAGTGTCTCGGATCACGCTCGTTACCCGAGCGGGCGCCAGGTTCCCCTGGCTCGTCGGATCGAGCAAATGACGGGGGTCAAGCTCGCGGTGCGCTGCGGCGCACCCGAAGCTCCGTCTCGGCTCACGCTCGTGATCTCCGGTTTTTCGGCCTATTTATCCAGTTGGATGGCGACGAGCACACCGACCTGCACGGGCGGCGGCGGTGGACACGCATCATCCATTCCAGGGAGTTGTGTCTCCAACCTCTGGCCGCGCCGGGTACCATGCTGTCCGTAAGAGAGGCTGTCATGCATGCAGTGACGACTGGACTCCACCACCCCGGCGCCCTTATCGCTGCAGGGGCCGCGGTGCTACTCACAGGCTGTGGCCATCACGCGCCGCCACCGGCCCCGGGACCACCGAAAGTCTCGGTCGTCACCCTGCGAACTCAGTCGGTGCCCATCGTCACGGACCTCCCGGGGCGCGTCAATGCCTACCGCACCGCGGACGTGCGGCCGCAGGTGAATGGCATCATTCTGAGGCGCTTGTTTGTCGAGGGCAGCGAGGTCAAGACCGGCCAGCAGCTCTACCAGATCGATCCCGCCCCTTACAAGGCAGCCCACGACAGCGCCGTCGCTGCAAACGCTTCCGCCCGCGCACTCGCGCAACGCTACCAGTCGCTGGTCGGATCCAATCTCGTCAGCAAACAGGATTACGACAACGCCGACGCCGCGTACCTGCAGGCGCAGGCGGCGGTGGAGACGGCACGCATCAACCTGGTCTATACAAAGGTGCTGTCACCGATCACCGGTCGCATCAGCCGCTCGTTCGTCACTGAAGGTGCGCTGGTGACCGCCAACCAGGCGACGGCACTCGCGACGGTCCAACAGCTGGAGCCGGTGTACGTCGACGTCACTCAGCCGACCACAACGCTCCTGCGCCTGAGACGCGAGGCCGAGGCCGGATTACTCAAACAGAACGCGGCGGGCAAGACGCAGGTGAGGGTGCGACTCGAAGATGGCACGGACTACCCTCATGCGGGCACCCTCGAGTTCTCCGAAGTGACGGTGGATCAGGGCACCGGCTCAGTCACGTTGCGCGCGCTGCTGCCCAATCCCGAGCGCGTGCTGTTACCCGGCATGTTCGTGCGCGAGGAGATCGACGAGGGCGTGCGCAAGAATGCGATCCTCGCGCCGCAGCAGGGCGTCTCCCACGATCAGAGGGGCGAGCCTAACGCGCTGGTCGTGGGCTCAGACAATGTTGTCGAGCTGCGGCCTCTGCAGGTCGACCGCGCCATCGGCGATCAATGGGTGGTGAACTCGGGACTCATCGCCGGCGACCGCGTCGTCGTCGAGGGTATCCAGTCGGCAAAGCCCGGTACCAAAGTCGTAGCGGAGGAGTACAAGCCGCCACCGACCGAAAAGACTGTACAGCAGGCGGGCGTGACGCCTCCAACACGGGCCGAATAAACCCGGCCATGGTCAATTTCTTCATCGACCGCCCGATCTTCGCCTGGGTGCTGGCTATCGTCGTCATGCTGGCGGGCGCGCTTGCCATCAGGACCCTGGCCGTCTCGCAGTACCCGGCCATCGCCCCGCCGGCCATCGCGATCTCCGCGACCTATCCGGGCGCATCGGCTGACGACGTGCAAAGCACTGTCACGCAGGTCATCGAGCAGCAGTTGAGCGGCATCGATCACCTCCTGTATTTCGGGTCGGAGAGCGATGCCGACGGGAGCATGACCATCACGCTCTACTTCGAGCAGGGCACCAATCCCGACATCGCGCAGGTACAGGTGCAGAACAAACTGCAGCTCGCCACACCGCTCCTGCCGGCCGAAGTCCAGCAGGCGGGGCTGCGCGTCACCAAGGCCACCCGCAATTTCCTGCTGGTCATCGGCTTCTACTCGACCGAGGGCTCGTTCAGCAGCGAGGATGTGAGCGACTACATCGCTTCCTACGTGCAGGATCCGATCAGTCGCACACCCGGGGTGGGGGACTTTCAGCTGTTTGGTACCCAGTACGCCATGCGCGTCTGGCTGGATCCGGACAAGCTCAACAACTATGGGTTGACGCCCGTAGACGTCGACAACGCGTTGCAGGCGCAGAACCTGCAGGTGCCCTCCGGTGAGCTGGGCGGGCTGCCTGCAGTAAAGGGGCAGCGCCTGCACGCCACCATCATCGGGCCGCGGCGCCTGACCAATGCCGATGAATTCGGGCGCGTGCTGCTCAGGGTCAACACCGACGGCTCTCAGGTCCGGCTCCGCGACGTGGCCCGCATCGGCCTCGGGGCCGAAAGCTACTCGGTCCACACGGAGTACAACGGCCACCCCGCGGCCGGCCTCGCCGTGAAGCTCGCCACCGGCGCCAACGCCCTGGAGACCGCCAACGCGATACACGCCACCATGGACAAGCTGGCGCCGTTCTTCCCGCCGGGTCTGACGCTGATTTATCCCTACGACACCACGCCATTCGTGCGCGTCTCCATCGATGAAGTCGTGAAGACGCTGTTCGAGGCGATCGTGCTCGTGTTCCTGGTGATGTACCTGTTCCTGCAGAACTTCCGCGCCACGCTGATTCCGACGATCGCCGTGCCCGTGGTGCTGCTCGGTACGTTCGCGGTCCTCGCCGCGGCAGGATTCTCCATCAACACGCTGACCATGTTCGGCATGGTGCTGGCGATAGGCCTGCTCGTCGACGATGCGATCGTCGTCGTGGAGAACGTCGAACGCGTCATGGAAGAGGAGAAGCTTTCACCCAAGGAGGCCACGCGCAAGTCGATGACCGAGATCACCGGAGCCCTGGTGGGCATCTGGCTGGTGCTGTCGGCCGTATTCCTGCCCATGGCGTTCTTCAGCGGCTCCACGGGTGTGATCTACCGCCAGTTCTCCATCACCATTGTGTCGGCGATGACCCTCTCGGTGATGGTGGCCCTGATCTTCACTCCTTCGTTGTGCGCAACGCTCTTGCGGCCACGGGTGTCCGAGGCGCACGAGCGCGAGCGCGGCTTCTTCGGCTGGTTCAACTGGGGTTTCAACCGCGCGAATCGCGGTTACGAGCGCGCCCTCGCGCATATCACCGTGCGCCGCGGCCGCTACCTGTTGATCTACCTGGCCATTGTGGTGGCGATGGGCCTGTTGTTCGTGCGCGTGCCCAGATCCTTCCTGCCGGACGAGGACCAGGGCTTTTTCTTCATCCAGGTGTCCGCACCACCGGGCACCGCCAGCGAGCTGACTCAGCGGGCGCTGAACCAGGCGCGCGACTACTTCCTCAAGCAGGAGGAGAAACTCGTCAGCGGTGTGTTCACCGTCAACGGCTTCAGCTTCGGCGGCCACGGGCAAAATGCCGGCCTGATATTCGTTCGCCTCAAGCCCTGGTCGGACCGGCCTGGAAAAAAGAACTCGGTGTTTGCGTTGGTCGGGCGCGCGAACCAGTACTTCCACACGCTGCGCGGAGCGTTCGTGATCGCGTTCGCGCCGCCCCCCGCGCTCGAGCTGGGCAATGCGACGGGATTCGATTTCGAGCTGCTGGACCGCGGCAACGTCGGCCACGAGGTACTGATGAAGGCGCGCGGTCAGCTGCTCGGGATCGCGAGCAAAGACCCGCGAATCGGCCTGGTACGGCCGAACGGGCTGGACGATGAGCCGCAGTACAAGCTCGACATCGACTGGGAGAAAGCGAGCGCTCTCGGTCTCGGAATCAGCAACATCAACGATACGCTCGGGGCCGGCTGGGGCTCGGCTTTCGTCAACCAGTTCATCGATCGCAACCGCGTCAAGCGCGTCTTCCTGCAGGGCGATGCACAGTCGCGCATGCTGCCGCAGGACCTGGGTCGCTGGTACGTGCGCAACGGCGCCGGGCAGATGGTGCCGTTCTCGACCTTCGCTACGGGCTACTGGACCTTCGGCTCGCCGAAGCTCGAACGCTATAACGGCAGGCCGTCGCTTGAATTCCTCGGCGCCCCGGCCCCGGGCAAGAGCACGGGCGATGCGATCGCGGCGATGCAGGCCGCGGTCGCGAAGCTCCCGAAGGGGCTGAGCTACGAATGGACCGGCCTCTCCTATGAGGAAGTGCGCTCAGGCGCGCAGGCGCCCGCGCTCTATGCCATCTCGCTGACGGTCGTCTTTCTGTGCCTGGCGGCGCTCTACGAGAGCTGGTCGATTCCGTTCGCGGTGATGCTGGTCGTGCCCCTTGGCATCATCGGTACGATCACCGCGACGCTCTTTCGCGGCCTCGCTAACGACGTCTTCTTTCAGGTTGGCCTCCTCACTACCGTAGGACTCTCGGCAAAGAACGCGATTCTGATCGTGGAGTTCGCCATCGAAAACGTCCAGAGCGGCATGGAGCTGATCCCCGCGACCATCGCCGCGGCGCGCCAGCGCCTGCGGCCAATCCTCATGACCTCGATGGCCTTCATCCTCGGCGTGCTGCCGCTCGCGATTGCGACCGGCGCGGGCGCCGGCGGTCGGATCGCGATCGGCACGGGCGTGATCGGCGGCATGATCACGGCGACGGTGCTCGCGGTGTTCCTCGTACCGGTGTTCTTCATCAGCGTGCGCTCGGTGTTCGGCAGCCGCCGCGGGCGCGAGGCGCCGCCGCCCGCCCCGCAGCCGCAGCCGCAGCCGCAGCCGCAAGGCTGAGGATGTTCACGGCATGCAAGCACACACCGACCTGACTGAGACCGCAGATGCGGGGAGCGAGGGCCCTGTCGCGGTCGGGCACTCCTGGATCGGGGAATTGCTGTTACGCCTTCTGGGCGCGGCGCTGCAGATTGTGGCGACGCTCGCCATCGTCCGCGCCCTGACGCCGGACGAGGCCGGTGTCTTCTTTCGCGGGTTCGTCATCGCGCTTGGGCTGAGCACGCTGTTGCGGGGCAAGTACGAGATGTACATGGCGCAGTACATCATCGGCCGTCGCGCCGCAGCGACCGGCATTCCCGATGGGGCAGTGCTGATGCAGTTGGCGCGTCGCATGCTGCTGCGGTCGAGCCTACTTTGTGGAGTGCTGCTGGTAGTGACGGCCGACCTCGATATCCAGGCGCCGCAACTGCAGACCGTTTTGCAGACTTACCTGCCGTTCGTGCTCGCCCTGCCCTGCGTCAGCTCGTCCAGCTTCTTCGGCGAAGCGCTGCGTGCCGTCAACCGTACGCTCGGGATCGTCGTGACCGCCTATGCCGTAAACGTCTCGCTGCTGGTTGCTGTGTCGGTTGCGCCCCCCGACGCTTCGCTTGCCTTTTATTCCTGGGCGTTCTTCCTCGGCAGCCTCGTCGCCGCCGTCGTGGCACTGGTGCTCGCCCGATATGCCTTGCCGGCGACGCGAGCCGAGCGCTTGCGGCCCATTGCGCGTGAGGCACTGCAGGCGGTGGACTCGCGGGAGTTCATCGGGCTTGCGCGCGGGGTCCTACAATGGGGACCCCTGTGCGTGCTGTCCGTCTGGGCACCGCCGCTGCAGATGGCTCAATACGCGGTAGCGGCGCGCACGGCACTCATCGTCGACTTCTTCCTGCCCGCCTTGAACCTGACCGGCTGTCGCGAGACGCTCGTTCCCGGGCAACCGCCATGCGCGTCACGGCGGCTGCTCGTGGGACAGCTTACTCGCGCGCTGGTCTACGCCAGCGTGTTGGTCCTGCCACTGTTGCTGCTGGCGCGGGAGACGCTGCGGCTCTATGGAACGCCTTACGATACGCAAATCATCGTGTATGCCCTCCTGCTTGGCGTGCAGTGGGCCAACGGGGTGGGCCGGCCCGCGATACGGCACGCAGTCGTCGCTTGGGATGCGCGGCGGATCGGCGTGGCCCTGGGATCCGGGGCCGTGGCAGTCGTCGTGATCTGCGCGCTCGGAGTAGCGAGCTACGGCGCCCTGGCCGCCGCCGCGGCTTCGCTGATCGGCGCGCTGATCGTCAACGCACGAGCGATTACCCTGGCGCTGGATTACTGGCGGACGGGTGAATCACAGTCCGGATCGCCTTCGTCCAACGGAGGCGTTTGATCGCAGCATGCGCACCACAGCATGCCCGCGACTTCCGCAGCAGGCAGCACTTGGGGGTGACTATCTCGACCCAACCAACCCCCTGGCCGAGGCGACGAGCTTCGCCGAGTCGTAGCCCACGCCACGTCGGAACACGAGTTCCACGTTCTCCATGTCAGTCATCTTGACCACGGGGTTCCCCCGTATGACGACCAGATCCGCCTGTTTCCCGGGCGCGATGCTGCCGATGCGGTCCTCGCGACCCAGAAAGCGCGCCCCGTTCAACGTAGCGATGCGGATCACCTCCACCGCGCTGAAGCCCGCTTCGTTCAATAGTCTGAGCTCGCGCCAATTGCCGAAGCCCGCGATGACCCCGCCGTAGCCAGTGGGATCCGTGCCGGCCAGGAGTTGCCCGCCCATTTCCGCGAACTCGCGTTCGAACTGCATCTCCTTCGCCAGCAGGATCGTGCCGGTCTCGTCGGGGTCGTCCGCGATGCGCGCACGGCGCCTGAGGTAGCTCACCTGCGCTTCTGGCGTGAGCGTATCGAGCGTACCCTGCGGGAGCGGCGGACGTCTCTTTGCATCCGTCTCGAAGACGGCGAGCGTCGAGTCCACGGCGACGTGCCGCGCCACCAGCTCGCGGATCAGATCGCGCACAGGCGCGCTACCGACATCGAGACCGGCGGTCACTTTATCGAGCGCCTCCGGGTCGGGACACTCCCCTACCTTCTTGCCCGGCACGAAATCGGTAAACACGACCAGCCCGTGCTCGAGGCTGTCGATGCCAAGCTCGGCGGCCTCGCGCGCGGTGACGGCACACAGGTGCCCTGCCACTTTGTGACCCAGGCGGTGCGCCTCGTCTATCAGCGCGGCCATCGGTTCGCGCGTGAGGTACATGTAGACCTTGAAGGAAGTGACGCCCTCGGCCGACCAGAACTGCACCTGGCGGCGCGCCTCCGCCGCATCGCGAATCGGTGTCTCCTGTAGGATGATCGGCGGGTTACCGTCCATCCAGCTGCTAGTGACGTCGATATCAGGGCCGACGGCCTTGTCGGATTCGATCTCGTGTTTGAGGTTGAGGTCGGTCACCGGCTCCGCGGTGCCGGCGGTACGCATCGTGGTAACGCCTGCCGCGAGATAGAGCCGGGGGAACGTGAGGGCGTGCGAGGGATACATGCGTCCCGCGTCGGCGCTGCGATCGGTCGGATACACGAGGTGCTCATGCATCATCACGAGCCCGGGGATGACGGTGCGGCCTTCGAGGTTGAGGATCTTGACGCCTTTGGGGATACGCGCGTCCCGGTCTGGCCCCACCGAGGCGATGCGTCCGTCGGCGATTAGCAAAGCCTGGTCCTCTGCAGGCGGGGCGCCGGTGCCATCGATCACGCGCACATGACGCAGCGCCACCCGCGGATCGCTCACGGCGACATACTTGCGTACCGCATCCGGCGGTGCTCCGGCCGTTTGGGCCTGAGCCGGCACCGATCCAGAGAGGATGATGCCCATCAGCACCAGTGAAGTCCGCTTCTTCATGACACGCTCCCGCATCTGCCATAAATCGTTAGCTGCGGTGACCTGCTGGCGCGGTCACGAGCAGTGAAGCATACCTGGCTGGGGAACGCTTTCTTCGAGAAGTTGGCCAATGGCTGCCCGGTTTTGGCACCGACCGACTTGCGCTCCGGCCAACAGCAGATTCCAACGATCGCCAGTCCCTCAGAGCAACGATGCAAAAGGGGCGAGCGTGCCTTTGAAGTGCGCGAGGTGCCCGGAGAGTCCTGCGACGAGTCGGAAGTCCTCGAAATCGAAGCCGGGGCCTACGTTACAGCCCACCAAGGAAAAGTCACCTAAGCTCCGCGCAGCCTGCCAGATCCCTTTCCGGATCACAGCAACGCGCTCCTGGTCATCTCTCATATTGCCGAGCACACAACGCACCAGCGCCTGTGGTTCCGGGTCGTACGCGAGGAGCTCGAGCGGCGCCCCTTCATAGAAGTGCCAGATTTCGTCCGCCTCCACGACGTGCCAGCGGCTGATCTGGTTGCGTTCGAGCAGGTAATAGATTGCCGTAATCGCACAGCGCGCACCGCGCGCCGTTTGCACGCGCTCGCTCGAGCGGTAGATCTCCCGGTAACAGCCACCTTCGGGATGCGGCTTGAGATCGAGGCTGTCGATTAGCGTGCGGGCTTGCATCTCGGAAGGAGGAGTTTGGTTCACTCTGTTACCGAACCGTATTGTCCGCCAGTGACCAGGGCGCCCACTACCGAGAAATGATCGACTTCCCGGCCACAGCGCCGCCCGCAGGCGGCGCTCTTCCGTACGAACCCCTTTGAGCAGGCTGCTATCCAGCGGGTAGACCTAGGACGTGATTTCTTAACAGGCTGAATCGCTTGGGAAAAGCGCTCGAGGTCGAGTCCGCTCCCGGAAATCCGCCGTCATACCATCCAGGACACGCTGCCGCACTCTTGTCGATTTATGCTGTTCTCGCTCGTCGTGGTTGTCGAAGGCGACGGATCTCGCAGTGCAACTCCAGCTGCGATCTCGCTGCCAAGGTCTGACCATTAGGCACAAGCGATTAGGAGACTCTATGAGCACGAACAATACGTATCTCGCTGTCTTCTGCGGCAGCAAAACCAGTCCGCGACGAGCGGCCTGGGACGCTCTTCCTGAGAGTGACCGGCGCGCAAGAGAACGAGAAGGCGTTGCGGCCTGGAAAGCCTGGGTCGAGAAGCATCAAAGCGCCATCGTGGCCATGGGTGGGCCACTCGGAAAAACGAAGCGGGTTGCAGAACGCGGGATCGACGACACGAGCAATAACATGGGTGCTTTTACGGTTGTGCGCGCGGAATCGCACGAAGCCGCTGCCAAACTCTTCGCGGGCCATCCGCACTTCACGATTTTCCCGGGCGACGCCATCGAGATCATGCCCGTGCTGCCAATACCAAACGCTTAGCGGTCAGTAGTACTGTCGCGGAACCAACGCCCAAAATCGATGAGGAAACCGCCATGCCCAACACCGTACGACTGCATCGAGTCTTGACCACGAAACCCGAGAAGGTCTATCGCGCGTTCATCGAGGCTGACGCGCTAGCCAAGTGGATGC
>Ga0306921_10009746_pt1 | contig 10198 bp, 8 predicted proteins | sample sta12Cox44000080_FD_203760 | JGI IMG/M metagenome (GOLD analysis project Ga0306921, IMG submission 203760) | Lab enrichment of tropical soil microbial communities from Luquillo Experimental Forest, Puerto Rico - statoxic.12C.oxic.44.000.080 (v2)... | ecosystem: Environmental > Terrestrial > Soil...
TAGGGAATCTCTCGTCTTGAGCGGCAGATCCCCGGATCGGTGGATGGCAATTCCTTTGCTACCCACCTAAGCATGGCAAGTCAGGGAAGCAGCGGCGCGTCCCGTTAGTCAATTCAGGTCAAATGCTGATCTCAAAACAGATTTCGCCTTTGGAAGCGATTGCTACCGTCGTGCCCAGTGGCATTCCGCAGGAGCATCCTTTCGTCGAGGGGCTGGGCCAGAGCATGCGCGCGGTCGAATTGGTGATCCGAGAACTGGCGAAGAGTGACGCGCCGGTACTATTAGTCGCCGAACGCGGGGCCGGCAAAGAGGCGGTCGCCCATCGAATTCACCGACTATCGGCGCATGCCAAAGAACCGTTCCGCACGCTCGCGTGTTCGAGTTTGACTCCGGAGATCTTGCGCTCGATTGATCGTGATTCCCGAGGAACGATCTACTTCGAGGAAATCGCTGAGCTCAGCGCGGCCTGCCAAGAAGTACTCCTCCAGTTTCTTCCGGCGTTGGAAGGGCCCAGCAGCGCGGGTGAGGTTCGTCCGCGACTCATCGGTGGCAGCGCGCAGGATCTGGAGGCAGCAGAGAAAGCTGGGCGTTTGCGCGAGGATGTCTACTACAGGATGAGCAGCGTCTGCCTGCGGCTTCCTCCTCTGCGCCACCGGAGGGAAGATATCCCGCATTTGATGAGCTTCTTCCTGGGCCGCTACGCCCAGGAATTCAAGCGTCCGGTTCCCGCGCTCAGTGCCGAGACCGAGCAGTTGCTGCGCGATTACGATTGGCCGGGAAACGTTCGCGAGCTGGAAGATGCGGCCCGCGCCATTGTGGCGCTGGGTGACGAGCAGCTCGCCATGGAAGGGTTTCGGCAACGCTGGATTCGTTCTGCCGTCCACTTGAGCGGTGGGCGGATTTCGTTGAAGCAGGCTTCGCGCGCCGCGTCCCGCAAAGCCGAGCGAGAATTGATTCTGCGGGTTCTCGAGCAGACCCGATGGAACCGGCGAAGAGCCGCCGAGGAGTTGCAAATCAGTTACAAGGCACTGCTCTACAAGCTCAAGCAGATCGGGCATCAGTTGCAAGGCATCTAGCGCGCTCAGGGAGAGCAAATGGGAAGACGCTTACAATGGCGGGTTGGAATTTTGATCGGTGTGCTGAGTAGCCTGGTGGGCGCGCAATCTAGCCCCACCAGCGCTGACAGCAAACCAGCATCCAGCACCAGCACAGTTCCAGATTCGGCCCCAGGAGCGGGGCCCGATTATCGAATCGGCGCCGACGACGTGCTGAAAATCTCGGTGTGGAAGGAGCCGGATTTGTCGGAGACTCTGCCCGTGCGGGTGGACGGAAAGATTTCCATGCCGCTTCTGAACGACGTGGCCGCGGCGGGGCTCACGCCGACCCAACTGGCGGCGTTATTGACCGAGAGACTGAAGAAGTTTGTCGCTGATCCGCGGGTCACCGTCATCGTGACCGCGATGAACAGCCAGAAAGTTTACGTCACGGGTGAGGTCACACATACCGGCAGCATGGCCCTGACTCCGAACATGACGGTTCTGCAAGCCCTGGCCAGTGCCGGCTTCACGCAGTTCGCCGACACCAAAAAAATCTACATTCTTCGCATTGAAAACGGACAACAAAGGAAGATCCCGGTGAACTACAAAAAGCTCGTCAAGGGCGACGCGCTCGACCAAAACATCGTCTTAAAACCCGGCGACACGATTGTGGTGCCTTGAGATTGTTTCGATTCGGCGGCTGGACCGGAGTTAGGAAATTAAAGATGGACTTTCGGCGGACAACGTTTGTGCTTCTGACCAGCAGTGTGCTGTTGGTGCGGAGTTCTGCACAGACCGAGCCGAACCCGGCGCAGCCGGAAGCTACGGCGCCTGCGTCCGGACAGCCAACTCTACCGGCGCCTGCACCCGCTCTTGGGCCGGCGAATCCGTCCGTCATGAACGTAGAGAATCCTCCCATCTCTGGATTCGATCAAGCTTCGCTGGAGCCGAATCTTCAACCGCGCAGCATGCTGACGGGAGGAGTACTCGCGGGCGAGTCGTTAGATACGAACGTGAACAACGAGCAGAACGGTTCGTCTTCCACCGGGGTGCATTCGGTTACGCGCCTGCTCGGGGGGCTGACCGCACGAAGGCTCTGGAGCCGATACGATTTCGCGGCGGCCTATGTGGGCGGGGTGGGTGTGTACCCGGGGCCCTCGGTGAGAAATATTCAGGAGTTACAGGCTGCGCAATCGATTAACTGGAAGACCGGCCGATTAATGATCATGGATTCGTTCAGCTATTTGCCGGAAGGTTCGTTTGGCTCGGGTGCTTTCGGAGGCGGGACGGGTTATCAGCCGGGCCTCGGGGGAGCAGGCGACACCGGTGGGCTGCCAGGGTTGGGGGTGGGCAGTCATTACGGTGTGAACAGTTCGACGCAATTCGGCTCGCTGGGTCAGTCTCCGCGGATCACGAATGTCGCCCTGGTCGATGTGGTGGAGGAAATCAGTCCGCGGTCGGCCTTCACGGCGGCTGGTTTGTTCGGAGTCGTGCACTTTACTGACGGAAATCCGATCGGGCTGATTAACAGCAACCAGATTGGCGGGGAAGTCGGATACAGCTACGCGATCACACGCCACCAGCAATTGGGCGTGATTTACGGATACAGTGGATTTCGCTACCCACCGGGCGTGGGCGCGGACGACATCGACTCGCACATTGTGCAGGCCCTCTATGGGCGGCGGATTTCGGGACGAATGGATTTCGTGGCCGGAGTCGGCCCGCAATGGACGGTGATTCGACCGCAGGCACTGAACACATCGGGATCGAGCGGGTCGACCCGGCTTTCGGCGAGCGCTCGCGTGAGCTTTCGGTATCAATTCCGTAGAGCCGCACTGCAACTGGGGTACAGGCGGCTGGACAATGCAGGTTCGGGATTCTTTGCCGGAGCGGAATCGGACGTGGCGGAGGCTTCTGTGAACCGGGAACTAGCGCGGCGCTGGCTGGGGAAAGTTGATACCGGATATGCGCACAGCAGGCGCTTACAACTGGCGAACCAAGGGACACCGGCGGGATCGTTCGATTATGTATTCGCAGGGTGCGCAGTGTCGCGGGAGTTCAACCGGAACATCGGGGCGTTCGTTAGCTATCAATACAACCAGCAGGTACTGAATGAGCTGCAGTGCGCTCCGGGCACAAAGTGCGACAACAAGGCGACGCGGCACGTGGTCACGTTTGGAGTGGGATGGCATTTCCGACCGATCCGGCTGGACTAGACCGGCAGAGTGGATTAGGAAAACGCAGTGGAAGGAAACTGGCAATGATACAAGGACGCGAATTAACGCTCGATGATTTCCTGGTTTTGATCAAGCGCCGCATGAAGACGGCCTTACTGCCCGCGGTGTTGGCACCGCTGGCCGGTTTCCTCGTGTCCTATGGATTTCCTGCGAAATACACATCGCAGTCCCTGGTGCTGGTCGAGGGACAGAAGGTTCCCGAGGGAGTGGTGAAGCCAGTCATCACGTCGGATCTTTCGGACCGAGTTTCGGCGATGCAGGAAAAGATTCTGGGGAGGAGCCAGCTGTTGCCCCTCGTGTCGCGGCTTGGTTTAGCGAGAGCGGGCCGGACCGAAGAACAGGTCATGGCAGACATTCGGGCGAATTCCTCGATTGAACCGGTTATCACCGATGCGAGCGGGGTTACCGGTCCCAGCGACAGGAAGAAAGGCGGCAAACCGGCAGCCACCGCGCCTGGTTTCACGGTCAACTACACAGCTCCCAATGCCAAAGAAGCGAGGGATGTGTGTACGGAACTCACCTCCATGCTGATTAACGAGAACATCAATTCGCGGGAAGGCGCAACCCAGGGCACAACAGAATTTATTTCCCGGCAACTCGAGGAAGCGAAACGCGACTTAGATGACCAGGACACGAAGTTAGCCGAATTCAAGAAGCAGTATTCGGGACAGCTGCCGGGAGACGAAGATAACAATCTGAAGCTGCTCGCCGCGCTCGATACACAACTTGATGCGAACACACAGACCACCAACCGGGCGCAGCAGGACAAGGCGTTTGCAGAATCTACGCTGGCGCATGAACTGGCCGCATGGAAGTCAGCGCAAGGCACGAGCAATCCGCAGAGCCTGCAATTGCAACTCACCAACTTGCAAGCCCAACTGCTCTCGTTGCAGGCGCGATATACGGACGACCATCCGGACGTGATCAAGACGAAGGCGGATATCGCGGAAGTGAAGAAGCGGCTGGCGGAATTGAATTCCGCAGCATCGACAGAATCGGACACCCCCGTGGATCGGGGATCGGCGAGTGAACCCCCCGAAATCCGGCAACTGCGACTCCAGGTTCACCAATATACCGAGGTGCTGGCGCAAGCCAGCCGCGAACAAAAGCGAATCAGCGACCAGATTCGGATGTATCAGGGCCGGGTGGCGGTGAGTCCGGAGGTCGAAGCAAAGTACAAGCAGCTCACGCGCGACTACGACACGGCGCAGAAATATTATGCGGACCTGCTGACGAAGAAGAGTGCGTCTGAAACCGCGCAGGACATGGAGAGCCGGCAGTTGGGCGAGCAGATGCGGCTGGTGAATCCGGCCAGTTTGCCAAGGGATCCGAGCTTTCCGAATCGCTGGCTGTTTGCCGGGGCCGGATTGGCGGCGGCGCTTGCGGTTGGGATCGGGATCGCATTCTGGCAAGAGCTTCGCGATAAATCGATTCGGGACGAGCGGGATGTGGAGGCCAGCCTCCAGATGCCGGTGCTGGTGGCCATCCCATGGGTCGCTGAAGGGATGTCGATGAACGGAAAGAACGGAAGGAATGGCAAGAACGGCAGCTTCTGGAACCGATCGAAAGATTCGGGCGGTTCGCGCCACGACAAGGTTGGAGTGTAACAACGGTCTATGTATAAGGAATTTTTTGGACTCCGCGCCAATCCGTTCAACGTAAATCCGGACCCGCGATATTTGTTTTTGACGCGGCATACGGAAGAGGCCCTGGCCTGTCTGACGTACGGGATCCAAAGTCGTAAGGGCTTTGTTCTCCTGACCGGCGAGGTTGGGACGGGAAAGACGACACTCATCAATAAGCTGATGGAGTGGCTCCGTCTGCAACAAGTGGCCACCGCCTTCGTCTTCAACTCGCGCATGGAAGTGCCGCAATTCCTCGACTACATGATGGCGGACTTCGGCATTGCGTGCGACACGGAGTCCAAGAGCCAGATTCTGCAGCGCCTGTACAACTGGCTGCTGGACCGCTACCGCGCCGGCGAGACCGCGGTTCTGATCGTCGACGAAGCGCAGAATCTTTCGGAAGAAGTTCTGGAAGAGATTCGCATGCTGACCAATCTGGAGACCTTTACGGAGAAGCTTTTGCAGATCGTGCTGGTCGGCCAACCCGAGTTGGAAGCGAAACTCAAGCAGCCCCAGCTGCGGCAACTGCGCCAGCGGCTGACGTTGCGGGCAAAGACTCATCCGCTGTCGCTGGAGGAGACACGAGCCTACGTGCAACAGCGCTTGCGGATCGCAGGCTCCAGCAGCGGAAACATTTTTGATAACGAGGCGCTAACGGCGATTCATCGAGACTCCAAGGGAATCCCGCGAGTGGTGAACCTGATTTGCGAGCACTGTATGGTGAGCGCATTCGTCGATCAGAAGAAGACGATCACAGTAGACATTGTAGATGCAGTGGCGCGCGATTTTGAACTGCGCGAGGATCCGGAGGCAGTGCCCCCGACGCCGGCCAAGGACGAAGTGAAATTCGATGTGGCCGAGGCCTTACGGTCGCTCGCCACAATCGCGGAGCGGTTGCGCGAATCGGACCGTGATCTTGCCAAGGAAAGGAAAGCATGAGCCGCATTCACGAGGCACTCAAGAAGGCCGAGCAGGAGAGGTCTGCACAGGGGGGGCAGCCGGATCGCGTCCAGCCTGGGGGGAACGGGAGCTTGGACGGAGCAGCTGGGATTGGGATGCGACACGTGGTCGATCAACCGGTGCAGACCGTCATTGCACCGCCTCGGCCAGCCAGCGAACCGGTGGTCAGTGCATTGAGCGACGAAATGTTGCTGACCCGTTGTGCGCAGCGGGAATGGAGAGCGGACCAGAAGACCATGCTTTTCTTTGGCGCCGACGAAAACGTCCAGGGCACCGAGCAATTCCGGACGCTGCGAGCCCGCTTGTATGCGATGCGGGAGCGCATGACGTTAAAGACGGTGCTCGTGGCGAGTGCTTTGCCGAAGGATGGAAAGTCATTCGTGGCCGCCAACCTGGCGCAGGTGCTTGCGCGGCAGCAAGGGCGGCGCGTCCTGCTGATCGACGGCGACATGCGCATGCCAAGTTTGCACAGCGCGTTGGGAACGAGCTCGACGCCGGGCCTCGGCGACTATCTGCTCGGGGAGGTTGATGAATTATCAGCGATTCAACGCGGCTCGATGGAGAACTTGTTCTTCCTGCCAAGCGGCCGCACAGTGGAGCATCCCGCGGAACTGATCAACAACGGGCGAATGGCGCATTTGCTGGAACGGGTAGGGCCATTGTTCGAATGGGTGATCGTGGATTCTCCCCCGGCGGTGCCGGTGGCGGATGCCAGCCAACTGGCGGACTATGCCGATGGAGTACTGCTGGTGGTCCGTTCACAGGAAACGCCGTACGACACTGCCCAGCGTGCACAACGGGAGTTCCAAGGCAAGGTTCTGGTGGGAGTCGTACTGAACGGAATGATGCGGGAGGGCGCTTACTCCCGCTATGTGTATGAGACTTACGAGAGACCCGTTTAATAGAAGGTCGAGGCCCCTTGATCCGGCTCTTCAATGTGTACTATCCGGTCCGTGCCCTCCTTCTCCTGATAGGAGAGGCGATCATTGTGTGGATGTCGTTTCTGCTTGGGGCCCTGCTGGCTTACCGCGAAGACAGCTATCTCATCCTTAATTTTCAGTACGGATATCTAAAGATATTCGCCATCACCGCAGTGGTGCTGCTGGGTTCGTATTGGTTCGACTTGTACGATCCGGTGCGGCTAAGCACGAGAGGGGAACTGTATTTTCGCCTGCTGATGATTCCGGGGCTGCTTTCACTGGCTCTGGCGGCGCTGGGCGTGGCATTTCCCGTCGTTCTGCTGGGGAATGCGACGCTTTTTGGCCTGGTCATTCTTACGATGGGGATGTTTGGCTGGCGGAGCGCCTATAGCTGGCTGGTGCGCCAGCGCTTCATGCAAGAGCGCGTGTACGTGCTGGGTACAGGGGAGCGCGCATGGAGGCTCGTCAAGGGCTTACGGGACCGCGCGGAACTGGGCATCCAGGTAGTGGGCTGGACGGGCGATATGGAGGGACCGGTAAACCGGGACACGGTTGCCTCGCACCTGACCGAGCTTGCGGCAGAAAATCGAGTGCATCGCGTGATCGTGGCGGTTCCGGACCGTCGCGGGACGATCCCGGTCGAGGAACTGTTGCAGTTGCGTTTGCGCGGTGTGCGGGTCGAGGAAGCGACTTCGTGGTTGGAAAAGATCACCGGGAGCATTGAAGTGGAGCATCTGTATCCGAGCTGGCTGATCTTCGCGGAAGGTTTCCGGTTCAGCACCAGCTTTCTGATCATGCGGCGTGTGCTCTCGACGCTGGTGTCGCTGGCTTGTTTGCTGGTGGTGTTGCCGGTCATTCCGTTCGTGTTGCTGGCTATCAAGCTGGACTCACCCGGTCCGGTCCTGTACCGGCAAAAGCGCGTCGGGTTCGGAAACAAAACCTTTTACTGTTACAAGTTCCGCACGATGCGGCAGGACGCGGAGGCCGACACCGGACCGACCTGGGCAGGAGACGATGATCCGCGTATTACGCGCATCGGAAAGCTGCTGCGTTCGTCCAGGTTGGATGAGATCCCACAGCTTTGGTGCGTATTCAAAGGAGACATGGCATTCGTCGGGCCGCGGCCGGAGCGGCCGGAATTTGTCAGTTGGTTGAGCAAAGAGATCCCTTACTACGGAGTGCGCCACGCTGTTCGTCCGGGAATTACGGGATGGGCGCAGGTGCGCTACAAGTACGGCAACACCCTGGAAGATTCGAAGGAGAAGCTGCAGTACGATCTGTATTACATCAAGAATGTGTCGCTGGGGCTAGATCTGGTAATCATGTTCCAAACCGTGAAGACCGTGCTGCTGGGGCGGGGTGCGCAGTGAGATGGGTCTTTTGGGGATCAGCGGTCCTGCTCGCTTACACCTATGTGGGGTACTGGGCGTTGTTATCGGTGCGCAGCAAGATTCGTGTGAGAAGAGTCGAAGCGGAGCCGGTTCAACCACCAGTATCGATTGTAATGGTCGTTCGAAATGAGGAAGCGGTCGTCGAGAGGAAGATCGTGAACCTGCTCGCCCTCGACTACCCGGCGGAGCGAAAGCAGATCGTCGTCGTCTCAGACGGCTCGACCGATCGGACAAATGAGATTCTGGCGCTTCATGCAGCGGACGAGGTCACGGTACTTTGCAGTTCTGAGTCGCGAGGGAAAGCTGCCGGGTTGAACCGCGCTCTTGCGGAGTGCCGCGGCGAAGTCGTGGTGTTTACCGACGTGAGACAACCAATCGAGAATGCAGCTCTTCGTCGACTGGTCGACAACTTCGCCGATCCGGCAGTCGGGTGCGTGAGTGGGGAGTTGATGTTGGGAGATCCCGAGCGCGGAGAGAGTAAACAGGGCATGGGACTCTACTGGCGCGTCGAAAAACGGATTCGCGAACTGGAATCCGAAACCGGCTCGGTAGTGGGCGCGACTGGCGCACTGTACGCGGTCCGCCGAGCTTGGCTGGCTCCTTTGCCGGAGGGCTTGATTCTGGATGATGTGCTGATCCCGATGACCGTGGCAAAGCAGGGCGGGCGCGTCCTGTTCGAGCCACGCGCGCGCGCGTGGGACAGCCCGAACCTGGGCGAAGGACGCGAGTTCTGGCGAAAAGTGCGCACACTCACGGGGAATTACCAACTGCTGCAGTTGGCCCCCTGGTTGTTGACGAGGGAGAATCCGCTGCGCTTCGAGTTCATCAGCCACAAACTGCTGAGGCTGGTGGCGCCCTTTGCCTTGCTCGCGGCCTTGATCAGTTCTGTTTTCTTGACGAGTCCGGTGTATCGGATTGCTTTGTTGTTGCAAGTAGTGTTTTACGGGCTCAGCGTTGCGGGCCTGGCGGGGATCAAGATTGGACCATTGGCGCGGTGGAGCGATGCGGCGTCGACATTTGTGGTGCTTAATACGGCGGCGGTGGTGGCATTTGCCAACGTGGTCGCGGGAAGAAAGGCAGTTTGGACACGGTGAGAGCCCAGGCCCATATGAAGGATCCGCTGAGCGCTGCGTCGAGCAGGGTTGGAGGACTGGGGCTGGTTCCGAATTCCAAGCCCAAGCTGCGATGGCGGGCGTGGTGGCTTGCAGGTGTTCTGCTGCTGGTCTCGGTGGTAGTGCTGCGCGGCGTTCGAGTCGGAGAGTTCGACTACAACGTAGACGAAGCGCAGCATGCGGTCACAGGACTCTTCATGGCCGATGCGCTGCGGGATCTACCCGTGGGGCATCCGATCCAGTATGCCTACAACTACTATGCGCAGTATCCGGCGGTGGCGATCGTCCACTGGCCGCCGCTATTTTATGTGCTGGAGGGTGTGAGCTTCCTGTTACTGGGCCCGTCGGCTTTCGCGGCACGGCTGGTTGTGCTTCTGTTCACGCTGCTCCTTCTCTATCAATGGTACCGGCTGGTGGAGTCGTTGCGGGATTCCCTCACAGCTACTGTATGCACGGCGGTACTTGGTTTGCTGCCCACGATGCTGCTGTTTGAGAAAACGGTCATGCTGGAGATTCCGTCGCTGGCGCTAGGAGTGGCGGCGATCCGGGCCTGGATGGACTACCTCGAGGACGGCAGGCGAGTTTCGGCTTATCGTTTTGGTATTTGGTTGGCGGCTGCCCTGCTGTGCAAACAAACCAGCGTGTACCTGCTGGTGTTTTGTGCGCTGACGATTGCCGTTACCCACAAATGGAGTCGCCTGCTCAGGCGCGAACTATGGATTGTCGCCGCAATGAACGCGCTCCTGGTCGGGCCTTTTTATGCGTTCATGCTGGTCTCTCAGGGGCGCGCAGTCGCGAATGATCTGGGTTCGCATCAACTCACCGGATTGGACCGGTTTACGTTCTATCTCAGAGCACTCCCCATCGCGGTCACAGTTCCGGTGCTGTCGCTGGCGGTTCTTGGAATTGTCCTTTC
>Ga0306921_10009748_pt1 | contig 10197 bp, 5 predicted proteins | sample sta12Cox44000080_FD_203760 | JGI IMG/M metagenome (GOLD analysis project Ga0306921, IMG submission 203760) | Lab enrichment of tropical soil microbial communities from Luquillo Experimental Forest, Puerto Rico - statoxic.12C.oxic.44.000.080 (v2)... | ecosystem: Environmental > Terrestrial > Soil...
CTGCCGTTACTCTCGGCTTCCGCGATCTCCACGCAGTTGCGCCCCGCGGCCTTGGCCCGGTACATGGCCGAGTCGGCGAGGCGGAGGAACGTGCTCTCGCGGCGGCGCTGCGTGCCGCCGGGGGCCAGGTGGTCGCGGTAGGATGAGATGCCGATCGAGGCGGTGATGCGGGGGAGGGGGTTGGGGGTCTGCTGCAGGTCGACGTCGGCGTCGCGGTCGAAGAGGACGGCCTCGGCGATCGACTTGCGCAGCGTCTCGGCGGTCTGCGCGGCGCGCGGCATGTCGGCGCCGGGGAGGATGACGACGAACTCGTCGCCGCCGTAGCGGGCGACGAGGGCGGCCGGCGGCGCGTGCGCGAACAGCAGCTTGGCCACCTTCTGCAGCGTGAGGCTGCCGGCTAGGTGGCCGAAGCGGTCGTTGACCTCCTTGAAGCGGTCGAGGTCGATGAACAGCATCGCCAGGTCCGTCCCCTCGCGATCGGCGCGCGCGATCTCCTCCTCGAGGCGGGTGTGGAAGTAGCGGCTGTTGGCCAGGCCCGTGAGGTCGTCGACGCGGGCCTGGGCGCGAGCGCGGATGGCGTCGAGCGCGTTCTGGATCGACGACGACATGAACGCCGCGAACGTGCGCAAGAGCTCCTTGTCGCGCGGCGAGTAGGGGCCGCCCGTGCGCCGGTTGGCGAGCTGGAGCACGCCGCAGATCGACTCGCCGACGACGATCGGCACCGCCACCATCGAGCGGAGGTTCGCGGTCTCGGGCGCCAGGCCGACCAGCGGGTCGTCGGCGGCCAGGTGATCCGTCTGCGCCGGGCGGCCGGTCGAGTAGACCATCCCCGAGAAGCCGCGATCGCTCGGGATGCGGCGCCCGACGATCTGCTCGACGCCGGGGCCGAAGGCCGCGATGTAGGTCAACCGCGGGGCCGGGGACCCGGCCAGCTTGGCGCGCGGATCGTCGAGCAGGATGCCCCCCGTCTCCGAGGGGACGAAGTCGTTGGCCCGCTCCAGGATCTCGCGCAGCGCCGCGTCGAGGCGGACGTCCCAGTGCTCCGTGTCCGGATCGCGCCGCGCGCGCACGAAGAACCGGGCGATCTCCTCGGGCGACAGCGTGAAGATGGGCCCCGGCGGGATGACCGGCGTGGGGACGGACATCTCCTCCGTGCGGCGGAGCGGCGTCGCGGCGGGCGGTGTGGCGGAGGGACGTGTGTCGTGATCGCTCACTGGTCGAGCTTGATCATCGCACGTCGGCGGCGTTCGTGGCCAGGGGGAGGTTTGCTCGCCGTTTCGGCCTTGGCGGCCTTGCTCTCGGCGCCCTTGCTCTCGGCCCCCTTGCCGCGCTCGCCCCGGGCGCGCAGCCAGGCGTCCACTTTCGCTGCCTCGGTTGCGGCCGTTCCGAGGCGCTGGTAGCCCGCCTCGGCCTCGCGCGCCAGTGCCAAGGCCCGCGGCCGCTTGTCGGGCCAGGTCCATAGGGCGCGGGCGAGCGCGAAGCGAACCTCGGGCGGGTAGTTGGAAGTGTCGTTGCCGAAGAGCGTGCGGGCCTGCTCCAATTTGGCCACCGCCTCGCCGACACGCCCCAAGCCGAGCAACGCCTCGCCGAGCGAGGTGAGGGAGACTGCCACGTAGAACGCGTCCTGCCCGGAGCGGCGCGAAATCGCGAGCGCGCGCTCGGAGGCGGCGAGCGCCTCTTCGTGGCGCCCGAGCGCGTTGAGCGCCTCTGCCGCGTTGAAGAGCGGGGTGGCGGCGAGCGCATGATCCGGACCTCCCACCTTGATGGCGACCTCCTCGGCCCGCCGATAATAGCCGAGCGCCTCGTCGCGACGGCCGCTCTCTGCCAGCACCAGGCCGATGGCGTTGAGGGTTATCGAGATGTCCGGGTGCTCGCTGCCGTATGTCCCTTCCAAGAGTTGGCGCGAGCGCTCGAGCGCGGCCAGTCCCTGGTCGGAGTCACCGGTCTTCTGGTGAACCCGCGCCATGCCTCCGAGGCGCCACGCTTCCAGCACTGGATGGGGCCTGCTCATCCCCTGCAGAAGGGCCTCGGCCACGTCCAGCCAGTCGCGTGCCATCACGACGTCGGGGGTCCGATCGGCCAGCATCGATCCCAGGAGTATCGCGCCTTGTGCCGCCACCTCCGTATCGTGCGAAGCGAGGCCGACGAGCGCTGCGCGCCTGTCCTCGCGGATCGCCTCCTCGTTGCTCGTGCACTCGCCTCCCCAGCGACCGAGCTCGGCCATGATCTCCCCTTCGAGCGGGAGGTGTCCGACCTTCTTCGCTTCACCGACGAGCGCCTGCCCGGCCGTCGTCGCGGCGGTGCACTGACCGGAGTCGCCCAGGGCCTTGACGTGCGCCAGGTCGCGCCGGAGGACCTCGACGCGGCTGCGCGCCCGGGGATCTTCCGGCGGCGGGACGGTGCTGCGCAGGACCTCCACGTCGGCGCAGCGCTCTAGGCCGGGAAGAGCGGTCGCGGCCTGAACGGCGTTTCCGACCACCGTCGGCGTCGCGTCGGCGAGCACGTCGGTCAATGCCCGGAACCGCTGCAGGCGATCGGACAGGCAGGCCATGCGCAGGTCCAGGACGGACGCCGACTGCTCACCGCGGACGTGGGTCGCCTCGCACGCGTCGCGGTACATGCCCAGCCACCCGGCGGCGTACCCGTCGAGCACGCGCGCCGCGCGCTCCCAGATGTCCCCGGCGTACGACAGGCCGGTCTTGAGGAACGCGGCGCGCGTGGCGTCGCGTCGCGGGCGGGCCGCTTTCCGGCCGTCGTCCACCTCCCAGGCCTCGGCCATCCGCGCCGGCCCGGACCGGCAAATCGATTCCGCGCGGCGAGGCGTGCGCAGTTCCCACCCGAGGCCCGCGAAGGCGACGATGACGGCGCCCACCGCCAGGATCCGGTTCCGCCGCCGCGCCGGATCGCGCGACAGGGCGGCGAGGAGCGCCTCCATCGACTCCCACCGCTCGGACGGGTCGACGCGGAGGCCGCGGAGGAGGACGCGTCGAAGCCAGGGCGGCACGGCGCCCTTCGGCGGCGGAGGCTGAAGGCGCCCCGCAGTGACAGCCGCCATCAGCTCGCCCACTCCTTCGCCGCCGAAGGGGTGCGCGCCGTAGAGCGCCTGGTACAGGGCCACGCAGAAGCTGAACTGGTCGGTCCGCGCGTCGGTGCGCTCCTTCTTGAACTGCTCGGGCGCCATGTAGAGCGGCGTACCGACCAGCTCGCCTGTGCGCGTGAGCGGCGCCTCCGGTTCATCGGGTCGTCGGGTGAGCAGGTCCGGGTCGGACTCCCCCGTCGCCGGCGGGGTGGGCTCGGGGTCCGGCGCCCCGATCTCCCGGGCCAGACCAAAGTCCGTCACCCGCACGCTCCCGTCGCTCCCGACCATCACGTTCTGCGGCTTGAAGTCGCGGTGGACGAGCCCCGCCGCGTGCGCCGCCCCGAGGCCGCGCCCCGCGGCGATGAAGACCGCGAGGATCTCCTCGCAGGCGTGCGCTCTCCCGGCCAGCCACGCCGCCAGCGTCTCGCCGGCCACGTACTCCATCGCCAGAAACACGCGATCGTCGACGCTCCCGGCGTCGTGGACGAGGACGACGTTCGGGTGCCGGAGCTTGGCGATCGCCTTCGCCTCGCGGAGCAGGCGGCTGCGGCTTCGCGGATCGGTCGTCTCGCTTCTGGCGTCGAGGATCTTGAGCGCGACCTTGCGGTCGAGCTCCGGATCGTAGGCGGCGTAGACCTCCCCCATCGCGCCGTGCCCGATCGGGTCGAGCACGGTGTAACGGCCGAAGCCGGCGCCGCGGAGGAGGGCGGGGCGGTTCATGGCTCGGTGGCGACCGTCGGCCGTACGCGGTGGGTGGCGAGCCAGGCGCTCACCGCGGCGGCTTCGGCGGCGGTGGTGCCCAGGTGCCGGTACCCCGCCTCGGCCTCGCGCGCCAGGGCCACGGCGCGCCCCCGCTTGTTCGGCCACGTCCAGAGGGCGCGCGCGAGGGCGAACCGGACCTCGTGCGGGTACGGGGACGGGTCACCGGTGAGGAGGGCGCGGGCCTGCTCCAACCGGTCGACGGCCTCGGCGGGACGCCCAAGCCCGAGCAATGCCTGCCCGAGCGAGGTGAGAGCTACCGCTTCGTAGAGACGATGCGATCCGGCGCGGCGCCAGATCGCGAGCTCACGCTCGGAGGCGGTGCGCGCCTCGTCGTATCGGCCGAGCGAGTTCAGCGACTCGGCCCCGTTCAGGAGGGACAGGCCGACCAGGATGTGATCGGGTCCCCCGACCCTGCTCGCAACGTCCTCCCCGCGCTTGTAATAGGTCAGGGCCTCTTCGAACCGCCTGCCCTCAGCGAGGACCATTCCGGTATTGATGAGACCGATCGCGATGTCGGGGTGCTCCAGTCCATACGCTTGCTCCAGCAGGGCCAGCGCCCGCTGATTCGATCGAAAGGCAGCTTCGGGGTTTCCGGTCTTCTGCTGAACCATCGCAAGCCCCTGGAGACGCCAGGCCTCCAGCACCGGATGGGGGCTCCCCATCCCCTGGAGGATCGCGGCTGCGACGTCGAACCACTCTCGCGCCCGGCCGACTTCGGACGTCCGGCCGACCAGATTCTCTCCCAGCAGGATCGCGCCCCGGGCCGCCACCTCCATGTCATGCGACGCCAGCCCCACCAGGACCGCGCGTCTGTTGTCGCTGATCAGCTTTTCGGTGCCGACGCACGCGCCCCAGACGCCGACCTCGGAGAGGACCTCACCGACCAGCGGTTGGTATCCTACTTTTTCTGCTTTTGCCGTGAGTGCGGGTGTGGCTTCAAGCGCGGCGGCGCACTGGCCGGAGTCGCCGAGAGCTTTGACGTGCGCCAATTCGCCCCTGAGCGCGTGGACCTCGGCGCGGACCCTCGGGTCTTCGGGCGGCGGTACGGTCGCGCTCAGAAGCTGAACGTCCGCGCAACGATCGAGGGTCGGCAGGGCGCCGGCCGCCTGCACGGCGTTCTCGACGACGGTGGGGGTCGCGTTCGCGAACACGTCGGTCAGGGCCTTGACCCGCTGCAGCCGATCGGACAGGCAAGTCATGCGCAGATCGAGGACGGCGCCCGACTGCTCGCCGCGCGCGTGCGTCGCCTCGCAGGCCTCGCGATACATGCCGAGCCATCCGGCCGCGTACCTGTCGAGCATCTTCGCGGTCCGTTCCCAGATGTCTGCCGCATACGAAAGCCCGGTCCTGTCGAAGGCGGCGCGCGTGGCCGCGCGGTGAGGGCTGGCCCTTTGCGGGCTGGCGTCGGTCTCCCACGCCTCGGCCATGCGCGCGGGCCCGCCCCGACAGATCGATTCGGCGTGGCGGGGCGTGCGCAGGACCCACCCGAATCCCACGAGCGCGGCGATGACGGCGCCGGCCACCAACAGCCGGTTCACCCGCCGCGCCGGGTCGCGCGACAAAGCGGCGAGCAACGCCTCCATCGACTCCCACCGCCGCGACGGCTCGACGCTGAGCCCGCGCAGCAGGATGCGCCGCAGCCAGGGGGGCACCGTGCTCTTGGGCGGCGGGGGCTGGACGTGGCCTGCGCTCACCGCCGCCATCAGCTCGCTGAGCTTCCCCCCTCCGAACGGGTGCGCGTCGTAGAGCGCCTGGTAGAGAGCGACGCAGAAGCTGAACTGATCGGTTCGCGTATCCGTCGGCTCGCTCCTGAACTGCTCGGGGGCCATGTAGAGCGGCGTGCCGAGGAGCTCGCCGGTGCGCGTGAGCGTCGGCTCGGGGGCGTCCGGGAGCGGCGCGGGCGAGACCGATTCGGCCGTCGCGACGGGCGGCGGGGCAGGCTCGGCGTCGGGTGCGCCGATCTCTCGGGCCAGACCGAAGTCCATGACCCGGACGACCCCGTCGCTGCCGACCATCACGTTCTGCGGCTTGAAGTCGCGGTGGACGAGCCCCGCGGCGTGCGCCGCCCCGAGGCCGCGCCCTGCGGCGAGGAAGACGTAGAGGATCTCTTGGCGGGTATGCGCCCCGTGGGCCAGCCAGGCGGCGAGCGTCTCGCCGTCGACGTACTCCATCGCGATGAATACGTGGTCGTCGACGCTCCCCGCCTCGTGGACCACGACGACGTTCGGGTGCCGGAGCTTGGCGATCGCCTTCGCCTCGCGGAGCAGCCGCGTCCGGCTCCGGGCGTCGGGGCCGTCGCTCGACGCGCGCAGGATCTTGAGCGCCACCTTCCGGTCGAGCTCGGGATCGTAGGCGGCGTAGACCTCGCCCATCGCCCCGCGGCCGAGCGGCCCGAGCACCGTGTACCGCCCGAAGGAAGTCCCGCGGGGGAGGGTGGTGGTTTCGATGAGCGCGGCCGGCCGCGCGTGAGCGGGCCCCGATTCTCCTGGCGGCCGCTCGGGCGGGGCCGCGGCGGCGAGCGCCAGCGACAGCCGTTCGCGGCAGCTCGCGCACGATCCCGCGTGCGCCTCAAGGCGCATGACCGCCTCAGGCCCCAACCGCCCGCCGATGAAACCAACCATCGTCTCCTCGTTGAGACAGCCCATTGGCGCTCCGTGCGCCATGTTACACTCGCGGCCGGCGTGGCGCGGTTGGTCGATGTGTACTTGGAGGCGCGGAGCGGGGGAGCGGCCGGGGAGCCCGACCTGGCCGATCTCGACACCCTCGAGCGGGCGCTGGCGGTGCTCTGCGCCCGCGGACGCGCTGCCCACCCGAACCTGAACGTCGCCGACGCCGCGTTCGCGGCCCACCTCGGTCGGTGCGGCGCCGCGGTCGCGGGGGCGCCGGAGGACGTCCATGCCGAGGATCTCTTCCTCTGCTGCGCGGGGTTGCTGCGCGACGAGGCCGCCATTCGCGCCCTCCGGGAGCGGCACCGCTCCGTGCTGGCCGGTTACCTCCGCACCATCGACGCGTCGGTGGCCTTCCTCGATGAGGTCGAGCAAAGGCTCTGGGATGCGGCGTTGATCGGGTCGACCGAAGCGCCCCCCAGGCTGGCCTCGTATTCCGGCCGCGGCCCGCTCGCGTCCTGGGTGGGCGTCTCCGCCCAGCGCATCGCGCTCATGATCCGCCGCCGCGAGGCGGCCGAGCGGCGCGCGCTCGACAAGGCCGGGTTCGAGGCCCGCGTGGCGACGGCCGATCCCGAGCTCGCCTTCGTCAAGGAGCACCTCCGCGCGCCGTTCCAGCGCGCCATCGTCGAGGCCTTTCGGACGCTGGACGAGCGCCAGCGCATGATCTACAGCCTCCACGTCGTCGACGGCCTGACCATGGAGCAGATCGCCGGCATGTACGGGGTGAGCCATTCGACCGTGTCGCGCTGGATGTCCGCCGCTCGCGGCGAGATCGTCGACGAGGCCCGCCGGCGCCTCCGGGACGAGATGAACATCGGCGCCGACGAGTTCGAGTCCCTGTCCCGGCTGCTCGTGAGCCAGCTCGATCTGAGCGTCTCGCTCGTGCTGGCGAAGTCCGCGTAGCGGTCGGCGCCTCTACACCACGTCCGCCGCTTCCGGATCGAACGTCGTCCGGTAGGCGGCGCGCAGGCGAACGCGGCGCTCGAGGTCTGCGACGATCGCACCGGCGAAGTCCGCCCCGTAGAGCTCGTGCACCGCGTGGATCCCGCCCGGCGTGAACACGTTGAGCTCGAGGATCCGGTCGCCGACGATGTCGGCGGCCACGAAGTACAGCCCGTCGGCGAGCAGCTTGGGCCGCAGGATGTCGCAGATCCGCGCCTCGACTGGCCCGAAGTCGCACTTGCCGCGCGTCGCGGAGGCCGCCGCCTTGCCGTTGCCGTTCGGGGCCGTCTCGGTGACGCGGCGGCGGTAGATGGCGACGCGGCCGTCGACCTTGAGGGGCTCGGCGTTGAGCAGGAGCAGGCGCTTTTCGCCTTGCTCGGCTTCGGGGAGGTACTCCTGCGCGAGGGCGTAGCCGTGCTTGGTCACCGCGGTGATCATCTGGTTCAGGTTCGAGACCTGCCGCCGCCTCAAATAGAAGATGTGCTCGCCGCCGCGCGGGGCGAGCGGCTTCAGCACCGCCGGCCCGTCCAGCGCCCGCACGAACGCCTTCAGGCGAGCCTTCGACCGTGACACCAGCGTCCGCGTCCGGATGTCGGCCGGGAAGTCGCCGAGGTACATCCGGCTGCCCGCGCGCCGCAGCCCCTCCGGGTCGTTGACCACCAGCGTCCCCGCGAGCCGCAGCCGCCACCCGAAGTCGATGAGCGGCGCGCCCGGCCGCACCTCGCCCTCGCGGATCGGGTTGTAGCGCAAGAAGACGACGTCGAAGCCGCCGAGCGTGTCGTCCTCGACGACCGCCTCGTCTGACGCCAGCGCGCGCGCGTAGTCCGCCGTGGTCGAGTAGTCGCCCGCACGCACGCGCGTCGTCGACGCGAGCACGTTGTTGTCGTCGAGAAACGACAAATCGTCGACGGACACGAACCTCACGTCGTGGCCGCGACGGTGCGCGGCCAGCGCGAGGTACACCCCGGTGTACGTCGGCTGCTGCTCGCGGACGTCGGCGACGACGAAACAGATGCGCACGGGCGATCTCCTCAGTGCCCGAAGGCCTTGCGGTAGCTGCGGAGGATGTCCGACAACCTATCGAGCGGCAACGCCCGCGCGACGTGGCCGGACTGGCCCTTCATGTCGTCCGCCATACACAGGGCGTTGACGATCGCTTCCTCGGTGCACTCGACGACGGCCTCGTAGAGCGGGTCGCAGGCCTCGTCGAGTAGGACCTCGAGGTTGGCGGTCATCTTGGACGTCTCCCGCGGCACGCGGTTGGCGGTCGAGAACGCCACGACGATCTCCCCCGAGCCGTGCGCGGCGAACGAGCCGATCCGCCCGATCCCGAGCGCCGCCCGCTTGCAAAGCCGCACGAGCTGCGGCGACAAGAGCGGCGCGTCCGTCGCGATCACGGTGATGATCGACCCCGCGTTCCGCTCGCGGCGCGGCTCTCCGAACGTCGGCTCGAGCAGCTCGCCGACGGGCGCGCCGTCGACGCGCAGCGAGCGCATGACGCCGAAGTTCGACTGCACGAGGATGCCCACCACGTAGCTCGCCCCCTCGATCGCCACCCGCCGCGAGCTGGTCCCGATCCCCGCCTTGAAGTCGCAGGTGATGAGCCCGGTGCCGGCGCCGACCGAACCCTCGGCGACCTTGCCGCTCGTCGCCTGGTCGATCGCCTTGTAGACGTGCTCCGACCGCACGTGGCGCCCGACGGCGTCGTTCAGCCACGAATCGTCGCACTCGCCAACCAGCGGGATGACGACGTCGTCCTCGCTGCCGATCTTCGGCCACTTCTTCGTCATCCACTTGACGGCGGCGTCCGACACCTTGCCCACCGCCAGCGTGTTGGTGAGCAGGATCGGCGTCTCGAGCAGCCCCCACTCCTGCACCTGGGTCAGCCCCGACACCTCACCGGCGCCGTTGAGCACGAAGCCGCCGGCGACGACGCGGTTGTCGAAGATGTCGGCGTGCGGGATCACCGCGGTCACGCCCGTGCGGACCGGCCCCTTGCCGACCTCGAGTGGTCCGTCGCCGAAGACCAGCGTCGAATGTCCCACCCGCACGCCGGCGACGTCGGTGATCGCGTTCCCGTCCCCGGTCGGGACGCGCCCGACCGAGAACCCGAGATCGCGGAGCCGCGCCCTCATCCCTCGGGCAGGGGAGTGGGCGGCTCGGCGGCCGCCACGCCGGGAACCGGAGTCTTGTCCGCCGAGGCCGCCGCGGCGTCGGCGTTGCTCGCCGGGGCGCCGCCGCCGCCGTTGCCGTTGCCGCCGCCGCCGTTGCCGCCGCCGTTACCGTTGCCGCCACCGTTACCGTTCCCGTTGCCGTTGGCCGCCGCCCGGATCTCTCCGGACTTCGCCTCCGGCTTGCCCTCCGGCTTCGCCTCGAGCTTCGCCTCGGACTTCGCCTCGCGCCGCTTCTCCCGCAGGCGCTTGAGCCCGCCCTCGAGAATCTCGCCGATCAGCGTCCGGTACTCGATCCCCGCCGCCTGCGCGATCAGGCACAAATCCGAATACCCGGGCGTCAGCCCGGGCAGCGGGTTCACCTCGATGACGTAGATGTCCCCCTTCGGCGTCATGCGCAGGTCGACGCGCGCGACGTCGCGGCAGTCGAGCGCCGCGAACGTCTCGCGGCAGACGCGCTCGATGGCCTTGAGCTCGGCCGGCGACAGCGCCGCCGGGCACTGGTAGGAGACGTGCTTCTCCCACTCCTGCTTGATCTGGAAGTCGTAGACCGGCCGCGCGATCGACTTGTCCTTGA
>Ga0306921_10009749_pt1 | contig 10197 bp, 10 predicted proteins | sample sta12Cox44000080_FD_203760 | JGI IMG/M metagenome (GOLD analysis project Ga0306921, IMG submission 203760) | Lab enrichment of tropical soil microbial communities from Luquillo Experimental Forest, Puerto Rico - statoxic.12C.oxic.44.000.080 (v2)... | ecosystem: Environmental > Terrestrial >...
CCGCACTGTAGTAGGGAAGAGAACTGCCAGCGGCGACAACGATCGCCTGCAGCTTGTTCTCTGCCATCAGCTCGCGCGCCCGTTCGAGTCGGGCTTCACGCTCCTCGACCGTGATCGGTAAGGCCTGATCCTTCATCGATTTTAGGCTGGCAATTGAGGCAGGCAGGGCGGCTTTGCATTGGGCTGATGCGGTTACAGGGAGAACGGCGGCAGCGGCAACGGTGCTTCCAGCCTGCAGAAAGCGGCGGCGGGAGAATCGGGTCATGGCAGTTGAGTGTACCGCGAGACGGATTCCCACGGGGAGACTTTCGGCGCCTGGCTCTAGGCCGGGTAGTGAGCTCCGCCGTGGCGAACGTCTGCGCCCCGCACCCAGAAGATCACGTCCTCGGCTATGTTCGTGGCATGGTCGGCGATACGCTCCAGAGCGCGCGAGATGAGGAGCACATTTAATGATGCTCGCGCGTTTTCCGGCTCGCTGACCATCCTCTGCACGAGCACCACGAAGGCCTCGTCCTTCATGCGATCGACGACGCTGTCCATTTGCAGCACGGCCTCGGCGGTTTCCGCCCTGCCATCGAGGAAGGACTCCAAGGCGCGCTGCACCATCTTGGTTACGCTGGCCGACATGCGAGGAATGTCAACCGGCAACTGCACTTCCGGTTCGCTGATAAGGTCGAGCACCCGTTGCGCGATATTGACCGCCTGATCGCCCACTCGCTCCAAGTCGGCATTGATTTTCAGCACCGCGAGAATGAAGCGCAAGTCCACCGCCATCGGTTGCTGCATTGCCAGCAAATCCAATGCCAGCTCATCAATTTCCCGCTCCGCCTGGTTGATGTCGGCTTCACCGGTTAGAACCATCTGGCAGTATTTTGCATCGCGGGTGCGGTAAGCCTCGGTGGCGCGGTCGATGGCTTGTTCGGCTAAGCCCCCCATGCGCAGAAGCTTCTCCTTGAGTTCGTCCAGTCCCTGTTGAAAGCGGCTACGGGTCATCCGAACCTGCCTGTGATGTAGTCTTCCGTCCGCTTATCGGCGGGCGTCGTGAATATCTTCTCCGTTTTGTCGTACTCGATCAGGCTGCCCATAAGGAAGAAGCCCGTGAATTCGGCTACCCGGGCCGCTTGTTGCATATTATGGGTCACGATTACTACCGTGTAGTGTTGCTTCAGTTGAAAGATGAGCTCTTCGATCTTGCTGGTGGAAATCGGATCCAGGGCCGATGCCGGCTCGTCCATCAGCAAGACCTCCGGCTCTACCGCCAGCGAACGAGCAATACACAATCGCTGCTGCTGACCGCCGGAGAGGCTGGCACCGGATTTCTTGTGCAGCATGTCTTTCACTTCGTTCCACAACGCCGAGAGCGTTAAGGACCGCTCCACCAGCTCGTCCGTCTGCTTGCGGTTGCGGAAGCCGTTCAGCCGCAGGCCGGCAGCAACATTGTCATAGATCGACATGGTTGGAAACGGATTGGGCTTCTGGAAGACCATACCGATGCGGCGCCGGACTTCGACCGGATCCGTGCCCTCTCCGTACACTTCAATATCTCCCACCTTGACTTCACCCTCAGCATGGGCGTCGGGAATGGTTTCATGGATCCGGTTCAGGCATCGCACGAAGGTACTCTTGCCGCACCCCGACGGCCCGATGACTGCGGTAACATGGTTGGCCAGCACTGTCATATCGATGGACTTCAGCGCGTGGTTCTTCCCGTACCATGCGTTGAGACCGCGCACTTCGATTCCTACACCCATCCCGCTAGGACACTCCCTTCAAAGTTCCACGAGTAGTGGCAATGCGCACCGCCGCGACTGCCGCCACGATCATAATGATCAAAATCAGCGATCCCGCCCACGCCTGCCTGTGCCACTCGTCAAAGGGCGAGATAGCATACACGTAAATCTGCAGCGGCAGGGCAGCTGTCGGTTGGCTGGGATTCAGGTTCCAATACTGATTGCCGAAGGCGGTGAACAACAGAGGTGCGGTTTCGCCCGCAACCCGCGCAAACGCCAGCATGCAGCCGGTAATGACACCGGCCGAAGCCGTGCGCAGCGAGATCGACAGCGCGGTGCGCCACTTGGGAATGCCCAGGCCAAGGGCGGCCTCACGAATGTTATTGGGCACCATCAACAGCATCTCTTCGGTGGCGCGCGCTACCGTCGGGATCATCATTATGGCCAGGGCGACGCCACCGGAAAACGCAGAAAAATGTTTCTGTCTCACCACAATCAGGGAATAAATTGCAATGCCAATGACGATGGAGGGCACGCCATTGAGAACGTCCGCTGTGAAACGCACCACGTCGCCAAAGCGGTTACGGCTGTATTCCGCCAGATAAATTCCGCAGCCAATCCCGATGGGTATACCAACAAGGCTGGCAATCAGGAGAATGATTCCCGAACCCACAATGGCGTTGGCCATGCCGCCGCCCACTTCGCCGACCGGCTTCGGGGTTTGAGTGAGAAACGCCCAATTCAGCGCGCCAATGCCCTTCAGCAGCAGATAGACAAAGATGGCCAACAGGGGGAGAACCACCAGAATGGCGGCGGCAATGGCAACTACCGTCGCCGCCTGATTCTTGGCTCTCCGCCACCAACTCAGCTCCATGGTTCTGTTAGCAGTCGGGTTAGGCACGGGCACGCCCCGAGGTTCCGCCGGTGATGCTCCACACCAGCAGGCGCGCGCATGCATTGACTACCAGGGTTACCAAGAACAGGGCTAAGCCAATTTCCACCAGGGCGCTGAGATAGAGATCGCCGGTGGCTTCGGAAAACTCGTTGGCGATTACGCTGGCCATAGTGTATCCCGGCGCAAACAGCGACCGGGAAATCTCCGGGCGGTTGCCGATCACCATGGTTACGGCCATGGTCTCACCCAGCGCGCGACCCAAGCCAAGAATGACGCCACCCACGATGCCGATGCGCGCGTTCCGCAGCACCCCCATGCGTATCATCTCCCACCGGGTTGCTCCCAGGGCCAGCACCGCTTCCCGCTGGTTCTGCGGGACCGCTGTCAGCACCTCGCGAGTAATGGAGGCGATGATGGGCACGATCATGATCGCCAGGATGATGCCGGCGGCCAGCATGCCCAGCCCGTAAGCAGGTCCGGTAAAGAATCCGGTCCAGCCCAGGGTCTTAGCCAGGAATGGCTGGAGGTAGTCGCGCAGCACTGGCGCCAGCACAAAAATTCCCCACAGGCCATAGATCACGCTGGGAATGGCCGCCAGCAATTCCACCAGGAAAGAGATGATGACTCGCAATCGCATGGGACACATCTCGGTGACGTAGACCGCCACTCCGACCGAAAGCGGGACAGCAATTAGCAGCGCCAGAAAGGATGAAACCAGGGTGCCATAAATGAAGGGCAAAGCCCCGAAGTCGCCGTTCACCGGGTCCCAATTCCGCCCGATGAAGAAGCCGATGCCGAATTGGTGGAGCGAAAGCCTGGACTTGTCGAACAACTGCCACACCACGAGCACAACGATGGCAAACACCGATATCGCGGTCAACAGGACCAGCCAACCAAAGGCTGCGTCGGGAAGCCGGCTGCTAATTGGCCGCGAACGTCGGATGCGCTCGAGTGCGGAGGACAAAGGGGCTGTCTTCCGCTGCGCTGCCGCCTGGGCCAGCGCGGGAATCGAGATTACCGGCTTTTCCGCTGGTTCTACCGGATCAGGGGTGTTTCTCGGGTGTTCGCTATCCAACATCTTTGCCAACCCATTTGAAAGCTTGGAGTCGAGAATGGTAGCAGCTCAATGGTTTTGATGGACAGCCGTGACCCGTCTTCGCCCAATTCGCGCTTCGCGTCAGCCCTCTTATTTCACCTGTTGATTGATTGCGGTCTTCACTTTGTCAACGACTTCCTTGGGCAACGGCGCATAGGAGAGGCTGGCCACCATCGACTCGCCATTGTCGAGACACCACAGCACCATGTCCTTCAAGAGTTTTGCTTTATTCTTGTCGGCCGGATTGGTGGGGATCAACAACCAGGTAAAGCTTGAGATGGGATAAGCGTTCTTCCCCGGGGGATTGGTGATCGATACTCGGAAATCGGCCGGCATCTTTACTCCCGAAGCCGCTGCGGTAGTACTCTCCAAGCTTGCCTTGATGAACTGCCCAGACGAGTTTTTCACAGTACCATAATTAATTTTGTTCTGCAGGGCATAGATCAGCTCGATGTAGCCGATCGAACCCGGCAGCTGGCGAATCATTCCGGCGACGCCCTCGTTACCCTTGCCGCCAACGCCTACCGGCCACTTTACCGAGGTGCCTTTGCCGACTGCACTCTGCCACTCGGGACTTATTTTTGACAGGTAGTCGGTAAAGATGTAGGTCGTACCGCTGCCGTCGGAGCGGTGCACAACCGTGATGTTCTGGTTGGGAAACTTGATGTCGGGATTTACCTTAGCCAAAGACCCGTCACTCCAGTTGGAGATTTTTCCCAGGAAGATTCCGGCCAGAATTTCCGGCGTGAACTTCACCTCTTGCGAGACTCCTTGAATGTTGTAGGCCGGCACCACGGAACCGAGCACGGTGGGAACGTGTAAGACCTTCACCTTGGCCGAGGCGATTTGTTCGTCGCTCATGGGGCCGTCACTGGCTCCGAAGTCCACCGTTCCGGCCTGCACCTGGCGGATACCGCCACCGCTGCCAATCGACTGATAATTGACCTGCACATCGGGATGAAGGTTATGGTACTCGCTGAACCACTTAGAATAAATGGGATAGGGGAAGGTGGCACCGGCCCCGTTGAGTGTCGTCTGCGCCAGGGCGCAGGCGGTGAGCGCAAGAATGCAAAAAATCACCCGCAGTGATCTAATCACGATTCCTCCTCACAGCTTTCTCTCTGGAGTTTTACTCCGCAATTGTTACCAAATTGTTACTAAGACGTGAAAAGAGAATGAAGGCCCACACCAAGGTGGGGAGCCCGGCCCCATCGGGGAGCGGCTCATTTACCTTAAGCCATTGCCAGAAGCGCGGCTAGCAGATCCCCCGGCTCAAGCTCGACGAATGGCATCACTGGGTCTTGTGCTTGCGCTTGAGGTCGTCAATAAACATCTGCTCGACCGGCTTATCGTAGGAGCGCAGCACATGTCGCACGGTGTGGCCGCTAACCAGGTGGCACACTTCTTCGGCTAGGTTTTTGGCGTGATCGCCGGCTCGTTCCAGCGATTGGGTCATAAACAGCACGTGAAAACCTTCCTGGCGCGGTGAGCTATCGCGATTCTCCAGATGACGCATGAAAACCAGGTTGCGCAGCCTGTCCATTTCCGCGTCAGCGCGAAGAACCGAGAGAGCCAGGTTGAGGTCGCGGTCGCGAAAGGCAGCATGCACGTCGCCCAGCATCTTTTCCAAGCGAGAGGCCATGAGCGTCAGATCGCGGATATCTTGCAAGTCGATGCGGCTTCCCACTGCAGCCGCTCGGTTGCTGCAATTCAGAAGCAGGTCCCCGACTCTCTCCAGGCCGATAATGAACTTCAGGCAGGCCAGCAACTCGCGGGCGTGCACCTCGCTGACTTTGGTAATGACGGAGGTAACACCCTGGTCGATCTCCCGATCCAGTGCGTCGAGTTCCTTCTCCCGCTGCCGCACCCCTTCCAGCACCGAAGCAACCCCGGTCGCGATACCTTCGGCGACAATACCGGCCGCCATTCGCGCTACCTGACACGCTTGCAGGGTCTGTTCCTGCAGTTGCGAGCAAACTTGTTCCGGGCTGGTTTGCGCCGAATCGGCTTCACTCATCTGTTCTTCCCCCACCTGTGGTCTCAACGGCTTTTCCTAGCGACTTACAGCCGGGATCGAACGGGGTGTGCGCCAGCAGAGCAAATCCCCAGCCAAGGGATACGCCTGCTGGTGAATTTTTCATCAATCGACGGTCAAAATAACCTTAATTCACAAGCAGCAGACTCGCACGGGACATCCCGAACGCGGCTACGCCCGGACTGCAACCCGGTCCCGAGGGAGGGTGAAATAAAAGGTCGAGCCGTGGTTCAATTCACTTTCGGCCTTGATTGTGCCTCCGTGGGCCCGCACCACGTGCTTGGCGATCGCCAATCCCAATCCGGTTCCACCCGACTCGCGGGAGCGTGCCTTATCGACACGGTAGAAGCGCTCGAATAACCGCGGGATGTGCTCGCTGGAGATTCCCCCGCCAAAATCCCGCACATAGAACTGTACCCCATCCTCAACCTCGCAAGCTCCAATCAAGATTTTCTTGCCACCCTGGCCATACTTCAAGGCATTGTCGATCAGGTTGCCGAGAACCTGGTGAATGGCATCGCGATCGACCAACACGGTGGACGAGGAAGTATTCATCACCGTCAGTTCCATGCCTCGATTGGCAGCGATGTCGCGAAATGTCTGCAGAGCTTCGTCGAGCAGTTCCTGCGGGGTGTTGGGTTCGAGACGGAAGCTCTGTTCTCCCGACTCCACCCGCGCCAGGACCAGCAAGTCTTCGGTGAGCCGGGCCATGCGAATGGCATTCTTGCGAATGACGTCCACGAACTCGCGGGTCGTGTCGCTCAACCGTTCGGTCTCCAACACGGTTTCGGCATAACCCTGGATCGAGGTCAACGGTGTACGCAGTTCATGTGACACGTTGGCGATGAAGTCGCGCCGGGTTTTCTCAACGCGCTCGATTTCTGTTTGATCGTGCATCACGGCCACCACTCCGCCTCCCGGCATGGGGGCGGCAGTAAGGTCGAAGATTCGCCCGGAAAAAATCTTGGCCGCCCGTGCCACCACGATGTCGCGGTTCTCGAGCGCAGCTTGCACCGCGCGCAGAATCTCCGGATCACGGGCCGACCGCACCAGGGGTTCGCCCAGGCGTATGCCACTGGGCAGCAGCCTTTCCATGCGCCGATTGGCCCACAGTACGCGCCCATCTTCGGCAACGGCAATCACCGGCTCCTGCATGGAATTCAGCAGGGTCTCCAAGGTCTGGCGGCTCGATTCCACGGAGCGAAAACCTTCTTCCAGCTTGCGTGCCGTCTTGTCGAGTACCGAGGCGACATGGGCAATTTCGTCGCCTGACTCTTCCTCGATGCGCGCCGAAAGGTCGCCGGCGGCGATTCGCTCGGCGAAGGCAGTTATGCGCGACAAACGGCGCGCGATCGACTCGGTGGCAATGAAGGCCAATACCAGCGCTACCAGGGCTGCCAGTGCAGAGCTCTTCAGCAAGTCGTTGCGCACGTCCCGGTTGGTCTCACGAATCGCAGATAAGGGGTGGGCCAGGCCCACCGCCCCCCCGGGTATGGGCGCGGCCTGGTAGAGAAAATCGACTCCTTCCGTCTGGGAGATGCGAGTAGCGGTCTCTCCGTGCAAGGCGGCCATGAACTCGGGACGCGTCGCGTGATTTTCCATCCTGGCCGGCTCGGCCTCTGAATCGGCCACGACTTTGCCGGCGGAGTCGATTACCGTGGCTCGCTCGCCGGCGTCCCGCGCCACTTCTTTGGTGATTTCCTGCAGCGAGTCGCGAGGAGCGGTGGCGGCGCGCGAGGCAAACATCAAGGTCTTCTCGCGGAGAGAACCCTCCACCTCACGCAGGGCCATTCCCTGCCAAGCTCTCTGGATCAGCACACTCATCATGAGCATGCTGACCGCGATCAACACCAGCGCCGCGGCAAACAGCTTTAGAAAAATGCGGCTCTTCACAGTCGGAGAACCTCGACGCGCTCCCGCTAGGATTTGGGGACCTCGAAACGGTATCCGGCTCCGCGCACCGTCTTCAAATAACGCGGTTCATCGGGGTTGGCTTCGATCTTCTCACGAATCCTGCGAACATACACGTCCACGGAGCGGGGAGTTACATAATGGGTGTCGCGCCAAACCGCATCCAACAACTGATCGCGAGTGAATACCCGCCCGGGATGCCGGGCGAGGTATTCTAGCAGGCGGAATTCTGTGGCCGTGGTCTGGGTGGACGCACCCCGGACCATGAGCGTCATTCCACCGCTGTCGATCTCGATATCTCCTGCTTTTACAACAGCCTGAGCCAGCGGGCGCTCGAAGCGGCGCAGTACGGCTCGTACCCGCGCCACCAGCTCGCGCGGGCTGAAAGGCTTGGGAATGTAGTCATCCGCTCCCAGCTCAAGGCCGATCACCTTGTCGGATTCTGTCGTCTTGGCGGTCAGAAAGATCACCGGGATCATAGCCAGAGCCGGAGTTTGCCGTATGCGGCGGCATAATTCCAAGCCGTCTCCCCCGGGCAACATGATGTCGAGCAGGAACAAAGCCGGTACCTGCTTCTCCGCCTCCGTGATCACTCCCGTGGCTGAAGCGAAGGACCGGACGCCGTATCCGGCGGACTCGAGATGGTGACGCACGAGCCGCGAAATGTCAGAGTCATCTTCAACCGCGAAGATGGTTTGTTTCACCGCTGTATTGTAGCCGAGCGAATTGATAGAACTCTCATGTCCCAGCATGACACTAGTAACCTTACATCCGGGGTTGTTACAGGGTAATGAAAGTTCAATGAACGCTTTTCTACATAGTTACCCCCAGGACTCGGGAGGCGAGCGGAGGCTTTTGCGGTATTTTCCCCTGCGCGCCCAGCCAGCTTCTCAAGAGCAGTCACACACGACCTCCGGCTGCAATCTCCGGAACCAGCAATCGGGAGATAAGCGCTCAATCCCGCCCGCCCACCTACGGGCGCTGCTGCTCCGGGTCAGTCTTCCTGTTTCACGGTCATTTCCAGGAGCGAAGGGGGAGAGATCTTGCTGTCGTGATGCCATGTCGCTGTCGAAACCGACCCGTGCCCTGCCCGGATCTTTCCAGACCCCTTTTTCACCGCCTGGGGGCTGGAGTCCGGCGAAAGCAGGATGCCCGCCCCGCCGGCAACCGGGGCGCGCGATGGGTCCTGGGCACTACATTGTGTGGGCCGCGGGTGAGGATCGGGCCTTTGCTCGCTAGTGGAGCGGATTGGTCAGCCAGTCACGCGTCAAGTAATCCATCATGCTCAGCGACAGCAGCAGGAACAGGAAAAAGAGCGCCGCGATCACGGTGACCTTGGTGAGCTTTGAGCTGTAGTAAAGGTGCATGAAAAACAGCACCACGAGGGTACCCTTGATGGTAGCGATCAAGAGTGCGATCACGATGTTCCAATTGTGCAAGTCGAGGAAGGAAACGAACACCGTGACCCCGGTCAGAACCATCAGGGTTGCCCAGATGCCAACGTAAACCGCCAAAGATATAACGTGCTGCCGGTGTTCTTCCGATGACATGAGCCCTCGCTTAGCCGCCATGTTTCTTGCTGATCAGGTAGAGCAGCGGGAAAAGGTAGATCCACACCAAATCGACGAAGTGCCAGTACAGGCCAACGTTCTCCAGCGGGGAGTAATAGTCAGCGCTGAACAGCCCGCGGGCCCCGACAATGACGACCCAGGCCACAAGTCCCACTCCGATGACCATGTGCAACGCGTGCAGCCCGGTCATCGCCCAGTACAGCGAAAAGTAAATCTCCACGTTGTGCGGATTGACTCCCGCAGCCTCCGCCTCGGGAAACTGAAAACTCGGCCCGGGGAACTGATGGTTCGTCCAGTGCTCGTGATACTCGACCGCCTTGATTCCCAGGAATGTCAGGCCGAAGAGCATGGTAATCAGCAACAGCACGATCATCAGCTTCCTTTGATCGGTCTGGGCGCATCGAACCGCCCATGCCATGGTGAGGGAGCTGCAGATCAGCACCGCCGTGTTGGTGGCTCCCAGCCAGATGTTCATGCTCTGGCTGCCTTCCACAAAGGCCTGATAGTAAGTTGCCCGGTAGACGAGGTAGGCGCAGAACAAACCGCCGAAGAACATGATCTCGGTCACCAGGAACACCCACATGCCAAACGTGGACGACTCCCGCTGCTGGTCCATGCTGGCGAAGTGGTGCTGTAGCGCCTGTTCAGCGATTTGGATATCGCTAGTGGCCAACCGGAAGCTCCTCTTCAGGCAGGTTCTCGTAGTCGTAGGCTTCCCAGGTCACAACCGGTGTCTTGTGAAAGTTGTGCGTGGGAGGCGGCGACGGCGTCATCCACTCCAGTCCCACTGCATTCCAGGGATTTGGTCCCGCTTCTGGACCGTAGCGCAGCGACCACAGGAAGTAGATCATGGGCAGCACATAGCCCACGGCCAGGACCGACGCTCCCGCGGTGGAAAGCACGTTCAGCACCTGGAACTCCGGCGGATAGGCGTGGTAACGGCGTGGCATACCCATGTA
>Ga0306921_10009755_pt1 | contig 10196 bp, 10 predicted proteins | sample sta12Cox44000080_FD_203760 | JGI IMG/M metagenome (GOLD analysis project Ga0306921, IMG submission 203760) | Lab enrichment of tropical soil microbial communities from Luquillo Experimental Forest, Puerto Rico - statoxic.12C.oxic.44.000.080 (v2)... | ecosystem: Environmental > Terrestrial >...
CGAGACCGAAGAGGAAATCACCGCGACCGTCCACGCCATGCGACAACTGGCGAGCTTGAGCGAGAGGAGGCTCGTGTGACAACGGAACCCCCAAACGACGAGCGCCGCCCTCACCGGCGGCGCCGTAGTCGAATTTTCCCAAATCCACCCCACCGCCAAACCGGCAACGACAGTTGCCTGAAGGGCAATGACGCATGAGCTATATGGCACGCCACGCCGCTCGCTGCAAGACCGCCAGCGCACACTCCGCCCGTAAGCGCCGATCACCCGCCGGACGGAGGGCCGGACCATGAGCGCCGGGAACGGCGCCGTTTTCGTCCCCGATCCGGACTGGCCGAGCATCGTCGAGCTGGCAAGCCAGCGATGGGGGCAGCCGACATCGCGGCGGCAGGATCACGTCCGCTTCGGCGTGAAAGGCTCGAAGGACGTGAAGCTGAGCACCAACGTCTGGATGGACTACGAGACCGGCGAGGGCGGCGGCTACATCGAGATGTGGGCCGCGGTCCGTAAGTGTCCGCTTCCCGAGCGCCGCACAACCGCCAAGGCGCCGCCGCAGCGCGCGATGCCGAAGCCCGCGCGCAAGATCGTGGCCGTCTATCCCTATCACCGCGCCGATGGTTCGCTTGTGCTCGAAGTGGTGCGCTTCGCCGGCGGCGGGCCGCGTTTCAATCAGCGTCGCCCGGACGGCAATGGCGGCTGGATATGGAACCTCGACGGCATCCCCGCGGGCGAGCGCCCGCTCTACCGCCTTCCCGGACTGCTCGCGCCCGACATCGATCGGGTTTGGATGTGCGAGGGCGAGAAGGACGCCGATCGCCTCGCCGCGTTGGGCCGCACCGCAACGACGAACATCGGCGGCGCCGGTAAATGGCGGAAGGAATACGCGGAGGAATTATTCCGCGGCAAGTATTGCGTCGCATTGCAGGACAACGACGAAGCCGGCCGCAAGCACGCCGAGGCCGTCGCCCGCTCGCTCGTCGGCATCGCGGCCTCGACCAAGGTGCTGTTGCTGCCGGGACTGCCGCCGAAAGGCGACGTATCCGATTGGCTAGATGCCGGCCACACGATCGAGCAGCTCGAGGACCTCGCCGACGCGGCGCCGGAGTATCGACCGACGCCGGAAGCCAGACCGGAGACCAAGGCGGGCCGCATCCTCTCGGGACGCGACTTCCTCGCGACCTTCGTCCCGCCGGATTACGTCATCGACGGCATCGTGCAGCGCGCCAGGCTCTATGCCTGCACCTCGATCACCGGACACGGGAAGACGGCGGTGTGGCTCTACATCGCCTGCATGGTCGCCGCGTCGCGCTACGTCGGCACCATCGAAACCGCGCCCGGCGGTGTCGTCATTCTGGCGGGAGAGAACAGCGAGGACCTGTGCGGGCGCCTGCACGCCATGGTGCACGAGTACCGCCTCGATCCCGCGAAACTGCCGCATGTGCTGCCCGCCAACTTCCCGCTGATCGCCGAGGAAGCCGACACCTTGAAGGCCGAGATCGACGCCATTGCCGGCGACAAGGCGCTGATCGTCGCCGACACCGGACCCGCCTACTTCCCCGGCGACAACGACAACGACAACGTGCAGATGGGCGAGTACGGGCGCGTCCAGCGGACCCTCACCGCCTGCCGCGGCCGACCGGCCGTGGTGGCTCTCACCCACCCTATCAAGCACGCCGACCGCGAGAGCCTGATCCCGCGCGGCGGCGGCGCCTACCTCAACGAACTGGACGGCAACCTGTACCTCTGGTCCGACGCGGTGGGCGAAAGCACCACCCTGCACTGGCAGGGCAAGCTGCGGGGCGCCGACTTCGCTCCCGTGCCGTTCGCGCTCAAGCCGATCACGCTCGACCAACTGAAGGACGCCAAGGGCCGCCCGTTCCGCTCGATCGTCGCCGCGCCGCAGTCGCAGGAAGCCGCCGACAATGCCAGGGCGCAGACGAGAAGCGACGAAAACGCGGTGCTCTACTGGCTCAAGGAACGGCGCGGCATCTCGATCCGCGCCATCGCCCGCGAGGCAGGCTGGGTGAGCGACAACGAAGTCCCGAACACGGCCAGGGTGCACCGCTGCCTCACCAGCCTGAAGGGCGACAAGCTAGTCCGTCTGTACCGCGGAAAGTGGGTGATAACGGAGGCCGGCAAATTGGAGCTGGAACCCCAAACATGAGGCCGGTCGTTGCTGGAACGTTATACCGCCCATCTTTCGGGGTGTTTCAAGGCCCTGAAACACTGAAACGCTGCGACGATTTTGCTGCAAAAAACCGGCCAAGCTCTAGGCGTTTCACTGAAACACATGTTTGTAACGGCAGCCCCCAAGAAGTGAAGCGTTACGTTTCACTTCTCTTTCTTAGGGGGTCCCCCATGAAACACGAAACACCCGAAGGGAGGACGTCAGACCATGCGTGTCTCGACTGCGGTGTTCGGGTCAGGCGGCCGAGATGCCCGGAGCGATGGCGAGCGCGTGATCGATCTAACCCAAAGCTACCGATGAGCCCCGCAGCGCGCGCAGCGCGCAGAGGGGTACTTACATACCCCCTGCGCACCGCGGCTGCGCACCAAACCTGCGCACTTCTGCGCACTGGCTGCGCACCGCCTGCGCACGGCTGCGCACCGCCGTTTTTTCCCAGCCTGCGCACAGCCTGCGCACGGGCATTGCGTGCGCAGGTTAGCTCAGCCGCCAGCCATGCGCTGTGAACATGACCGAGAACTAACAACAACCGCAAAAGGAGACCACTCATGGGCGTGCAGCCGCGAAAGCCAACTGGTGGAAATCTTCTGCGGGAAGCGGTGGCCGCGCCGCCGCCGGAGCGGCTGTATTTCTGGCGCGTGCGCACGAGGCTGCCGGAGCGGTTCGGGACGGCCTGCCGGGTGCTGGCGCGGGGCGCGCTGAATTCGGCGCTCGTGCAGTTCCTCGACGACGGCCTGACGGTGATCACGTCGCGCAACTTTTTCCGCCGTGCGCCGCCGGGGGAGCCAAAGGCGCCACGTGCGCGCACGAGCGCGCGCGAACAGATCGTAACGAAAGGACGGAACGACGAATGATCAACTACGCGACTGAAGCTCACCCAACGCTCTACAAGGCCCGCCTCTATCGCTCGCGGCTGGAAGCTCGTTGGGCCGTGTTCTTCGATCTGATGGGTTGGCGGTTTGAATACGAGCCGCTCGACCTCGGCTTGTGGTCGCCGGATTTTCTATTACACGGGCTTGAGGTTCCAATCCTGTGTGAGGTGAAGCCGATAGACGCCATTGATGCCGACGTGTGCGCGAAGATGGCGTGCGCGGCAGAGGAAGCACAGTTCCGAGGCGAACTCTTGTTGCTGGGCGCGACGCCAGATATCGGCGGCACTGATGGATGGCTTGGGTGGCTCGATGACGCCTATTCTTGTTGGCTTCTAGGGCAAGAACTTCCCCCGTCTCGCGAGCCGCCGTTCGGCTACGGCGGTTTCGAGCCTTGTTGGGTCGTGCAAGCGCCAGATGGACGCATCGATTTCTGCCATAGCCGCAATTCCTTTTGCGGCAGGATGACCGGCGCACATGACGGAGATCATTACGTCCGGTCTGACTACATTCCTGAGATCGCGGGTATGTGGGCGCGTGCCGGTAATCTGACGCAATGGAAACCCCGCCGATGACCGACCACTTCAATCCCGCCGAAGCTCATTTCCTCCGCCTCCTCGAACGCCAATGCTTTGCCGCATCCGTTGCAGAAAGCATTGTTGTTCGGCTTGCAACAATGCTTTGCCGCATCCGTTGCGGAAATAACTGTTGCGCGGTCTGCAACAGTTATTGATGGCGTCGGCGAGGCGGCATCCGTTGCGGAAAGCGATGTCGCCGTACCAGCGACATCGCTAAACCCTGACGTGCTGGACCGATACGAGCGCAGCGCTGCCGCTAAGGCACGGCTAGAGGCAGCGGAGCGCAAGCCGGGACGACCCGCGAAAGAAAAAAACCTGGATATCCATAAATTAGCGCCCAAGGGCAGCGCCTCCTATCGCCTGCGCCGGATCGCACGGCTGAAGCCTGACGTGCTCGACCGATACGAGCGCGACGCCCCGCGACCGGAGGCAGACCAACGAAAGGCGAAACCCTCAATATTGAGGGTTCTGCGGCTTCCCACCACCGAGAAGGGCGGAAGGCCGCAGGGTAAGCATCATGTTGATATAAACATGAAGCGTGGCGGCACAGGTGCGTCCTATCGCCTGCGCCGGATCGCACGGCTGAAGCCTGACGTGCTTGAACTTCTTCCCGCTGGTGGGAAGTGTCGAATTCGGCGGTGTCGACGAAATAACCGCGTTCTGCGTTATTTCCCTGGGCGTCTCTATTGGAAACCTTCCCAAGAACGCGGGAAGGTTTTTTGCTTGGGCGTCGCCGCTCTCGGCAACGGCCTTGGCGTCTTTCACCGCGCTGATGCCGACACCGAACAAGTCGGCAGCTTCACCAATGGACACGATATCGAAAGAGCGATCAAAGGACGCTGGCGGCCCTTGATCGCTCTTTCGATTGGCGCTCTTTCGGTCGCCGCATCCGTTGCGGAAAGCGCTGTCGCCGTACCAGCGACAGCGCTAAACCCGCCTTTTCCACCATCTCTGCGAACATGGTCATCCCACGCTCCGCCGCACGCGCTGCTTCTGTCGGCCGAAGGGGCCACTGCCTGGCGCGACACCAGCGCTCGACGCCATCGCCAAAGGAACGGTTTCTCCCCGAGGCCGATACTGGACAACCGTTATGTAACGGTGTACAATTGGCGCATGGCAATGACCAACGCCGAGCGCCAGGCCAAATGGCGCGCCCGCCGCGCCGAAAGCAATCCCGCCGTGATGCACTACCGCAAGCCGCGCGACCGCCGCTCCGCCGCGCGGCGATGGCGCGACGCCGTGGCAACGCTGAGCGAACTGCAAGGCGCTTACCAAGATTGGCTCGACAATCTGCCCGAGCCGCTCGTGAACAGCGCGACCGCCGACGCGCTGCGGACGATCTGCGGCCTAGACCTCACCGAGATTGAAGCAGTTGATCCACCCCGCGGCTTCGGCAGAGACTGACAGGGATGACTGCCCTGCATGAGGCTGCGGCCCTACTGATCGCCGAGGCATCGCCCGCGACCGTGCGGCAGGTGCTGCGCCTGTTGCTCGACGATCCGCCGCAGCCGGCGAAAGTCCGACCATCCGGAAATCGTCGCGTGGCGCTCGATGCAGAGTGGCGGGAGACGGTTGGACAGGTGAAGGCTGCCATCGCCGCGCGCGGCCTGACGCGGGCAGCGGTGGCGAAAGAGGTCGGCCTGCAGCCGGGGACGGTCACCAGAGCGCTTCGGCTGGTCAGCGCCTCCGCCGCGACGCGACGCCGCTTTCGCGCCTGGCTCGCCGAACCGGTGGTGCCGGCGGTCACCGCGCCTGCGCCGCCCTTTCGTCGCCGAGGCCACGCCGCCAAGCCCGCCACCAACGGAGCCACCCCCACAACCGCCTAGGACGCCCGTGGAGGCCGGTTGCTGCTGGGAGGCCCGCGAGCCCGGATCGACCCGCACAAGCCGCTGTGGCGCCGTCTGTGTGCCTGGAAAGGGCTGGTGCCAGCCGCACTGGCAGCGCTGGCAGCAGGGACGCCACCTCCGCGGCCGCAGCCCGTTGGTTGCCGCGCCCGCCTGACCGCCTGGGGGGGGAGGGTAAATGTCGGCGCCGAACCCCCAAAAAGCGGCGCCCAGCATGATTTCGCCGGCCGCAAAATTGGTGCCAAGGAGAGCCCGAAAAACAGGGGGACCGCGCGCCGAAGGGCTGACGGGGCAGTTTCCCCCTTGCGGGCGGGCCCGATTCCGTGCATCTTTGTCGCGTGACAAACGACACTTCGTCGGGCGATCGGCCGATCATCCCGCAAAGCCTGGAATACACCGTTGCGGACGCGGCGGTGCTGGCGCGCGTGCCCGAGATTTCGATCCGCAATTGGATGGCCCGGGGCACCCTGAACGTGGGGATGAGGACGGCGGGCGGCCGGGTGCTGCTGACGTTGATGGACATTTTGCGGTTGGAGGTGATGCACGATCTTTGCGTGCGGGCCGCGTTCAAGGCGTCCGAGGCCGCCGAGATTGCCGAGATCGTGGTCGAGAAGGTGCGGAAGCACGGCACGGGGGACGCCAGTCAGGGCCGCCCCGTGATGAACTTGGTCGTCGGGTGGAACGAAGCCGGCGAGCTGGTCGCGAACTTCGTCGATCTGGTCGGCCCGGGCTTCTACAAACCGCCGCCGCGGCTGGATGGTGACGACAGCTACAATCCGCTGCGCCGCGCGCATCTCGTGCTGCCGATCGCCAGCATGTGGGCCGATCTGATTCTGCGCACCGAGCAGCTTGAACGCGCCAACAAGCGAGCGGAGGCGCCGGTCCATGTCTAGCGGCCTGACCCTGGCCGAAGCAGCGATCGCGATCAACACGACGACGGAGGTTGTCGAGAGGCTGACCGCCGCACTGCCCGCACTGGCGCCGGGCGATGCGGGCCTGTCCTTGCGGCAGGTCCTCGGTCTCCGGGTGCTGACCGCACTGCACTTCCTCGACGCCGCCGACGCGGTGCCGATTGCCGACAAGGCGGTTGCGGAAGCGCGCGCCGGCGGATCGCGCTGCATGGCGGTGAAATGGACGGGCAGCGCACGCTGGACGTGGACGACGGATGACGTTGACGCCGCCCGGCTGGCCGGTCCCGTGCTGTTGCTGCCGGTCGAACGAATGCTGACCGATCTGGCGCTGCGCTGCGCCGAAGTCCGCGCTTCACTGCCACGCCTCAACTAGGGAAAATTCAAAATGCATATCCGGCAAATCCTGCAACGGCGCGAGCAGATCCGCGAGGAACTGCGGGCGCTGGTCGAAAAGCACAGTGACGGAAACCTGCCGCCCGAAGCGGTGCAGCGATCGACCGAGTTGGAGCAAGAGGCCGAGCGCCTGAACGCGGCGGAAAAGCGGCAACTGGTCTTGGACGAGATGGACCGCAGGGCGACCGCGACTCCGCTCACCGGCGATGGCGGCAGCGGGGATGCGCGCTTCGACCAGCTATGCTCGCGGGTGAGCGCGGTCGATGTGATCCGCACCCAACTCGGCGACACATCGACGGCGGCGGGCAGGGCGAAAGAGGTTTCCGCCGAGCTTGCGAAGCGCTCGGGACGATCGCCCGCCGGGCTCTATTGGCCGTGGCGGCAAGTCGAAAAGCGCAACCTCGGTCTCTCGACCGGCGGCGGCTCGAACTTGATTCAAACGGATGTCTCGCCGGCGACCATCGACATTCTGCGCAGCAAGTCGATCGTGATGCAGGCGGGCGCGACCGTTATGGCGGGCCTAACTGGCAATCTGGCGATCCCTCGATTGACCGCCAGCGCGAGCGTCGGATGGGTCGCGGACGGAACCGGCCTGACGCCCAGCAATCCGAATTTCGATCAACTCGTTTTCTCTCCGAAACATGCGGGCGGAATCGTCGGCATCAGCAGGCAGATTCTGCAGCAGTCCTCGCCCGACATCGAAATGCTCATCGAGAGCGATCTGGCGGCGCTGATCGCCACCGCGATCGATGTGGCCGCGATCAACGGCAGCGGCCCGCCACAGCCGACCGGCATATTGAAGACCGCTGGCCTGCCGATCGTGCCCGGCGGCACCGATGGAGCGGCGGCGACCTTCGCCAATCTGCAAGCGCTGATCGGCTCGGTGGACACAAGCAACGCGCTGGCTGGGCGGTTAGCGTTCCTAACCAACAGCAAGGTTGCGAAATCGCTGCGCACGACGCTGAAGAGCACGGCCGACACGAGCAGCAATTTCATCCTGACCGTGCCCGACCAGCTGCTCGGCTATCCGCTGTTCGTATCGCAGAACGTGCCGGGCAACCTGTCGCACGGCGCGGGCACCAACCTGTCGGCGATCATTTTCGGCGACATCTCGGCAGTCTACATCGCCGCGTGGAGTATGTTAGACATCCTGGCAAACCCGCTGGACAGCACGGCCTACGCTCAGGGCGCAATCCTTGTCCGCGCCATGTGCACAATCGACCTCGGGATCAGACATGTAGCGGCCCTGGCTGCCATCACGGACGTTATCGCGCCATAACATGGAACTAGAGCGCCGCACCCTTGGCGAAGTCCGCACGGCTGGCCGCGTGCTGCATGGCGTGGCCGTTCCGTTCGGAAAATCCGCCGATATTGCCGGGCTGTTTTCCGAAAGCTTCGCGCCGGGCTCATTCAGCGCGACGCTGGCACGGCGCGATGATGTGGCCGCGCTCGCCGATCATCAGCCCGAGATGCTCCTCGGTCGCCTGCGATCGGGCACGCTTCGCCTGTCGGAGACCGCGAGCGGCCTGCAATACGAGGTCGATCTACCGCAAACCTCGCTCGGCTCCGACATTCAAGAACTGGCACGGCGCGGCGATCTGTCGGGCGTCAGCGTCGGCTTCGTGGTAGACGCGCAATCGTGGCCGGATGCGAAAACGCGGCGCATCGAAGCGGCGACGCTGCACGAGGTAAGCATCCTGCGCGGATCGCGGGCCGCCTACGGCGACGCGACGACGATCGCGCTGCGCAGCCGAGCCGCGGCGCATGGTGACGTGCTGCGGCTGCGGCGCGCCTTGGTCCTGGTGATCTGACGATGCGCTGGCGCTGGCCGTTCGGGCGCCGCAAGCCCGAGGAGCGCTACACGCTCAGTTCGGGCGGCTGGGGCGTCGGTTATCTCGGCGGCCTCGGCGGCCCCGTGTCGGTGCCCGCAGCGGAGAGCTTGAGCGCGGTGTGCAGTTGCGTCGAATTGATTTCGGGCGCGATCGCCTCGTTGCCCGCGAGCTTGGTGGTGGACACGCCGAACGGCACGACCGACGCACCTGCGAGCGCGGCGGCGTGGCGCATCCTGCGGAGGCCGAACGAGTGGCAGTCGTGGCCCGCCTGGATGGCGTGGAACGTCGCTTCGATCCTGCTGCGCGGGAATTCACTGTCGAGGATCGATCTTGATCAGCGCGGCGCGGTGACGGGCCTGACGCCGATCGCGTGGGCGTGGGTCATGCCCGCCGTCGTTGCTGGCCCGAAGCTGATTTTCGACGTGACGATGCGGACGCCGGAAAGCGACGCCTGGGGCTTGAGCGGCACCCGGCTGCTCTCCGACGAGGTGCTGCACATCCGCGCGCGAAGCGATAGCGGGCTGATCGGACGCAGCGTGCTTTCGAGAGCGGCGGGCGCGGTCGCCGAGGGCATCGAGATTGCGGCGACCGCATCCGGGTTGTGGCGCAACGGCATGCGGCCGTCCGGCGTGTTGACCGCGCCGAGTTACCTGACACCCGAGCAGCGCAATCGGAAAAATGAGTGGGTCTCGGAGTATGCCAGTTCGGTCAACGCTGGCCGAGTGCCGCTCCTGGAGGGGGGCTGGAAGTTCGAACCGACCTCGCTCAACAGCGTAGACGCGGAATTTCTCGCCAGCAGGCGGTTTTCGGTCGAGGAAATCGCGCGGCTGTTTTGCGTGCCCGCGCCGCTGATCCAGTTGCCCGAGAACAGCACGCCCGCCGATATGGCGACGTTCAGCGTGTTGCTGACGCAATTTGCCTTGCAGCCCCTGATCACGCTGATTACGGACGAATTCGACCATTCGGTGTTGCCTTCAGGGCAACACCTTGTGATCGACGCAGATGGGCTGGCGCGTGGTTCGTTTGCGTCGTCGGTGAGCGCGATCGTGGCGCTGGTGCAGAGCGGCGTGATCACGCCGAACGATGGGCGGACGGCGCTGGGCTGGCCGGAGATCGAAGGCGGCGATGTGCTGCGGCCGACCGGTGCGCCGAGCTGGCCGGCGGACGCAACCGGGCTGCCGTCGATGGGGCCGAAGCCAGGCCCGCGCCCGCCTGACGGCTTGCCCGCGCCGGGCACGCATCAGAACCAGGGCAGGGGCAACGGCGCGGCCCATGCGTGATTCATTCGGGCGCGTTCCGAGTAACCGCCGGCGGTTTCATGTTGCAAAGCCGTTCCTAGTAACCGGCGCCGGTTACATGTTGCAAGGCCGTTCCGAGGGGCCGCCGGCGGCCCCTGATTCCGTTCGCGCACCATCTGGAGGTGGCGATGGCGATGGTGGCGATGGTGGCGATGCAATGAGCTACATCCGCCGGCTCGTGGCGCTGCCCGTGGGCAGCGGCGAATTCGAACAAGCCCGGCGCCTGATGCTGCGGGCGTTCATGCGGTGGATCGCCGACGCCGAGCCGACGCCGGCCGAGACCGAA
>Ga0306921_10009757_pt1 | contig 10195 bp, 6 predicted proteins | sample sta12Cox44000080_FD_203760 | JGI IMG/M metagenome (GOLD analysis project Ga0306921, IMG submission 203760) | Lab enrichment of tropical soil microbial communities from Luquillo Experimental Forest, Puerto Rico - statoxic.12C.oxic.44.000.080 (v2)... | ecosystem: Environmental > Terrestrial > Soil...
GAAGGTTGCCGCGCCGGCGATGATTTGGTTCTTGGTCAGGGTTGAAATAAAGGTCCCGATCGCCAGCAGTCCGCCGGCCTGAAGCAATAAGCCGAGATAGCCGATGGCCAACGGCTTCCAGTCGGGGTGGCCGTAGCGAAACAGGAAGGCAAAATTCAGCGCCGTGAACAGCAGCAGACAGGCATAGAGGATCATCGCCGCCAGCCATTTGCCGAGAATGATCTCCACATCCCGGATGGGCGAGGTGGCCAGCAGTTCGATGGTGCCGGTACGCTTCTCCTCGGCAAACAAACGCATGGTGATCATGGGGATAAAAAACAACCCGATCACGCTGACGTTCGAGAGCAGCGGGCGGATGATTTCTTCATTCAGATTCATGGGGAACGCCTGCCCCCTCATCTGGGATTCCATGCCCATCAGCACGAAGTACCCCAGCGCATTCCAGAAGAAGAAACCGAAGATCACGGCGAACATGGTCAAGAGCAAATAAGCAATCGGCGACACGAAATAACTGCCGAGCTCCTTGCGACAAATAATCCAAACGTTGCGCATTAGTCTGCTCCCTTGGCGACGAGATCCCGAGTCGCGGCCGGTGTTTCGCTGCCCGTGAGTTGCAGGAAGATTTCCTCGAGGCTCATGGCGGCGGGTCGCAGTTCGTTCAAGTCCCAGCCAGCCTCGACCACGGCCCGAGCCAGATCACCGCGCACAAAACCTTTTTGACTTTCGACTTCGAAGACACTGCGGTTGGCGTGGCTGGTCTTATACTCGACCCGGCCGACACCGCGAATTTGTTCCAGCCGCTTCTGCACGGCGGGCAAATCCAGATTGCCGTTTCGCCCAGCCACCTCCACCAGAACCGACTCCGAACCGCGGGCCCGGGCTTGCAGGTTCTCGACCGAATCGGTGGCCACCAGCTTGCCCTTATTAATGATGATGACCTGCTGGCAAGTCTGCTCCACCTCGGGCAGGATGTGGGTACTGAGAATGATGGTGTGATCACCCGCCAGGCCCTTGATCAGGTCCCGGGTTTCGTTGATCTGCTTGGGATCGAGGCCGGCGGTGGGCTCGTCGAGGATCAGTACGTCCGGGTTGTGAATGATCGCTTGCGCCAGCCCGACCCGTTGCCGGTAGCCCTTCGAAAGCTTTCCCAGAATCTTTTTCTTCACATCGGAAATCGCGCAGCGTTCACAGACAAAGTCGACCCGTTGCTTCAGTTGCGAACCGGACAGTCCCTTGAGCTTGCCGACAAAGGTCAGGTATTCCGTCGTCTCCATCTCCGGATAGAGTGGCGGCGTCTCCGGGAGATATCCGATGCGCCTCTTAACTTCGAGAGGCTGCTCGAGCACATCGAATCCGGCCACTGTCGCCGTACCCGAGCTCGGCGGCAGAAAGCAGGTCAGCATGCGCATGGTTGTGGTCTTACCCGCCCCGTTCGGTCCTAGGAATCCGACAATCTGACCTTTTTCGACCGCGAAGGAAATCTGGTCGACGGCGACGGTGCGGGCATACCTCTTGGTAAGATCCTTAACTGTAATCATAAGAATTTGTTGCAGGGGTCCAGCTGTACACCACAGAAAACAATCCCATCCTTTGAGTAGGACTTATGAAGTGAAATTCTATGTTAAGAACCTATGGCGGCAGTTGTCAAACCCAGAAACGAGGAAATAGCAGATGCCTGGGGGCAAAATACCGCCCTTGGTGTCCTCCGACCCCGTCCCCAAGGAGTCCCGAGGCCTGGTATAGTAACCCGAAAGTTCGGGGCTTCGGCCCCACGCATCCGCCCGCAGGGCCTAGGGAGAGCCCATGAAGCGCCGCAAGCTTGGCCGTACCTGTTTTGAGGTCAGCGAAATTGCTCTCGGATTATGGGGGATGGGGGACTGGACCGATTCCGACGACCGCCAGTCGCTTGCCTCCTTGCAACTGGCCGTCGATCTCGGCTGTAATTTCTTCGATTCGGCCTGGTCTTACGGAAACGGCAAGAGTGACAGCCTGCTTGGCGAGATACTGGCGCGCAATCCGAAACAACATTTGTACGCTACCTCGAAGATTCCACCTCTGAATGACAAGTGGCCGGCCTCTCCCCAGGATCATTACCGCGATGTCTTCCCCCAAAATCACGTTTTTGAATACGCCGCCAAGATTCGCAAGGCGTTAGGTGCCGAAGCCATCGATCTTCTGCAGTTTCACGTATGGGACGACAGTTGGACCAATGAGCCGGAATTCTATGAGACGGTCGAAAGGCTGAAGGCAGCAGGGCTGATCCGTTCTTTTGGCTTGAGCGTGAACCGCTGGGAGCCGGATAACTGCATCAAAGCAATCCGCACGGGGTTGGTCGATGTTGTGCAAGTAATCTACAACATCTTCGATCAAGATCCGGAGGACCGACTGTTTCCGGTGTGCCGTGAGCTGAATATCGGCATCATTGCCCGGGTGCCGCTCGATGAAGGCAGTCTGGGCGGCAAGTTGACGGCCGAGACTAGATTTCCCCCCGAGGACTGGCGCGCGCGCTATTTTGGTCCGGAGAACCTGCCCGAGACCGTCGCCCGGGTGGAAAAGCTAAAACCGCTCGTGCCTGCGGGCATGAGCCTGGCGGAAATGGCGCTGCGCTTTATCCTCTCGAATCCGGTAGTCAGCACAACGATTGTCGGTATGAGAAAAGCCGATCACGTTCAGGAGAATATTCACGCCGCAGATCGCGGAGGTCTGAGTTTCCAATTGCTTGAAAAGTTGCGAGCACATCGGTGGAGCCGGGTTCCAGCCCCCTGGTCGGACTAAAAGCAGAATTGATTACTGAACCAGAGATGGGATTCCGAGCTTCAGCTCGAGTTAGCCTTGCTGTGCCTTCTCCGCTCCGACCTGGCAACGCTTAATTCCCCCTCGGTCGTGATGCGAGTGGCCTTCGAGACCCCTTCTGCCATCTTGATCCCGACTTCGTGCGCGGGCACGGCTCCGTCAGCCGACATTGCCGAACTGGCAGCCAGGGTAAACAACAGAGCATCTTCCTGCTTGGCAAAATAGAGCACGACCTGACTTGCCGCCATCTGTACGCACCTCCAGAGATGATCGTTGCTGAGATGATAGGCCGATTTCGGGGCGGCCAAAAGTTACCTTTCTGGTGCCTCACGACCTCGCAAGTTATAAGGTGGGGGACGGCCCGGAGACTGATCCGTCCCCCGGATGGGAGAGTGACAGGAGGCCGCTGGGCACTTCGTTTGCCAGGCTCAATGCTGGCCTGGACAATTGACGGGTGCCGGCCGACCGGCAAATCTTCCCTGAATCCAGGCCATCTGATCCCTTACCGACTCGCCGATGACGTTCCCGGGATCGGGATTCGAATACTTCTCGAACTGCACGCGGTCTCCTTGCTGACACATCCGTCGAACCACTTGCTCGGTACCGCTTCCGGTTCGAGAATTGGCTTCGCTGGCAATTACAAGGAATGGACCGCGGGCCGGCTTCTCTCCAATTGTGTTGCGGCTAAAATATTGTTCCACCGAGCGGTTGGTCCGCCAGTTCGGCTTCATTAATTCGCCGGCCGATTTCTCTTGAGGGACGGGTTCGGCGCAATCTTGCTCGAGCTTCTGATAGAGCCTCAGCCCGCTTGGCGTCAAAACATCCTTCACTTCAAGTTCGGGAAAAACCGTCTTGACCCCGTAGACGACCAACAGAGGTGAATCACCGGCAGTCCGATCTACCGTATCGAGACCGGCAAGTCCTGCAAGGACAATGCCGCCGAGATAGTGACCCTCGGCGGGCAACCCCGACTCAGCCATACCGATGACGGTCAGGCCACCGTTGCCATGTCCCATCGCAATCCAATCGGAACCAAGCTCTGGAACAGCCTTGTGTGCCGCGGGGATTGCATAGATGACATCCCGGGCATTCGATCCGATGTCGCGAAAAGCATGGCGAAAGTTTGTGCCTAGTCCGGTGTAGTCGGCAGCCACTACCGCATAGCCCAGACCTGCGTACATGGAGAGAAATGGACCGCGCTCGAGGTTTCTGGCAAGCGAAGGCGCACACTGCCGAGCCACGCCGCTTAGGTCATGGGCCCAGGCGATCACCGGCCAACCCTTAAGCGGCGGTTTTGCTTCGGGATAGAGGACCACGCCCGAAGCGGCCACGTCCTGATCATGGGCAGAACGGGAATGATAGAGGATGCGAACCGCAAGCACCCCCGGGGGCAGGTCGTAGTTTGTAAATTCCTCAGCCCGAATCAACTCCCCAGGGTTCCCGCTCGGAAGCGGCTCGGGCGCGTCGTAGAACTTTGTGAGCGGAAAGCGGATCTGAACATCGCGCTTGGCAGCTGCCGAGGCGGCCGGTTCGGAACCTCTGACCTGAGCTGCACAGAGGCTTACCAGCAAGCAGGCTAATACCGGAGCCAGAAACCGCACAACGGTGTCACACCGGGTCGTCATTATATATAGTTGGAATATATAGTTGGACGCCTTTAGCTGAACCTCGAAAAAGCGGGCAGCCGTCGAAAGGTTCGGGCAACGGTTGGCAATCCGATTTCTCAGCCCGGCTGTCCGCCGGTTCGATGGTGCATCGGCGCCAAAACTACCTTGGCCCAGCTATACTAACGGGCGCAATGACCGGCGGAATTACTTATCCTACGCTTGGCCTCAGCGATATCGACCTGATGCTCGACCTGATGCACGGCCTGCAGCAGGATGATCCATGGTCCGTTCCTTTCCGGGAGGCGGAGGTGCGCAAGAGCCTGTGCGAACTACTAGTGACACCGTCGGCAGGGCGTGCCTTTTTGATTCGCCATGACCAGCTTTCTATAGGCTATCTCGTACTTTCGTTCGACTTCAGCTTGGAGTACGGCGGTAAGAACGCCTGGATTGACGAGTTGTTTATCCGCCCTGACTTCCGTGGCAAGGGGATTGGTTCCCAGGCCTTAGACTTCGCGGCCCAAACTGCCCGAGAGTTAGGCGCAAAGGTCTTGCATCTGGAAGTAAACCGGGGAAATCCCGCCATCGATCTTTACCGGCGCAATGGATTCAAAGACCATGACCGATTCCTGTTGTCGAAATCGCTGATGGCAACCAATTCATAGCCCATCAGCCATGGCAACGAAGTTTCTTCCTGCCAGCGGAATCTCCCGACCTGTCTGTCGTCCCGCGAGCTTGGGGAGTTCGAAAAGCCATACAGTAGTTGCTGTATTTTTCTGTCGTGCCTCTGTGAAGAAGCTGTTCAAACTGTGAAGGTCGGCATTAGACGTGTTCGAGGGTCACAACTGTTCGACTTTCGTTCGGAGTTCGCTGGCGACTGAGGCGGGGTTCTGATCCTCGGAAAATGTGAGAGGCGGCCCGATCTTTACCCGGATCTGTCCCGGCCAGGCGAACTTCCGGCCGGCCTGCTTTCGTTCATAGAGGCCGTCAATGCGCATGGGGACAATCGGTATTCGCAGATTGCGTGCCAGTAAGCCTATGCCTGCTCGAAACTGGCGAAGCTTGCCATCGGTGGTTTGCTGGCCTTCGGGAAACACCAGCAGGTTGTAGCCGCGGTCGACACATTCTCCGGCATAGGCGAAGCTTTCCCGGAAACCCGCCTCTCGCGGCAGGGGAAACAGATTGAGCAAAGATACGCCCAGAACCCACTTGACGCGGTCATACATACGGCCGAGAAGACTGCGTCCGGGGGGCGGCGTTCGCAGGATTTCAAGCGCCTCGCCTCCGGTCGCCACTGCAAGTTTGTGGCGGAAACGGGCGGGCAGGGCAGTAAGCACAAAACCAGGATCAACATCCCCAAGATGATTCGAAATCACAAGCAACGGACCGCGCACTCCCTTGAGATATTGCCGACCTTCGATCCGGGGCCATCCCAATAAGAATACTGCCGGGCGCAATAGGAGGTAGTGCACCCCAAGCCGAATCCAAGTTACCGGCCAACCGAGGACCCAGCGCGGATAGTGGAACTGAACCCGTCGAGGAGCTTCGCCCAGCAACATACGCTCCAGATCCCCCACGGTTTCAACCGCGGCGAAGCGCGTCTGGGTGAGGTCGAGCTGATACCGATCCTCGAGCGCGCTCAAAAGTTCGACGCGGTCAAGCGAACTCAGATTGAGATCCGAGTCCAGGCGGGTGCTGGCATCGAGCACCGCCGGCGAACGACCGGTGATGCGGGCGACTAAATCGGCAAGAGGACTCACGACGCTTGCCGGGCCGATCGGCTGCTGGAACTGGCTTCGGACCGCTTCCTGGATCAGATTGCGCTTGGGCTTTTGAGTCGAAGTTCGGGGAAAATCGCTCTCTGGCCACACGAACCAATGGTTCAAACGCTGGTACTCCGCCAGGGACTGGTTGGCGCGTTTGACCACGGCGGCGGGATCGTGGAAAGAATCGCGCAAGATCATCACCCCACAGGGTTCCGCGTTGCCCTCCCTAGGCAGAGCGACGACGAGTGCGTCTTTGACTTCAGGTTGACGGCGAAGGGCCGCCTCAAGATCTTCCGGGTACACGTTCATCCCGGCGGGCGTCACAATTACCTCCTTTTTTCTGCCCTTGAAATAGAGATTTCCCGCCGCATCCCGTTCTCCAATATCTCCCGTGGAGTACCAGCCTTCACCTCCGGCAATCGCTTCGATCTGGTTGCCGTTCCAATAACCTGCGGCGACACCTCCACCCCGAACCAGGATTTCTCCGTCGGAAGCGAGCTTGACCTCCCGGCCGCCCAGCACCTTTCCGATCGATCCCCTGCCTAGGTGAAAGGGATGATTCACGCTAACAAGCGAAGTGGTCTCGGTAAGACCGTAGCCTTGAATCACGGCATAGCCCAAGCGATGCCAGAATTCTTCCGTCAGCGAGTCGAGGGCAGCGCCGCCTGAGATAAAGGCCCAGAACTTCCATCCAAAGCGTCGCCGAATTTGCCGAAAAATCCACCACCGATGAAGGAAGTGCTTTCCTTCGGAAGCGGCCAGCGCCTGGTGAAACTCCTCGAGCTGGTGTTGATCGCCGAGGTCTCGCTCGATCTTTTGTTGGAGGGACTCGAGGACCCGGGGCACGGTAACCAGCACGGATACGACTTCGCGTTTCACCGTGGCGATCAGTTCGGAGGGATTCAAGCTGTCCTCGAAGACCACTGTTCCTCCCAGCAACGGGGGTAGAAAAATTCCCAGAAACTGGCCGAAAACATGGCTTAAAGGCAAGTGGTTCAGGAAGCGAATGGGATGAACTAAGTGCTCGTATTTTAGGTATTTACGGATTTCGGATTCGAGTGGGGCGAGGTTCGCGAGTACGTTGCCGTGAGTAAGGACCACGCCCCTGGGCTCGGCGGTTGTGCCGGAAGTGAAGATGATCTCAAGCGTATCGCTGGCAGCAATTTGCGGCGAATCATACGGAGCTGAGGAATGGCCAGCCAAGGCGCTGGCCAAATCTTCTAGAACCATCGCCGGCTGGGATGGCTGACGGTGGTCGCGGGAGCAGACCAACAATCTGGCGCCGACCTGCTGGTGGACGCTTAAAGCGAACTCCTCGGTTGCGATCTGGTCGAGCGGCACGACCACAACGCCGCCAAGCGAACAGCCGAGAAATACCCCAACCCATTCGGCCGAATTGGGAGCCCAAAGAACAACTCGCTCCCCTTTCCTGATGCCTCGTACCTCCAACTCTCGCGCGAACCGGAACGCCAAGCTCATAACCTCGCGATAAGACCAGCGCACACTGCGATATCCCTTCCGCTCGACGTAAGCGACTTCGTTCCCGCGCGAAAGAAAAACCGGGAGGTACTCGAGCAGGGATTGGCGTTCCATCAGGAGAAGGGTACCGCATTCGGTGTCACCGACGGACCCGAGGTAGTTCAAAGCGGCAAGCGGGGAGAGATGCGTCGAACGCGGGGAAACCAAGATCTGCCCAAACCTGGGCAGGCTTAGATCGGCTGATCTATCCGGAGCGCAGCTAGGACGGTTTCGCTGGTATGTGCTCTTGGCAAACTGCCGTGAATAGGCCTAGTTCCCTCACTCCGCCGAGCACGTGGATGGCGACATTAGGGCATCCCGGGGTGTCGCATATGTACTCGGTAAGTTCTTCTTCCCGGCCGTCTGGACCCGCACGGCCGGTCCTGATGATGATTCGAGGCACCGTTACCGCTACTCTAACGGCAATACAATCTCCTGTGCCGTAACTCCCGTGGTCCACACTTCTCACCCCTCACGGCAAAACCGGCGTCGACAACGCCCGGATCCCGGCGCCAGTTACTGCCGCGCCATAGCAATGCGGATAGCATCCTCCGGTGAAACCAGGTGGTCGACGCTTTCGGCAGCGTCGGCGATGGCAAGCTCCACCCCTCTAACCCGACCGTTGAAGGCATTACCGCTAGAGCCATATTCCGGCGAAACCGGGGAGCCGGTGTCCACGCCGACATCGCAGCCATCGTCGGCGGAGAAGACCATGGCTTGCGTCATGGGTATCTCCCCTTCGCCAACCTTGTTGCCATCGGTGTAGAGCGTCGCTTTGCCGCCCTTGCCCAGGCCGCCGCCAGCGTAGGCAAACTCCATGCGGACCTGGTGCTGGCCTGCGGGCAGCGGAGTGGCGGCCTCGACGTAGAACTGCTCAACGCCACCCAGGTTGTAGCAGTATTTGAGCTTACCTTTTCTGGCGTACAAGCTCCATCCGCCGATATTTCCTCCTTGCGCGATGATCACGCCCTCGGCGCCCGAGTCCGGCACCACGATTTCGGCAGTCACCGCGTGCGATTTGTTCTTGAGGTTGAGGACACAATTCTCGCCCAGCCTGCCCATTCCCTCAAAGAGAAGCTGCGTTTTACCCTTGATCAGTACCGGCCTGCCCGCAACATCAGGGTTCATGCGTCTCCCGAGGTCGTCGTCGAGTGGCAGGACGTTGTACTTCGTCGCCTCGATCAGCCAGAGGCGCTGCAATTCGTGAAGTTTCTCCGGAAACTGCTTGGATAGGTCGTTGGCCTGGCTCCAGTCCTTCTGCGTGTCGTAGAGTTCCCACTTATCGTCGTCGAAGGCGGGAGTCTTCTCACCGATGAGTAACCAGGGTGTCTTATGCCGAGTCACTGCCGTCCACCCCTTATGGTAGATGCCGCGGTTGCCGAAGATCTCGAAATACTGTGTCTCGTGCTGATCGGCTGCCTTGGCGTCGTCGAACGAGTACAGCATGCTCACGCCCTCGATCGGGTGCTGCTGCACTCCGTTCACAAAGGTGGGCTCAGGAAGCCCGGCCGCTTTGAGGATGGTCGGCGCCACGTCGATCACGTGGTGGAACTGCCATCGCATCTCGCCCTTAGCCTGAATCCCCGCTGGCCAGTGGACAATCGTTCCGTTACGGGTTCCGCCCCAGTGCGAGGCGACCTGCTTGGTCCACTGGTAAGGGGTGTCCATGGCGTGTGCCCAACCCACGGCGTAGTGCGGGTATGAGTCCGGCCCACCCAGCTTATCGATACGAGCCATTAGGAACTCCGGGGTTTCGACGCTCGACATGCCGTTGAAGTTGAGCATCTCGTTATAGGTTCCATTCAACGTACCCTCGCCGGAAGCGCCATTGTCGCCGACGATGTAGAAGATCAAAGTGTCGTCCAAAATGTCGAGATTCTTCAGTCCTGTCAAGAGCCGACCGATGTGGTGGTCGGTGTACTCCAGATAGCCGGCATAGACTTCAGCCTGTCGGCTGAGCACGGGCTTGAGCGCTGCTGGCATGTCGTCCCAAGCCGGAATCTCTTTGTGGCGTGGAGTCAGCTGGCAGTCCGGCGGTATTACGCCCAGCTGTTTCTGCCGGGCAAACGTTTCCTCTCGCAGCTTGTCCCAACCCTGATCGAACTTACCCTTGTACTTGTCCGCCCACTCCTTGGGCACGTGGTGAGGAGCATGAGTGGCACCGGGTGCAAAGTAGACGAAGAAAGGTTTATCGGGCGCCAAGGCCTTTTGCTGCGCGATCCAGGCGCAGGCTTTGTCCGTCATGTCCTCGACCAGGTGGTAGCCCTCTTGCGGCGTTTTCTTCGGTTCAACGGGAGTCGTGCCTTCGTAGAGCGACGGGTACCACTGGTTGGCCTCGCCGCCGATGAAGCCGTAGAAATACTCAAACCCGCCGCCGCCGGTAGGCCATGCGTCAAACGGCCCTATCGGACTCGACTGCCACACCGGCACTTCATGGCACTTGCCAAATTGCGCGGTCGAGTAACCATTCAGCTTGAGCGTGCGCGCCAATGGCGACATCGTGTTCGGCAGCAC
>Ga0306921_10009759_pt1 | contig 10195 bp, 5 predicted proteins | sample sta12Cox44000080_FD_203760 | JGI IMG/M metagenome (GOLD analysis project Ga0306921, IMG submission 203760) | Lab enrichment of tropical soil microbial communities from Luquillo Experimental Forest, Puerto Rico - statoxic.12C.oxic.44.000.080 (v2)... | ecosystem: Environmental > Terrestrial > Soil...
GTGCCGCCTGATTCGGGCGGGGGCCTGTGGGATGCCATTCAACGCAAAGGGCGAATCTACGAGTTGGATCGGGCTTCCCTGCGTATTCTTAGCTGCGGCCTAGTCGCATTAGCCCTCCTGTCTTTCTCTTCGTTCCTCCCCTGGGCGAGTTTGAGCAGTGGTTTCTTCCGATTAAACCTCTTGGGAGTTCAAACTGGCGTAGGCCTGTTTGTCCTATTCCTCTCTCTCGGAGTAGGAATATTTGTCGGGGTCGCGTTTGCCTTGCAACGCTTGGCATTCGAGATCAGCGTTTACACCGGAGCAGGCTGGGGCCTATTTGCTTCTCTATGGTTGTTGGTGTACATAGTTAACGTTGCCTCAACCGGGCTCGTGGGACTAGGAGTCGGCCCCTGCTTCGCGTTTCTTTGCTCTCTCGGTGTCGCAGGAACGTTCGGTCTCGTTGCTATCCACTTCCTCCGTCGTCGAGCGAGTGCGGAACCCTCCCATTAACCTAAGAATCGCGGCCAACAAGATTACGACGGCGCGACCGTGTATTTCCCGCAAGGGTTTGATGGATCGCCGCTGCCGGCCGTCATGTATCGACGCATGGAAGCCGACTTTCGCGCGTGCGCCCAATTCAAAGAACGTCAAGTGAAACTCTGTGTCTGTGGAAAGGATTGATATGTCTGAGTGGAACACAAGCGTTCATATCCGCTGGATGATTCGCCGCGATATGCCGCAAGTCCTGGAAATCGAACGGCAGGATGGTCTCAAGGATGGTTTGAAGTGGTGCTGGACGGAAGAGGATTTCCTTCGCGTCCTGCGGCAGAAAAACGTCATCGGCATGGTTGCCGAACTAGGCGAGATGGTTGCCGGCTTCATGATCTATGATTTGGGCAAAACCAGGCTGCGCATCATGAATTTTGCAGTACATCGCGAATTTATCCGTACCGGAATAGGATCGCAAATGATGGCGAAGCTGATCGAAAAACTTTCGAATCATCGGCGCACAAAAATTTCGATGGGGCTCCACGAACGCGATCTGGTTGGTCAACTGTTCCTCAAGTCTCAGGGATTCCGTGCCGTCCGTATTGTCCGCAACGACCACACGGATGAAGATGTATACATGATGGAATATTCACTCGTTCGCGAACTGGCCAACGGTGAAAGGAGCGACAATGCCAGGTCATGCGACTCCGCCTAGAAAAGCTGTGCGCCGCGGAATGCTGATCGCCGTCAGCCATGCTGGGACAACTTGCGGCTAGCTTCCGGCGGGTCCGGCCAGAGCGCGACAAGATGGTCATTGGTCCCGTATTTCCGCTACAAAAACGGAATTTTTCTCCATTTTTTTCTTGACAACGCATAAGCGCCTGTTATTATATTGCTCTTGCCGGCTTGACCATGACGTCGGATGACTCGTGAATGGCGCCGCCTGCCTAGGGCTTTGATTCTCCAGTGCAACGATTCGACGGGAACCGACCAGCAACGTAACTTTTGGGTTCGTTCCGGGTCTCGATACCTACGCTTCTAACTTTCATGAGAGGACTTCATTGATGAAACGACTTCTCTGCGGCTTCGCGGCTTGGGTCTTGCTCATCGGCCTTACCGGGCCGGCGCAGGCCCAGTACACCTACACCACGCTCGACCCGCCCGGCGCTCGCTTGACACAACCCTTTGGGATCAACGCCTCCGGGCAGATTGTGGGAACGTACGATGACGCCAGCGGCAGCTTGCACGCCTTTCTCCGGGATGCTGATGGCAGCTACACTACGCTCGACCTGCCGAGTGCGATCATCACCGCTCCCCAGGGTATCAACGACGCCGGCCAGATTGTGGGATTCTACCAGGACGCTAGCGGGAACCACGGTTTCCTGCTGGACATCGATGGCAACTACACCACGCTCGACGTCCCCGGCGCGTCCCGTACCGGTGCCCTTGGGATCAATGCCGCCGGCCAGATTGTGGGAGGGTACTCTGACCCTGCCGGCGGTCACGGCTTCCTGCTGGACGTCGATGGCAGCTACACCACGCTTGATGTCCCGGGCAGTACTTATACCGTGGCCAGTGGGATCAATAGCTCCGGCCAGATCGTGGGATATTACGAGGATACGGGCGGGAGCCACAGCAGCTTTCTGCTGGACGTGGATGGCAGCTACACGACGATCGAGCTGCCAGGCGGGTTCTTTCCCGCTGTCGCTGGGATCAACGACTCCGGCCAGATCGTGGGAACGTATGTTGAAGGTGAAGACACATACCACGGTTTCGTGCTGGACATGGATGGCAGCTTCACCACAATCGATCCGCCCGGCTCGACCTTAACCTCTGCCCTTGGGATTAACGACCTCGGCCAGATCGTGGGATTATACGGGGCTACGGGCACAATCCATGGCTTCCTCGCCACGCCTAATTAGCTCCAGCAGCGGTTTATCGGTACCAAAGGACAGGAAATTCCGAAATGCTCTTTGGAACTGGATAGGAAGGCAAGCTATCCCACAATTCCGGGTTGGGAGATGACTACGGCCGGCCTATCGGTTAAAACCCCCGCCCGCTTTAACTTACATACCAGGAGATAACCACCTAATTAGAGGGAGAGCGGGCCGAACAAATCCAAGTCATCGCCTGGTAGCAAATCCTGCCCATTCCCCTTGTACGCGTGGAACCGCCCTCGATCATCCCTCACGCCAGGCTGCCCGACCGCCACTCCCGGATGCACCAAACTGTCGTCGGTAAACAAAGCATCGACGACCGCGACTTCAGACTTGACTTCAGTGGGAACGGAACGAACCGGCTGCGCTGTCTGGATGCCCATAACGGCCACCAAGTCGAACCGAATCGCCTTGATGCCCGGCCTGGAAAACCGGCCCGGACGACCACCGCCATTCTGCTGCACCTCAAAAGCCCCGATGTCGATCACGGGATCGTCCGCCGTAATACGGGGGTAGCCGGGGCCACGCTGGTCCCAGTCGGGGGCATCGGTGTTGTCGCCGGCGTCGATGGCGGGGCTGCGGCATTGCAGGGCCATCGTCTGCGTGGGGCCGCCGTTGTCTTGCAGCGAGCCGAGCAGGGGATCGACGTTGAGCAGGTCGGTGTCATCGAAGCCGCTGCCGCCCTGGATGTTACCGATCAGGTTGTGGCCCAGGGAGCCGAGATTGCCGTAGAGGTCGGGACTGTTGGGGGCCATATTGCCGGCGACGATGGTGTTGCGGGCGTTGATACCCGTTGCGAAGAATTCGTCGTACACGCCGCCGCCGCTTAAGGTAGTTGAGTTATCAGCAATGGTGCTGTTGCTGATGCTTAGCCTTCCGTAATTGTCGATTCCTCCGCCATAACCGGACGAAGCTAGGTTGCCGGCAACGGTGCTGTTGCTGATGCTTAGCGTTCCGCCGGTGCTGATTCCTCCGCCATAACCGTAAACCGTGTTGTCAGCAATGGTGCTATTGCTGATGCTTAGCGTTCCGCCGGTGCTGATTCCTCCGCCATAACCACCAGCAAATAAGAAGCCGATCGCGTGGTTCTGGGCAATCGTGCTGTATTCAATACTCATCGTTCCTGAATTCTGAATGGCGCCGCCCACCCCGCCAAAGTCTATCCCACCCGTAGAGTTCGAGGCGAAGGTGCAATAAGTGATGGTCGCAGCTCCGGAGTTGGCGATACCACCCCCCTCCTCCGTTGGAGAATTGGGATCTCCGTTCGCGAAGAAAGTCGTATAGCTAACCATCAAGACTCCTGAATTCCAGATACCACCACCCATACCTCCCGGCGTGGAGTTGTGGGAGAAAGTGCTATTGGTGATGGTGAGCGTACCCGCGTTGGAGACACCACCACCGCCTTCCTCGCCGTAATTGCCAGTGAAAACGCTATTGGTAACGCTGAGCGAACCCGCGTTAAAGATGCCACCACCACCGCCACCGGCGAGGTAGACGCCGAAGGTCGCGTTACGTGTGAACAGGCTGTCCGTGACGGTGAGACTCGCGCCCGAAACATTGGCGATGGCCCCTCCGCGGCCGATCTGAAAGAGGCCGCCTTCGGCTGCATTATCTGAGAGGATGTCGCTGGCAACGGTCAACTGGCTGCCGTTGTTCAGAATGCCGCCCCCCTCGGCCGGCGCCCCGACCACCACGCCCTCGGTGATAGTCAGCCCGGCGATCGTCACGTTCACCCCGCCGCTGATGTCGAAGATTCGGCTGGCGTGGTTGCCGCTGACAGCCAGCTGGTCGGCACCAGGGCCCTCGATGTCCAGGTCCTTGCTGATCGCCAGGTCACCGCTCGTCAGCGTTATGGTCTGGCCTTCGAGGCTCTTGTCGAAGACGATCTGATCCCCATTCTGGGCGTCAGCGATCACCGCGCGCAGCGAACCGTCGCCGTCGTCTGCCGGACTGGTAACCGTCCAGATACTGAGGGCGATTCGATCTTCGAGCATTTCAAGCCTGAGCATGATCGTACCTCCTATTTGGCGGACGACCTCATCGCGAGGTTCCTCCGCCATGGCGTGCCGGTTAAGGGATAAAGTTAAGCTCCTCGGGAAGTGGCCTCTGGATCGGAACCTCAAAGAAGCGGGCCGGCTCCGGGTGGATGATTGCCGTGCCGTTCGAGGCAAAAAACGTCGCGATCTGCTGCTGCTCCCCGCGCGCGACTTTCATGACCAGTGGGTTCGGATAGTCGATCGCCGCCAAAATTGCGTGGGGGTTCCTCGGTACGGTGGGATCCTCAGCGAAGGCCAGGTCGTTGCGGAAGAACGTGGTGCGGTCGGACAGGTCACCTGCGCGCACCACCGCTGTTTCCACCGGATTGGGGACCGTCTGATCCCCTTTGCCGTACATGATGATCACCGACTTGGCAGATACACCCGGGAGCGGCTCTTTCCGCAGGTGCGGCGCATAGACATCTGGGTTACCCCTCGCTTGCGCGATCCATTCCTGGTTGGCCCGCACTTCCTGGATACCATCTGCGCCCGTGACGGTGTTGACCACGGGTGAGCGGATCGCCTGGCTGGTTCCGTCGGCCAACTGAACGGTGAGCACGGCGCCGTTCCGTAAGGGAGAGTTTTCGTTGTAGTAGGGCGCCGGAACCGGCACACCTTCGATTGCGACAATTCCGGGACTGTTGATGAGCGGCGGCACGCGGTTGGCCAGCGAAGCACCGTTTCGGGTGCTGGGCGTAAGATGGGCCACGCCGCCGGTGGAGCTGAGTACCGCGGCATGCACGTCCGGTTCGACGGCGACGAGGGGAGTGCCGTAAATGCCCCCGGCCGAGTTGCCGAAGTAGTAGATTCGGGAGGGGTCCAGGTCCGGCGTGCCGTCGCCGTCCACATCCATGCCGACCTCGATCTCCCGGACGAGCTGCATCAAGTCCGCGGCCATTTGCCGCGTCGCGTCCCCTCCCGATCCTGCGTTGGAGCTGATCATCCCGTTGTTATCAGGCTGACCGCGACCTCCGGCAGGGAACGTCATCGTGTCGCCGCCGGTTTGGTTGACGGTGAGGGTTCCGAGGGGGCCGAAGCCGTGCCCGAGATAGTTGACGGCAATCGTGGCGACTCCCTGAGCCGCCAGCGAGGACGCGACCGTAAGCGAGGTGGTGTTCTTATCATTGCTGATGCCATGGCCGAAGATCGCCACGGGCCAGCCGGCGGCGGGCATGTTACCGACCGGCAGGTAGAGGTTGAAATAGATCTCGTTAACGGCCTGTACCTCGGGGACGCCGGTTCGGGTGCTGACAGTCGGGAAGAATAGGTCGGGCGCGCGATAGTCCGGCGAGAGGTACTTGCCGAAGGCGATCTGTGCCACGGAGCCCGGATAGATCTGGAGCAGCGACAGGTTGAGGCCAACGGGGTTGAACACAGGGGGGTTATCCCGCGTCTGCTGGTTCCATGTGATGCCGGCCACTTCGTCCAGCGGCAACACCGTTCGCTCATTGTTCGGCCCGAGGTTGAAGTCCGCCGGCGCCGGCGTTGTGGCGTGAATTTGGTCCCGGATCTTCTCCAGGATGGCCGTGGCGCTCTGGGTCGTGAAAACGCTGGCGGTTACGATGTCCCGCTCGCGCACGCCGAGCCGGCGGGCTGCTTGGATGGCATCCAGCAGCTCATCCTTGTATTCACCTTGCACGGTCTGGCGGAAGTGCCGGAATTCCCGGGTTGCCTCCACCGGGTTGCCCTGGGCGTCGTGGATGCCGTCCGTAACGATCAAGGCATAGCGGGTGTGCTGGGCAAGCAGTTCGTCGGACTCCGCGTGTAATGTGGTCATGGCCACGTCCCAGACGACCTGGTTTATGCCCACGACCTCGCCGCGGTGTTCGCGTGGCTGTAGTGTGTCGCCGAGGCCGACCAGCAAGACGGTCTGGCTGCTCACCGTGTTCACGTCGATGGATCCATCAAATGGCACGGACAACCGGGGCTGCAGGCTAAAGCCGTCCAGCGTGTTCAGCACCTGCGTGTCCTGGTAGTCCGAGGGGTGCGTGACCGGGTCGGGCAAGGGTAGGTTCACCCGGCGGTTGGTGTTCTGGGTCTGGTCTTTGGCGCTGAAGCGGTCGCTCGGGAATGGCCCGCCCTGGGGCGTATCCAGATTGAACAGGGCGTGAACTTTCCCGGACTTCGTGTCCAAGGGCGTGGACGACTCCGGGTCAGTGGTGATCTGCCGTGCCTCGTGAGAAGACCGGGATACGGGCGATGGAGTGCCTATGTAGTTCATCGGGTCGGCGTTGACAATCGTGTTTGCCGCCATTGCCAGAGGCTGTGCCGTACCCGACCCGTTGGCGAAGACTTGCATCGCCGCAATCAATGACCCGAAACCGCCCCCGGCGACAGCAAGCGATGTGTCCTCGGCGGCGCGGGTAAACGGAGGGCGCCCTTTCCGGAGCCCACCCAGGTCTTGCACGGGATCGGCAAACAAAGCCAATGCTTGGAGCCCATCGCCCCCGAGTAGGTCGGCGGCGGGCGGCTCCGCGGACGCTTGACTTGTCAAGCCGCTTGTATTTTCCCCCTGGGACATGCTCTGCGAACGCTGACCTGGCAACAGGGCGGCGGGTAGCGCAACCAAACGGCTCGCATCCGGCGTAGACAGTCTATCCGCAGGCGTCTCCGAACAGGTACTCGAAAGTGCCCCAGGGTCGGCGATTGCCAAAGCTCTCGAATCGCTGTCTGCCCAAAAGCTCAGCCCCAGCCAGGACGACCCAAGTGCCGCACCGAGGAGAATATCACCCGGCGGCAGGCGGTCCTCAAGGACTTCCAAACGGAGACGGCAGAGCCGCTGCCGGCCTTGCGTTGGCCGGTGCCCCAATCGTCCATAGCGTGCCGCCGGACGACGGATCATTCCACTAATCACCTTCATAAGCAACATTGATCTATCTCCTTTCGAGTAGCGGTCTGCGATAACATGGAAGCGGTCGCTGCCCGGCGCGCAAACCAGGCGCCGGGGCAATGCTGGGCCGGTGAGAGTTATGCTTGGCGGCTGACGCTCACCGGCCGCTGCATTGAAAGCACTTCACATTTGGCCAACTGGGGATTCACCTACCCCATCGGTCACTTTGGGGTCCTCAGAAATCGCTATCGGACACCACGTCGCCGCCGGCCATGGTGACCAGGCGGGCGACGATACGGATATCGATGCTGGCCTTCAGGAAGCGGACCGAGCCGTCGGCGAAGAGGGCGTTGGTGCCGCCGGGATGGAAGCTGTAGATTTCCGTTTGGTTCGTGCAATTCATGGCACAAGGTCCCGGTTGCGTGATTCCATTTGGAGTGGAACCTTTGAGCAGAATGTTGCAGTTTCCTCCGTCCATCCAGGGGCCACAAATGAGAGATTGATCCGGCACGAGATGGCCCGCGTGCCAAAGTTGCGGTCGGCCGGCATCCTCGGTGATCAGCATCGTCTGCGCGGTGCCATCGGTAATATCCGCAAAACGCACCATGACGTTTGGCCGCATGATACCGTTATAGTTTCCGACCCGATCAGCCAGGCCGAGGTCCGTGAGCACGGGGTCAACTCCCCGGACAGTGGAATAGTCCTTGGTGGGATAGTCCGCCCACGTTTTGGTCTCTGGATCCTGGTACGTCTTCATGCGCTCCGGTGCCGAGGGACACTGCACGATTTTCAACGGCACCGTGGTGACGGGCTGATTGACGGGCGAAGAATCGTTGGCTTCCCAGTGGTATTGGCGGTAGAGGGCTTCCTGTTCGATATGCGCCAGAATGAAAGCTACCCAACTGTGAAAGTGGCCGGGTTTCGTCCCCCACGGAGGAAACGCACCGACAATGCCACCGGGCGGGAACCGGCCGTATGTGTCGTGGAAGTTGTGCAAGGCGAGTCCAATATTCTTAAGGTTGCTGGCACATTTCACGCGGTTGGCGGCTTCCCGTACCTTTTGCACGGCCGGCAACAACAGGCCGATGAGCACGGCGATGATGGTGAGCACTACCAGCAGCTCGATCAGCGTGAAGGCGCTACGAGGGAATGGGTAGGATCGCTTGTGTATGCTGGACATTGTTGGAATCCTCCTTTCGTGGCGACAAGCGGCCTCGCTTGTCGGCTCAAGGCGGACAAGCAGGCCACTTGTCGCCACGGTGGATATCACGGACTCGCCTTGGGCAGCGGCGGCACTCTCCAAATCTTCACCGTTCTGTCCAGACTGGCTGAGGCGATCCACAGCCCGTCGGGGCTGAAGGCCACGCCCGTGACCCAGCTCGTGTGTCCCCGCAGCATGTGGAGGATTTCGCCGGTGGCTGGGTCTGCGACTTTGACCGTGGCGTCGCTGCTTCCCCAAGCGAGGCGGTGGCCGTCCGGGCTCCAGGCTGCACTTAGCACTGCGTTCGTTCCGTGGAAAGTGCGCACCTCCTGCCAGTCGCCTGTGTCCCAAACCTTTACGCTCCCATCCTGGCTGGCGGACGCCAAACGCCGGCCGTCGGGGCGCCAGGCGACGCTGGTCGTGATGCCTGGGTGGCGGAGCCGCGGCGCCCGGATTTCCGCGCCCGTGGCGACCTCCCAAAGGCGGACCGAGCCATCGGCACTGGCAGAGGCAAGCGTGCGGTCGTCGGGACTGAAAGCCAGGGCGAAGATTCCCCAGTTGTGGTCACGTAGCGTGCGTGCCACTTGGTCGGTCTTCAGGTCCAGGAGTCTCACGGAATAGTCGATCCCGCTCGCGGCAAGGTAGCGGTCATCCTGGCTGAACGTGACGGCATGTTGCAAACCCGTGAGGCTGACGAGTTCTTTCCAGCTGGTGGTGTCCCAGATCTTCAACCGCTGTGTACCCAAGGCCAGGCGGTCGCCCCGGCGGCTGAACGCCAGACTGGTTACCACTCCGGTGTCACCAGCCAGTTGGCGGAGTTCCCTCCCGGTCTGGGCGTCCCAAAGGAGCACGACCTGGTCATCGCCGGCGGAGGCGAGGTAGCGCCCGTCGGGCCGGAAAGCCAGGCAACGGACGCCTCCGCGGTGTCCGTGCAACGTCAAGAGCTCCTCTCCCGCCTCCTCTCCCAGGGGCGTAGCGTCCCAGATTCGCACCGTTCGATCGAAGCTGCCCGACAGGAGCCGCTTCCCATCAGGGCTGAACGCCACCACCGAGATCCAGAGGTCGGCATGACCGCGCAGGGTCAAGGCTTCCCGGCCGGTCGCCAGGTCCCAGATTTTCACCGTCTGGTCGAAGCCCCCCGTGGCCAGGCGCTGGGCATCGGGGCTCCATGCCACGCTGAGCACCGGGCCCACGTGCCCCCGGAGGGTGAGGATCTCCCGGCCGGTCCGAACTTCCCAGATCTTGACCTCGCCGTCCTCTCGACTGGTTATATCGCCAGCGGCCGACGCCAGGCGCTTGCCGTCCGGACTGAAGGCCACCTTCCGAACCTGCGTGCGATGCCCGCGGAACGTCAGCCGTTCCCGGCCCGTCGCCGCCTCCCAAACCTTCACGGTCCCGTCATGGCTGGCAGACGCGAGGACCTGTCCATCAGGACCAAAAGTCACGTGCTCCACGGGTCCGGTGTGTCCACCCACGGTGAATAATTCCTGACCCGTGCTTGCGTCCCAGACCGTGACTTCCCCAAACTTCCCTTCCCGGATCCCAGCGCAGACCAGCAGCCGGCCGTCGGGGCTGAAGGCCACTCGCGAGCCCATCCCTGGTTGTTTGCTGAGGTGCAGGACGAGATCACCGGTCTGGGCATCCCAGATCTTGACGGCCCTCTTCATCCGTCCGACCGTTGCCAGACGTCGACCGTCTGGGCTGAACGCCACTCCCGAGACAT
>Ga0306921_10009761_pt1 | contig 10194 bp, 6 predicted proteins | sample sta12Cox44000080_FD_203760 | JGI IMG/M metagenome (GOLD analysis project Ga0306921, IMG submission 203760) | Lab enrichment of tropical soil microbial communities from Luquillo Experimental Forest, Puerto Rico - statoxic.12C.oxic.44.000.080 (v2)... | ecosystem: Environmental > Terrestrial > Soil...
TTATTGACCCGGACATTGGGCAGGCCTGCTGACGGGATGGCTGGCGCGGCAGCGCTACCTGCGGTGCCAGTTGGTAGTACCGGCGCCTGCCCGGCGAGCGTCTGGGTTAGCTGGTTGCTGCCGGAAGCCTGGATGCGCAGGGCAAGCTGGGCCGGCCATGTCAGTCGCGCGGCCTCGGTCTTCAGCAGGTGCTGTGCGAACTGCTGCCTGGCCGAGTTCGTCTGCGCTGTGCTTGGCTGGCCGGCGAAGGCGCCGGCCAGCGCGGCGGATGAGAACGCCACTAGGCCGGCTACCAGGACGGTAGCCACCACGGCCGTGCGTCTACGGGCAAGTAGGAATCGACTCATTGCGTTTACCCCCTTACAGCGATAACTGTCGCGAGCTTACAGCGATAACTGTCGCGAGCGTGGGAGCGACAGCGGAGGGGTAAATCCAGCGGCGTGATCGGTACACCCCCCGATCGTGGCGCGGCGGGCACGCTGTTTTAAACCTAATCCTTCGATGGTCCGCTCACGCGCTCGAACCAGACAATGATCGTTAGTAAGGCCTTTGTCAATAGGCAATATGCGACAGATACCGGCTCCGTCTCAGGACGCTAACGAGTTCATAGAGTTTCGGTTCCCGGGGAGTCGGCCCGGTACGTTCGGACGCCTGATCTTGATCTTCTCTTTGCCTGGTCAAGTGGTGGCCTGCCGCGGCGAGAGCCGACCTGGCCATGGGCTCGTGCCGGACGTGCGGCTCGCGGAGTGGGCTGTCGTGATTCTTGGTCCGGTGCGCTTGTCTGCGCTCACCGCGTCGACCGCGATGTCCGCGTCGACCGGCACATCAGCGGGGGGCGGCAAGTTTGCAGGGTCCCGTGCGCAAAGCGCGAGTGCGGTAGTCCTGCGCGAGGTATGGGGCGGTAGCTCCGCCGGTCAGAGCAGCGGATTCCTGGCAACGCGTCATCCGTTTCCGCCGTCTAAACGATGACGGCAGGTGGCTGTCGGGAAAGGGGAACTAAGGGTGGACCTGCTCGGCTGGCTCATCTTCCTGTTCGCCCTGCTGTTCTCGGTGATGCTGCACGAGAGCGGGCACTTCGCGACAGCCAGGCTGTTCGGCATGAAAGCGACGCGCTACTTCGTTGGCTTCGGCCCGACCGTCTGGTCAGCGCACCGCGGCGAGACCGAGTACGGCGTCAAGGCGCTGCCGCTCGGCGGATTCGTCAAGATCATCGGGATGACCTCGATGGATGACGTCGACCCGGAAGACGAGCCGCGCTCGTTCCGCCGTGCGCCCGGCTGGCAGCGGCTCATCGTGCTAGCCGCTGGCTCGTTCATGCATTTCGTGCTTGCCGCCCTGATCATCTCCGGGCTCGCGCTCGGCATCGGTATCGAGAACAAGACCACCCAGCTCGGCACGGTAGCGGCCTGCATGCCATCGAGTGAGACAGCGCTGGCCAACGGCGCCGGATGCGCGGCCGGCGAGGCGAAGTCCCCCGCCGTGCTCGCCGGGCTCAAGGTCGGCGACAAGGTGACCTCGTTCAACGGGGTGGCAGTGGCCTACTGGACGCAGCTTGCCAACGCGATCAAGGACGCCAAACCAGGCGTACCGATAGCGCTCACCGTGCAGAGGGCGGGCAAGCAGGTCACACTGCACATCACGCTGGCCGAGGTCAAGGGGCGCGGCGGCTACCTGGGTGTGGCGCCGACCACCGTCATCGTCTTCCAGCCGGTCGGGCTGTCCGGCGCGGTCCATTACGTCGGCACCGGCTTCGCCGAGACGATCTCCGGATCGTTGAGCTCGCTCGCGCGGCTGCCCGCCGCGATCCCTCAGCTGTTCAGCAAGGACCGCTCATCGACCGCCGCGGGCAACGTATCGAGCGTGGTCGGCGCGGCGCGGGAGACTGGCCAGGTGGTCGCCGCGAACATGAGCTGGCAGTCCAAGGTCACCTTCGTGCTGCTGCTGATCGCGTCGCTGAACATTTTCGTCGGCGTGTTCAACATGCTGCCGCTGCTGCCGTTGGACGGCGGGCACGTCGCGGTGGTCATCTGGGAGCGGCTGCGCGCCTGGTTCGCCAGGCTCCGCCGCAAGCCCGACCCGGGGCTCGTCGACTACCGCAAGCTCGTCCCGGTGAGCTTCAGCATCTTCATGGTCCTTGCGGCCGTGGGGGTAATGCTCATCCTCGCGGATATCGTGAACCCCGTCAGGATCGTCTGATCCGTACAATGCGCTACCCGTCTAAGCGCCCCACCTGCGGTTTCCCAGGGCATTCACAGTTTTTTTACGGTTAATTTAAAGTCTGGTCTTCACTTGCGCACGCTCTTCGCCGTACGTTCCCCCTGGGAACTCCAGCACAGTGAGGTGCCTTCATGTCTCGAATCGCTCGTCTCATGGTCAGCGCGGTGCTCTTGGGCGCTGCAGCGCTGACCGCGACAGCCGCGGGGGCGGAGCACGCCAGCGCGGACCCGTCACCAAGTCTTTGTCCGGACGCCGTCACTGCCACGTTCGGCCCGAATGTCTGTGTTTTCACGCCGTCGATGTCGCAGGCCGCCATCCAGAACGACGTCAACGCCATCTACGCCCAGCAGGCCGACAACGAGATGGGCACCGCGCGTTATGCGCTGCTGTTCAAGCCGGGTACCTATGGGTCCCAGAACACCCCGCTGGACATCCCGGTCGGCTATTACACCGAGGTCGACGGCCTGGGCCAGGACCCGTCGGCCGTCGTCATCAACGGTGGCGTGACCGCCATCGGCAAGAACGGCAGCGGTGCGCTGGATACCTTCTGGCGTTCAGTTTCCAACTTGACCATCCATGTCGTCCCGACCGCGGACGGCTGCCACACCGGCAACGAGATGTGGGCGGTTTCGCAGGCGGCCCCGATGCGCCGGGTCGATGTCAAGGACTTCACCACTTTCATGCCGTACTGCGAGAACCCGAACTTCGCCAGCGGCGGCTTCGTGGCCGATTCACGGCTGGAGGGCGGCGCGCTCAACGGCTCGCAGCAGCAGTTCTACGTCCGCAACAGTGACCTGGGTGCCGGCTGGACCAACTTCGTGTGGAACCAGGTCTTCTCCGGCGACATCGCCGCGCCCGCGCAGGACTTCGGCAACGGCCACGCCTACACGACGCTCGCGCAGACGCCGGTGAGCAAGGAGAAGCCCTACCTGTACGTCGACGGCTCGGGCGCCTGGAAGGTCTTCGTGCCGTCAGCCCAGACCAGCTCGGCGGGCACCACGTGGGCCAACGGGCACACGCCCGGCACCTCGATCCCGCTGTCGCGGTTCTTCATCGCCACGCCGTCCGACTCGGTCGCCGCGATCAACAACGCGCTGTCCCGGGGCCTCAACGTGCTGCTCACGCCCGGCGTCTACAACGTGGACTCGCCGATCAAGGTCAAGCGGGCTGACACGGTGGTCCAGGGCCTGGGCTTTGCCACCTTGACAGCGAGCAACGGCAACCCGGTCCTCACCACCGCTGACGTGACCGGCATCGACATCTCCGGCGTCACGGTCGATGCCGGACCGGTCAACTCGCCGGTGCTCGTGCAGATCGGCTCGAAGAACGGCAACAACGGCGTGCCGCACAGTCAGGCGTCCGACCCGACGGCACTGCAGGACGTGTTCTTCCGAGTCGGCGGACCGCACGTCGGCAAGGCGACCGTCGCCCTCGAGGTCAACACCGACAACACCATCCTTGACGACCTGTGGATCTGGCGTGCCGACCACGGCGTGCCCGGCTCGGTCGGCTGGACCGTCAACACCGCTGACACCGGCCTCGTGGTGAACGGCGACCACGTCACCGCGACAGGGCTGTTCGTCGAGCACTTCCAGAAGTACAACGTCATCTGGAACGGCAACGACGGCGAAGACATCTTCTTCCAGAACGAGCTGCCCTACGACCCGCCGACCCAGGCCGACTACCAGCACGACGGCGTGCTCGGCTTCGCGGCCTTCAAGGTGGCCGACAACGTGCGATCGTTCCAGGGTTACGGCATGGGCAGTTACATCTTCACCAACGTGAACCCGAACATCCACGTGTCGCATGCCTTCGAGGTCCCGGTCACGCCGGGCGTCCAGATGCGCGACCTGCTCACGATCAACCTCAGCGGTCCCGGCACCATCGACCACGTCATCAACGACACCGGCGGTCCGGTGAGCTCCGCCAACCCGGACGTGGCCAGCCAGGTCGTCAGCTACCCGTGACCTAGCGGACAGGTGACCGGCGCCCGCATGCCCGCTTACGTAGCGGGCATGCGGGCGTCAGCCCGCGGCTTGCCCCGGCTCGCGGAACACCCGCCGGTACGCCTGCGGCGTGGTCCGCAGCGCATGGCGGAAATGCTTGCGCAGATTGTCCGGGCTGCCGAAGCCGCTTTCCCGCGCGATCACGTCGATCGGCAGGTCGCTCGTCTCGAGCAGGCGCTGGGCGAGCCTGATCCGTTCCCGCACGATCCACGTCAGCGGGGTCGCCCCGGTGCTCGCCACGAACCGCCGGGCGAACGTGCGCGGGCTCATGGCCGAACGCGCGGCGAGGTCGTTCACCGTCACCGGCGAGTCCAGGTGCGCCCGCAGCCAGCCGATCGTGTCGGCGAACAGGTCGCCATCGCCGGGCACGGGCAGCGGCGTCTCTATGTACTGCGCCTGCCCGCCGGGCCGGTACAGCGGGACCACGAGGTCGCGGGCCACCCTGGTGGCGATCTCGGTCCCGTAGTCGCGCTGCACCACGTGCAGGCAGAGGTCCAGGCTGGCGGCGCTGCCGGCGGAGGTGAGCAGGTCGCCCTCGTCGGTGTACAGCACCCTCGGATCGACCGAGACACGGGGATACCGCCGGGCCAGCTCGGCGCATTCCGACCAGTGCGTCGTCGCCACGTGCCCGTCGAGCACGCCCGCGGCCGCCAGGACGAACGCGCCCGTGCACAGCGACAGGACGCGCCGCCGCGCCGAGCGCGCCGCGCGGAGCGCGTCCAGCACCGCGGCGGGCACCCGGTCGGGGACCAGGGTCGGCAGCACGACGATGGTGTGCGCGCGGCGAAGCCTGTCAAGGCCGTGCGGGACCTCCATCCGGAGCCCGGCGTCGGTCGTGACCGACGGGGCAGCGCCGCAGACGGACAGCCGGTAGAGGGGATGTCCCGCGGCCTCGGTGCCGAAGACGTCGGAAGCCACGGCGAGCTCGAACAGCGCTGCGCCGTCGTAGACCAGCACCGCGACCTCGGGAATGGCAGTTTTGTCCTGCACACTGTCAATTGTGCCACTGTTCGCGGAACCCGGCCAGGCGGAGGCTGGAGTCATGAACAGCTCCCTCCTCGTCGGCGATCTCGGCGATCCGCTCGTCCTCCGGCCGTGCCGTGCCGCCGACCGGCTGCTGGCACGGATGTTCGGCGCGTCGCTGGACCGTCAGCTGGCGGCCGGGCGGCCGCCCGAGACGAGCCCGCTGCTGGCGGCGCGCGCCCAGGACATCGTCTGGCTTTCCAGGCGGCGCGCGGTGGCCCGCGACTGGGAGCACCTGCTCGAGGCCGCCCGCAGCACACGGCGCACACGGTCGCCCGCGGTTCCCGTCCGCTCCGCTGCGATCAGCGCCGCCGAGCCCGCCATCAGGGAACTCGCGCGGCGGCTCACCGCCGCGCTGCCGGTCAGGGCGCGGGGCGTGGCGATGGCGAGCCTCCTGCTGACCGATGCCACCGGACCGGTGTACAGCCGGCGCGCCCCCGTCACTCTCGACGCCGCGCTCACCGCCGCGATCGACCAGCTCGACCCCGCCATCCCACTCGCCGAGGGTGATGCGCGCCCGCCCGCCTGAGGGCATCGTTGGTCCGCGACAGACCGACAGACCCCAGTCCAGTTACCGGAGAAAGGGGGCCGACAGGTGGTATTCAGGGGAAGGCGCGAGGAACGGCGCGAGGAGCGGCGCGAGGAGCGCGACGCCACGCGGTACCAGATGCGCCAGCGCATGATCTCCATCGGCGACGACTACACGATCGAAAACGACCGCGGCGAGCGCGTGTACAGGCTAGACGGCAAGGCCCTGCGGGTCCGCAAGACCATCAAGTTCGAGGACATGGACGGGCGCGAGCTGTACAAGATCCAGGAACGCATGCTGCGCGTCCGGGACAGCATGGAGATCGAGCGGCCGGACGGCAGCCGCGCCGCGCTGGTCCAGAAGGCCATGATCGACCCGCTCCGCGAGCGCTGGGAGATCAAGACCGACGACGGCCCGGACATGAAGATCCAGGGGAACATCGTCGACCACGAATACACGATCGAACGCGACGGGCACAAGGTCGCCGAGGTCTCCAAGCGGTGGTTCCGGGTCCGCGACACCTACGGAGTCGAGGTGTTCCCCGGCGAGGACGACATCCTCATCCTCGCCGCCACCGCCGTGGTCGACACCATGGCCCATCCGGCCCGGTAAGCGCACGGTGTAGGCCACGAGCTGCGGCTGCCCGCCGCTGCTCGAGGCCGACGTCTGGGGCGCGCCGGCCGGGACGATCACCGAGTTGCCGGCGATCGCGATCGGCGCATTCGTCGCCGCGGGCAGCTGATGGCGGTACACGATCGCCCCGGTAGAGCGGTTGAGGGCGATCAGCACGCCGTTGTAGAGAGTGGTGAAGACCAGGTCGCCCGCGACGGTGGTGGCGCCGAGCGGCAGGGTCGGCACCTTCGTGTCCCACTCGACCTTGCCCGTCGTCAGGCTGAGCGCTTCCACCTCCCCGCCAGGGGCGCCGGCGACCTTGGTCCCGACGGGCGAGCTCAGGTCCGTGTACGTGAGCGGCAGGTCGATGGTCGCCACGTACACGGAGCCGTCCGCGACGGCTATGTCGGCGAGCACGCCGCCCAGTGACCCCGGCGCGATCGTGTAGGGCGCCTTCAGCGTGATCTTGTGCTCGAGGAGCAGCAGGGAGTCGTTGTCGGTGCCGTTGTGCTCGCCGACGGGGGTCTTCCAGAGCAACGCGCCGGTAGACGCGTTCATCGCGTAGACGATGCCCATCTTCCCGGACCCGATGACCGCCGGCACCCCGCCCACGCGAGCCGAGACCGGCGAGGTCTGCATGTCCCAGTCCTTGAAGTCGTTCGGCACGCCCTGGTAATACCAGCGCAGCTTGCCCGTCGCCGCGTCCAGGTTCACGTCGCTGTCGGTGTACAGCTGGGCGGACGGGTGCGCCATGGCCGATGCGGCCGACTGGTAGGGATTGCCGGTGCCGAACGTGACCGAACCGTCGCCGCCGACAAGCGGCGTCTCCCACGCCCCGCCGGAGCCGAGGCCGATACTCTGCACGCCCGTGTCCGCGCCCGTCAGCGTGTTGAACCGCCAGACCTGCTTCCCCGTGGCCGCGTCCAGCGCGAACAGCACACCGCCGCCCGGCCCGATCCCGTAGGCGCTGGAGATGTAGACCCGCCCGCCCGCCACCTGGGGCTGGATCTCGAACGTCCCCTGCGTGCTGTCGACCAGGCTGCTGTTGATCCAGTCGGTCTTTCCCGTGGCGGCGTTCAAGGCGAAGACCGCCGACGGCGTGTCCCCGTACACCGTTCCGTTAGCGACCGCCACCCCGTTCGGCCCCGGCCCGGTCTTCTCCGGCGTGTTGACCTGGTACTCCCACTTCAGCGCCCCGGTGGCGAGGGACAGCGCGTAGACGTTGCAGTCCAGGTCCTGGATGTAGACCACGCCGTTCACCACGACCGGCGCGGCCGCGAACGCGCCCGTCTTTCCCACCCCGGCCGCCGCCGTGCCGGTCAGCTTGAAGCTCCAGGCCTCGCGAAGCGAGGCCACGTTCGCCGACGAGATGGCCGACCCGGCCGCGTCGCGGGTGTTGGCCAGGTCGCCGTTCGGATACGGCCAGGAACCGGACGGCGCCGCCGCGCCGTGGAAGCTCGTCGTGACCGGCGGCGGCGGGCTGCTGCTGCAAGCGGCGGCCCCGGCCACGATCACCGCGGCAAGCAGGCCCATGCCAGCACTAGAAATCTTCCGACTCATCTGCCGCTTCCCTTCCCGGGACCGGGGACCCTACATACCTATCATCGCTCGATATATTCTTATCGAAAATTGATATCACTATGATAGATACGTCCGGGCAGCCGAGTCAACGGCACCCGAAGGACCGTTGACGGAATCTGTCGGACCCCGTTACGGTCGGTGCGTCGAGCCCGCAGATCACGAAAAATCCGCCGGAAGGGGACCCGCCATGGCCGACCTCGCCGCTCTCGCAGCGCGGATCATCGACGGCACGATCGAGGTCGTCGACCTCACCTCGCCCCTGCACGCGGGGACCCCGATCCTGCAGCTGCCGCCCGAGCTCGGCCAGACGGTGCCCTTCCAGCTGGAGGAGATCAGCAGGTACGACGACCGCGGGCCCGCCTGGTACTGGAACAACTTCCGCACCGGCGAGCACACCGGCACGCACCTGGACGCGCCGAACCACTGGGTCACCGGCAAGGACCTGGACGACGTCTCCCGGATTCCGCCGCAGCGGCTGGTCGGCCCGGCCGTCGTCATCGACAAGACCGCCGAGGCCGCGAAAAACCCCGACTACCTCCTCGACATCCCCGACCTCGAGGAGTGGCAAGAAGCCAACGGCCCGCTCCCGGCCAAGGGCTGGCTGCTGTTCCGCACCGGCTGGAGCGCCCGCGGCAACGACCCGCGAGCATTCGCCAACGCCGATGACAAGGGCCCGCACACGCCCGGCGTCACCCCGGAAGCGGCGGCATACCTGGCCGTCAGCGACCTGCTCGGCTTCGGCGTGGAGACCGTCGGCACCGACGCTGGCCAGGCCTTCGGGTTCGAGCCCGCCTTCCCGTGCCACGAGGCGGTCCTCGGCGCGGGCAAGTACGGGCTCACCCAGCTCCGCAACCTCGACCGGCTGCCCGTCACGGGCTCGATCGTGATCGCGGCCCCGCTGCCCATCGTCTCCGGCTCCGGCTCGCCTGCCCGCGTCCTCGCCCTGGTCGAAAGATGACCACCGTCGCGCACGCGGTCGGCACCGCGCTGGCGCGACTGGGCGTCACGACCGTGTTCGGCGTGGTCGGCAGCGGTAACTTTCACGTCACCAACGCGCTGACCGCAGCGGGCGCGCGGTTCGTCCCCGCCCGCCACGAGGGCGCCGCCGCGGTGATGGCCGACGCCTACGCCCGGGTCAGCGGCGGTCTCGGCGTGCTCTCCGTCCACCAGGGACCCGGCCTGACCAACGCGATGACCGGGATCACGGAGGCGGCCAAGAGCCGCACCCCCATGCTGGTCCTCGCCGCCGAGGCCACCGCGCCGCGCTCCAACTTCCACATCGACCAGCCCGCGCTGGCCAGGGCCGTCGGCGCCGTCCCGGAACGGATCACGTCCGCGTCCGCGGCGGCCGCCGACCTGGCCCGCGCCTGGCGCACCGCCGTAACCGAGCGCCGCACGGTCCTGCTCAACCTGCCGCTCGACGTCCAGGCCGCGCCCGCGCCGGCCCCGTTCGACGTGCCCGCTCCCCCCGCACCGCTCCCGCCGCCCGAACCGGACGACGCCGCGATCGAGGCGCTGGCCGACGCCCTGGTGGCCGCCGGACGCCCGGTGTTTCTCGCGGGCCGCGGCGCTCGCTATGCGGATGCAGAGCTAACCCATTTGTCCGAACGTACCGGGGCGCTCCTGGCCACCACAGCCGTCTCCCGCGGGCTGTTCCGCGGCAACCCGTTCAATCTCGACGTCAGCGGCGGCTTCGCCACGCCCGCCGCGGCCGAGCTGATCAGGTCGGCGGACCTGCTCGTCGGCTGGGGCTGCTCGCTCAACATGTGGACGCTCCGGCACGGCGCGCTCGTCGGCCACGACACGACCGTCGTCCAGGTGGACATCGACCCGGACGCGCTCGGCGCGCACCACCGGATCGACCTCGGGCTGGTCGGCGACGTCGCGACGACCGCGCGCGCCACCGCGCGGGAACTGGACCGCCGCGGGTACCACTCGGCCGGGTACCGGTCCGTGAAGATCGCCGAACGCCTGGCCCGCGAGGGCCGCTGGCGCGACGTGCCCCGCGAAGAGCAGCCCGAAGCCGGCCGGATCGACCCCCGCGCCCTCTCCGCCGCCCTGGACGACCTGCTGCCCGCCGCCAGGACGGTCGCCGTCGATTCGGGAAACTTCATGGGCTACCCGGCGATGTACCTGGACGTGCCGGACGCCGACGGCTTCGTCTTCACCCAGGCCTTCCAGTCGATCGGGCTCGGCCTGGCGACCGCGATCGGCGCCGCCGTCGCC
>Ga0306921_10009762_pt1 | contig 10194 bp, 13 predicted proteins | sample sta12Cox44000080_FD_203760 | JGI IMG/M metagenome (GOLD analysis project Ga0306921, IMG submission 203760) | Lab enrichment of tropical soil microbial communities from Luquillo Experimental Forest, Puerto Rico - statoxic.12C.oxic.44.000.080 (v2)... | ecosystem: Environmental > Terrestrial >...
GGTCCTGACCGGGTCGAGGGGGTAGGGGGCTGGGGGTAGTGGCCCTCCCATTTGGTAAGCAAACTTCCGGTGTCGGCGGCTCTTTTGGCAGCAGTGCGGGCGGCACCGGGGCGAGCGGGTGCGAAGGTGTGTGATCCGGCTCCCACTCATACCCGTAGCCCGGGGTCGGCATGACGATGTAACCGCCCCGGCCGCGCCAATCGAGCCCGGTACCGATGCCGCGGCCGAGGGCGCCGGCAGTGCAGCCAAACGGGCCGCTGGGCGGAATTGCGAAATGCAGATGCCAGCCGCCACGCGGTGTCGAGCATGCCGGCGTCTCGAGCTGCTCCGGGGGCACACCGAAAGCAGCGAGGGTATCGAGACCGCCGGGCGGGTCGATATCGAGCACGACCTCGAACTCGCCCGTGACGACACCGATGAGCGCATTTGGCCATTGCGCCCACCACTGCCAAATCTGGCGGGGGTCGGAACTGGCGCCGGCCCCCCATCGGACCAGCGCTTCGCGCTTGCCGGCGAGCGGAAAGACGCGGCGGCCGGTCGCGGCGTAAGACAGGGCCCAATCGAGCGCCGCGTTCATGATGCACCGCCCTCGTCGAGCAGGCGGCGGATCTTGGCGCTATAAAGATCCGCGGCCTTATCCCGTATCCAGGCGTCGACAGCGGCGACCCTGGCATCATAGTGGCCGAGCGGATCGTCCGAGCCGCTGCCGTCTCCGACGTAATCCTCGATATTGGGAGCAAGGATATTGGCAATGCGATCCACGATTTGCCGTTCGCTGTCCTCTGCTTCCTTCAGCACCTTGAATTGATCGGGCGGCAAGTGCTGCTCGATCGCGGTCCGCACGAGATCGCGGAGCATGCCCGGTTCGATCGCATCGAGCTCGACCGAGATGTCGCCAAACCGGTTGGCGCGACTGTCGCTGGTCTTGGTCGGCCTGGTCGGCAGACTCCAATCGCGGATTTGCTCGGCGGTGACCGCTATGCGCTCGAAATGGATCTCGGCGTGGGGTGCGAGATCGCGCAGCGTCTCCTCGATCTTCTCGGCAGCATTGACACCGGACGGATCAAAATCGCCGGCATGGTAGATGTACGCCGGCACGTCGAGCGTAGCGATGTACTCGGCGGCAGTGTGCAGAAACGACAGGCTTGCATAGCCGCGGGCGACCATCAGTGGGACATCGAATTCCTCGGTGACCGGATAGACCACGCCGGCGAGCGCGTCTTTTTCGAGCCAAATCTCGACGTAGCGATCAGCGTCAGCCCACAGCGCTTTGCGGTAAAACCGGGCGGTGTCCTGCAGTGCCTGCTCGATGCTGCTGAAGGTATTCGGCTTGCGCTGCCAACGCGTATTGTCGACCAGCCAGTCGTAGGGCAATGCACCGTACCGGCGCATATGCACAAGGTCGGTTTGCACTTTCGCATAGCCGCCCTCGGTCTTGTCGACGACGCCGTGGACAGTGGCCTGATAGAACACCTGGCGCACTGTCATTGGGTGCATCTCGGCGATGATGGTGGCAAGCGTGCAGCGTCGGAAATCAACCTCGGCCTTGGTCGAGCGATGCCGTTTTATGTGGCTAGCCTTATAAGCCGCGGTCATCGCGTGCCGTCCTCGAGCAGGCGGCGGATCTTGCGGATCGCCCGGGCGCGATCGAGATAGCTGTCGACGCGCCGGCCGCGCACCACGATGACCCAATGGGCGGGTGCGGCTTGCGATCAAGCGGTTACGTGTCCATCGGCGTCGCGCTGGGTTTCGCCGTGCGTCGCCTGAACCTCACGCAGCACGATGCCGGCCGCGGCCATGCGCGCCGCGAGGTCATTGGGTAATGATCGTCTGTGCACTATGCGGCTCCAAAATCGGAGCCGGCGCAAAAGGGCTTGCGATTACTGCGGGCCGACGTTACCTAATGGCGAACGTGGTCTGTTCCACGTGAAACCCAAATCCGGTAATCTGAGATCCGGCCGGCCACAGGATATGCCCCTTGTGGCCGGTCTTATCTCGTTGCGGCTGATGCGGGTCTGTAGTCGTCGCTGACGCCAAAGGCGCGCCTGTCCCTCGCTTCCATCTCGTCCGGGTAATAGCGCTCGGCCAGCGAATACCGGACGACTTCGAGGCTGAGCAGCGCCCGGATCAGCGCGTCGTCGGGCTCGTCTTCCAGCATCTCGATAACATGAGAAGCGATCTCGGCGCGCGACAGGATCAGCTCGAGGTCGCCCTGTTTGCGCTTGATGCGCGCCGCGGTCATGGGCTTGCCTCCTCTTGTTCGGTCTTGCGCGGCCGGCCGCGAGCGGGTGGCGGCACGGGTGCGCTGGGAAGCTTGCGCGGCCGGCGCGGGAGCAGCTCGTACGGCCGGGTCATGATCTTCTCGCGGTAGGCGGCAAGCTCTTCGGGAAAAGCTATCGGCATGGCGCCGTCGTGATGGATGCACGCGGCAAAGTCCGGGTCGCGTTGCGCCTGGCGCCGGACCCGCGCGCGCTTGGCTCGCGGGTTCAAATCGGGTTCGTCCCAGACGCCGTCAAAGATCTTCTCATTGCCGCGGAGCGCGCCCGCGAACAGCGGTCGGTTCATCTCATACCCCTGTGTGGAGCAGTGTTACAGATGACGATATTGTGGAACCGCCAATGCATGTCAAGAAAGTTTGTAAAATGCGTCAAGTTGTTGCGCGTCTACAACACCAGCCTGTGCAGCTGTAACCGCTCCGGTTACATAGCCTGCCCGACGTCACGTCTAACACGAAACGCCTCAATACTGTGACATTCCATGAGGGGCGCGCGTACCAAATCAATCCATTAAACTTACCGGCTATATATTTTAATCGTATGACTGCCCGCGCCCGAGCCGAACGGCGTGCGGCATGTCGCGTCCGTGTCACCGTACCGATTTGTCCCGCTTTGTATCTCGTTGTAATTACGTGTCGCTTTTTGTCGCGCCCACGACATGAAAAAAGCCGCTCGGCGGCGGCTATCTGATTGATTTAATTAGCGGACGAAATCGTCAGTCGGCCGTGCCAGCAGAAGATCAATCCGCGGCTCGTCTATTGCTCGGCTCAAGGCTATGGGCAGAACGGCCCGCTCGCCGATCGGCCGGCCTTTGACGACATCATCCAGGGCGGTTGCGGGCTGGTTTCGCTGGAGATGGCGACCGGGGGCGAGGCCCGCTTCGTGCCGACCTTGATCGGCGACAAGACCGTCGGGTTGACCATTGTCTATGCGGTAATGGCCGCCCTGGTGCAGCGCGCCCGGTCCGGGCGCGGGCAGGCGGTCGAGGTGCCGATGCTCGAAACGATGACCGCCTTCGTCATGGCCGAGCATATGGGCGGGCTGAGCTTTGATCCGCCACTCGGGCCGCCGGGCTATGCGCGGATGCTGGCGCCCGACCGACGGCCCCATCGCACCGCCGATGGGCATATCTGCATTCTCCCCTATACCGACCGGCACTGGCGCGATTTCTTCCGCATCGCCGGCCGTCCCGAGCTCGCCGAGGATCCGCGCCTCGCCGACGCCGAGACGCGCAGCCGCCACGTCGCCGAGCTCTATGCGCTGGTCGCCGAATGCGTGCGCGACCGGCCGAGCGCCTACTGGCTCGCCGAGCTCGAGGCCGCCGACATCCCGTGCGGACCGGTCAACCCGCTCGCCGAAATGCCGGCCGACACGCAGCTCGCCGCCGTCGATTTCTTTCCAGCGAGCGAACATCCTTCGGAGGGATCGATCCGCATCGTGCGGCCGCCGGTGCGATTTGGCGATGCCGACTGCCCGCTCAGGCATCCGGCGCCGCGGCTCGGCGAGCATTCGCGGGCGATCCTGCGCGAGGCAGGGTTGGCAGAACCCGAGATCGACGCCCTGTTCACCCGCAAGATCGCGATTGAAGCGGCGCCGAATCAATCGGCGGCGGCAAAGACCGCGGTCGGGACACGCTCGACATGATGATGTTGGCCGCCGCCGATCGCGGCAAGGATCACCACCGCAAAGAACCCGGCGCGCATTATCCCCGGCAGCCGCAGCAGGACCACGGCGAGCAGCAGGGCGGCGTAGCCGAGATAGAGGAATGTCACGTCTGCGGCCATCGCGGCGACCATAGTCCGAACGGATAAAGGTTTGGTTGATGCGGCTGACCGACGAGGAGCATGCGATGCTGGCCGGCGAGCTCGGCGCGCCGCGACGCTGGGCGATCGCCCACCAGATCGCCGTCGGCGAGTTCTTCGACGCTGCCGATTTTGTGGCGGTGTCGTAGGCGCACATCATGGCCGATACCGAATCTTTGGGCGAGGCCGGGGTGCGCTTTCTCGAAACCCTCGCGGCCGCTCCCGAGCGGGAGCGGCGGGTCCGGGTGCCGGCGATCACCGACCCGCGCGGGATCGATTTCGCGACCTACCGCCGGCTAGGCCAGAGTGCGGCGATGGTCGCGCTCGAGCGCCGGGCGATCGCGGCACTCTCCGCCTTCGGCGTGCTGATGACCGATACCTGCATCAATTATCAGACGGTTCTGGCGCCGCTGCGCGGCGAGCATGTCGCCTACGGCGATACCGGCTCAGTCATCTATACGAACAGCGTGCTCGGGGCGCGCAGCAATTTCGAAGGCGGGCCTTCCGCGCTGGCGGCGGCGCTGACCGGCCGCAGCCCGCGCTACGGCTACCACCTCGGCGCGCACCGCTGCGCCACCCGACGCTTTCGGCTCGCGACAGCGCCGCGCGATCTGAGCGAATGGGGAGCATTGGGCGGCGTCCTCGGCGAGGCGTGTGGCTCCTATTGGCAGGTCCCCGTGATCGAGGAGCTGACGACGGTCCCGAATTCGGACGCGCTCAAGCATTTCGGCGCCGCACTGGCGAGCTTTGGCTCGGTGGCGCTGTTTCACATGCCCGGCATCACCGCCGAGGAGGCGGTGTTCGCCGGCGCGCCACCCGAGCCGGTGCCGATCGGGGCGGCCGACATCGCGGCCTTTCTCGCCCGCTACGCCGCAGCCGGCGACCAGCTCGACGTCGTCGTCTTCGCGGCACCCCAGCTGTCGTTGTTCGAGATCGCGGCAGTCGCGGGTGCGCTCGACGGCCGCAGGGTGCACCACGCCACGACGGTGATCGTTGCGACCTCGCCCGAGATCAAGCATGCCGCCGACCGCATGGGTCTGACCGCCCGCATCGAGGCGGCGGGTGGCGTCGTCGCCGAGGGGGTTTGCTTCTACCAGAGCTATGCGCGTGAGATGGCCGAGGCCAACGGCTGGACCCGGCTGATGACCAACTCGGCCAAGCTCGTCAACATTCTGGGCGGCTACGGCTACAGCTCGAGCCTGGCGAGCCTCGGGCGGTGCATCGACTCGGCGGTGGCCGGGCGGGTGCTGTAGATGCCGCTCGTGCTGCGCTGCCACCCGGGCATCGGACCGGCGGTCAGCGGCACCGCACTCGTCGCCGCCGACAATTTCAGCGCGCGCTATGATCTCGACCGCAATCGCGGGATCTTTGTGCGCCCGAGCCACAAGCTCGCCGGCCACAGCTATGTCGACCGCATCCTCGTCCTCGACGGCGCCAAGGGCGGGGTCGCCACCGCCTGGATGCTGCACGACATGAAGGCACGCGGGATCGTGCCGCGTGCTTTGATCTTCAACCGGGTCAACCCGATCATCGCTCAGGGTGCGGCCTTTGCCGGCATCGCGCTGGTCGACCGCTTCGCCGGCGATGTGACCCTACTCTTCCACACCGGCGACATCCTGCGGGTCGACCCCGCCGCGGGCACGGTCGCGATCCTGAGCCGCGAGGCGTGAGCCGATTTTCGTAACCTTATCATTAACTTGGTTCATCGCGAGGAATGCCCGAAGGGGCGCTGTTCGAACGACTTACGACGCTCCTGCAAGCGACTTTTCTCAGCGTTTCCAAGCGCTTGTCAGCCCTCGGCATAACCGAGCAGTACCCGAGTTTCCCTGCCGCACAGGGTAACTCAGGAAAAAAAATCGAATCCGGCCCCAAATCGCCGAGGTCATCATCAATTACCCTTTCTGTATCAAAAGCATACGAGTTTCGGTGTGGTGCCGCCCAAGGCGTTCTCAGGGAAACGGCAGGGAAACTTCGACCCGATAGTCATCCCGCCCGCCGCATGGGGCTCCGCGTTCCTCGACCAGGCCGGACCCGCCCTTGCAGCATCCATCTTTCGGCCAGTATACCGCCGATGGTGTCCATGACATGTCCAAAGGGTTCTCCATTTGTTCGGCTTGCCGGGTTCGCAGAGCCGCAACGGCTGAAAGCCGCTTGCATAATTCCAATTCCCAGTGTACTCTGAAAAATAGAGTACACTGGGAATTGGAGGGCTCGGTGATCGAGGACCAGGCACGCGAGGACATCGCCTTCATCCGCCGCGCAATCGAGGAGGGCGGCGCCTACGCCACCGCCTCGAGCCCAGAAATGCTGGTGTGGGGCATCATGCTCGCGATCGGCTATCTCGGCACCTACGGCTTTGTCCGCGGCTGGTCGCCGGTGGCACCAGGGGCGCTGTGGGCCGCCTGCATGGGCCTGCCGTGGCTGTTCTCGCTGCGCCGGCTGGCGAGAGGTCTCGCCGGTCGCGGGGTTACGAACCGCGGCCCGATGGCGCAGGCGGCGGCGATGCTTTGGCTCGGCTGCGCGATCGTGCTGACGACGCTCGCGACAGCGGCGATGGTGACCGGCGAGGCACGTGGCGGATGGGTCAGCGCCGTCGTCGCCGGGGTCATGGGGATCGGGTTCTTCGCCAGCGCCTGGCTCGTCCGCCTGCCATGGCTGCGCTGGGTCGGGATCGCCTGGTGGCTCGGCGAACTGGCGCTGTTCGCCCTGCGCCATCGTGCCGAGGCACTGCCGCTGGCGGCAGCGCTGATGCTGCTGCTGCTCGCCGGGCCCGGCTATGTGCTATTGGCACGTCGCGGACGCCAGGCCGAGGCATGACCGATTTCGATCATGCGGCGATCGACGAGATCCTGCACAGCCGCGTGCGGCTCGCCATCGTCGCTTTTCTCGCCGGCGCCAAGACCGTTGATTTTACTGCAGTGCGCGACGCGACCAAGACCACCGACGGCAACGCCAGCATTCACCTGCGCAAGCTTGAAGACGCCGGCTACATCGCAATGCAGAAGCGCTTCGTCGCCCGCAAGCCGCAGACCCTTTATTCGCTGACCGAACGCGGCCGTCAGGCTCTGCTCGCCTACGTAAGCCACCTCGAAACCTTGCTGCCGGCCGCCGGCAACAAACCGCAGGACCCAGAGGTAAACCGATGAGACAGGCGCTATCGAACCTCCTCAACGACTTTCTGTCGGCGATCTTCTTTTTCGCTGTATATAGCCTGACCGGCAGCATCGTAGCCGGCACCGCCATCGCTATTGCCATCGGCGTGGCGCAATTTCTCCGTCTCAAGCTGGCGGGGCGGCCGATCGAGCCGATGCAGTGGCTGAGCCTCGGGTTTGTCGTGGTGCTCGGCAGCGCGACTTTGCTGACCCACAGTCCGCGCTTCATGATGCTGAAGCCGAGCGTCATCCACTTCGCTGTCGCAGCGGTGATGCTGCGGCGCGGCTGGATGAGCCGCTATCTGCCGGCCATCGTGCATGAGAATGTCCCGGAGGGGATGATTGTCGGTGCGGGCTATGCCTGGGCGGGGCTGATGGTCGTCCTGGGCCTCGCCAACCTCGTCATCGCGACGCAATTCCACATCAGGGTCTGGGCCTGGTTCATCTCGTTCGGTTCGATCGGCGCCAAGGTGGCCGCGTTCTTACTGCAATACGCGGTGTTTCGGATGATGGTCCGGCGGAAGCTGCGGAGCGCCACCGCCGGCTCCATCACGGCAGCCGGCTCGCCATCGACGCTCCTCGGCGTCGTCGCCGGCCTGATCCTGCTGGCGAGTTCTGGCGGCGCGGGCGCGGTCGGTTTCCAACAGGCCGCCGCCCCCGATCCTCAGGGTCAACCGCTCGAGCTCGACATCTGGTACCCGAGCGATGCGCCAACGGCGCCACACCCGCTCGGGCCGTTCGAGCAGACCGTCGCCGTGGATGGGGCGATTGCGGGGTCCGGGCTGCCGCTGATCGTGATCTCGCACGGAACCGGCGGTGCGGCCGAGACGCATTACGATATCGGGTTGGCATTGGCCCAGGCCGGGTTCATCGCCGTCGCCGTGACCCACACCGGCGACAATTGGCGTGACCGCTCCTACAGCTTTACTGCTCGAAACTTTATCGAGCGTGCCCGCCACATCAAGCTGACGATTGACTACATGCTGACGGCGTGGTCCGGCCGCGATCACGTCGCGGCGAAGCGCATCGGCGCGTTCGGCCATTCTGCCGGCGGATTTACCGTGCTCGTCGCGATCGGCGGCAACCCGGAGCTCACCCGCCTGGACGCATATTGCCGCGAGCATCCGGACGACTGGGGCTGCCAGCGTGCTCGTGCTTTGGCCCGCGGCCCGACCGGCGACCCGCCGGCCCCGGCTTGGGCCCATGACGAACGGATCAAGGCGGCGGTCGTCGCCGCACCCGCGGCCGGCCACGCGTTCACCGCCGTCGGCCTCGCGCCGGTCGCGGCGCCGGTGCAGCTCTGGGAGGCTGAGGACGATCGGATCACGCCCAACCGGTGGAGCGCCGAGAACGTCAAGGCGAGCCTGCCTTCACCGCCAGAGCTGCACCTTGTGCCGAGTGCCGATCATTTCGCGTTCATCGCCCCGTGCAATACGGCACTCGCGGAGCGGGCGCCCGAGATCTGTCAGGACCCGCCGGGGTTCGATCGGACCGCCTTTCATCGTGACTTCAACGTCGCGGTGGTCGGGTTTTTCTAGAGGCAGTTGGAACCGGTCGGGACAAGGCAGTGAACCTCGACCTTTTTCCGCTCGGACGGGCGCATCTCGTCGCGAGCTTTATCGCCCTTGCCGGCGGCTAACCATCATCAATCGCGCGTTGCGAAGAGCACGCGACGCCCGGGTCGGAGCCGTTGCCGGCAGCCCCTCACCCTCCCGCTGCGAGGGCCCTTCCCTCTCCCCGCTCGCGGCTTTGGCTCGAAAGGGACTCCTGACCAGAAACTTGGAATCTTGACTAGAATTCCGACACTCTCCTTACGGGGTGCAAACATGATAAATTGGATTTTTGCTACTAGTGAACCCCTACTGGGGACACCGGGCTCTCGGCTGAGGCCGCGACGCATGAGCGGTAGGTTGTCACAATGTCCAATGTCATGCCAAGCCACGAACAGATTGCAACTTTCCTCCGAGATCACTCAGAGCCTCTCGTGGAAGTGCCGCAAAAGAAAATGAGTGAGTTCCACGCTGGGAAGATTGCTGTTCTGACGGTAACGCCTGAAGCGGTGTCGGGAGACGAGCCAACGTGGCAGAGGCTTGGTTTTGCCGACAGTGAGATCCAAGCGCTTCGGCTCTTACAGAGTAAGATTATCGGTTTAGCCGCCGTCACCAAACGACCGGTCTTCTATTTTGGATCTCAGATCTGGCCGCCGATCCTCGGCAGCGCCTTCATCCCGCTTCTAGGTCCGTGAACGTTTGAGCGATCGAGCGATCGGTGGTAGCGCCCCGACCGCCGAAGCTGAGGCAAGACCCAGCCGCCTGTTGCCGCAAACATCGCGGACGCTTTATGAACGAACCTGCTACGTTCTGAACTCAACACGATTGCCCGGCTCACTCCACTCGGTTCAGCGCACTAGCATAGCCCGTTGAGATGACACGCCTCCCGGAGTTTGGGAATGAAATCCTTCATCCTGGAAATATGGGGTTCTAATGCACCGTGCTCTATGTAGACCTGCTTGCCTCGCAAGATACGGAAGCGTGGCCCTAAAGCATTTACAGCGCCGTCAATATTATTTTTCCGATCACAACGGTTATGGACAAGATAATTTCTAACGGTGACAAGATTACGGAAGTCGGCCAGCAGTTTGTCTGCATTCAGCGAAAGGCGATCGTTGAAAATTTTCATGATCATCACAACGTCGTTTTTGCTTTTGATCTGTTTAAAATTAAGTTTGAAGCTAGCTTTGGTATCGTTTTTGAGATCAATGGCAGCTATCTCTACAGCGCTCGTGAATGCCATAAGGGCTGTACGGCGCAGAAATGTCGGAAGAGTGACAGTGAACCGTTCCTTCGCATTCTCCATTAATTCAGTACGATATGAACGCGGATCAAAGTCCTTTGGAATGGGAAATTTGTCTTCATCAAGTTTCTGAATCCGTTGAAGCTCAACACGAAGCTGCCAGTCGAACGT
>Ga0306921_10009764_pt1 | contig 10191 bp, 3 predicted proteins | sample sta12Cox44000080_FD_203760 | JGI IMG/M metagenome (GOLD analysis project Ga0306921, IMG submission 203760) | Lab enrichment of tropical soil microbial communities from Luquillo Experimental Forest, Puerto Rico - statoxic.12C.oxic.44.000.080 (v2)... | ecosystem: Environmental > Terrestrial > Soil...
TCGTTCTTCTTATCGAAATCGAAGGGCGCCGAGCCGGCATCAAGGAAGACTTCGCCATCTTGCTGTGTTGCCGCATTGCCAGCAATTTTCTTTTCTGGCGTTGATCCGCTGGCGCTTGCGCCAGCGCCGCGTTTTTGCGCCGAAACCTGCTCGACCTCAGCGGTCGCAGCCCGTCCTCGGTCCAGATCGTTCTGGACTCTTCTAAGCTGAATCTGGGCGTTTAATCGATCGTCGGTAAAGGTCACTTGCAAATCGTGGGTGACCACAATGTCAACCATCGTTCGCGCGCCGGCCTGGTTCCCGTCAAAATGAAGGTGAGCACCGAAGCGCTCAAGTGCGCGCTCCAGGGCAAGCGCCATGGCATCGTGATCCTTGGCCAGGATGTGGATTTTGTCTCCGCTCTCCCGGACTGCCACACGACCGTCTTCAGTCCGGAAATGTTCAATCGCGCCGTTTTTCCCAATCCGAAAATCCCATTCCAGTTGCGGATTTCTTTGGAGCGGCGCCGGCGGGCTTTGTTTGTTGGGGGCCTCGCCTGCAGAGAGTTCCCACACTGGCTCCTGTTCGTCCAAGTCGCCGTTGCCGCGCGCGTCTACGCCAGAAGAAATTTGGGAGCCGACTTGTTCTTGGGACGCACTGGCGACATTTTCATTCGAGACTTCCTGGGCGGATTCACCATTCAAGGCATCTCGCTTGTGGTCGCGTGCAAGCGCTAAAGCGTTTGCGATCGCGCGATCCAGTTCTCCGCTTACGGCATGAGCCTCAATTGGTGACTCGTTAACCAAATCGTTGAAATCAGTTAAGCCGTTCTCAATTTCCTGATCGCTGAAACGGGGCACCATGAGCTGGGCTCCGATGGCTTCAGCCGCTTCTGTTGCTTTGGCGAGGCCTGGGTTGTGGCCTTGGCCTTGGGACAGCGCCACGTCGTTATCCGCAGCGATGACCATTGCAGCATCAGGGAAGCGTTCACGGAGAGCGCGCGCTGCGTGCGGCACATTTCCGGCGTCAAAGGCCGCGACGAACGCGACTTTGCGTTTTTCAGCCAGGTTAGCCCGAGAATAGAGCTCTTTGAGCGTTGCAGCGGTGGCGTATCCCTCAGCTATCACGATGGCAGCTGCCTTTGAGAGATCACCCGCCGGATCAGTTGATTCCAACACGTGGAAACAGGCATCTTTCCTAGATTCGCGCGCGAAGCGCTTTGACCCGTCAGCGTTGACATACTGGACGCTCCACAGCTTCCCGTCCGCGTCATAAGCTGGTATAGCAAGGCTGCCTCTGGCCGTCTGATACACGCCAGGCTGGAGCTGGATTCGCTTTGCCTGCAAGTACTCGTGATCGGCGGAGAGAGCCGGGTAGGTCTCGATCTGCGCCCGGAGGCGCTCGGCTGTCTTTTCCCAGGTCGCGACACGGTCCGCTTCACGCTCGGCGAGCTTCGCTGGCGCCGCGATCGCCGTAAACTGCTCCTTAGTCATCGTGACTGCAGAGGCTTTCCAGCGTTGTTCTTCCCCGGTTCGATTGTTTTTCGCATAGCCAGCCGGCCGACCGTCGGAGTGAGCGACATAGAAAAGAGATTTTTCACCCCGATCGTCGTCGAGCGTTGCCATCCGGTGGGAACGGCCGTCCATGATCGGATGCGCCCCGGTTAAGTCGCCGCCGAGTTCGCGCAAGACTGCAGCAAATTCTTCGCGCGGATTGGCTCTGGCCGGCGCGGCCGCGGCGGCGTTCTCCGGGAGCCATTTAACCAGGCCCACAAGGGTTCCCTCGGGACCGATATACCAGAGTTTCTCACGCCAATCCCATTTGGCGCCGGCTGCTTTCGCTTCTTCGCGTTCCGCGTACGGAACGGCTAAGTATTGACGCTCTTCTGTTCGCGTTTGTTCATCGCTCATACGATGCCCTTTGCCACCCTTTTGTGGCAGTCCTCTTCCGTGTTTGCTTTGTTCATAGGCTCCCTTGCTTTGGATGCTATCGAGCGGCTTCTGAGCGGCAAGCTTTTGTTCCTTTTCTGGCGCCCGCTTCTCATAAGTTAGAGGCTCTGGTTCGAGCACGCGCGCGGCCTCTTCTGGAGAGGCGCGCGTGACTCGATTCGAAAGCTTTTGTGCGCTCACCCAACGTTCAGACGTGCCCCAGGTATCTCGTGCGCGCTTAGCCATTCTGATCTGCACCTTCTCACGACCAAGCTTCGTTACTACACCCGCAATTTTCTGCGTGTAGCCATAGCCTCCTCTTGTCTCATAGATCCAGTTGACTTTATCACCCACGTTGAAGCCGTGGTTCAGCGTCGAATTTCCATTATTTGCTTTCGCGTGCGCAATTGCTTCCAGGACTCCGAGCCGCTCGCCTTGAGCCCGCTCAGCGCGCGCCAGAAAAGCTTCCTTGCTGGGCACATAAGTATCAACTCGCTCCCTGGCCCTGCTATGCGAGACGTAGATCGCTTTCTGGTCGAAAGCGCTTCCGAAGACGACCGCAAAGTTCGATGTTAACCCCTGGCTTGAATGACTGGTCGTGGCGTAGCCGTGAGCGATTTTAAGATAATCGTCCGGCACCACAAACCCATCGGTTGTTACCAAGCGGCCTTGTTCATCTGTGCCGGCCAAAGTTGCAAGCGTGCCATTAGTGACGCCAGAAGAGTTAGCTCTGAACCAGAGGCGGTCACCCGATTGCAATTCAACTTCTCCAATCGCTCCCAGCTCCAGCTTCTCTCCGTTAGTGCGGACGTTGATCTTGTGTTCCTTTCCGGCCTGGTCAACGAGCGTTACAAAATCTTTCTTTTTTGGCGTTTCCTTAACTGCATACACTTCGCGCGCGGAAAGGCCTCGAACCTTTGTCTTTTCGGATAGAAGCGTAACCGCCACGCCAGGCGTGTAGCTGTTTGAATCGCGGCGCATAGCCCGCGTCGTGTCGTGTGCAATAAAAGCGCGCCGCTTCAACACCTCACCCTTGAGCGCGCCGGCTTCGCGCATGGCTTCGCGCACATCCACCGTAAAGGCGCGGATCTCCGCGTGCGTCGGGCCGACTGCGAGGACGTGCGGCTCGCCTCGTTCAGTGACAAGCTTCTTGCCACACTCGCCCAACTCCAGATACCTCTTAGCAGCCTCGATTAAGTAGGCGGACTTTTCTTCGTGGATCCAGCCTTTTGCCCCAAGCCTGGCCAGTCCTTCAGCGACTTTTGAGGACGCCATCTCCATAACCGCGGCGCGATACTCTGGATCGCGTTGACGGCTGATTTTGGATAAGGAAACCGATCGCAGGTTTGAATGCTGTTCGAGCGTTCGTCCGAAGTCTCCAGCTTCAACCGCTACGTGCTGCCGGGTATCGCCAACAAAACGGACTAGCGCTCCCTGTTCTTTCGCTATCCTCAACAGTTCGTGGCCGCCACGATTGGACAACAGTCCCCATTCATCAACGGTAATAACGGCGTCTTGAAGCTGCGCTCCTTTTTGCGAAGCGAGCAGAAACGCTTCGACTGTTTGGACCTGTGATTGTGGGATCTCGCGCCGCAGAGCTTCCACCGCCTTCGTCGTCGGCGCCAGGACGACGTGACTTTTTCCCGCTGCAACCACGCCAGCGTGAAACTCCTTGAGCGCAGTGGTTTTGCCGGCGCCGGCAACGCCGCGTAAGGCAAAGACCTGGTCAGTTGAACGAAGCATCGATTCAACCGCCGCGCGTTGGTCGGTGTAATCATGAGTTACACCGCCCGACCGCACCTTGAGCCAGCGCCCGTCTCTTTGAACGAGCTCGCGAAACGGCACGAAAGAGGCATTGATCGGTGCGGCCGCGCCGATCCCGGAGTTGACAAAGGTAACGCTGTCTTGTTCCAGGCGAAAGTTTGTCTGGTCCGTTAAGATCGCCATGGCGCTCGTTTGCTGGTCAAGCCGGACCAACTCCGGGTCAGCTTGGATCGCGCTTTCGAGCTCAGATAATCTCACCTTCCCCATCCCTCTGTTGAGCGCTTCGGCGATCAGATCGTGTTCGCCGAAGGTTGCCCGGCGCTCCGCGAGATGATCCCGCACAAGGGACACGAGCTCGGCGGTGTCGATGTTCGCCGTTTCTTTTCTGGCGTTTAACGCTTGCGTTCTTACCCGGTCTATTTGCGCGAGCTCCTCCGCGCTCGCCCGTTCCCGTTGCTTCGCGCGCACCGCTTCGGTCGAGATCTCGGTCAGCTTTGAGGTCCTGGTTTCCTTTGCGATGACATGAATTTCCGCTGGCGTCGGCTCGCGTCCGTGCTCGGCCTTGAAGGCCGCGATGCGCTCTTCGATCTCGCCGCGCCGTTGAGAATATTTTTCGCACAGCTCGTTAGAGATCCCGTCGATCTCAAAACCTTCGAGGTGGCCCCGCTGATCGAATTTATCGCGGGTACGATATCCGAGTTCTTCCACGTTACGCCTGAGCGCCGACTGATAGATTTTCCCGGCGTATCGTATCGCCTTCACCATGTCGTGGGTCTCAAGTGCGTAACGTTTTCCTTGCCCCGTAATGGAAAAATTCGCGGTCGCGAAGTGCGTGTGAATATGGGGATCAAGTGCGCGCGATGTGTCGTGTTCAAATCGCGCTGAACAAAGGACACCTGTTGTCACGCGTTGGCGGTCGATCCCGAGCGTTCCTTCTTTGACACAAGCCAGGCTTTCGAGCTTTGCGTAAGCTTCAGTTACCGCTTGTTTATGCGCCTCCAATAGCCGCTCGTCCCCCCCAAGCCTCGCCATAATCGAGACGGACTTCTGCGCGCTGCACTGAAAGTCATAACCGATGATTTCAGAGGTGTGCGGCTTTAGTTTTTCTCCTTTTGGCGTTTGCCCCGAAAAGAGCCGCAAGAACGCCTCGTTCTGCGGCTCGATTTGCTGACCGGCTATCCCGAGAATTTCAGCGCCTTTACCGGCCCAGGAACCCACGACATGTTCGCCTTCGCAATAATAGTCGTTGGCCGCATAGTGGTTACTGAGCCACTGGGCGCCATCGCGCATTTTCGCCATGGTCCACACAGGCGCGGAGAGTGCCAAAAAACCATATTTAGAGTCAAATACTAAAAAGGGAGTGGTGGAGCAGAGACGCAATACGCCAAACTTTGGCTCCTGGGTTTCTGCAAGAACTCGCCTGCCAGGATTTGGCGTATTGCGTCTCTGCTCATTTCCCTGGGAAGGCGATTTCTCGCCTTTTACGCCTTTTGGGGTCGCAAACTCCCGAACAAATACTAGTTGAGGAATCTCACTAACAACTAGGGCATCGACCAAAGCAAGAGCCTTCATGATGCTAACTCGCTCCAGAGCCGCCTACTAACGTGAAGAACAAGCTATTTGCTCGAACGATACATGGAGCTCGCAAGAAGAATTAAAGCGCGAAGCCCCCACAACTGGTGAAAGCGCGAGATGAGGTCGTCAAAAACTTGGCTAGCTCTTCCCTTGGCAACTGTTGCCATCTCTGGCAGAACACTAAAGTTACATGCACACCCAGAATATCGATTACGCCGCAATTAAGGACCGCTTGAAAAGTCTGCAACCCAGGAATCGCGCGGACACACGCTACGCTCAACTTGCAGAGCTTCAGCAAGAGTTGCGCGACGCGAGAAAACGAGGCGTAAGCATTAACACGTTGAGCGCGGAGCTGAAAGCGGGCGGCATCACGATTAGTTCGGCTGCACTCGCAAAATATCTTTCGCGTCGCTCCAGCGCAGCACCAGCGAAGCGAAACAGCGCTTCTGGGAAAGCAAATCAGGTTGCACCGCCTCATGGCCAAGTCAAGACAGGCACAAAGGAGCCAGAACATCGCGCAAGCAACACCGGCCCGAAATAACGGCTATCCCAAGATGTCGGGGTAACACCCATTAAGAAGGCTTGATCAGGCCTGAGCCTGAACTGATCCAGCTGTGCCATTGCCAGTGGCCTTCCCGCTTCATCGTGAGAGAGCGGCGCACTGTTTGTGAGTAACTCTCCGTTAACGCTGACCCCTGAAGAAGAAACTGAAACCACGTCACCTGCTAAAGCGACTACACGCTTGAGCAGCGGCAGAGCCCGCGCCTCGTAACCGCGCTCTAACCCGAGCTGCTCAAGTGGTGTGCTGTGATCTGGCTTGAATAACACGATTGATCCTTTCTTGATCGGCACATCGCTCCAGTAGTACAACCCCACGGGTAAACTGTGCGTCCGGTTAACGATCAAGCGATTACCGAAAAGGATCGAGGAAGCGATTACAGCGATCACGACCAACGCGACTAGTTTCCGCATATGAAAGCAGCCCAAAGAAATCGGAATGAGCGAACTTCGCTAGCAGTAAAAATTGTTTGCGGAGCGATCGCAAGCCTCTTGGCTGGCGCATTTCTAGCAAGCGAGGTTTTCGCTCTGTCGACTCGATTCTCGCCATCGCTAGGGCGTCATTATTCTTACCTCTACCCGCCCTGGGCGATTATCGAATGGTGGTTCCAGTGGCACGCGACTTCGCCGTCAATGTTTCTCGTACCCTTGCAAGTCGGCGGAGGCTTGGCCGCGGCGTTTCTGATTGCCTACTCGATTCACGTCGCAACTCGCGCACAATCGTTGCGCGAGTACAGCGATATTCATGGAAGCGCCCGCTGGGCCAAACTCTCCGACATCGAGAAGGCTGGGCTGCTGCAACCCGAAGGAGTCTACGTGGGCGAATGGAAGAACAGCTCGCAAATTTACACGCTCCGCCACAATGGACCTGAGCATGTCCTGTGCTACGCCCCACCCCGCTCTGGCAAGGGTGTTGGTTTGGTTGTACCCACGATGCTCACCTGGCCGCATAGCGCGGTCGTTACCGACCTCAAGCGTGAGATCTACGAACTCACCGCCAAATGGCGAGGCACGGAAGGAGGAAACCGTATCCTTCGCTTTGAACCAGCCAGTTCGGAAGCATCAGTGCACTTTAATCCGCTCGATGAAATCCGAATTGGTACGCAGCATGAAACTGGCGATATCCAGAATTTAGCGAACCTCATTGTTGACCCTGATGGGCGTGGTCTTCAAACACACTGGCAGAAGACCGCTTGCTCTCTGCTTACCGGGTGCATTGCACACGTCCTCTACCGAGCAAAGCGCGAGAAGACGCCGGCTACACTGCCAGCCGTTGACCGGCTCCTCAGCGATCCAGACAAGAAGGCGATCGACGTGTGGAGCGAGATGCTCTGTTACCTGCACGAAGGGGGCGAAACGCACCCCTTGGTTGCGAGCGCTGCGCGCGACCAACTCAACCGTCCTGAAGAGGAAGCCGGCAGCGTGCTTTCAACTGCACTCTCCTATTTGACGATCTACCGCGACCCGGTTGTCGCAAACAACGTATCGCGATCGGATTTCCGGATCCGCGATCTGATGCACAGCGATCACCCGGTCACTCTCTACATCGTGACCGAACCTGTCGATAAAACACGTTTGCAGCCACTCGTGCGGGTGCTCGTCAACATGATTGTCCGGATCAGCGCGAGCGGCCTGGCGTTTGAGAATGGAACGCCCAAGCCCTCTTACAAGCATCGCCTGCTTCTGCTCCTCGACGAGTTTCCCGCGCTCGGCAAGCTCGATATCCTGCAGGAGTCACTTGCATTTCTACCCGGCTACGGGATCAAGGCGTATCTTATCGCCCAAGATATCAATCAGCTCTACGCTCACTATGGGCGGGATGAAGCGATCACATCGACTTGCCACGTGCAGTGCGCGTTTGCACCAAATCGCATTGAAACGGCCGAACACCTCAGCAAACTGACCGGGCAAACGACGGTCGTTAAAGAACAGATCACGACCAGTGGGCACGGCTGGTCAACGAACGTGAGTCGCTCAACGCACGAGGTGTCGCGTCCCCTGCTCACCCCCGACGAAGCCATGCGGATGAAAGGCGCGCGTAAAGACGCTAGAGGCATGATCACAGAAGCCGGCAATATGGTCGTCTATGTCGCCGGCTATCCAGCCATCATGGGCCTGCAGCCCCTGTATTTCAAAGATCCCGAGCTCGCCCGCCGAGCACGGATGGCGGCAGAGCCCGCTGAAACCAAAAAAACACCGACGCTGGCTAGCGCCAGCGTGCAATAAACACCAGAAAAGAAAGTTTGCTGGGAAGCCCCTGCAACTAAGCTTGCTGCAAGCCGATTTGGATCGTAGTTTTGTGGCCTTATGGATCCCACTGTCCGTGAGTTGCCAAAGGCCGAAGAAATTACGCTGCCAGAGATCCGGTTTTTGGCTGAGGACGAACTTGACTCGCTTAGAGCAAACGCGGAAGAGCTTAAAAAAAAGTTCGAGCAAACCACTCGGTGATTTTCCGCTCTCCCTGGAACGCGTTCCCGGACGTCGCGGTCCAAACGACTGTAGCTAAACTCAAAGCTCATCCAGACTATGATGCCGCCAAGCATGGTGATCAGGATGCCGCGCTGCGCGTAATTGGTCAGATCTTTAAACCTGGGAAGGTCACCGATTCGTGTGATTTGATCGTGCCGGTGTTGCAGCTTGACCAAGGCAAGCAAAACATGCTGGCGATCGCGTATGCCTTGCGCTTCCTGGCCGTCCCCTTGGGTTTCATCCGGCCATCTGCTCCTGTTTTTTGATCCACTGTGCTTCCGTAGCCATCCGCTCCGCTTCAGCGAAGCGTTCGGCCTCGGTGAGCTGCTTGCCGGGATGGCCCAGAAGCGGTTTTTGAAATTCCAGAAACTGTTCGCCCTTAGCAAACTAAAAGAACCACTCGGTCTGGACACCGAACACCCAGCCCTCTCTGTTGTTCCCGTACGGCGTACCGTTAGGACTGTTATTGCCAATCGAGCCTTCGAGAGCTTTAGCCCAGATCGCATAGGTAACGAAGATGCGGAATTCCGGACGAGTGTAGAAGCCGCCCTTCTCAATGTCATAAGTGGAAATGTTTCGGTGCAGCGGCTTGATCGTTGGAGCAAACGTGAAAACCCCCAGCGCACCACTATGGCCGAAGGCGTCGTTACGAAGCGTACCATTCGGGTTGAATGCCTGACCCCCATTACGATTGTTATTAACGTAATCGATGCCGGCCTGGCCCTGCAGCGCAAACCAATCGGTTAGCCAGTAGATCGGGCGGATGAGGCCGCCGAGGACCCAACTGGAGCCGCCTGTCTCTCGTACGGTCGAGCCAACTGATGAAATCCGGGCGCTTATCCCGGTTGTCGCATTAACAGTTTCCGCTGCTATGGCCCCCTGATCGTCGTACTGCCAGTGACCTTCAGCGGCGACGCAAAAGTTCTCAGTGACGTTCCACACAACGTAACCAATCGCGCGCATCTTGCTGGCGCGACGCAGCGAGCCGGAGCTGATGGAGCCATCGGAGTTTATCCGCTCCAAATTGTTATTCAGGTTGTACCCGCCAAAGGTGCCTTTACCGTTAAGCGGATCAACGCCGAACAACTCGGAAGCTCCATATCCGCCGAAGAAAGCGATCTCCCAGTAGCTAGAAGAAATCGTGGGCGGGGGTGCTGCCACAGGCTTTCCTTCTTTTGTCAGGCCCCACGGATGAAAATAGAAAAAACCACCACGACCACCGGAAGTGTCGCCGATGTTGAGCGGATCCATCCCATTTGAGAAGTGGTAGATGCCGCCCTTGAGGAACTGATAGTCACCAATCAACTCCAATTTGCCGCCCAAAAGATCAATGTCGTGAATACGAGCATCGAGGGTGTGCATGTACAAGCCACTCCGTCTCGGATCAGAGATTGTGGTGTCCTGGGCAACGTTGTTTCCCACCACTGCGTTAAAGGCATAGCCCGAGGCAATGTCGTCTCGAATGCCACCGAGATAAGAGATCAGGAGCTTGCCGAAACCCAGATCGATGTTGTCAAAACCCATTCCGTAGCCGCTGTAGTCATCAAAGAACAAGTCATGGATGTAAATGTCATGCCGATCGTAGAACCGTTGACCAGCCCACACGGTGATCTCAGGTGCGCTCTTGATGAAATTCTTCCCTTCGAGAAACGCCTGGCGACTCGCCCACTGGGATCCGTTCACGAACTGGGTGGTGAAACTGACCTTGGTCGTGTTGTAGGCAACATCTAGTGAGTAAACCATGTCGACATCCATCACATCAGGACCATCACCCAACAAATGAGCCTGCTGCCACGTCAATTCCATGTAGGTATCGTTTTCGTTACCCAGACGCATACGACCCAGACCGAAATCTGGAATCTCGAAGTCAAAATCCTGTGGACCGCCATTTCCGTTAAAGCCGACGCCAGTACGGATA
>Ga0306921_10009767_pt1 | contig 10189 bp, 9 predicted proteins | sample sta12Cox44000080_FD_203760 | JGI IMG/M metagenome (GOLD analysis project Ga0306921, IMG submission 203760) | Lab enrichment of tropical soil microbial communities from Luquillo Experimental Forest, Puerto Rico - statoxic.12C.oxic.44.000.080 (v2)... | ecosystem: Environmental > Terrestrial > Soil...
GCGGTGCTGTCGCTCGCGCTGCCGCTCATGGCCAACAGCGCGGTGCAGATCGTCCTCAATCTCACTGACATGTGGTTCATGGGCCGCATATCCACCCGTGCGCTCGCGGCCGTCGGTGCGGTGCAATGGCTGGTGATCGCGGTTGTGCTGGTGCTCGGCGGCGCCGGCACCGCGGTGCAGACGCTGGTGGCGCAGGCCTACGGCGCGCGCCGCTACCGCCGTGCCGCACAGGCGGTGTGGACCGCGCTGTGGGCGATGGTCTGCGCAGCGCCGCTGTTCGTGCTGCTGGGGGCCGCACGGCATCTGATCCTCGCGCCGTTCGGTTTCGACCCCGCCGTCGAGCGGCTGGCCGCCGCTTTCTGGTTTCCCCGGGTGGGCGGCGCGTGCATCGGCGCCGCGGTGTGGGCGATGCTCGGCTTCTTCAACGGGATCGGGCGGCCGCGCACTACGCTGCTGATCAGCATCGTCACGACCGCGACGAACGCGGCGCTGAACCCGGTGTTCATCTTCGGCCTGGGCTGGGGTATAGCGGGCTCCGCGTGGGCCACGAACGTCGCGCAGCTCACGGGACTGGCGTTCGCGCTCGCGCTGTTCCTCGGCCACCGCTACCGCCGCCGCTACCGCTCGCACCTGACGTGGCGCCCGCAGCTCCCGCGTCTGGTGCAGCAGCTGCGGCTCGGCGTGCCGATGGGACTGTCGCCTGCCGCGGACCTGCTGGGGTTTGCGGTCTTCCAGATGATGCAGACGCGCCTCGGCACGGCGGGCGGTGCGGCCACGCAGATCGTCGTGATCCTGACTTCGCTTGCCTACATGCCGGGGTTCGGCATCGCCTCCGCGGGCACCACCCTCGTCGGCCAGTCGATCGGCGCCGGCGCGCGCCCCTGGGCGCAGCGGGTCGGCGAGCGCGTCATTCTGCTCACCGCCTGTTACATGGGAGGGATCGGCGTGTTGATCGCGCTCGGTGGCCGCTGGGTTCTGCCGTTCTTCACCGGTGCGCACGATACCGATGCGGCGGCCGCGGTCGCGACCGGCATGCGGCTGCTGTGGCTCGCCGCCGGCTACCAGTTCTTCGACGGCCTCAACCTTGGCAGCAGCATGTGCCTGCGCGGCGCCGGTGACGTGCGCATCCCGGCGCTGCTGGTGCTCTCGCTCTCGCTGCTGTTTTTCGTGCCGTTGGCGCACGTGCTTACCTTCGCGCCCGGCGACGGCTGGGTGAAGTTCCTCCCCCAACTCGGCTGGGGAGCCGTCGGCGGGTGGGTGGCCGTGCTGATCTACATCATGGTGCTCGGCACGACGCTGTTCCTGCGCTGGCGCTCGCGCGCGTGGCAGTCGATCCAACTCTGAGCGGAACGTCGCCCTGCCATGCTCATCGCGATCAAGACGCTGCTGCATACCCTGGTGCTGCCCCCCGGCGGGTCGCTGCTGCTCGCCGCCGCGGGTGTCTGGCTCATCGCCCGACGCGGCGCCGGGCTGCGCGCGCGCCGTTGGGGGTGGGCCTTGCTCGTCACGGGGCTCGCGACGCTCTGGCTGCTCGCGACCCCCGTGGTGGCGGATGCGCTCCGCCGCGTGGCGGAGCGTTGCCCGCCGCTCGATCTCAACCGGCCGGTGCAGGCGCAAGTGATCGTCATCCTCGGCGGCGCGGCCGAGCGCCTCGGTGCTCCCGAGTACGGCGGCGAGCCGGCAGTTTCGCTGCGCCTGCTCGAGCGGGTGAACTACGGGGCGTTCGTGGCGCGACGCACCGGATTGCCCGTGGCCGTATCCGGCTCGCAGCGGGAGACGCACGCCATGAGCACCTCGCTGGCGCGCGATTTTGGTACCCGCACGCGCTGGATCGAAGACCGCTCGCGCGACACCTTTCAGAACGCGCAGTTCTGCGCCGCACTGCTCAGACCGCTCGGCATCACGCGCATCGTGCTGGTGACGAGCGCCGAGCACCAATGGCGCGCGACGCACGAGTTTGCCAGCGCCGGTTTCGCTGTCGTGCCGGCACCGGTCGGACTGTACGCGCCGGGTGAGATGGGCCTGGAGAGTTTCGTCCCCACCGTGTGGGCACTCGGGGACTCGACCGAGGCGCTCTACGAGATTCTCGGCGATCTCGCGCGGCGGGTGTTCGCGACGCTGCACCTGCGGCAGCACTCGCGCTGAAGCGGCTCGCCGGAAGCCCTCCCGCGTGTTCGAGGACGACCTGGTCACGGTGTTTCGTTCGCTGTACCGGCGCGAGTGCAACGAGCGGCTGCTGGTGCTCACCGCGGTGGGGGTCGAGGCCGTCATTACCGCTGCGGAGGGCACCTTCCTGTTGCAGGTCGCACCGCAGGATGCGGGCTACGCCATCCGTCACCTGCTGCAGTACGAGGCCGAGAACCAGGCCACGCCACCCCCACCACCACCACCGGTGTACGCGCACGCGTGGGTGGGCTGCGCCATCTACGGCCTGGTGCTGGTCGGCGTCGCCTGGGTGCTCTCGAACGGGCTCGTGCGTCTCGACGCCTTCGATCTCGGCGAGCTCGATGCGGCACGCGTCCAGGCGGGCGAGTGGTGGCGCGCGTGGACTGCGCTCACGCTCCATCTCGACGCCCCGCATCTCGCGGCCAACCTCGGCGCGGGCACCTGGTTCGGATACCTCGCCGCCCGCCAGATGGGCAGCGGCACCTCCTGGCTGATCACCGTGACCGGCGCGGCACTCGCCAACCTGCTCGAGGGACTGCTCGCGCCGCCCGAGCACCGCGCCGTGGGCGCTTCGACCGCGGTGTTCAGCGCGCTCGGGGCCATGTCGGCTTACTCCTGGCGCGAGCATTTCGCGCTGCCGCAACGTTGGGCGCGCCGCTGGGGCCCGCTCATTGCCGGCGTCGTCCTGCTCGGTTGGACCGGTGCGGGCGGCGAGGGCACCGATGTCGACGTGGTCGCGCACCTGGCCGGCTTCGCGGTCGGCGCGCTGCTCGGCGCCACCGCTGCCCTGCCGCGCAACCGGCGGGTGTTGCAGCGCCTGCCGCAGTGGCTGACCGGCGTCGCCGCGCTCGCCTCGCTCGCCATCGCCTGGGGGTGGGCGCTCTCGAGCTGAACCGCCGCGGCAAGCGGAATTTCGTGGGGTGCGCGGCGGGGTCCCCGCGAAATTGCGCCTCTTGCTCACCGGTGCGAGTTTACCCGTAGCGGTAAGCGCAATTTCGTGGGGTGCCTCAGGGCCCCTCGACCGCGTAGCCACGCGCGCGCAGCGTCGCGAGCGTGCCATGCTCACCGAGCAGGCGCTCCATCGATTGCACGGCGAGCGTACCGCGATTGCGTGTCAGGCTGTCGGTCACGGCGACCAGCCAGTCATCCTGCGCGCGCGCGATGAGGGTGCGTACGCGCTCCGAGGTCGATACCGCCGAGATGCAGGCGGCGCGGTCGTCGGCATGCGGGATCTGGCGCAGCGTATCCACGTCGCCGAGTGCCCAGGCGCGGGCGCGCGCCTGCATGTTGCCGAGATCGGTCTCGAGGAGCGTCACGACGGCGTCTAGGCAGGCCACCTCGCCGGCGAGCGGCGTCGCGCCCACGTCCTTGAGCACATTGACCGGATCGTCGATGCGCAGTTTGTCCTGATGGACACGTACCCCGTGCCGCGCGGCGAGGGCGAGCACCTCCTGCTGCACCTCGTTGTGCAGCGCGAGCCCCGCCGCATCCAGCACGTGCGTAAGGAGCTCGCGCGCGGCCAGCATCGGGCGCATCTTCTCGATCTTGTTGTCGTGCGGGGCATAGCGAATGCGCAAGGCCTCGACGCGCGCATACAGCGGCGGCGGCAGGCTCTCTCTCAGCGGCAGGTTGTCGGGGGGCTTCTGCAGGTGTCGCCACTCGATGTAGACGCGCAGCGCCGTGATCGGGTTGGCGCCGATTCCATAGCTCGGCCAGGCGGGCACCACCTCCTGCGTGTACTTGAGGGCTTCCTCCACCGCGTCCGGCTGCCAGACCATCCTCTTCGGCAGCGGCGAGATCGTGCCGAGTATCCACAGCGTGTGATCGCCGTGTCGCACGATCCACATGCGTGGGCCCTCGTGTCGTCCCTCGACCACGACCTCTTGCATGGCCTCAGCTGAGGCGGCTCCCGTGCCGGCAGCGGCCGTTGCGGGTGCGGCGGCGGCGAGTGCGAGCGAAGCGGCGGCCGCCGCGCCCGCGGCCACGACCGAGAGCACGCTCGCCGTCGGACAGGTGTTGCAGGAGCGCATGGGTAACGCGCGCTCAGTCGCTCGTCGGAAGCTGCCGCGGTGCGCTTTCGTTGGTCGGCCGGTACACGCGCGTCATGGTGACCGCCGGCAGCTCGCCTGAGGAGATGTGGAGCTTCTCCACGAGCTGCTGGCCGTCGGGCGAGAGGCCGTATTCCTCGGTCACCGCGGGCGCCTGCTGCCCCTTCACCTCGATCACGTACTCGCGGCCTTTCCATCCCGAGGTCTGGTCCCCGACACCGCCTTCGGCCGACACCACGCTGTGCTGGCCGGGCGTGAAAGTGCGCCTCGATCCGCCGTAGTCGAGCACGAACTCGCCCGGGCCCTGGCGCACGGTGAGGAAGTCCCCGCGCGCGACACTATTCCGGATGATGTGTGCCATGGGTGAGTACTTCAGCGGGTCGAAGTGTGGCCCGGGAGTGGCGGGCTGCGCCAGCACCGCCTCCCGGTCGCTGTCCGGATTCTGCGCCGCGGCCTGCCCCTGTCCCTGCCGTCCGGGATGGGCCGGCACGCTCATCACGGGCTGTGGCGGGTGACTCATTATCTTCAGGGCCTGCTCGCGCATGTGTTCGAGGATTTTCTGCGGATCATCGCTCGCGGCGTGATCGAGCTTCCAGGTGCCCGCCAGGTTGACGCCGGGCGGCGCCGCCTCCTCGACTCTCGGGCCCGTGCACCCGTAGAGCAGGGCTGCGGCCACGCAGAGCAGCCCGAGGCTGCCACGGACCGTCGGCATATTGTCGTATCCTCGCTGACCCGATAGCCCAAGAGTGCAGCATCGCTTTCGGCACGTCCACGCGCAAATGACCAAACGCCGCACACCGACCGGGCTCGAGCGCCTGCGGAGGCGCATCACGCGCCTCGACCGGCAGAGCATCGACGAGCTCTACGGACTCGAGCCGGTGTGGGAGCCGGGGAAGGGACCTGCGGGGCTGTCGCCGGAGGAATTCGTCGCCGTGCGCTGCCCGTATTGCGGCGAGCGGCTGCAGACACGCGTCGACCTGACGACCGAGGAGCCGTCCTATGTGGAAGACTGCGAAGTGTGCTGCCGCCCGATCGAGTTCCACATCGAGCGTGACGCCGGCGGCGCACTGCTCGCGCTGCAGGTCCGGCGGCTGGACTGAATCCTTGGGGAGAGGGACAAGCACTCATGCGTATGCCGTGCGCTATCGCCGCATTGAGTCTCGCGATCTCCGGTTGTAGTGGCTCATCGGCTCCTTCTCCGACGCCCGCCACCGCGAACCCGCCCGCGCCGAACGCGCCCGCCGCGGCGACACCTGATCGCTGGCCCGAGTTTGCGGCGCGCTTCATCGAGGGCTATCTGCGCGCCAACCCCTACTTCGCGGTGCAGGCCGGACGCCACGAGTTCGACGGGCAGATGTCCGACTGGAGCGCCGCCGGCATCGCCGCCGAAGCGGCGCGCCTGCACGCCATGCGCACCGAAGCGCAGTCGTTCGATGCGGCTGCCCTGACCGAGGGGGAACGGCTCGAGCGCGAGATCGTGCTCACCGTAGCCGACGGTAACCTTTTCTGGCTCGAGCGGGCGCAGTCCCCGTTCACCAACCCGGCGTGGTACCTGGAGCAGCTCGACCCCGAGGTCTACCTGAATCGCGACTACGCGCCGCTCGCGACGCGCATGCGCGCCTACATCGGTTACCTGCACGCCATCACGAAGCTCGCCTCGGACGTTCGCGCCAACCTGCATACACCACTTCCTCCGAGCTTCGTGCAGCGCGGCATCGACGATTTCGGCGGCTACGTGGGCTTCTTCCGCAACGATGCGCCCAAGGTCTTCGCGGGCGTGCAGGACAGCGCGGCGCAGAAGGAGCTGGCCGAGGCGAGCGCAGCCGCCGCCACCGCGATGGCGGGACTCAAGGCCTGGCTCGAGGGCGAGCGGCGCCATGCGACCGGCCGCTACGCGCTCGGGGAGCCGCTGTTCCTCGAGATGCTGCGTTCGACCGAGCGCGTCGAGGTGCCGATCGCGCAGCTGCTCGAGGTCGGGCGAGCCGACCTCGAGCGCAACACACAGGCGCTCAAGGCGGCGTGCGCCCAGTATCTGCCCGGCGGCACGCTGCGCGCGTGCGTCGACCGGATGCGCGCCAACAAGCCGAGCGGCGGTCCCGTCGAAGGCGCCCGCGCGCAGCTCGCGCAGCTGCACGACTTCATCGTGGCGAAGAACATTGTCCGCATCCCGAGCGACGAGCGTCCCCAGGTTGCCGAGGCGCCGCCCTACAACCGCTCGAACGCCGCCTACATCAACGTACCGGGTCCCTTCGAGAAGGGTGTGGCCTACATCTTCATGATCGCGCCCCCGGACCCTGCGTGGAGCGCACAGGAGCGCGCCCAGTACATACCCGGCAAGGCGACGCTGCTCTATACGACCGTGCACGAGGTCTGGCCCGGACATTTCCTGCAATTCCTGTACTCGAATCGCAATCCCTCGAAGGTGGCGGCGTTGTGGGTCGGATATGCCTTTGCCGAAGGCTGGGCGCACTACTGCGAGGAGATGATGTGGGAGCAGGGGCTCGGCAATGGCGATGCGGAGCAGCACGTCGGGCAGCTCACCGATGCGCTGCTGCGCAACGTGCGCTACCTCTCCGCGATCGGGCTGCATACCCAGGGCATGACACTGGCCGAGTCCGACCGGATGTTTCGTGAGCGCGCCTACACCGACCCGGGCAACGCTCGCCAGCAGGCGGCCCGCGGCACGTTCGACCCCGAGTATCTGAAATACACCCTCGGGAAGCTCATGATTCGCAAGCTGCGCGCCGACTGGGTGGCGCGGCAGCCGGGAGCGGCCGCCAGCGCCGATCCGCGCCAGTACTGGTACGACTTCCACAACCGGTTCCTGTCGTACGGCGGGCCGCCGATCCCGCTGGTGCGCAAGGCGATGGTGGGCGAGGGCGGCTCGCTCTTCTGAGCGGCGCGTGCGGCCGCGGGCGAAGAAGCGTTACGCGGAGGCGCTCACGGCCGCTTCGAGGAATGTCAGCCGTGCGGCATCGGCATCGAGCCGCACCCGCACGCCGAGCGGCACCGGCTCGTTGACATCGCCGTGCCCGATCGGCAAACCGGCCGCGCACGGCAGTCCGGTGCTCGCGGCGAGCTCGCGCAGCACCTCATCGCTCGTATAGTCCGCTCCCTGCTCCTCGCACGCGGTGAAGGACCCGAGCGCAATGCCGCGCACGCGCTCAAAGACCCCCGCGAGCTGCAGGTGCGTCCACATGCGGTCGAGCCGGTAGGGGCGCTCGCCCTGGTCCTCGAGCAGCAGGATCGCGCCATCCAGTGCCGGCAGGTACGGCGTGCCGAGCAGACGCGTGAAGACCGAGAGATTGCCACCGAGCAGCGGTCCTTCGGCCACACCTCCGACATAGGTGGCCGTGCCCGCGAGGGGCGGCGCCGGCCGGACCGACTCGAGCAGGTCGAAGAGCCGCGTGCAGGTCGCCGCGGACAGGCGTGGAAGCTGGGTCAGCACCGGGCCGTGGATGCTGATGCGACCGTACGCCTGCAGCCACAGGTGGAGCGCCGTGATGTCGGAGAATCCAATGAGCGGCTTGGGTGCGCCCGCGGGCGCGGAGGCGGCGAGCTGCCGCAGCAGACGCGTCGCCCCGTAGCCACCGCGGGCACAGAACACCGCGCGGATGCCGGGATCGGTGAGCGCGGCGTGCAGCTCGGCGAGACGCCGATCATCGCTGCCCGCGAGGTAACGCCGCCGCTCGAACAGTCCGTTGCCGTACTCGGTGCGGTAGCGGGCATCGAGCAGCGCCAGTCCCGCGTCGAACGGGCCACGCTCGAACGCGCTCGCCGGCGCGATCACCGCTACGCGGTCCTGCGGCCGCAGCGCGGCAGGCGGTTGGAACGTCGCAGTCATGCGCCGCGGACTCTAGGCGAGCGGCCAAAGAACCGTCAATGATCCGCGCTCCGTTGACCGGCTCAGTCGGATAGCGCCTTCAGCTCGCGCCGCAGCGCCGCGCGGCCGCGATCGAGCTGCTCGAGTCGCTCTGCGGCCGCGCGCAGCTCGCTCAGGTCCTGAACGGGTGCCCGGTATGCCCGGCGGTAGGCGTTGCGCGCCGCAACCCACAGGCGCTGGATACGGGCATAGCGCGCGGCGAGCTCGCGGCGCAGGGCAATGACGGCAAAGCGCTGCATCGCCCCCATGACGCTCGAAAGCGCCGCACGACAACAGTGCAGCCGTCACAGAACGCCCTCGCCGCGTGGAGTTTCTTCACGCGCCGCTCACAGCGCCCACAGTAGCGTAACCAGCCCCACCTGCCGGTACGGGAAGCGTCTCGTGGATTTTGTCTTCATCCTCGGCCTCATCGTGCTTTATGCGGTGACCCACTGGCTGATCGGCGCCATCTCCCGGCTCGGACGGATCGAATGAGCGTCATCTACGCCGTAAGCGGGTTGCTCACCGTCGCGCTCTTCATTTATCTGTTGTATGCGCTGTTCAGGCCCGAGAAGTTCTGATGACGGGCGCGACTGTGACTCTTTTCATCGTTTTCCTGCTGCTGGTGCTGGCGGCTGTGAGGCCGCTCGGCCTGTACATGGCGAATGTCTTCGAGGGACACGCGATCTGGCCGGTGCGCGCGGCTGCGCCGCTCGAGCGCGCCGTCTACCGCCTGTGCGGCATCGAACCAGTGCGCGAGATGGGCTGGAAGGAGTACGCGGCGGGCCTGCTGCTTTTCAATGCCATCGGTGGCCTCGTGGTGTACCTGTTGCAGCGTTGCCAGCTGTGGCTGCCGCTCAACCCGCAGAAGTTCGCCAACCTCTCGCCGGACTCCGCCTTCAACACAGCGGTGAGCTTCATTACCAATACCAACTGGCAGAGCTACTCGGGCGAGTCCGCCATGAGCTACCTCACCCAGATGGCGGGGCTCGCGGTGCAGAACTTCCTCTCCGCGGCGACCGGCATCGTGGTGGCGATCGTGCTCATCCGCGGCTTGGCACGCCACAGCGTGCAGACCATCGGCAACGTGTGGGCGGACCTGACGCGCGCGACGCTCTACGTGCTGCTGCCGCTCGCGGTGGTGCTGGCGCTGGCGCTCGCTTCGCAGGGCGTGATCCAGAACTTCAGCCCCTACAAGGACGTGACGACGCTCGAGCCGCTCACCTGGCAGCAGCCGAAGACCGATGCCGCCGGCAACCCCGTGCAGGATGCCGCCGGCAACCCCGTGCAGGAGAGCGTGACGACAAAAACCCAGACGCTGCCCATGGGGCCGATCGCCTCCCAGGAGAGCATCAAGGAGCTGGGCACCAACGGCGGCGGATTCCTCAACGCCAACTCGGCCCACCCGTACGAGAACCCCACCGCGCTCTCGAACCTGCTGGAGATGCTGGCGATCGTCCTCATTCCAGCCGCGCTCACCTATACCTTCGGGCGGATGGTGGGCGACACCCGCCAGGGCTGGGCGGTGCTCGCCGCGATGCTGATCCTGTTCGTGACGCTGCTCAGCGTCGCCGCCTGGAATGAGCAGCGCGGCAATCCGCAGCTGGCCGGGCTCGGCGTCGACCAGACCGCGAGCGCCACACAGTCGGGCGGCAACATGGAAGGCAAGGAAACCCGCCTCGGTATCGCCGCCTCGGCGCTGTTCGCCACGGTCACGACGGCGACCTCATGCGGCGCGACCAACAGCACGCACGACTCGTACACGCCGCTCGGTGGGTTCGTGCCGCTCTTTCAGATGCAGCTCGGTGAGGTGGTGTTCGGCGGCGTGGGCACGGGACTCTATTCGATGCTGATCTTTGCCATCGTCGGGGTGTTCATCGCCGGCCTCATGATCGGCCGCACGCCCCAGTACCTCGGCAAGAAGATCGAGGCGTTCGAGATGAAGATGAGCTCGATCGCGATCCTGGTGATGCCGTTCATCGTACTCACCGGCACCGCGGTCGCGGTGAGCGTCGCCGCCGGCCGCGCCGGTGCCGGCAATCCGGGTCCGCACGGCTTCTCCGAAATCCTGTATGCGTTCTCCTCGGCCGGCAACAACAATGGCAGTGCCTTC
>Ga0306921_10009768_pt1 | contig 10189 bp, 6 predicted proteins | sample sta12Cox44000080_FD_203760 | JGI IMG/M metagenome (GOLD analysis project Ga0306921, IMG submission 203760) | Lab enrichment of tropical soil microbial communities from Luquillo Experimental Forest, Puerto Rico - statoxic.12C.oxic.44.000.080 (v2)... | ecosystem: Environmental > Terrestrial > Soil...
CCAGCCGAGGATGCAGATGGCGAGAACGGTGAGGCTGTAGCTGGTCCAGCGCTCGCTGGAGGTTACGGGTGGCGCTGCCGCGGCCGACCCAATCGTGGTGGTAGCCATGCGCGAGTTCCCTTCCCTATGTGCTCCGCTCTGACGGCGGATTTTTGTAAGCCTGCGCTTGCCGCAGGTATCCGGTCAATCAGCCGCCGAGGAATGCCGACAGCGCTTTGACGACGGCGTCCGGCTGCTCGAGCTGCGGCAGATGGCCGGCGCTCGGAATCATCGCGACGCGCGCGCCCGCAATCTTGCCCGCGAATTCCTGCGCATAGGCCGGCGCGACAATGCGATCGGCCTCGCCCCACACGATCAAAGTCGGCGCGGCGATGCGATGGATGCGCTTGCTCAAGCCGCGGTCGGCGATCGGCCAGACGAATTTGCCGGTGCAGGCCTGCGACCAGATCGCCTGCGCCTGGCTATCGACGCGCTCCGCGGCGTCGGCCGGCACGGCGAAGAAGCGCCGTGCCGCCTCGCCGTCGGGCGCGGCAAATAGCGACGGCCCGCGCGTCTTGTCTGGAAGCAGCATCCAGTTCTGCACCGGATGGTCGTCCCGCCACAGGCCGACCGGATCAATCAGCCCGAGCTTGGCGACGCGCTCCGGCATGGCGGCGGCGATCTCGGCAGCAAGCAGACCGCCGAATGAGTGGCCGACTACGGCGGGCGCCGAAAGCTTCAGGGCATCGAGCAATTCGCCGTGATAGACGGCGAGGTCGAGCCAGCCATCGAGCGCATGGACCGCCTCGTGATCGCCGCGGCTGGTGCCGGGGAATTTCGGCGCGTAGACCGTGCGGCCTTCGGTCAAGCGCGCGATGAAGCCGCGGTCGGGCGCAAGCCCCCATGGACCGTGCAGATAGAGAAGCGGCGGGCCGGAGCCCGCGACCTCGAGCTCGGTCGCAATGCGGCCCTGCCAGAGTTTCAGCGTACGCACGTCCGCCATGACACCTGCCCCAGATCCTTATCCCCAGACCCTTGTCCCAGACCCTTGTCCCAGCGTTTTCAGGATGCGGCGGCCATGGCGGACGCGGCAGCAGCGGCGCGCTTGCCACGCAGCCGCTGCGGCCACCAGCGGTCCTCGTAAGCGTCGTCCCACTGGCCGGCGAGATAGGGCAGCACCTCGCGGGAGAACAGGTCGATGTTGCGCTTGCAAAGCTCCGTCGGCATCGAGCCGAAATGCAGCAGCGCCAGCAGGTGTCCCAGGCGCAGCTCCTTGATGCCATCGAGCAATTGCTCGCGCACGGTCTTCGGCGAGCCGACGACGACGTAGCCGCGCGCGTAGAAATCCTTGGCCTTGAGCGAGTGCGGATCGACCGCAGCGCGCGGATTGTGTTTGAGCGTCTGAACGAGGCCGTTGTATTCGAGGCAGCCGGGGATCGCGAGATAGTGCTCCGGCTGGTAGAGCAGCTTGTGAAAGAAGTATTCGGCGTGCTCGGCGTAGAGGTCTTCGGCCTCGGCGTCGGAGTCAGCTACGCCGATGAGCTGCAGGAAGCTCAAGCGGTACGGATTGTCGTCGCGGCCCTTGCGCACCGCCATCTCCCAATAGCGGTCGGTGACGGACTTTGCGTTCTTGGCGCCGAAGTAGCTCAGGTGACAGAAGCAATAGTCGTGATCGACCACATATTCGGCGGTCGACGAGAAGCCGGCGCCGGGAATCCAGACCGGCGGATGCGGCTGCTGGATCGGCCGCGGCCAGAGATTGACCATGCCGAGCTGATAATGCTTGCCGTTCCAGGCGAAGATCTCGCGCGCCGACCACGATTTGACGACCAGCGCCAAAGCCTCGCGGTAACGCTCGCGCTGCTCGACCGGGACAACGCCGTTCGAGATCACCGCATCCGACGGCAGGCCGGTCGGAAAGCCGGCGATCAGCCGGCCGCCGCTGATGCAGTCGAGCATGGCGTATTCCTCGGCGATGCGTGTCGGCGGCGTCGTCGAGGGCAGGGTCGAGCCGAGCTGGACGATAGCGATATCCTCGCCGTTGGTCTGCTTCGCCAGCACCGCGCCCATGATGCTCGGATTGGCCATGAAGCCGTAGACGTTCTGGTGATGCTGGTTGGTGCACAGCCCGTGGAAACCGGCCTTGGCGGCATAGAGCAATTCATCGAGGGTCGCGTTGTAGTATTCGCTGACTTTTTCGGAATCGGCGACGTCAAACCAGATCGGATCGATAAAGGCTGAGTCGTAGCGCTGCGCGAAATCCTTCGGCAGATCGCGATACGGCATCAGGTGGAACATGCATACTTTCACGGCGCGCCTCCCGCAGGATTTTGCCGGTATGCTACGGCGCAACGGCGGTGTTGCCTAGCGTCGTCGAACAATACGGCGGGGTTGCCGGCGGCCGCCCCGGCGGCGCTCGATGCAGACCCAGATGCCGTTGTCGTCCGACGACGAAATCACGCGCAGCCGCAAGTCGCGCGTCAGATCGTCGTAATCGCCGGACCAGCCGAATTCGAGGTCGACCGGCCCCTCGTCCATGGCACGCTTTTTGCGCCGCGAAAATCGCTGCTGCGCATGCACGGCGAGATTTCGAACAGTTGTCGCCGAGCGGAATTTTTGCCGTAGCCGGATTTTTCCGCTTCAGAACAGGATGGCGCCGTCGCGGTCGAGCAGGATGACGCCGAAGGGCAGCGTATCGAGTTGGTATTGGCTCAAGCGTTCGATGCGGTTGACAAGATCGGCAGCGTCGAAACGAACGGCGTCCGGCCGCATAGCATCCTCTTCGTCACCCGAGGCTTTTTGTGCAATTGTTTGCGTGGCGGCGAATATTGCGCCGCGGCGGTGCGATTCGACAACCAATCAGTCGTTCAGCGGTTCAACCACCGCGGGCGGCTTGTTCTGCGCTCCCGCCGGGACTGCCGCGGTCGCGGCAGTTGTCGCGTTGTGCTGCGAGATCAGCGCCGCCGGCCGCGGCCGAGGCAATGGCGGCGATGACGGCAAGACCGAATGTGTCACGGCATGCGGCAGCGTTGCGTGAATCGACGACACGGCCGTGGTTTCGCTCGGCGGCATCGACAGCGGATCGAATTCCGTCCCGTCGTAGGGCGACGGCATGCCGACATATTGGCCGTAGCGTCCCGGCCCCGGCACGATGTGCGTGACGTCGCGGACCGCGCCGCTGCGCGCATCGATCACGAGGCGCATCAGCGCGCCACGGAAGTCGGTCGCGCGTAGCACATAGGAGGTGCCTTCGCGCAACGGCGGCGCCAGCGGTTGGAACCCGGCCCTCCGGGCGATCTTGGCGATCTCGTAGGCAGAGACGAAGCCGGTCACCGGCTGGACGGCTTGAGCTGCAACTTGGGTGTAACCGGGCGCGGCCGCGAACAGGCAGAACACCACCGCCAAACCGACACGCAACGCTAGGCCCACCAAGTCCTCCCCCGTGCCACCCGCAGTCTATTCAAATTCGCGGCAAACCGTGAATCGAAATTGGGGCGGCGCTTGGGCGCAGTCACGACTTTTGGCAGAGCACGACGAAACGCTCGATTTCTTCAAGACTCGTCGCGAACGAGGTCACGAGCCGGACCAGGACCTGGTCAGCGGCGAGCGCAAGCCCGTCGCTCGACCGCACGTAATAGCTCGCGCCGGCGGCCTTTAGCCTGCCATGAAGTGCGGCCGGCAAGGCCACGAAAACAAGATTGGCGTCGACCGGCCAAACCGGCGGTAGCCCCGCCGCTTTCAATCCCTGCGCCAGGCGGTCGGCCATGGCATTGGCATGGCGGGCAAGGGCGAGCCAGCAATCGTCGGCGAGATAAGCCGCCATCTGCACGGCCAGGAACCGATGCTTGGAGAGAAGATGGCCGGCGCGCTTGCGCCGCTCGGCCATAAACGCGGCACGGGCCGGGTCGAATACCACCACCGCCTCCACCGCCATGGCGCCGCCCTTGGTGGCGCCGAGCGACAGGATGTCGATGCCGGACTGCCAGGTCATCTGCGCCGGCGTGGTGTTGAGCCGGACGAGCGCATTGGCGAAGCGCGCGCCATCCATATGCACGGCGAGCGACCGGCCGTGGGCGATCGCGCAAAGGGCTGCGATCTCGTCGATGCGGTAGATGGTACCGGCCTCGCTTGCCTGGGTGATCGAGAGCGCGGAGGCGACCATCTGATGCGGGCTGTGGCCGCCATAGCCGCCGAGCGCCGCCTGCAACGTCGCGGGCGCGATCTTGCCGTCGTCGCCGCCAAGGCCGTGAAGCTTCAGCCCGGCGCCGAAAAATTCCGGCGCGCCGCATTCATCGGTGGCGATGTGGGATTGGCCGTGGCAAAGCACGACGCCCCACGGCGGCGTGACATGCGCGAGCGCCAGCGCGTTGGCCGCCGTCCCGGTCGGCACCAGGAAGACCGCGACATCGCGCTCGAAAATTTCCGAAAACCGCCGCTCGACGCGCGCCGTCCAATCGTCGTTGCCGTAGCCGAGCGCAAAGCCTTCATTCGCGGCAACGACAGCGTCGAGAATGGCGGGCGCCACCGGCGCGGTGTTGTCGCTGGCGAAATTCATCGCCGGAACCTAGCGTATTTCGGTGATGCCGGCAGCGCCGACCATTGCGCTGCAGCGCATCCCATGGTCAACTTGGCATTGTGGACCATGGCGGCCGTCCCGCGCCGGATCGGTACGAAAATGCGCCCTTCCGTCACGAAAACGAGGGCTTCGCCCTTGTATTATCGCCGGGAATTTGCCATGTTCGGCATAGGACAGCATTGCTGTCCCAATTGGGCGCCTCCCGCGCAGTCACCCGCGGGGGCCAGCCGCCGGTAGATAAGGGCGCGTCGGACGGCGGCGAAAAAGCAGCCACTGGCCTTTAACCGGCACGAAGGTTGCCTCCAAAGTATAGCGGATCGCCCGTATGCGCAGGGCTGGCAAACCTGCGTCAGCGGAGTGGCCCCGAAACCTCGGCGCGGAGGGATCGGGGTGCCGATGGGGAGTGCGAGGTCGACGATGAGCGCGCAAGGTTTCGGCCTGTTCGATCCAGCGCTGGAAAAAGATTCCTGCGGCGTCGGATTCATTGCCGACATCAAGGGCCGCAAGTCGCACAAGACGGTCGAAGACGCGCTTACCATTCTGCTCAACCTCGAGCACCGCGGCGCGGTCGGCGCCGACCCGCGCGCCGGCGACGGCGCCGGCATCTTGGTTCAGACGCCGCACAGGTTCTTCGCCAAGGAAGCCGCGAGGCTCGGCTTTACTCTGCCGGCGCCCGGCCACTATGCGGTCGGCGCGCTGTTCCTGCCACACGACGCAGCGTGGCGGCAGGAAGTCATGGACACCTACGCAGAAATCGCCGCACGCGACCGCATGACCATCCTCGGCTGGCGCGACGTGCCGACCAACAATTCAAGTCTCGGCGAATCGGTCAAGCCGACCGAGCCGGTGCACAAGCAGGTCTTCATCGGCCGCGGCGCGAAGATCACGTCCGAGGACGAGTTCGAGCGCCGCCTCTACATTCTGCGCAAGACCATCTCGAGCACGCTTTACGGCCGTCGCGAACGCAACACCTCGAACTATTACCCGGTGTCGATCTCGTGCCGCACCGTGATCTACAAGGGCATGTTCCTCGCCGACCAGCTCGGCAAGTATTATCCCGACCTGCACGATCCGGATTTCGAGAGTGCGCTCGCGCTTGTGCACCAGCGGTTCTCGACCAACACGTTCCCGACCTGGTCGCTGGCGCATCCGTATCGCATGATCGCCCATAACGGCGAGATCAACACGCTGCGCGGCAACAACAACTGGATGGCGGCGCGGCAGGCCTCGGTGTCGTCGCCGAAGTTCGGCGCCGACATTTCGCGGCTTTGGCCGATCTCCTACGAGGGCCAGTCCGACACCGCCTGCTTCGACAATGCCCTCGAATTCCTCACCATGGGCGGCTACTCGCTCGCGCACGCCATGATGATGATGATTCCCGAGGCGTGGGCCGGCAATCCGCTGATGGACGAAGAGCGCCGCGCCTTCTACGAATATAATGCCGCGCTGATGGAGCCGTGGGACGGCCCGGCGGCGATCGCCTTCACCAACGGCCGCCAGATCGGGGCGACGCTCGACCGCAACGGCTTGCGGCCGGCGCGCTACGTCGTCACCCGAGACGACCGCATCGTCATGGCCTCCGAAGTCGGCGTGCTGCCCATCCCCGAAGAAGAGATCGTCACCAAGTGGCGGCTGCAGCCCGGCAAGATGCTGCTGGTCGACCTCGAGCAAGGCCGGCTCATCCCCGACGAAGAGCTCAAGGCGACGCTGGCGCGCAGCCATCCTTACCGCGAGTGGCTCGACCGCACGCAGATCGTGCTCGAAGACTTGCCGCAGGCGGCCGAAGCCGCGCCGATCTCGAACCTGTCGCTGCTCGATCGTCAGCAGGCGTTCGGCTACAGCCAGGAAGACCTCAAGATCCTGATGACGCCGATGGCGACGACCGGCGAAGAAGCGGTCGGCTCCATGGGCAACGACACGCCGATCTCGGCGCTGTCGGAGCGGCCGAAGGTCCTGTTCACCTACTTCAAGCAGAACTTCGCCCAGGTGACCAACCCGCCGATCGATCCGATCCGCGAGGAACTGGTCATGAGTCTCGTCTCGATGATAGGGCCGCGGCCGAACCTGTTCGACCTGGAGGGCATGTCGAAGGTCAAGCGCCTCGAAGTGCGGCAGCCGATCCTGACCAATGGCGACCTGGAAAAGATCCGCGCCATCTCCGAGATCGGCCACGATCACTTCAAGTCGCTGACGCTCGACACGACCTGGCCGGCCGAAGCCGGCTCAGTCGGTATGACCGCCGCCATCGACGGCCTGTGCGCCCAGGCCGAGGCCGCGGTAAAGGACGGCATCAACATCATTATTCTCTCCGACCGCCGTGCCGGCGCCGACCGTATTCACATTCCGTCGCTGCTGGCCTGCGCCGCCGTGCATCATCATCTGATCCGCGTCGGCTTGCGCACCTCGGTCGGGCTCGTCGTCGAGTCCGGTGAGCCGCGCGAGGTGCACCATTTCGCCTGTCTCGCCGGCTATGGCGCCGAAGCGATCAATCCGTATCTCGCTTTCGAAACGCTGATCGCGATGAAGGCTGAGCTGCCGCAGAAGCTCGACGACAAGGAAGTCCTCAAGCGCTACATCAAGTCGATTGACAAGGGACTGCTCAAGGTGATGTCAAAGATGGGCATCTCCACCTATCAGTCCTATTGCGGCGCACAGATTTTCGACGCCGTCGGCTTGAAGTCCGACTTCGTCGCCAAGTACTTCACCGGCACCGCCACCCGCATCGAGGGTGTCGGTCTATCCGAGATCGCCGCGGAAGCAGTTCGGCGCCATCGCGATGCGTTCTCCGACGTGCCGATCTACCGCACTATGCTCGACGTCGGCGGCGACTACGCCGTGCGCGTACGCGGCGAGGGTCACGTCTGGAACGCGGCGACCGTGTCGGCGCTGCAGCATGCGGTGCGTGGCAACTCCTACGACCGCTACCGGCAATATGCGCGGCTGATCAACGACCAGACGGCGCATCTCTTCACCATCCGCGGCCTGTTCCGCATCAAGGCGGCGGACGAGAACGGCCGCAAGCCCATCCCGCTCGACGAGGTCGAGCCGGCGAAGAACATCGTTAAGCGGTTCTCGACCGGCGCCATGTCGTTCGGGTCGATCTCGCGCGAGGCCCACACCACCCTCGCCATCGCCATGAACCGCATCGGCGGCAAGTCGAATACCGGCGAAGGCGGCGAGGAATCCGACCGCTTCAAGTCGCTGCCGAACGGCGACTCCATGCGCTCGGCGATCAAACAGGTGGCGTCGGGCCGCTTCGGTGTCACGGCAGAATATCTTGTCAATTCCGACGTGATGCAGATCAAGATCGCGCAGGGCGCCAAGCCCGGCGAAGGCGGTCAATTGCCCGGCCACAAGGTCGATAAGACCATCGCCAAGGTGCGCCACTCGACGCCGGGCGTCGGCCTGATCTCGCCGCCGCCGCATCACGATATCTACTCGATCGAGGATTTGGCGCAGCTGATCTTCGACTTGAAGAACGTCAATCCTGACGGCGACGTGTCGGTCAAGCTCGTGTCCGAAGTCGGCGTCGGCACCGTGGCGGCCGGCGTGTCGAAGGCACGCTCCGACCACGTCACCATCGCCGGCTACGAGGGCGGCACCGGCGCCTCGCCGCTCACTTCGATCAAGCACGCCGGCTCGCCGTGGGAGATCGGGCTTGCCGAGACCCACCAGACGCTGGTCGCCAACCGCTTGCGCGGACGAATTGCCGTGCAGGTCGACGGCGGTATCCGCACCGGCCGCGACGTCGTGGTCGGCGCGCTTCTCGGCGCCGACGAATTCGGCTTCGCCACCGCGCCGCTGATTGCCGCCGGCTGCGTCATGATGCGCAAGTGCCATCTCAACACTTGCCCGGTCGGCGTCGCCACGCAGGACCCGGTGCTGCGCAAGCGCTTCACCGGCCAGCCCGAGCACGTCATCAATTACTTCTTCTTCGTCGCCGAAGAGGTCCGCGAGCTGATGGCCGAGATGGGCTATCGCACCTTCGACGACATGATCGGCCAGATGCAGATGCTCGATCGCGTCAAAGTGCTGGCGCACGCCAAGGCCAACGGGCTCGATTTCTCGAAGCTCTTCACCAAGCCGAACGTGCCGGCGAGCGTCGCGCTGTTCAATTGCGAGGAGCAGGATCACAAGATCCACGACATCATCGATAGGAAGCTGATCGCGCAGTCGCAGGCCGCGCTCGCAGACGGCACGCCGGCGCGCATGGAGCTTTCGATCCGCAACACCGACCGCACCACCGGCGCCATGCTGTCCGGCGAGGTCGCCAAGCGTTACGGCCATGAGGGTCTGCCGCCCGACACCATCGTAGCCAGATTCAAAGGCACCGCCGGCCAAAGCTTCGGCGCGTTCCTCGCCCGCGGCGTCACGTTTGAGCTGGATGGCGACGCTAACGACTATGTCGGCAAAGGTCTCTCCGGCGGCCGCCTCGTGGTGCGCCCGCCGGCGCAGGCCGGCATTGTGCCGGAGGAATCGATCATCATCGGCAACACGGTGCTGTACGGCGCCATTGCCGGCGAGTGCTACTTCCGCGGCGTCGCCGGCGAGCGCTTCGCGGTGCGCAATTCCGGCGCCATCGCGGTGATCGAAGGCGCCGGCGACCATTGCTGCGAATACATGACCGGCGGCGTCGTCGTGGTGCTCGGCCGCACCGGCCGCAACTTCGCCGCCGGCATGTCGGGCGGCATCGCCTATGTGCTCGACGGCGACGGCAGCTTTGTCTCGCGCTGCAATTTGTCAATGGTCGAGCTCGAGCCGATGCCGGGCGAGGAGGACATCAACGCCAAGGTGTTCCACCACGCCCACGACCTCGAAGCCCACGGCCTAGTGGACGTCACGTCGGACATGAGCCGGTTCGACGCGCACCGACTGCATCACCTAATCTCGCGCCACGCCCGCTTTACCGGCTCGGCGATCGCGGCCGAGATTTTGTCCGACTGGAAAACTTGGTATCCGAAGTTTCGCAAGGTGATGCCGATCGAGTATCGGCGCGCGCTCAACGAAATGAAAGCCGCGGCCATCGCCGCGGAATGAAGCGCCAGATATAGAGTGCGCAGTGGGTAAGATCACCGGCTTTCTTGAATACGAACGCGAGGACCGCGACTACGAACCGGTCGCCGAGCGCGTGCGCCATTGGCGCGAATTCGTGCTGCCGCTGCCGGACGCCGATTACGTCACCCAAGCGGCGCGCTGCATGAATTGCGGAGTGCCCTATTGCATGGGCACCGGCTCGGTCATGCCCGGCACGCCGGGCTGCCCGGTCAACAACCAGATCCCGGACTGGAACGACCTCGTCTACCAGGGCAACTGGGACGACGCGGCGCGCAACCTGCATTCGACCAACAATTTCCCGGAAGTCACCGGCCGCGTCTGCCCGGCGCCGTGCGAGGCGTCGTGCACGCTCAACATCGACGAGAACCCGGTCACCATCAAATCGATCGAATGCGCGATCGCCGATCGCGCCATCGCGCAGGGGCTCAAAGCCGAATTGCCGGCGACGCGGACCGGAAAGAAGGTCGCCGTGGTCGGTTCCGGTCCCGCGGGCTTGGCTTGCGCCCAGCAGCTCGCCCGCGCCGGGCACCAGGTCCACGTCTACGAACGCTGGGCCAAGGCCGGCGGGCTTCTGCGCTA
>Ga0306921_10009772_pt1 | contig 10188 bp, 4 predicted proteins | sample sta12Cox44000080_FD_203760 | JGI IMG/M metagenome (GOLD analysis project Ga0306921, IMG submission 203760) | Lab enrichment of tropical soil microbial communities from Luquillo Experimental Forest, Puerto Rico - statoxic.12C.oxic.44.000.080 (v2)... | ecosystem: Environmental > Terrestrial > Soil...
GATTCTGTTCCTTGCTGCCGACGACAGTTCAGCGATCACCAACCAGAGTCACGTTGTCGATGGGGGATGGGTCTGATTCACCCTAACGACTTCCGGGGCCGCCCGATTCGAGAACCGTGACGGCTGCGATGACGTCTTTCCCGAAGTGAGGATGCGAAGTCTTATCATGCCCCCATTCATCATATGATTTGCTGACGGGCGAGTAGTCAACCGACACAAACAGGGCAAGTCGCTCATCCTGCTTGCATTCCACCCTAAATCGCGAATACGTCCCCTGAAACGGGCATGTGTGTACGGCTCTGGCGTGGGGTCAGTCCTGTCGGGGGCTAAATCACTTGGACGTGTAGTCGGCATATCGGACAAGTGGCCTCAAAACGTGCCTGTTGAGTTCACTTCCGCGAGATGGGCGTTATACGGCAAGATGAAAGGAAAGCATTCGTAGACACTGGCCGACTTTTCGGGAGTAATCTCCCACAAGCCGGTTTCTCGGGAGCTTCACAGACCACTTCGACGGTTTGCCGACTTCTCGTCCAAGTGACGGGACGGGCATTTCACAACGACTTACGGATAGGTAGAAGGTGACGTCCTTTATCATCCTCAATCTCAGACTGTAAGACTTCTCCCGCCTGGTTCAGTTCTCCAGTTATCCAAAGCCAGCCCTGAAAAGGCAGGTGTCGGCGATTCGATTCCGTCCATGGCCACCATTCTTATCAAGTATTTAGCCATCTCGATTCTCTTCGGCGTTTAGCAGCGTTCGCACAAGGCATGCGGACTGTTGCCGTTCGAGACGCTTCCCGGCAGCGCCCCAAAACCGTCCGGATTGCTCGTGTCGAGGTAGTCACCGAACGGATCGCCGAACTGGTCGTGATTGAAGAAGTTGGTAAACACAACCTGTCCTTCAATGCTGAAGCGTTCAGTAACCCTGAAGAGCTTCTTCACGCTGAGATCAACATTCCAGTAGGGCAAGCCACGATAAATCCCGAATCCCCCCTGACGTGTGTCATATCCGAGGATCGGCTGGCGAATGTTCTTGAACGCTGCTGCCGGGTCCGCGAACATGTTTGCGCTACCCAAACCGGCTGTGCCAGTGCCATTCCCACTGACAAAGTGTCGCGACCCCTGCCCGAAGTTGGCAGGAGTAAGCGGAATAGCATTCTCCGAGTTTCCGTACCCGAAGAAGCCGACCGAGTTGCCTTCGCCGAATGCCTGCCCGCCGCCGTTGATAGTGCCAAGTGTAATCGGCAGGCCGCTTCCTGCTGTAAACACAGGTGCGATCGCCCAGCCTCCCAGCAAGTGGCCCAAGAAACCCGACCGTGAGTCGTACCGATGTGGCTGATAAACAAAGAAGAGATTGTAAATGTACCGCCGATCGAAAGCCTGATAACCATACCCTGTCCTGAGATTGAAAGGATCTGGGGGAATAACGGCGCTAGCCGCCTGTACTTGGGCACCAGTGCCGAGAGCCTTTGACCAGGTAAAGTTCGATTGCATGGTCAAGCCATGCCAGTCCTGCGATTTCAGTGTAATGAAAAGAGCATTGTAGTTGCCGTAGCCGATGCTGGCGCCCGGGGCGATGCCAGAAGTTAGCTGGCCGTTGCAGCCAACCTCCAACCCATTTGCGCAGTTAAGAGGCGTATTCATCATGCTGCGCGGAAAGTTGAAACCGCCGTTATCCAGATTGCTGTACAGGCTCCAGACGTTGGCAAAGGTGAGGTTGCCGGTACCATTGGCACCCTCATTCGCGACTACAGCCTGAGTGCAGTTGGCAAAGCCTTTGCAATAGCCCGTGCCCGCCAGCGCCGCTTCAAAGAACGGCTGCGGTACAACGATCGCAGCATTCCCGATGCAGGTCCCACCGCCCATCGTCCTGGGATCGCCATTGCCGCAGTATGCGATAACCGTATTGGCATAGGCCTTAGCGAAGGTCTGGCCTCCCTTAGTCATCATGTACGGTACCGCGTTAAGGTTAACGCCAAGGGATTCATGGTTGATGATTCTTCCGATGTAGCCAACCTCCATGCTGAGCTTGCGCGTGAGTTGGCGCTGGAAGGTCAGGGTGAACGTGTCAACTACATTTGGGCGGAAATTTGGATCTAATGCGGCACTTGCCGAGGCAGCAATTTCATTCACGCCGGGAAAGACTGGCTGAGGGAGGTTCTCACTAGGGACCGACAACGGCGCGGTCAAGCCGTCCGTACCTATACGGAAGACATTGGCCGGATTGGAAGGGCCTGTGCCGCAAGTTCCATCCGACCGTGTCGACGTGCACTGTACGGGTTGAATTAGCCCTAAACCCAGCAGTGGAAAGAGTGCCAGGTCCACGCCGTTGATTCGACCATATGTACGCCCGTAACCTCCGCGTAGGACCGTTCTCCCATTTCCGAACATGTCCCAAGCCGCAGCGATACGCGGGCTCCACTCACCGTAATACGGGTTGTAAGCATACTTCGACGGATGAGCGGTGTTGCCTATCAGAGTAAAACCGATCTGCGGGTTGAACACCTCACCTTGCAGTGCAGCAGACCGGCGCATGTTCAGGTAACGCTCAGCGCTGATTGGATTATTGTCCGCGCCGACAAGGATAACCTGCTTCCCATCCTTCTCCGTTGGGGGCATTTGCAGCGTCCAGCCCAAGCCAAATGTAAGCGTGAGCCTGGGATTTACTCGCCACGTGTCGCTGCCATAGAAGTTGTAGTAAGGAATCGTGACTTTGTCCTGGGCTGGGGTGAGCGGCGGGTTTAACCGCAAGTTTTTACCGCTGCGCGTATACGCAATTTGCGAGATCGAAACCAGGCCTAAAACCGCAGCGTAGTCACGACCCCACGTCGACGAAGGTACACCTGCAGGAATATAACCAGCCATGTCGAGCCCCGAGCCACTTGTTGTCCCAAGCTGATACACCGTCTGGTAGTTGACACCGCCGGCGCCACTGTCGGTGCGCCGGTGCCAATTGAAGTTGTGCTGGAACATCCCACCGAACTGGATGATGTGCTTGCCTTTTAGCCAAGTCGCATCGTCACGAATCATGTTGTCCTGGCCATCCCAGAAACGAGTACGCGTTTGGTCCGTATTCACGTTGTAAGGGATGAGGGCTTGGTTTCCGGTTTCGCCGAAGGGCTCAATCGCCCCTCCAAGCCCGGTTAGCTGTGGCGTATCACCCTCCCTTCCCCATGCCCACCAGTTGCGCAGATAGCTATAGCGGACGTCGTTAGTAAAAGTGTTCGTGATATTGCCCGTAAGACCCACGACGAGAAACCAGGGCTGTTGCGGGTTGCTGGAAAGCGAAGTCGGCACACCGTTCGTGTCGCCTGGGAAGAAGCCGCCGATATCTACTTGCTGCGTACCTGCACTCTCGAGTTTGTAATAACGGTAGCTGCTCATAAAGTGCCACTTATCTCCGAAATTCGATGACTCTGGTATGGATATGTTGGCGGTGAATCCTAGGACATTGAGTCCGTCGCAGCGCGAAAGACTGCAGCCTGTTTCGTTTGATTCAGGCATGTACGTGTTCCACAGTTTCTGTACTACAGGATTGATCCCGATTCCACGTGGATCGCAAGGTCCGGCAGGACACTGGGCAGGCGTGTAGGTGATGCCGTTGTAGGTTACCGGTGTAGGATTCAAGTTATAAACCTGTACCACTCCATTAGAGTCTTGGAACTGTAACAGTCCTAGCCGCATCTCCGCTGATGGAACCGCGCGCTCGATGGTGGTCGCCTGCGGAAAACGAAAGCCCTCGTAGTTCGCGAAGAAATAGGTCTTACCGCCAAGGATCTTCTTTTGAACAATCGGGCCGCCGATTGCGCCGCCAAAGCGACTGTAGTGGAAGCTGGGATTCGGAATGCCGTTGAAATTGTTCTGCCAGGTGTTGGCGTTCAGATTGTTGTCAAGGTAATACTCATACGCCGTGCCATGCCATTGATTGGTGCCGCGCTTGGTGACGATCTGAACCAGCGCACCCGCTGAACTGTTGAAGTCAGCGCCCATGCCAGCGACGCTCACCTTGAATTCTTCTACGCTATCGACTGGGGTTGGCATGACGCCACTGGCGCCCGCTGCTACGCCATAGCTCTGGTTCGCGGCTCCGCCGGTGGGGTCACCTGCGTAGCTCGGCGTATAAATGCTGGTGCTGCCATCCATGTCGTTCGTGTTGTCACCCCCGTCCAGTTGGAACGAGCTCTGGTCCACCACAGCGCCTGCGACGCTACCATCGGGACTAATCCCCGGTTGTAGAGTTATGAAAGTGCTGGTATCGCGCCCTATGCTGGGCAATGCATTGAGCGCAAGACCGGGAACCCGGTTCCCGACAGTTGCATTGTCGGTCGCCAATTCTATGCCAGTTGTTGCCACCTCAATGGACAGGCTGTCCACGCCAACCTGCAAAATCGAGTTGTGGGTTGATATCTGGCCTATTTCGACTATGTTGCCGGCAATCGAAATCCTGGAGAAACCTTGCTTAACGATAGTAATGTCGTAAGTTCCAGGCCGTACGTTGGCGAAGACATAGTGTCCGGCATCGTTCGAATGAGTGGTTCGTACCTCCCCGGTGGCGGTGTCCCTGATGGTCACTGTAGCGTCAGGAACCACCGCATTTGTCGCATCGGTAACCACTCCGGTAAAGGTGCCCAACGATGTCGTCTGTGCTGATAATGGCTGAGTGGCGAGAAGCACCAGCAACGGCAATGCGCGGAGCATCGACGACAAGAGATGCCACTCCAACATGAGGCACATCGTTACGATTCTCCCTCATCCGTGTGGTTTTTAAGAACGTGCCGAAAGCGGTGACGCGCAGGACAAATATTTTGATTCTTACCGTTTTTCTATATATAACAACTCGGATCCATGACAAGTAGGGCTCAGCTCATAAGAATCCACTGCATCGCTACCCGATTCACCTTATCGAGCTCAGCTATTCTTCGACTTAAAGCCATTCCATGGTGGCATTTGAGGCTGATAGCAATCCATTTTCTACGGGGAGCTGTTAAAAGTTCTCCATCAGCCACACATTGCTGGTACGAGTTGCGGCCACAATAGCAAGGTGCCGGCCATCTGGGGATGGCAGGCCAGAGTCGATTCCCTCCCCGCTTCGCCTCCATATAGGATGCGCCTCGCCCTGTAAATCCACGTGCAGCAGGACGCTGCCCGTGTCGTTCCCGCTCACAGTGAACCAGCCCTTGCCATCCGCCGCCCAATACAAGCCATGCAAGTTAGTCCAATGTTTGACGGTAATCTCCTTCGGCGGCTCGCCCTTCAACGAAACGATTGAGATTCTGTTATTGAAATGATTGAGGAGAGCTACATTGGAACCATCCGGAGAAATGCCCCAACTGTACTGGGTGACGGCCGGGTCAGTTTCGAACCTGGCGACTTCCGGTCCTCGGCCCTTGAGGGCGTCAAAGGCCGTGAAGATGATTGGTTTTCCTTGTGCACTTTGCTCGGCAACGACACAAAGACTGGCCGGAGCAACGGCGCAGCGCGGCCGGCCGTAAGTGTCCGATTTCATCACCAGGTGCTGAGTTCCTCCTTGTAGTGGAATTGCCATCACCGGGGTCGTTGCGTCGTTGCAGCCCCCTGCGCAGTCCAAGTAAAACAGCCACGAACCGTCTGGACTTATAGCAGAGCCTGCGACTTTCTCCGCCCCGTTGACCAGCGGTTCCTCGGTGTCTGAGACGAGAGCCTGCATGAAGAGCTTGACATGGCCGCCACGCACTGAGCGGAAAACGAGCGCGTGGCTGTCGGGTGTCCAGGTTTCAGCCTCGTTCGAGTATTCGTTGAGTGTGAAGTGCTTGGCATTTGATAGACGAGCACCGTCAGCTTCGATGTCGGCGACATTCACCGTTGATTGCGGAGCTGATCGTAGGAACGCAAGCCGCTTTCCGTCAGACCTCACGCTCATATACCCAAGCCAAAGTCCCGACCAATTCGTTAGCCGTCGTGGCGTGTCTATGGGCTTGCCACTACCGGAGTCTATTCGCAGTTCCCAGAAGTTACCGTCACTGACATAAATAACTCGTCCAGCGGGCAGCGAAACAAAATCAGTCAATTTCCACCACACTGGAGATTGGACGAGTGGGATGGCAGGTCCACCCCTGAGGTCGCGGCTTGCAAGTTCTCCATCCCGTACCCCGGTTGCCGGATCTGGCTGGGCGCTAATTTCAAAATAGATCACACGCTGCCCATCCGACGACCAATGGAGGTTTCCAATTGCCGTTTTCTGTGGAGCGTCGTAGAGTTTTCGCGCCTGCAATCCTCTGTCATCCATGAGCCAGATTTCACGATCGCCGACTGGGGTCGCGTTTGTTCCAAAAGCAATCAACGATCCGTCAGGTGACACTGAGAAAGCATGTGCGTCATCACGAAGCTTCTGAGGCGCTTTTCCTAATACCGAGACGATCCAAATACTCTCCGCTTCGCCCACCTGAGTCTCGCCCCAGACTAACCGGTTAAAACTGTCTCCAAACCGGAATGGGTATGGCCCCCAGGGGACACGGCTGCGTGGCCTTGCGTTGGCAATAAATCTCGTACTGTCGGGGAGCCACGCGGCGATTCCCCAATCCACGGGCTGGCTCTCGACTGACTCCGGCTCGGGAATGGTCTGCGTCTCCCCAGTCGCCAGAAGCCGGACCCGCATTCTCCTTGTATTGTCTGTGAATGCGAGGTATTTCCCATCGGGGGAGATTTCGCTGCTTGTCACGGGGTTCTCAAAGGAGTTGGCAGTGAGCTGAGTAAGTTTGGGCTCGGGAAACGACAGCTCGCGACGCGATACGCGGGTACGCCAAAACAAAACGCCACCAACGCAGACGATAACCAGCAGGAATACCGCAATCACGACCGAGACCGGGAAGCGCTTAAGCATCGTCGCTTCGGCGGTTACCTTGATCTCAACAAGATGGGGATGCAGTACGAAAGGCTTGGAAACCGGAGTTTTAGGAGCGGATTCAAACTGCAGCTCTGATATGAACCGGTACCCCTGGCGCGGAAGGGTCTCGATATAACGAGGCTTTTCAGCAGAATCGTTCAGCGCTTCGCGCAGCCGGTTCACTGCCTGCTTTAATCCTTGTTCGTAATCGACAAAAGTATCCGACGGCCACAGGCGCTTGATCAGTGCTTCGCGGGTTACAAGCTGACTCCGGTTTTCGATGAGCAGTTGGAGGACCTGGAACGGTTGGGGGGCAAGGATCTCTTTCGTGCCGTCGGCCCATAACTCACGGGTGGACAAGTCGAGTTTGAACTCGCCGAAGCGTACCCGTTGGGAAGGTCGCGTGGGAGTTGCCATGTCGCCCCTGTTGATGGAGGAATTCTAGCATGCGCGTCTCTAAAGGATGGGGTAATAGTAGCTGCAAACCATTCAGAACAAAGCGTTTACAACTTGTCACCGAATGGTTACCAAAATTTACCTTCTCCGCTATTGTGCGGGGCCGGCATCTGCCGCAAAGTGCGATGCACACGTCAGAAGCATCATTCACTGACCTCAAACACACTCGGAAAGGAACGGTCGTGTATCCTCGCAGGTCGGTCGGCATTGTTCCGCAAACTATTGCAGGTCTCTCGTTTCTTTTACTGATCGTGGGTACCACCCATGCGACATTCCCAGGCCGGAACGGCTTAATTGCATTTCAGGCCCAAACGGATACCGGCATACAGATATTTACTGTGCATCCGAACGGCCAGGGCTTACAGCAGATAACCCATGTCAACGGTGACGCTGTAGCTCCGGACTGGTCGCCTGACGGACGCCAGATCGTTTTCGAGCACGATGCCCCAGGCGAATGCGCCAATGTAGCTATCATGAACGCCGACGGCACAGGCTTGATTGAATTTCCAGACCCAACACTGTGTCAGCTTGACCCGTCTTTCACGCCTGATGGGACCCGGATCATATTCGATCGATTTGATCCGACGACAAACGACGAAGCGTTCTGGAGCATGGATCGCAACGGCAACGACAGGCAACGCATTGGCCCGTGCTGTTTCGATCCGAATGCTTCTCCCGATGGAGAAAAACTCAGTTTCTTAAGCGGCCCGACAGGCGGAAAAGCGCTCTTCACCTCAAACATCGATGGGAGTAACGTCTTTCAAGTCACTCCTTACAGTTTCGACGTAGCGGTTAAGCAGGACTGGGCACCCGACGGCCGGCACTTGGTGTTCACGAAGGATGGAGACGTTCTTAAACCCGGCGTATCGGCAAACATCGCGACCATCAACCCAGACGGAACACACCTGCGTTTCGTAACCCACTACCAGGGTGGGAACATCAGCGCCTTCGTAGGTTCCTACTCTCCCGACGGGAAGTGGATCGTCTTTCGTCTCAATGATCACGGCCTTTTCGGACTCTTTAAGATTCGTCCTGACGGCACCCATCTCAAGACGATTATCCCCCTATCGAGCTTTAGACCACGCTTCATCGACTGGGGTGCACAACCGAGTGAAGCAGATGACGAAGATGATGACGCTAATTAGCAAATTGGAAATTGGCGATCAAACCGAAATGACTTAGTAGATACTCGGATTCCCGGGTCATCACGGATGCAGAGTTAAGTCTCCGTGTCCCAGACTGCGGCTCACGTGGCGTTGATGAGCATCGATTTGCCGCAGCAAGAACGATTGTTTCTTACCGAATCGCTTCCGGAGGATAATATGAAGAAATTTCTGTTGGTTGCTGTGGCCCTGTTGGTCTCGGCTACGTCCGCCTCAGCCCAGTTCACATTCAACAGCCTCGACTTTCCTGGCAGCACGTTCACCAGGGGCCGCGGCATTAACAACCACGGCGAGATCGTAGGTGCTTACCGCCTCGAACCGCCTCGGCATGCCTATCTGTTCAAGGCCGGCCAATTCGCTCCGCTGGCACCATCGACAATCTTGGGTACGAACGCCAGTGAGGCTTACAAGAATAATGATCGCGGCGACGTTGTTGGCTTTTACCAAGATGACATCGGTCTGCATGGATTCCTGCTACGGAAGGGTGTTGTGACGACGCTGGATTTCCCTACCGCTAGCGACACTCAGGCGTTCGGTGTCAACGAGTCCGGCACCGTGGTGGGTGCTTGGGATATTGTCGACTCGGACGGGAACCTGCTCGCGTTGCATGGTTTCATTTGGAAAGACGGTAACTTTTCTCAGGTAGACTTCCCGGGCGCTGCGGCAACAATTCTATTTGGGATCAATGCTCGGGGCGATATCGTGGGCGAGTGGGACACTGACATATTCGAGACGACGTTCCATGGGTTTGTTTTAAGTAAAGGACAGTTCACCACCATAGATGTGTCTTTCGCGGGAGCTACTAGCACGCAGGCAAACGATATTAATGCTAAGGGCTCTATTGTTGGGACTTGGATCGATGCTGACGGCGTTGCCTCCCATGGCTTTCTGGCGGAGGGAGCAAAATTTACCAGTATCGACTATCCGGGTTCGGTGGGTACGACGGCCTGGGGCATTAATTCAGCCGGGCAGATGGTCGGGAATTGGTTTGACAGTGATGGCAACACGCACGGTTGGGTAGCAACACCGGCCAATAAGGGAAAGCCTCAGTAGTCGTAGTGTGCAATTATTAAAGTTGTAGTGTGCAAACACTCCTGACGGCTCGGAAGGGCGAAATCATGTGCGAAAAGCGGCTTGGTTTTGCGGCAACCTTTCCCTGCAAACGAGCAACGGGCTGATTCGATAACCGTGTATGCGAACGGACGACGCAGTGATTGGCGATCGCGGTAGGGATATCAGTTACCTGGTACCCCCGCACAGGGCCGGAAGGGCGCTCATAGAAGCGCATCCGGTTCTTATCTCAGATGAGTGGCGGCGAAGCGAGCGTCAGGAAAGGGGTGGAGAGCGCGCGGTTGAGGAAGCCATCGCTGAGCCAAAGCGAGGATGCGCGTCCAGGAGAGCCGGCGTTTTTACCTCCGTTGGCGAAGAGTATGCCACCAGCGAGCCGGCGTCATCTCAACTTGACGTATAACGCCCTACCCGTAGATGTGGCTTCCGGCAGTTGTCCCGAAGTCTCATTCTGGCAAACCACCCGGTCAGGAACCAAGTCCAGCACCGCAGGAATTGAGATTATGAGTGAAAGACCTGCCCTGTGACTTGTCCGGTTTGGTTCCATAGCCTCGAACGTGACGAGCTCAGGCGTTCACTGCAGTCAGTTCATAGCCAAGGTCTTTGGCCTTGGCGGTTAAGCTTTTCACACGCTGCTGGCGG
>Ga0306921_10009775_pt1 | contig 10185 bp, 9 predicted proteins | sample sta12Cox44000080_FD_203760 | JGI IMG/M metagenome (GOLD analysis project Ga0306921, IMG submission 203760) | Lab enrichment of tropical soil microbial communities from Luquillo Experimental Forest, Puerto Rico - statoxic.12C.oxic.44.000.080 (v2)... | ecosystem: Environmental > Terrestrial > Soil...
CCTGCAGTTTGCCTGATCGAATCTCGTGACCCGGCCGGCGAGGCGTTCTTCATCCGCACCCAGGACCTGCGCCGGCGCCTCGAGCGCTTGCTGGGGGTTTCGGATCCCGGCAGCAAACGCCTCAACCTTCGCGATTTCGCGAAATCGATCCGTTACCGCCTGACGGCGAGCCGGTTTGAACAGAGCTTGGTTTACTATCAGCAGGCCCGGCAGCTTTTTCCGAACCGCTACCAGAACCTGTTGCGGCTTCGGCCGCCTAATGTGCTGAAGGTGAATCTTCGCAACGCCTATCCGCGCTGCTATGCGACGCGCCGGATGCCCGTCGACGCGAACGGCGAGCCGTCAGGGGGCGTGTACTACGGGCCTTTCGCATCCCGCAAGTCCGCCGAAGGTTTTGCGGAACGCGTTCTCGACCTGTTCAAAGTCCGTCGTTGCCAGATCAAAATACGCCGCGACCCGTCCTTTCCCGGGTGCATCTACTCCGAAATGAAAATGTGCCTTGCACCGTGTTTTGCCGGATGCAGCAAGGAGGAATACGACCGCGAGGTCGAACGCCTGGTGGCGTTCTTCGAAACCGGCGGAACCTCCCTCGAGGAAAGCCTCTCAGCCGAGCGCGACTGCGCTAGCCGAGAGCTCGACTTCGAAAAGGCCGCCCTGCTGCACAAGAAGCTGGACAAGCTCGCGGAAGCTCTGCGCGGCCAGCCGGAGCTTCCCCGTCGCGTGCAAGATCTGAATGCCGTGATTTTCCAGCGTGGCGGGGAAGAACGATCGATTGCGGTATACGAAGTGCGTTCCGGCCGAATCGCTGATCCGTTCCTGCTTTCCTTCGCGACGCTTGCCGGAGAGCCACGCTCCGCCGAACAGCTCCTTCGCGAACAGCTGGAAAGTCATTCCCCTTCGTTGGCCGGCGACCTCGGCGAACATCTCTGGCTGCTGGCACGGTGGTTCTACAGCAATCCACGGCAGGGGGAGATCTTCTTTCGTGACGACGCCTGGCCGTACCGAAAAATGATGCGCGGCTGTGCGAGGCTGCTGGCGCCCCCCGGCGGCGAGCCCGTCTAGGGTTGCGGAAACTCCGCCGGCTGCAGCTCGTGCATCGCCTGCAGCGCGTCCTTATTATGAGGGTCCAGCAGCAGCACGGCGCGATATTCCTTCTCCGCCTGGCCCGCGCTTCCGCGAGCCTGATATACGCCACCGAGCTCTAGATGCGCATGCTCGTCGTAAGGCGAGAGCTCGAGGGCCTTCTGCCAGCATGAGGCCGACGCCTCGCGCCGCCCCCGGGCCACCAGGACATCTCCCAACCCGTTCCATGCTTCCGCAGTTGCGGAAGCCGCAACGGAAGAACGGTATTGTTCTTCCGCCTCCGCCAAACGCCCCTGTTCCGCCAGAAATTTCGCCAGTTGATTGCGCTGGTCTGCGTTCAGGGGCGAAATCTCGACGCCGCGGCGAAATTCCCGTTCGGCCTCGGCAGGCTTTCCCAATGCCGCGTACATCTTGCCCAGATGCATGTGCGGAGCCGCGAAGCGCGGCCGAAGCTCGACGGCCCTGCGCAGATAGGGTTCCGCTTCCTGCCAGCGTTTCTGCTCGACCATCGCCATTCCCAGATTGGAAAGCGCGATGGCGTTGTCCGGTTTGTCGGCGAGCGCGGTCTGCCAGTCGCGGATCGCTTGGTCGGGCCGGAACTCGCTCCATTCGAGTGCGGCGAGCGACGTGCGCATATAGGAAGCGTGCGGATCTACGGCCAGCGTGGCAGTAAAGAAGCTCTGGTCGTCCTTCCAGTCGCGATTGCGCGCGACGATTTGTGCGCATGCCAGCACCGCAATCCCGAGCGCCGCCGCAGCGCCGATCCACCGAAGCAGAGGCCGGCTGGCGGCCTTCCGCCACAGCCACAACGCCCCTGCGGAGGCCAGCGCGCTGAAGCCGAGCGAAGGAAGGTACAGGTATCGTTCCGCGAATGCGCTTGCGGCCATCCACCGCACGTTAAGCACCGGCAGAATCGTCACTGCCATCCAGACCATTGCAAAGGAGTACGGGTGCGCGCGCTTCCACAGCAACCCGAACAACACGCAGCAGACCAGGACCACCGTGATTCCGCCGAGCACCCGCCGGTCAGCAAAGCCGCCGGTCTCGTGAAAAACATAAAAGCCCAGCAGCGGATGCGGCCAGAACAGTTTCGCGGCATACTGGCCTAGCAGAGCGAATCCCGAAAAGATCAGCTGCAGCGGCGTCAGCTCCGCGCGCTGCACCACCGGTGCGAACGCCCGCAACACGGTCACGCGGAACACCACATACAAGGCGGCAACCGCCCACAGCGGAGCGTAGCGCCACGCTTTGCTCCTCCAGCCGGAGGTCTTGCGGTCCGCCCGATATGCGTGCTCGTAGATCGTCGCCATCAGCGGCAGCGTAATGCCCTGTTCTTTGGACAGCAGCGCTAACACAAAAGTTGCGCACATGAGCGCGATGGTCAGAAGGCGCGGTCTGCCGCCGTCCCGGCCCGCGCGAAGGAACAGCAGAAACCCCAGCAAGTAAAAAACTGCGAGCTGCAACTCGGTCACCGCCGCGATCCACGCCACCACCTCCGTGTGTATCGGGTGCAGCGCAAACAACGCGGCCGCCACGACCGCCACCGCTTCATCATCGAAAAGCGCTGCACAAACCCGAAATACCAGCCACACGACCGCGCAGTTCAACAGCAGATTTACGAGGTGAAATCCCATGGGAAAAGACTGAAAGACGCGGTCACAGAGCAGATACCCGAACGTCATCAGCGGCCGGTAGTAGTTGGTTTGTCCTTCCGTGCCCTGAAAGGACCATACCGTCGTCGAGAAAATCCGCCCGATGTGCCGGAAGCTGTGCACATACGGGTTTCCCTCAATCTGGAAATGGTCGTCGTACACAAAGCCGGAGAGCAGGGTGTTCGCATACACCAGAAATGCGCAAAGCAGCAGCAAAGCGAGCGCGAATTGCTTCTTCTTGTCGACCGCACGGAAGGAAAGGTCCATTTTCTGGCCGTATCTATGATACCGACGGACGGCCGCTCCTGCCCGGGCTGGCCAAAATGCTGTGCCCTTATGCAAAAGACAGCTTCTCGCTTGTTCCGCGGCGCTCTGAGCCCTTCTGCTATACTTCCGCAGCTTGGCCAGGACCGGACGGCCTGATGAGCGAAAAAGCGACAAAACAAGGTACCGAGGCCTATGCGGTCGGTTTTCGCAATCGTGCCGCCGAGGGCCACTTCCGCGAAGCGCAAGGCCTCGTTTTCTCTTCTCTGGGCATCGGCACCTATCTCGGACAACCCGACGAGCGCACCGACGCCGCCTACACTGCAGCCATCGTGGCAGCCGTCGAAAACGGCATCAACGTTGTGGACGCCGCCATTAACTATCGCTTTCAGCGCAGCGAACGCAGCATCGGCGCCGCCCTGGTTCAACTGGAAGAGAAAGGCTATTCACGCGACCAGCTGGTTCTGTCGACCAAGGCCGGCTATCTTACGCCCGACGGCAAAATGCCGGCCGATGCCAATCGCTACTTCTTCGAGGAATACATGCAGCGCGGAATTTTTGAGGCTCAAGACATCGCCGCCGGCAGCCATTGTATGACGCCCCGCTTTCTTGAGGACCAGCTGGCACGCAGCATGGCCAACATGGGCCTGGATTGTGTGGACATCTTCTATCTGCATAATCCCGAAACGCAACTTACGGAAATCTCCAAGGCAAAGTTCTTAGGGCGCATGCGGCAAGCTTTCCAGTTTCTGGAAGCCAGCGTCGGCAAGGGCAAAATTCAGTTTTACGGAGTCGCCACCTGGAACGGCTTTCGGCAAGAAGCCGAGGCTCCCGGCGCCATGCAGCTTTTCGAGTTGGTAAGCATCGCCAGGGAGATTGCCGGCGACCAGCATCACTTCCGGTTTGTCCAGCTGCCGTTCAACCTGGGCATGACCGAAGCCCTAACGCAGGGCAATCAGTCCTTCAGCGATAAAACAGTGACCATCACGGAAGCGGCCGGCGAAATGGACGTCACGCTCATCGCCAGCGCCTCCTTGCTGCAGGGTCAGGTTGCCAGCAACCTTCCGTCCTTCGTCGCTGACGCCCTGGGCTTGGACTCGGATGCCGAGCGGGCGCTGCAATTTGCACGTTCCGCGCCCGGAATCACCACGGGGCTAGTCGGCATGTCGCACGTTCAGCACGTCCGAGCAAACACCAAACTGGTTAGCGTGCCGCCCGCCACCATCGAGCAATTTTCCAATCTTTTTTCACGCGGCGAAGCAACCTGAACCGGCGCTCAGCCGGGCCCCTCCTCGAGCCAGTTCACGATCGCCTGTCCCAGCTCTGCGATTTTCCCGCTAAAGAAGTGGTCCACGCCGTCGACCACCACTACCTGGTTCTGACCGGGAATCCCGTCGGCCAGAGCGCGCAACTTCCGGACATCGCTGAACCGATCTTCGGATCCTTGCACGAACAACTTGGGCTTGTCGCAGCTCTCGAGGTAAGAGAAATCGGAATTGTTGAGCGGCGGGCCAATGCCGATCAGCTTGGCCACCCGCGCGTCCCGGCAGCCCACCCGCAAGCCGACCCAACATCCAAAACTGAAACCGGCCAGCAACAGCGGGGTTTCTCGGAACTCCCCGGCGAGAAAATCGAGCGCAGCGCGCACATCATCCTGCTCACCCTGCCCCAGGTCATGCGCTCCTTGGCTGAGACCGGCCCCGCGGAAATTGAACCGCAGCACCGGAAAGCCCAGCCGGTCCAGCGCCTTGGCCGCCTGGAACACCACTTTATTGTGCAGTGTCCCGCCAAAAAGCGGATGCGGGTGACAGACAAGCGCGGCAATTCGGGGCGGTGCGGTCGCAGGCGGCGTCCACAGCACCGCTTCCAGTTTCCCTGCCCGCCCGTCCAAGAAAAAATTTTTCGACTGGTGTGCCTGGCTCATAGCCGAGCCATCAGTCTACATGAATCCCTTACAGTGCCCGGCACCTCTATGCCCGCTTCTTGCTCACCGTCACCCGTAGCGAATCGCTTCCCGCTTCGGTCTGGATTCCCGTCACTTCCGTTTCCCACTCGGTATCGCCGCTCCACGGCGCATCGGCCGGGGACGCAAACGTTACCAGCAGGCGTTCTCCGAACGCGTATTCTCGATGGGTCAAGAACTTCAGCTCCTCGGTGGAGACCTCGAGCGTCATGGCTTCTTCATGCCACGGCACGTCCCGGGGTCGTACCCGAATGGGCAGGGCAATGCTCCTTCCTGCGCCGTTGGTCTTCTCCGTTCGCCCTAGCCTTCCATTGCCCGAGTGCGACGACATCTGCGCCGCCCGCTCAAAGTGCAGCGCCACGTTCCAGCGCGCGGCCTCTTTGGCGCTCGGGTCCTCGGTGCTTCGCACCACGCGCGCCAGCAGCTCCGGCTGCGGCCCGCTGGCCACGGGATCAAATGGAAAAGTCACCCACAACCGATGGCCCACAGCGTGCGTTTCTTTCGACACCAACAGCAGTCCGCCACGCGAAGCGTTGATGGTTTCGCTTTGTTCGGTTCGTTGTCCGAGAGGCGCGGACCATCTGAGCCTCACCGGAAGGCGGAGTCGCACTCGTAGATGTTGGCGGCGCTGCATCGCAGCACGCTTGCGTTTGGCTAGGTCTGTCCGGAGTATATTCCTCTCAAAATGGCTCCGGCAAGGCTTCGTACTACAACCGGTTTCATACCGCGCAATACGGTTCTTTCACGCGTGAGACAACGCCTAGTACTTCTGCTGCTCGCACCATTTTTCCGTGAGTACTAGAGCTAAATTTTCTGACTTTCGCGTTGCAGTTCGCTTACTCAGGTGATACGGTTTGGCCCTGCTATTTGGAAATGACAGGGAACCGCATGTCCGACGGAGCCGACCGCCGCGAAGCTCGCCGATTCAACATGACCCTACCGATGAGAATTCTGTCGGTCGACTCGAATTCTCCGGAGCTTAAGGCTTTCACCCGCGATGTGAGCTACCGCGGCCTTTATTTTCTTGCCGAAGCCGAATTTAAGCTGGGCAGCTCGATCGACTTTGTCATCACTCTGCCAGAGCAGGTCACTCGGGGAGGCGACGTCGACATCCGCTGCCACGGTGAGGTGGTGCGCACCGAACCTACGCAAAATGGCAAGATGGGCATCGCCGCAAAGATCTACCGCTACGAATTCCTTCACGCCGCTGCCTGATTGCTTCGTTCTGACCTCCGCGCCAAGGGACACTGGCGAAAAAATAAGGTGCAAAGGACCTCGCCCCGTGGTTCCCGTCCGCGGTTTCCATGCTTTGCTCGAACAGGTACAATCGCCTGGCCATCGCGCTCACGCGCTGCGGGAGAGCCCATGTATCACTACGACGCCGCTACCGCCCTCGAAGAGCTTCAGGAAGACGCGCTCCTTCCCCATCCGGTCAAGTTGCGCGATATGATCCTTCGCCGCCAGCTAGGCGCAGAAGACGCGCAGCTGCTGAATCAGGAATTCCAGGAGTATCTCTCGCGTTTCGGCGAGCTGCAAAAGCTCGGGCGCACGATCCTTGAAAAGCTCGTTTCGAGCGCAAGGAAGCCGTTGTGAATCGCGTTGCCGGTGGTCGGCTCTGGCGCCCGACCGTCATTCCATGACCCGCAAACCGCGCGTCCTTCTCCTTTCCGCTTCTTCCGGCGCGGGCCACGTTCGCGCCGCCGAGGCCCTTCATAAAGCCTTTTCCGCGCGCGGCGACTGCCTGGTCGAGCACATCGACGCCATGCAGTACGTCAGCAAGCTCTTCCAGGGCATCTACGAAAAGGCCTATATCTCCATGGTGCGCAACGCGCCCTCTCTGATGGGCGTACTCTACGAACGCACGGATCAGCCCTGGCGCAACCCGAACAGCCGTCTCGCACTAGATCGCCTGAACACGCAGCCCATGATCCGTCTGCTCAAGCGCGTCCAGCCGGACCTCTGCGTGGCCACGCATTTTCTGCCCGCGGAAATCCTGGCCTGGCTGGTCGCCAAGCAGAAGCTCCAGGCCAAGAACGCCATCGTCGTCACCGACTACGATGTGCACGCGGGATGGCTGTGCCGCACGGTCAGTCGCTACTACGTGGCCATTCCGGAAGCCGCCGAGTATCTCGCCGGCATCGGCGTGCCCCGCGAAATTGTACGCGTCACCGGCATTCCCATTGACCCGGCCTTCTCGGTCCCGCTGGACCGTTCGGCCGCGCGTCTGAGCCTAAGGCTGGACCCGGCAGCGCCGCTTCTTTTGATCGCGACGGGAGGCTACGGGGTCGGCCCCGTCGAACAACTGGTGCAGGGCCTCCTCGCTCTGCAGCAACCCTGGCAGCTGGTGGTCATTGCCGGCAAGAGCGAGGAAGTGAAAAAGCGCCTGGATGAAATAGCCTGCTCTTCCGGCGTCCTGACGAGCGGCGACCCGCGCCTGGTTCCTGTCGGTTTTACCGCACAGATGGATCAGTACATGGCCGCCGCCGACCTGCTGGTCGGCAAAGCCGGCGGCCTCACCACTTCAGAAGCTCTGGCCCGCCACTTGCCAATGGCTCTCATCGAGCCCATCCCCGGCCAGGAATTCCGCAACGCCGACCATCTGCTCGAAAACGGCACCGCGATTCGCTGCAACAACCTTGCCGCTGCCGCCTGGAAGATCGCCAAACTTCTCGATGACCGCGCTCGCACCGACCGCATGCGCCAAGCCGCAGCCCTTATGGCTCGCCCCAACGCCGCTGCCGACATCGCCGAAGACGCACTGCGCCTGCTACACTGATGGTTTGCGGCTACCTTTGCTGCGCCACATATGCGACGCCACACACTCCTTATCGACGCCGACGATACGCTCTGGGAGAACAACGTCTTCTTTGAAAAGCTTATCGAAGACTTCATTACCCTGGTCGAGCCGTGCGGTTATGCGCGCGCCTATATTCGCCATATCCTCAATGAAACCGAGCGCAAGAACATTCGCCAGTACGGTTACGGCGTGCGCAGTTTCGGCCGTTCCCTCGAGGAAACCTACCTCAAACTCGCCGACCAGACGGGCAAGCGGGAAACCCTCGCCGAAATACACAACCGCGTCATGGAGCTGGAGCGTACCCCGCCCAAGATTCTCGACGGCGTTCCGGAGACCCTTGCGTATCTTACCGAGCGCCACCGGCTGATTCTCTTCACCAAGGGAGAACCCGCGGAGCAGTCAGGCAAAGTCCAGCGCTCCGGCTTGCAGGGATTTTTCGAAGCCATCGAGATCGTGCCCGAAAAAGACACCGTCACCTACACCAACCTGATCCACAAACACAAGATCGTGAAAACGCAAGGCTGGATGATCGGCAACAGCCCGCGCAGCGACATCAACCCCGCAATGAGGGTTGGGCTCAACGCCGTATACATCCCGCACCAGCACACCTGGCAGCTCGAACATGAGCCGGTTGAAGCCGGCTCGAGCAAACTGGTCATCCTGCCGGCTTTCCGCGAGCTCCGCTCCCACTTCTAGCGCCACCGCGAGTCTTAACCGGGCACCGCGTCGCTCACGAGTTGCGCGCCAGGCCGGCCCGCTTTTCTAGCTTCACCCGGATGCCGTTGCGGGGACGCATGGTGATGGAAGCCATCGGAGTGACGGGGTGGCCGGGGACGAGCCGCAGGCGAAACTTCTGGGCGATCGTGGCCAGGACGATGCCCGCTTCCATCAGGGCAAAGGTGTTGCCGATGCACTGCCTGGGTCCGCCCCCGAAGGGGAAATAGGCAAAGCGGGGCAGCTGCTTGGCCAAGCCGTTCTCCCAACGCTCCGGGCGGAATTCGAGGGGGGCATCAAACCAGCGCGGGTCGCGATGGACGACCCACTGCGCTGTGGCCATGCCGTAGCCAGGCAGCACCGGGTAACCGGCAATTTCGTGTTCCTCTTCAGCGAGGCGGGCGATGCCCCAGGCCGGCGGATAAAGACGGAGCGATTCGGTAAGGATGTGGCCGAGATAGGGCAGTTTCGGCAAATCATCCATGCCCGGAGGACGGCCGGCGAGGACGCCGTCTAATTCGTCGTGGAACTTTTCTTCCGCGGCGGGGTTCTGGGCGAGGAGCCAGAAGGTCCAAGACAGGGTGCTGGCGGTGGTTTCGTGACCGGCCAGAAACAAGGTGATGGTCTCGTCGCGCAGCTGGCGGTCGCTCATGCGGGAGCCGTCGGTGTCGCGGACTGCGAGCAACGTGGATAGCAGATCGCCCGTATCGCGGCCGCTGGCGCGGCGCTCGGCAATGATGCGGTAGATGATTTTTTCAAGGCGGCGGACTCCGGCCTTGGCGCGCAGATTGCGCGGCGTGGGAACCCACAGCGGGATGAGCACGGTGCGCCCGAAGTTGGCGGCGATTTTGAGAAGGATGTCGAGGGTTTCCCCGACTTGCTTGGCGTCGCCGGTGACGTCGGAGTCAAACAGAGTTTTGCCGACAATGCGCAGAGCGAGGTTCATCATCTCTTCGTGGATATCCAGCACTTCGCCGCCGCGCCATGTGGCCAGCATCTGTCCGGTGTATTCGGACATCACAGCGGCGTAAGCGCAGACGCGCTCGCGATGAAATGCGGGCTGGGTAAGGCGGCGCTGGCGGAGCCAGAAGTCGCCCTCGCTCGTCAGCAGCCCTTCGCCGAACAGGAACTTGTTGGCCTGGAGGATGCGGCCTTTGTGATAAAGGCGGGCTTTAGTGACGAGAACGTCTTCGATCAAGTCGGGATGGTAGATCACGAAGGTGCGGAAGTTGCCGATGCGCATTCCGATCACGTCACCGTACTTGTGGAAGATTTCGGTGAAGTATTCAAGGGGACTTCCTTGCAGGGCACCGAAGAGGGAGCGGAAAAGGTTGGGCGGCGGTCCCGGCGGGAATTGCTGGCCTCGTCTGCGTGTTGCGGCCATGGTCGATGAGCTCATGGAGAGATGCTAGAGAAGGCGAGTGCGGCGGTCAATGCGGGTGAGAGGACCAGCCGGGAATGGCGGCGGACTCCCCCTGCCGCGGTGGTTAGGAAGCTGCGCGCGTCGAGAGGTGAACGCCGGGGATCAGGCCTCGCGCGGGCGCAGGGCGGCGACGCGGAAGGCGGAGCGCTGGATGTCGACGGCGATGCGGGAGAACCCGGCGAGGGTCAGGCTGCCGAACGCGGAGCCGGGCGCCACCGGCACGAACGTGCTGCGGTAGTGGCCGACCCGATGCAACCAGCCGTCGCGGATCTCAAAGGCGAAGAACATT
>Ga0306921_10009776_pt1 | contig 10185 bp, 9 predicted proteins | sample sta12Cox44000080_FD_203760 | JGI IMG/M metagenome (GOLD analysis project Ga0306921, IMG submission 203760) | Lab enrichment of tropical soil microbial communities from Luquillo Experimental Forest, Puerto Rico - statoxic.12C.oxic.44.000.080 (v2)... | ecosystem: Environmental > Terrestrial > Soil...
CGCCCCCTGGCTCGTCGGCGAATAGCATTTCGCCGTACTGATGTGCCCGCCACCGGGATAGAGTCGCACTCCGATATATGAGCTGGAGGGTCGGAAATGGCAAACCAGGCTCGGAAGGTCGTCGGAGAGAAGGCTACACAAACAAGCCTTGCAAATATCGACAGGAATAACCCACGGTGGGGTTTCAACGATTTCCGTGTTGAGAAGCAACGTTGTTGGGGCCCCATCTCCGTCGGTCTGGTCGACCGGGCGGCGGGTGAGGCGGTTTGCCGGAGCAATTGCTATCGGCTAACCTATTTTTTGACCGATTTCGACGCCACAATGGAGGACGACGAGAGGCCGCAGTGGGAGTGTCAATTATTAAGTGGGAACTTCGTGTTTCGCTCACCTGACACGACATTGCGCAGCAATTTGACCGCTGGCCGATATATTCGGATCCTGCAAAGTCGCGATACGTACGCCAACCTCACGTCGGAAATGGTAAGGGGGGGTGTCGTCAACCTCGGGCCGTTATACAACATAAACGATCCGCTGATCTCACAGCTTGTGTTAACTATCGCTAATGAAATTGAGAGTGGGTTCCTCGACCGGATTTTGGTCGATGCACTCAATACGGCGCTGGCCGTCCAGATTATGCGAATATGCGGTGGTCCGACACCGATTACCTTTACGCCATCGAACGGACTATCGCGAGAGCGGTTGCAACGCGTGTATGACCATATTGAGGCGCACCTCGATAATCGGTTGACCCTAACCGATCTCGCTGCAGTCGCCTGTCTCAGCCCCTATCACTTCAGCCGCTCGTTCAAGCAAGCGGTGGGGATCGGACCGCAGCGTTACGTCACACAACGCCGACTCGAACGCGCAAAAACCCTGATGCGACGGACCACTCAGCCTCTGGCTCTGATCGCGCAGGAGGTCGGGTTCTCCGACCAGAGCCATCTAACTGCCGTTTTTCGCCGGGAGATCGGCGTAACCCCGGGTCACTTTCGCGCCGCATTGTCCTAGTCATGACCTGCGGTAAGCCGCCGGTCACGCCACCTCTGTTCTGGACTAAGATCTGAGCGGGCTGATCGGAACGAAACGAAATGCACAACGCGGCTCCTGAAAACATTGGAGCCGCGCAAAGCCGCTCATCGCCCGAAGACCTCGGGAAGTTGGGCGAACAGGGCCCTGTGCACGTCTAGAGCGGACATCTCGAACTCGGCCGCGAGTGCCGTACAATGATCGATCCAGGTCTCGAGCGATGCCGGGCGATCTACGTATGTATGCTCGATCAGTATCTCCCCGACCTGGGGGCTGCGCAGCCTGCGCGTCTGCTTGGTTTTTATGTGGCCCAAAGAAAGCCCGGCGCGTGCGCGCGGGGAACGCGAAGTCCTACCCGAATCATCGAAATTCACTCTGTATCCTCTCCCATTCTTGGTCCCACCCAAGGACCATCACCTACAATCGCCCGGTCTGGTCATCTGCCCATCTCGTTTGCACCCAACACTGTCAAAAACCTGCCCTACCTGTCAGGTCGACGCCGGCCGGGGCTTCGGATATCCGAAGCGCACATGGGCAGCAATTTGACACCAAACTCTCAAGAAATCGCGAACATGCTCGTCCGCTGCCGAGAAGAACTCAGATCACCTGCAACATAGACTTTCGCCCGTTTATGCGAACGTGTTGACACGCGCAGGCCGTCCCCGGCTCCGCGATCTCCGCAAAGATCTGACATTCGGACCGCAATCCGCTCCAATCAGGCAACGCTCCAACCCTGTATCAGAGGATCTCGTGCCCACGCCCGTGGCGCCATGACGCACTCTGAGCCGGAAAGTGAAAGGGACGACCCCGCCACCCTCCGCAACGCTGCGGTCAAGGCATTGCAAAGTGCGGTCCGTCAGAACGATCCGCACGAGTTCGATCGGCTGACGCGTCATGCACTTCGGCTTCTTCAGCGTGCCCGCGCCATCGGACACGGCCTGCGAGCCCGGCCCGGCGAGACGCCGGCTTTGTGGGAAGACAACGGGATGGCGAAAACGGAGGATATTGGCGAGCCAAGCAAGTTGAAAGTCAAATTCACTACCAAGCTTTGTCGGCTATTTTCGTGGGGCGCACGTTGACGATGCACAAAATCTTGTTGATTTCTGCAGCTCTCGCTGGCTCGGCGGTGACTGCATTCTGCAAGGAGCTGCGGCAGCGTCATTCGCGCTCCTTGAGTCATCGATGATTTTGTCGCCGGATGGCCAGCCGTTCGAGTAAATATACTACTACCACGGTCGTTATTATCCATACCGTTACAATAGTAGATATTATGCGCATCGCGTCTATCGACATGGACATTGGCATTATTGTTAATCAACTTTACCTCGAAGGGGCATTAGCTGACCCGAAAAGATCATCCGCGGAGAGGCGCGCATTGATAGCATCGAGCGATGGTTGTTCTGTTTAGATTTCTGTTCGTCTGTGGGGTTCTTCTGGGAACCATCGTCTGCGGTCTCGTCGGCGTTACAATCTGGCATTTCGACCGCGAACTGCCCGATTATCAGCAGCTCGCGCATTATCAGCCGGCGATCACCACTCGCGTTCATGCGGCCGATGGTCGCGTGCTGGCCGAATTTGCCGCCGAGCGGCGCGTCTTTGTGCCGATCGAGGCGATACCCAAGCGGGTTATCGATGCTTTCCTTTCGGCAGAAGATAAGAACTTCTATGGGCATCACGGTATCGATCCGCTGTCGATCGTCCGTGCCGGGTTTACCAATGTGGGCCGGTTAAGCGAGAACCGTCGTCCTGTGGGCGCGTCGACAATCACCCAACAGGTCGCCAAAAACATGCTGTTGTCCAACGAGATCTCGATCGAGCGCAAGATCAAGGAGATACTGTTGGCCAGCCGCATCGAGGCGGCGCTGCCGAAGGATCGCATCCTCGAGCTCTATCTCAATCAGATTTATCTCGGCGCCGGCGCCTATGGCGTGGTCGCTGCGGCCCTAACCTACTTTAATAAGTCACTCGACGAGTTGACGCTCGGGGAAGCGGCGGTTCTTGCTGGCCTCCCTAAAGCTCCAAACCGCTACAGCCCGAGACACCACCTGGAAATGGCAACAGCCCGCCGCGACTGGGTGCTCGATCGCATGGTCGAAGCCGGCTCCGCAACCCGAGATGAAATCACACAGGTCAAGACTGAACCGATCGAGTTGAAGCGCCGGCAGGACACGGAGGAGGTCAGGGCCCCCTATTTCGCAGAGGAGGTCAGACGCGAGCTCCTCGCCCGCTACGGGGAGAAAGTTCTCTACGGGAACGGGTTTTCGGTACGCACCAGCCTCGACGCTCGACTGCAGGCGGCGGCGGATAAGGCGCTGCGCAACGGGCTGATCGCCTACGAGCGCAGTCACGGGGGATGGCGCGGAGCCGTCGCCCGTATTGATCCGAAGGGTGATTGGACGGGACACCTGGCCAAGTTGCCCGTCCCTGCTGTCGCCGCCGATGTGGGATGGCGCCTCGCGATGGTGGTGCGCAGCGATCCGGATGGTGCGCTAATCGGCTTTGCTAATGGCGCGACCGGCCGCATCCCGTTTTCCGCGATGCGTTGGGCGCGGCCGCGGCATGCCGATGGCAACTTCGGGCCATACCCGCGCGGCGCGGCCGATGTCGTCAAACCCGGCGATGTCGTCATGGTCGAGCCGATTGGTGCGTCGTCGCACAATGCCGAGGCAACCGCGGGTAATGCCTCAACAGCGACCTTCACTCTCTGCCAAGTTCCGGAAATCTCCGGTGCGCTCGTTGTCATGGATCCGCATACCGGACGGGTCCTTGCGATCAGCGGCGGGTTCAGCTTTGAGATCAGCCAATTCGATCGTGCCACCCAGGCAAAGCGGCAACCTGGCTCCTCGATCAAGCCATTCGTCTATTTGACAGCGCTCGATCATGGGTTCACACCGTCGACATTGGTGGTCGATGGACCGATATCGCTCCCGCAAGGGCCGGGGCTGCCGATGTGGTCGCCGACAAATTATACCAAACACGGCCAGGAGGTTAGGTACCGAGGGCCTACACCGCTGCGCGTCGGGCTCGAGCTATCGCTGAATGCGATGACCGCGCGCGTGGCATCAATCGTTGGGATGGAGCCGATCGCGCAGACCATAGAGCGGTTCGGCATCATGGATCACACACCGCGCGAATACTCGATGGCGCTCGGCACTGGTGAGACGACCCCGCTGCGCCTGACGACCGCGTACGCGATGCTCGCCAACGGCGGGAAACGGATTACTGCGACATTGATCGACCGCGTCCAGGACCGTAACGGCGCGACGATATTCCGAGCCGATCAGCGACCTTGCCCCGGGTGCAGCGATTTTTTCTGGGACGCCAAACCCGTCCCGACGCTGCCCGATACGCGCGAACCGGTCGCCGATCCCGGGTCCGCCTTTCAGATCGTGACGATGATGCAGGGTGTCGTGCAGCGAGGGACCGGCGTGGCGGTCAAGGCGGTCGGCAAGCCGATCGCCGGCAAGACCGGTACCAGCAACGACTTTCGCGATGCGTGGTTTATCGGTTTCACCCCCGATCTAGTCGCAGGTGTCTATATCGGTTTCGATGACCCGGATAGTCTCGGCGACGACGAGACCGGCGGCCACATCGCTGCTCCAGTGTTCCGCGACTTGATGATGGCGGCCCTCAAGGATGCTCCGGCGACCGCCTTCCACACGCCACCGGGGATGCGCCTCTATCGTGTCAGCCCCGCTACCGGGCTAGCTGCTACAGGCGGGCAGGCAATCTACGAGGGCTACAAGCCAGGGACCGAGCCCGGCACGAACCGCCACCTGGGACTTCAGGGTCCGCCGGATGAGACGCCGATCCGGTCGAGCGCGCAAGAGCGCCCGTTGACACGAGAACGGACGGGGGTCGGCCCAGCGGGTGGCACTGGCGGCCTCTACTAGGCAGCACCTCGCCAATGCTAAGGTCAAATTTCGACCGATGTTGAATTGTGCCGCAGCTCTTGGCCAACGCTTCCGCAAAGATGTAAAATTAATGCAGCAAGGGCATGCAATCCCATCTCATGGACCTCTCATATAGTGCAATCTTAGCGCTGGTTAATCCGAGCGCGCACCGATTCGACACCAGGAGGCCACCATCATGATGCTCAAAGCAGTAGCGTGTTTCGCTTTCGCGGCTAGTTGCTTGACCGCGATCGCAACCATGCCGGTCCACGCCCAAATGGCTGGCACTTACGGCTCCGCACCGGGCGACAATGGCCCGCAGGGCTATTCCGCGCAGGCTAACCAGGGCGATATGCCGCAATCGTCCTCAGCACGCCGAAATGTGATCGAGAGCAAACATTACGATAGGAGCCTTGAAACAAACCGCAAATTCCGCCAAGCACGCATGCGCAAGGAATGCGGTCCGATTACCGATCCGGAGCTTCGTCAAAGCTGTCTTGCAAGCTTTGGTCAAGACGAGCCGTATATGGGCTCATCGACCCCGCGGCGGAGTCACCGCAGCGAGTCGGGCCGATAAATCGCTGTAAATCGGGTCGGCGCTTCTCGCCCTAGTCGCCGAGCTGCGGCCGCTTCCCGACGTGCTCGACGAGCGTGACGCCTGGGCATTGCCAGCTCGCCGCGAACTCGATCCGATGCGTCACTGGTCATCCGCAGCTCAAGATGCTGGACCCAATTCGTCGGTGCCCTGCGGCAAGCTAGGGCGTTGGTTGATTCCAAGGCGGCGCGAAATCAGCCAGCACCTGGCGAAGCAGCCAATGAACGTGAATTTCTCTGCATTGGGGGCGTGCCTGTAAGCGATGCGGAGAAGGCGACGCTCACGGAGATCTTGAGCGCGCTCGGGCTGGGGGCTTAGTTCGGCACGCACCACCGCGGCCGCGCATTGTAACGGATCATCACTCCCCGAGGCGACGTCATGCCGGTGAACCGGGCGCGGGCTTTCAGTATTTTGGCGGGGATCGCGCTCCTTTGGGGCACGGGTCATGCCCAACCCGCCAATCCCCCTATCTCCGACAAGGAGTTGATCGTCGCCACCAAGGAATCGGCGCCCTTTGTGATGAAGCGCCCGGACGGAACCTTGCATGGCATCAGTATCGATCTTTGGCGCCGGACCGCCGATCGGTTGCACCTGCGCTATCGGTTTTCAGAGCAGCCGACAGTCCAGGCTCTTGTGGCGGGGACGGCAGAGGGTTCATTCGATGCCGCTATTGCAGCGCTGACGGTAACGGCGGCGCGTGATCGAATCGTGGACTTCACTCAACCTTTCTATTCGACCGGCCTGGGCATCGCCGTGCCGATAGGGGAAAGCAGATGGAGATCCGTCTCGCGTGCCCTATTATCATTTGGGTTTTTTCAAGCTGTGCTGGCGCTGGTCGGCATCGCGATACTGGTCGGATTTGTAATCTGGCTCCTGGAACGGGGCAAAACCGAGCACTTTCGAGGCGGAGCGAAGGGCCTCGGCACTGGCTTGTGGTGGTCCGCCATCGCGATGACGCAAGCGGGCGCTGCCCAGAATGCTCCAGCGACCCTACTGGGCCGCATCGTGGCTATTGGCTGGATGATTGCATCCGTTATTGTGATTGCGGTGTTCACTGCGGGCATCACATCGACATTAACCCAGCGGGAACTGCAAGGGGCGGTGAATAGTGTAAACGACCTTCGTTCGGTCCGCGTGGGTGCTCCCGTGGGTTCGACGTCGACGGACTATCTCGACCACCAGCGAATTTCCCATCGCACTTTCGGCGCGCCCGAAGAGGGGCTGAAGGCGCTGCAAGCCGGTACTATCGACGCGTTCGTATACGACAAGCCGCTGCTCACCTGGCTTGTCCTGCGGGACTTCTTCAGCACGCTGCGTGTGCTCGATGTCACGTTTGACAGTCAGAATTACGCGATCGCGTTGCCCAAGGGCAGCCCTCTGCGTGAGATGATCAACCCGCCTCTTTTGGAGGAAACTGAGAGCGATTGGTGGCAGCAGAGGCTGTTCGAATATTTGGGCAAAACGGAGTCGAGTTACGGATCACGACACCTGCAATAGCATATCGGTACGCCCGGTGCGCGACCGAACGTCCAGCGATGGGACTACCCGACGGCGCACCCGCCGCCAGCATTGGCCGTTTTTGGCGGCCAAACGGACCCGGCGACATCCTTCGCACGTCTTCAAATAGCGGTGGTAGAAACGGTGGTTGATAATCGTCGATCAGAAGGATCGTTAATCTTTTCCGTATCCGAATGCTTTGTCGTGTTCCGACAATTGCGATGGCCAGGCCTTCGAGGCGCCTGGGCTCGGGCGGAGCTACCGCAAATTGTTCGAGCGTGCTGTAGCCAGCAGCAGCAAACGGTAGTATCTGCCGCACACCGCGCCCGGGGTCATAAACCGCCAGCACGTCGCGCATCTTCGTTGCCAGGTGTCCCTGCCGCCGTGAAATGGCGGGTGGCGCGCAGTTTGGGGAGTAGAAGTCAGCCGCCGCTCACCGCTCTGGCCGCCACTGCTTCCGCACTCGAGCGACTTACGGGAACCGCAACTGCTAGTTCGATGGGGTAGGTCGATGATCCGTACGGGAAAGCAGTACCTGCATTCGATCCGCGACAGTCGCCAGATCTGGATCAATGGTGAGAAGGTCACGGACGTCACGGCGCATCCTATGTTTCGGCCGATTGTCGATGTGCGGGCACAGATCTATGACATGCAACACGAGCCCCGCTTTGCCGAGGCGCTGAGCTACCGCAGCGAGGCCGGGGAGGTCTGCGCGATCGCCCTCAAGCTGCCCCGCTCGCCGACTGATTGGCACGCCAAACGGGGGGCAGTCGAGACGGTGCTGGACGAGATCGGCGGTGTTGTGACCCGGGTCGGCGACGAAACGGTCGGAGAGATGTGGTCGCTGTTCGACGGCCAGGAGATTCTGAGCGAGGTTGATCCCGCCTTCGCAGAAAACATCCGCCGGCACGTCGATCGCGTCGTGCGTCTGGACCCGTTTCACGTCTCGGCCAATACAGACCCGAAAGGCGACCGGTCGAAACGGCCTCAGGAGCAGGACCCAGACATGCTTCTGCATGTCGTCAAGGAGACGGGCGCCGGGATTGTCGTGCGTGGCGCCAAGTATGAAACCGCCGCCGTGTATGCCAATCAAGCCTTTGTAAAACCAACAATCGCCAATTGGGGCGATGCCGAGCTATCCGAATATGCGGTCGGCTTCATCTGCGACCTGGGTTCGCCGAACCTGAAGTTCATCTGCCGGACCGGCTTTGCTGGTCGCGCCCCCGCCGAGGATTACCCGCTCGCCAACCGCTTCGACGAGATCGATACGCTCGTCGTCTTCGATGACGTCCTGATCCCCTGGGAAAACGTGCTGTTTTATCGTCACACAAAGGCCGCGAGCTTCATCCGCGCGACGCTGCACCGGTACAGCGCCTATGCCTTCGTCCTGCGCAGCCTCAAAGTGGCTGACATGATGATCGGGGCGGCGCTGTTCAACGCGCGTCAGACCGGCCTCGACAAGCAGCAGGCGGTACAGGAGAAGCTGGCGCTGCTCGCCTGTTACCGCGAGGGCATCAATGCCCATCTCACCGCGGCCATCGTCCTGGCGGAGGAGAGCCCGGGCGGCCTCGTGATGCCGAACCAGTCGCTGCTCTACACCGGACGCGTCCTGGCCTCTTCGCAGCTGAACGCGATGATGCATCTCTGCCGCGAGCTATGCGGTGGGCAAATTTGCGTGACGCCCGATTTTGCCGCTTTCCAGGACCCGGAAACCGGGTCCTGGCTCAAAAAATACTACACGGTCAACGCGGAGTGGCAGGCCGCGGACCGGCGGCGTCTTCTCGCCTTTGCGCGCGATCTGCTCAACTCCGATTACGCCGGTCACCGGCTGACGTTTCAGCTGTTCGCCCAGTCGCCGCCGTATGCAAACCTCGCCGCGGTCTACCGCAATTTCGACTGGGACGCGCCGCTCCGCTTCGTCCACAAATCCGCCGGCCTGTCGGAACGGGTGCTTGCAGGCATCAAGCCGGCGCGCCCTCGCTCCGCCGGCATTTAGCTCCGTCCCGATCGACGGCCCCAAACGCGGATTGCCGCTGAGCCTGGCGAAACTGCACCGGGTCGATCCCATCGAGCAGTTCGCGGCGGCGACTGGCGGCACGCTCGCCCCAACTCGCTTCAGTAGAGATTGAGACAACTGAGGCCGGCGGGTGGCGGAAGCGGCAGGAGCTTACATTCCCGCCATTTCTCGCACCGACTGCGGCAGTTTGTGATCGCCGCACCACATTTGCTGCATCTAGACCCAACATGAAGTCAGCAAGAGGGGTGCTGGCGTGCCGTTGACTTGCATCAACGACATCAACGAGGTTTGCAGCATTCTGCAAGTGGTCCCCGAACATCGCGAGGTGCCGCCGACATGAGAAGGGTCTCAGACATCGTCAAAAACCAAAATCCGGTTGCTCTTCCGCTTCATGCAACGGTGAGAGAGGCTTGCCAGCGCATGCGCGACACGCGTGTCGGTGCGGTTCTGGTGACCGGACCTGACCGTCGCCTCGTTGGCATATTCACCGGGCGTGATGCCGTTCACCGCGTGCTGGCGGAAGGGAAAATCGCCGCCGAAACGATCCTCTCTGAAGTCATGACGCGCGATCCCGACTGTATGCCGCCCGGCAAGACAGCTATTGAGGCGTTGCGGCTGATGGAAGACGGTCACTATCGGCACGTACCGATCGTCGATGACGGCAAGGTGGTCGGAATTATATCACGTTTCGACTTCAGCGGCATGGAGTTGGACCGCCTCGACGAAGAGACCGGTCTCTGGGAACGAATTTGAGGCGGCATCGTGGTCGGTTCACGGATACTGGGGCTAACCAGAACGGTTATTCCGTGCTCGGCTGCACACCGGCAGCCAGGGCGAGACGGATCAACTCGGAAAGGCTGCGCGCCCCAGTCTTGTCCATGAGTCGCGCGCGGTGAAACTCGACGGTGCGCGGGCTGATCTGCAAATCGTAAGCAATCGATTTGTTAGGCAGCCCAGCGAGGAGACCTTTCAACACCTGAAGGTCACGTCGCGAGAGCAGCGCGAGCTTCGCGGTTGCCTTCGCTTTCGCTGGATCCTCGCCCGGCGTATTCAGCCGCGACAGTGCCGCCTCCAGGCTGTTCAGAATTGCTTCCGCGGCGAACGGCTTTTCGATGAAATCGACGGCGCCCGCTTTCATCGCCCGAACCGCTAGTGGG
>Ga0306921_10009777_pt1 | contig 10184 bp, 8 predicted proteins | sample sta12Cox44000080_FD_203760 | JGI IMG/M metagenome (GOLD analysis project Ga0306921, IMG submission 203760) | Lab enrichment of tropical soil microbial communities from Luquillo Experimental Forest, Puerto Rico - statoxic.12C.oxic.44.000.080 (v2)... | ecosystem: Environmental > Terrestrial > Soil...
ACCGCCGGCTGTGATCTTTGTGTTCGCGACAACCGAGATCCACAAGGTGCCGGTGACCGTGCTGTCGCGCTGCCAGCGGTTTGCGCTGCGGCGGGTCCCGGCCGATCTGCTGATAGAGCACTACCGGCGGGTCGCCGAGGCCGAAGCGATCGAAGCGGAGCCCGCGGCCCTGGCATTGATCGCCCGCGCCGCCGATGGGTCGGTGCGCGACGGGTTGTCATTGCTCGACCAGGCGATTTCGCTTTCCGGCGGCCGGATCGGCGAAGCCACGGTGCGCGATATGCTTGGCGTCGCCGATCGCGGTCAGGTCTTTGACTTGCTCGAAAATGTGCTGCGCGGCGATGCGGCGGCGGCTCTGGCGCAGCTCGACCGACTTTATCAGGACGGCGCCGATCCGCTCCTGGTATTGCAGGATTTGCTCGACCTCGGTCATTTTCTGACCCGGCTCAAATTGGCGCCCGAGGCCGGTGCAGGCGATCCGATCGCCGAGGGCGACCGCGAGCGCGCCCGGCCGCTCGCCGAAAAGCTTCCAATGCCGTTGCTCGCTCGCCTGTGGCAGATGCTGCTGAGGGGCTTGGGCGAGGTGCAAACCGCACCGTCGCCGATCCAGGCGGCTGAGATGATTTTGGTGCGTCTCGCCTATGTCGCCGACCTGCCGGCGCCGGCGGAACTCGTGCGCCTGGTGCAAGACGGCGCCGAAGGCGCAGAGGCCTCAGGCGCGTCTTCGCTGCGGCACGAGGCTGGGCCGCTCATGTCGGCCGCGGCGCGTCCGGCCGGCGGTAATGCGTTGCGTGCACCGGCCGGACTTCGACAGCCCGCAGACAAGCCGATGGAGACGTTGGCACCGGCGCCACCACGGGCAAGCGCATACGAACCGATGCCGCGAAACTTTGAGGAGCTGCTGGCATTGTTCGACCGGCGGCGCGAGGCGGTGCTTCGCTCACATCTCGCGACCAACCTCCACCTCGTCCGTTTCGAGCACGGGCGGATCGAATGCCGCCTCGCACCGGGTGCGCCGGCAAATCTGACAAATCGGCTCGGCCAACTGTTGAGCGAGTGGACTGGCGCGCGCTGGCTGGTCGCGATCTCTGACGAGGAAGGCCAGCCGACCTTGCGCCAGCAGAAAGAGGCGCACGAGCATGAGCTGCGGAACGAGGTGGCTAGCCACCCGTTGGTTCAGGCGGTGCTGGAGACCTTCCCCGGCGCGACGATCGCGGCGGTCCGCGAGCGTTACGCCGCCTCACCCGCAGAGACCGAAGAGGCGCCTGATCAGCCGGATACGGACACGGAAGAGGCCAACCCAGAAGAGGACGGGGCATGAAAAACATCGGCCAGCTGATGAAACAGGCTCAGGCAATGCAGGAGAAGATGGCCGAGATGCAGGCCCAACTCGAAGCCGTCGAGATGACCGGCGCCGCCGGCGGCGGCATGGTCGAGCTGACGTTAAACGGCAAGAGCGACGTCAAAAGGGTCAAGATCGACAAGTCGCTGCTCGACCCCGCCGAGGGCCAGATGTTGGAAGACTTGATCGTCGCGGCCTTTGCCGACGCCCGGCGCAAGGTCTCCGCCCATGCCGAGCAGGAAATGCAGAAGCTGACCGGCGGGCTGCAATTGCCGGGGGGCATGAAACTGCCATTCTGATTATCCTCGGGCTTGGTCCTGGCCGAGCGCCGTGGTCTTCGCGCATCCGATGTCCGAACTTGACACCCTGATCCAGCTGCTCGCGAAGCTTCCGGGCCTTGGGCCCCGCTCGGCGCGGCGCGCCGCCCTATATTTGATCAAACGAAGGGAGAGCCTGCTGACCCCGCTCGCCTCGGCACTGGCCAGAGCTGCCGAAGCGGTTCGCCCTTGCCCGATCTGCGGCAATCTCGATACGGTCGAGCCTTGCGCGATCTGCCGCGATCCGCGGCGCGACGATGGGATCATCTGCGTCGTCGAAGACCTCGCCGACCTCTGGGCATTGGAGCGCACCGGCGCTTTTCACGGGCGCTACCACGTGCTGGGCGGAACCCTGTCGGCGCTCGACGGCGTCGGCCCCGAAGACCTGACGATCGAGCGCCTGATCCGGCGGCTCATCCCCGGCCAGGAAATGATTCTGGCGCTTAATGCCACGGTAGAGGGTCAGACCACCGCGCATTATATCGCCGACCGCGTTGCCGAGACGGGGGTCAAGCTTTCGCGCCTCGCCCAAGGTGTGCCGATCGGCGGCGAACTCGACTACCTCGACGACGGCACGTTGACTGCGGCGCTGAAGGCCCGACGCGCGCTCTAAGGTCGGCGTCCTTAGAACCAGCGGGATTTGTCCACGAGGTTGCGCAACTCGCGACCGGCCAGGAAACGGCGGCAATTGTCGAGGATCACCTCATAGCGCCGCTCGTCGAGATAGGGGCCGTATCCGGCGGTGTGCGGTGTCAGCAATACGCCTGGCAGGGTCCACAGCTTGTGATTGGCGGGCAATGGCTCCTGCTCGAATACATCGAGTCCGGCGCCGGCAATCTCGCCAGATTCGATCGCCGCGGCGAGGTCGTCGAGCCGAGTCGTCAAGCCGCGCCCGATATTGATAAAAAACGCGGTCTTCTTCATCTGCTGAAACCGCGCCCGATTCATGAACCCCTCGGTCTCCGGGGTATGCGGCACGGTCAGGATCACGAAATCGGCCTGCGGCAACAAAGCGTCCAGTTCATCAGCGCGGTGCAATTCTGCGACGCCGGGCGGCGTATCCCGGCGGCGCTCGTCGACGCCGATCACCCGTATGCCAAAAGAAGCGGCGAGCCGAGCGATCTCGCTGCCGATCCCGCCGACGCCTACGACCAGCGCGGTCGCCTCAGGCAGATGGACCACACCTTCGTTCTGGGCCGGCTTCTCCCATTCGCGCCGTAGCTGCTGCGGAATGTAGCGCTGCAAGCCACGGGCGAAGGCCAGCACAAAGGCCATCACATGCGCGCCGATATGGTCGTTGTAGATTTCGCGGAAATTGGTGATCGCGACCGGGTGCGCGATCAGCTCGGGGTAATAGTAGCCGGCCGGCGGCGCCGCTTGCGGCGCCTGCAGCCAACGTAGCCGCCGCGCCTGGCGCAGCAAAACGGGCGGGATCGTCCCAAAGGCGGACTCGGCAGTGGCTATCGCGCGCTCGGCCTGCGCCCGGTCTTCGGCGACGACGACCTCGAGCTGGGGCAACGTCGCGGCGAGGCGCGCGCTCCATTCTCTGGTCTTGTCGGTCTGCGGCGGCATCATCAAGAATTGGGTGGGCATGGCGGATCCTCGCGGCTGGATCTGATCACTCGGGTGACACTAGCACGGCCGAAGTGGAAAGCAGGACCGGCGACGCGATAGGGTTCCGCGAAACGGAAATGGGGAGTTGCAGATGCCGCCGCTCGATACAGTCATCCACGCCGGTCGACTACTGGCCACGCCCGGCGAAGCTCCGAAGCCCGGTCAGAGCGTGCGTATCGCAGACGGCAGGATCAAGTCCGTCGCCTCCGGCTTCATCGATCCACCGACTGGGGCCCGGCTCATCGATCTCAAGGATAAGTTCGTGCTGCCGGGGTTGATCGACTGCCATGTGCATCTGACCTCTCAGCTCGACCGGGACTACCGGTTGCGGCTCGTCGAGGACTCCGACCCGAAGGTAGGTTTGGACGCGGCGCATCGCGCTCGGCTCACCTTGGCTGCCGGCTTCACCACGGTGCGCGATGTCGGCGCGCGCAAACCGGAGGTGATCTACGCCCTGCGCGCGGCGGTCGCCGAGGGCAAAGTTCCTGGTCCCCGCATCCTCTGTGTGGGCGCGATCCTGTCCCCAACCGGCGGGCATGGCCAGACCTACGGTTTTCGTAGCGACGTTTGCGCCTGCGTGCAGTCGAACATCGGCGTCTGCGACGGCGCCGATGCGTGTCGCCGAGCCGTACGGGCACAGGTCGCAGACGGCGCGGATGCCATCAAGTTCGTCGCCACCGGCGGCGTGCTCTCCAACCTGCGTGGCGGTGTTGACCAGCAGTTTACCAATGAAGAAATCGGCACAATCATCGAGACATCGCACCGGCTCGGACGCCGCGTCTCCGCGCACGCGCACGGCACGGCGGGTATCAATGCTGCGCTCTCCGCCGGTGTCGACTCGATCGAGCACGGCAGCTTCCTGGATGATGAGTCGATCAAGCTGTTCCTTGCGCGCGGCGCCTTTCACACGCCTACCATCATCGCCGGCATGACTGTGCTGGAGATGGCCAAGGCTGGTGGCGTGCTGACCCAGGCGCAGACCGAAAAGGCACTGATAGTAGGCCAGGGCATCAAGAGCTCGCTGGCGCGCTCCTATCAGGCGGGTGTGCGGATCGCCTTTGGCACCGACATGGGGGTTGGAACGCACGGCCAGAACGCGCGCGAATTCGCGCTGATGGTGGAAGCCGGAATGACCGGCGCCGACGCGATCAAGGCCGCGACGGCGAACGCCGCGGAGCTGCTGGACATCGCCAACCTGGCCGGAAGCCTGGCGCCCGGCAAGTCGGCGGACATCATAGCCGTCGACGGCGATCCGCTCACCGACGTCACCGAGCTTGAGCGCGTGACTTTCGTTATGGCGCAGGGTGTACAGCAGGCGCCAAGGGCTGTGAGCTGAAGACCTCCGCCGCAGGCTTGATGGCGAGTTGCTGCGTGGGAGGGCTGGCCCGCTCAGGATCGGCATAGTAGGTTCGCGCGTCGCAAAATTTTCGGGAGAGAGCCGGTGAACACAACCGACCGGGGGCCACCGAGCAACCGCAAAAAGCTGCTATTGCCGACAACGATGTCGAAGGCCGGCTGGGCCATCGTCGAGGCTCGGGACGATGTCGAAGGCGTGCCCTTCGCACCTACCGTCCCAAAGGCAGAGTTGCACCGGCTGCTGGAGGATGTCGCCGGAGTGGCGCTGGGTGTGCAGCCGTTCAGTAATCCCGAACTCGACGCGGCACCCGGACTCGAAGTCGTCTCGCGCATCGGCGTCGGTTACGACGCGGTGGACGTCCCGGCGCTGACCGCGCGAAAAATCCCGCTGATGATCGGCGGCACCGCCAACTCGGTTAGCGTCGCCGAGGCCGGTATGTTCCTGATCATGTCGCTGGCCCGCCGCGGTGCAGCGATGGACGCGCTGGTCAAGGAAGGCCGCTGGCACGATCGCTACAAGGAGATGCCGCTCGATCTTTACGGCAAGACCGTGTTGATCATCGGCTTCGGCAAGATCGGCACGCGCTCGGCCAAGCGCTTCGCGGCGATGGAGACTAATGTGCTGGTCTACGACCCGTATATGTATTCCGAGACGATCCGCGGCATGGGCTATGAGCCGGTGCAGGACCTCGATGCCGCGGTGGCGCGCGCCGATTTCATAACCATCCATTGCCCGAAAACGCCCGAGACGGTCGGCCTGTTCGACGCCACCCGGCTCGCGCATATGAAGCGTACCGCCTTTATCGTTAACACCGCGCGCGGCGGTATTATCGACGAGAAAGCGCTTTACGACGTGCTCAAGGCCAATCGCATCGCCGGCGCAGCCCTCGACGTCTTCGTCGAAGAGCCGACACCGCAGGACAATCCGCTCTTGACCCTGCCGAACTTCATTGCTGCCCCGCATGTAGCCGGCGTCACGCGCGAGGCGGTCGACCGGATGGGCGTTGCCGCCGTGCAGAACATCCTCAGCGTGCTCGACGGCAAGCCGATCCGCGACAACGTCGTCAACAGGGAGGTGCTCGACTGAGGCGATCCCCCCATGCAGGTATAGCCATCACTGATGGCCCGAGATTTGCGTCAAACCAGAAATATGAGCCGCGGCTGGTAGTTGCGACCGAACCGTAGGCTGCCGGCTCAATCTCGATGAGATGGGGCCGCCGCATCCTAGGAGGGATGGGGCGGCTGAGCCGCGCCTAAGACCTCGGAGCGCCGGTCCGGCGCGGATCCGGAGGGCTCTGCAGACGTGATGTGTCCGGTTGCTGCTATGAGACAGCGTTTGCCGTGGGGCCTGATATCGGAGAAAAGCAAGTATAGTATTTATGCGCTGCCAGCGGCTATCGGGCTATTGGCCTTGGCGTTTCGGCTCTATGGCCTGGGTGACAAGCCGTTTTGGCTGGACGAAATAGCCACCCTGCGCCGGGCGACGGCGACTGTGCCCGACCTCGTCGGCGACTCACTCTATAACAACCATTATCCGAGCTATTTTCTGCTGCTTTGGCTGGTTGCCAAAATCGGCACCTCGCAGTGGTTGCTGCGGTTGCCTTCGGCAATATTCGGCGCGCTCGCCGCGTCATTGACTTGTGCGGTTGGCAGGAAGGTAGCCGGTCCGCGGAGCGGGCTTATCGCCGGGCTTTTGATGGCGCTTTCGCCGTTCCAGGTTCAGTTCGGGCAGGAGGCGCGTTCCTATACCCTGGTTTGTTGCCTTATCCTGACGGCTCTTTTCGGACTGGTGCGGCTGGCTCAAGAGCCGGGCGCGGCGACCGTTCCAGTGTCCCGCAGGGGCGCCTTGCGCGGCGCATGGATTGCCTATTGTCTAGGCACGGCAGCGGCGCTCAGCGTGCTCAACGTCGCGATCCCGTGGCTAATCGCGTCCAATCTGAGCGCTCTTGCTATCGCCTGGCGTGCTGGCAACAGAAAACGCGCGTTTTTGCGCAATTGGGCACTCGCCCAGGCTGTGATTCTGGCGATTTGGCTTCCCTCGCTCGCTTGGGTCTATGCGGTCAGCGAGGGCGTCCTCTATGGCGCGGGATGGGCGCCGAAGGAGACCGCCAAGACGATTTGGTCGATCATCGCGCCGGTGTACCTGCTCAGGATCTCGAGCTTTGTCACCTTCGGCCTGCTTCCCGCCGGGGTCCCCGCGCTGGCTGCCGTCAGCGGGGTGCTGGCATCGCTCGGCGCCTGGCGGCTCCGCCGCGACCCGACGACGCTGGCTGTGATCGGCTGCGCTGCGCTGCTGCTTCCGGTTGGGTTGTTGGTTGTATCCTTATTCGTACCAGTGCTTGCGCCGCGATATTTCGCCTGGAGCGCCGGGCCGTTCTTCATCGTTGCCGGCGCCGGCCTGGGTGGGCTCTCGTTCCGGCGCTTTGCCGCAGCGACAGCAATCCTTACCGCAGCTTGCCTGGTAAATCTGTTCCCTTATTACCATTACGAAACCAAGCCGCGTTGGGACTTATTGGCGGCGCAGCTCAATGCCGCGATACGGCCCGGCGACGTGATCTTGCTCGACAGTTATTATTCCTACTCCGTGTTCACTGTGTTTGCCTCCCGAGCCGGTCTCGACAACCATCAGGTCACCTTGACCTGGAATCTGCCGGAGGCCGCCCGGCTTGCGCCAGGCCATGACTTGTGGGCCGTTTACGGTCGCACGGGACCGGCGACAAAAAGGCAGTCGGCCGAAGAGTTCCGTCACACGCTTCCCGTCCTGGGCGAACAGATCGCCGAAAATTCGGTTGGGCGCTACATCGTCTTTTGGCAGTTCAGGGAGCCGGAGAATGTCGGCCAAACCGCACCAAAGGAGGCCCACCCGGACGCCTTGGCCTCGGAAGAGCCGCGACCATAAAATCCTCGCTATTGCGCGACACCTGCTGGGTGGCGTCAGAAAGTGGGGCTCGGTGCGCCAATAGGGATCGCGGGATCAAAAGGAGCCGCTGGGCTTGACTTCCGCCGCCACAGCTGGCGGGATCGCATCCTTAGATCGCGGAGGAGAGCTGAATGGCCCGGGCAAACCGAGTGCGGGAATTGTGGCAGGCGGGCAAGCCCGTCATCAATAGTTGGCTCGGTATACCGAGCAGCTTTTCGGCCGAGGTGATGGCCCATCACGGGTGGGATTCACTGGTCGTCGACATGCAGCATGGCATGATCGACTACCAGATGATGGTGACGATGCTGCAAGGGATCTCGACCACCGACACGGTGCCGCTGGTGCGGGTGCCGTGGAACGACCCGGCATACATTCAAAAGGCGCTCGACGCCGGCGCCTACGGCATCATCTGCCCGATGATCAACAGTCGCGCCGAGGCCGAGAAGCTGGTCGACTCGATGCGCTATGCGCCGCTCGGCCATCGCAGCTCGGGGCCGATCCGTGCCTCGCTCTACGGGGGCGGCGACTACCATGCCAAGGCCAACGATATAGTCGTCTGCTTTGGCATGATCGAAACCGCCGAGGCGATCGAAAAGCTCGACGAGATCCTGTCGGTCAAGGGGCTCGACGCGGTCTACGTCGGCCCGTCCGATCTGTCGATCTCCTATGGTCACCCTCCGGGCGGCGACAAGCCTGACGACTGGATGATGACCGCGCTCAAAAAGGTGCTCGACGGCTGCAAGCGACATGGGGTCAAGCCAGGCATCCATTGTGGCGCGCCGGCCTATGCCAAGAAGATGATCGAGATGGGCTTCATGTTTGTCACTGTCGGCGGAGATACTCGCTTCGTGACCATGGGCGGCCAGGCCGCTGTCGCCGAGATGCGCTCAGACGCCCCGTCAAAACCTGCTACCGGGGGGAGCAGCAGTCCTTATTGAGCCGGTTACAATACGCGGTCGCGCTCGCAACGCTGGGTAGACGGCCCCGCGCCGTGGCTGCCCTCGCAGAAGGCACAGCCGATACATGTGGGGAAGAGGCAGTGCTTTCGAGGGCCAGCCGTTGAGTACCTTAAATCCTCCTAACGCCAATAGCGTACCGCAAGGAGCGCACCATGCCGGCAGTCAACTATTTGTCTGAAGTGCTCGAAACCACCGAGCCCGAGCGTCTGGCGACCGGCTTTATCTTTACTGAAGGTCCGGTATGGCATCCGGAGGGCTATTGGTATTTTGTTGATATTCGCCAGAATAAGCTTTTTCGCATGACATCCGGGAAACCGCCGGAAGTCGTACGGAACACATTAGGCGGAAACGGCACGACCTTCGACCTGCAGGGCCGTCTGATCGTTTGCGAAGGCGACGACCGTCGGGTCACGCGCATGGGGGCGGACGGCAAGGTGGAGTCCTTGGTAGACAACTACAAAGGCGGCCGTTTCAATCGCCCCAATGACGTGATTTGTCACTCGAACGGATGCCTTTATTTCACTGATCCGGACAAGCGCCGGGCCTATCACGAGCGCGAGATCCCGGGCCCGGAAGGCGACAACAATCTTTGGGATGGCGCGTGCGTCTATCGCTTGGCGCCTGATGGGAATTTGACCGTGCTCGCCCATTGCGAGTATCCCAACGGACTGGCTCTGTCGCCGGATGAGAGCACGATGTACGTGGCGAACACACGCTCGTCGCAATACATCCACGCGATCAAGCTCGACCCGGCCGGCAACATGGTCGGGCGAAGCATCTTTGTCGATCTGAACGAAGGCAGCGAGCCGGGCATACCCGATGGTCTGAAGGTCGATAGCGTCGGCCGCGTGTATTGCACCGGGCCGGGCGGCATCTGGGTGATGGCACCCGACGGCAAGCGCGTGGGCATCATCAAGTGGCCCGAGCAAGCGGTGAATTTTGCTTTTGGCGGACCTGACCTGCGAACCTTGCTGTGCTGCGCGCATACCTCCGTTTATGCGTTGCGGGTCAAGGTGCCGGGCAACCCGCATCCTTGGTACAAAGTACGGGTGCGGTAAACCGGGACGGGAGAGCCCGCACGAGGAGTCCTCCGATGATCGTTGGAAGCGGCAAATTCCGATACCGGGTCAACGCCGACTGGGCGAAATTGCCGGTGGGCTGGTCCTTCAAGGAAGTTGGCGGGGTCGGCGTCGACAGCAGCGACAACGTCTACGTGTTCAATCGGGGCGAGCACCCGATGATGATCTTCGATCGAGAGGGAAATTTCCTGCGCTCGTGGGGTGAGGGTCAGTATCCGCGGGCCCACGGCGTACACATGACGCCCGACGATAGGATGTTCCTGACCGACGATGGCGGACATTTCGTCCGCGAGGTCACGCTCGACGGCAAGGTATTGCTGGAACTCGGCGTGCCGGGCAAGCCGGCGCCCTTTATGAGCGGCGAACCGTTCCACCGCTGCACTCACACAGCGCTCTCCCCGCAAGGAGAGATCTACGTCTCTGATGGCTACGGCAATTCCCGCGTCCATAAATACACGCCCGACGGCAAGCTCTTAATGTCGTGGGGAGAGCCTGGAACCGGTGAAGGCGAGTTCAACATCGTCCACAACATCTGCTGCGACGCCGACGGCTGGGTCTATGTCGCCGACCGCGAAAACCACCGGGTGCAGGTGTTCG